>JAEEGL016549077.1_pt1 | contig 31549 bp, 20 predicted proteins | sample 9134231 | NCBI WGS metagenome assembly JAEEGL01 (sample SAMN16246548, study PRJNA631951) | gut metagenome | biome: gut microbiome; feature: rumen; material: fiber-attached | host: Bos | place: Iran: Karaj | collected 2018-10 | reverse complement strand
GAGTTCGCCGCGCAGCTTGTCGATGTCCGGCGCGTTGCGGCTGGCGCCGGGCTTGACGAGGGGGGTGTCGCCCTCGCCGCAGACGTAGTCGGCGGGCGGCGGCTCGCCGAAGGGCTCGCGGAGGCGGCGCTCCTGGTAGAGCCGGTAGGCCTCCTCGACGTCCTCGCGGAAGTTGAAGAGGAGCGGAGCGGCGCGGCGGTAGAAGGCGACCTGCTCGGCGGGGGCCATGGCGGCGAAGCGTGACAGCTCGGGGCCGAGGGCCTCGCGCGCGGCGCGGAGGGCGATGAGCGTCGGGCGGAAGCCGGGGTCCTCGGCGTAGTTCACGTAGCTGCGCGGCGCGGCGGCAAGCTCCTGGCGGTGGTAGAGGTTGGTGTTGACGGCGATGTAGGGCGCGCCGTTGCCGGGGCTGTAGTCGAAGCTCGTGTCGAAGCCGCGGTACTGCTTCCAGCCGACGTGGAGGACGTGCGTCAGGATGGCCGCGCGCTGGGCGTCGGTGAACTCCGGAAAGCGGATGTAGCCGGCCGAGGAGGGCGCGTGGACCTTGCCGCCCCAGGTCTGGCCGCCGCCCTTGGCCCAGCGGATCGCCGAGAAGCGCCAGAAGTTGTCCTTCTTCGGGGCCTCCACGCAGGGGAGGTAGTCGAACATCCCCTCCCAGGCGTAGGTGAGGCGCTGCACGACGCCGTTTGGCAGCTCCTGCTCCTCAAAGGTCGTGTAGGGGAGGAGCGGGCGGAAGTCGCGCGCGGCGACGAGCCAGGGGTATTCCTGGAGGATGCGCCCGTTGTAGTACATGTGGTAGTGGTGGCGGACGCCGCTCAGGTCGGCGTCGCCGGGGCAGATGAAGAACTCGGTGCGGGACGACGGGTAGTCCTCGCCGGCGGCGAAGCAGTTGGTGATCGCGGGCTCGCCGCAGAAGAGGAGCATCGTGAGGCCGCGCGCGTCCATCGCGAAGGTGATGGCCGTCGGGCGCACGCCGCCGGTGTCGCGGCCCTCGGTGGCGTTGCGCTGGAGCTGGGGGTCGGTCCAGAGGTCGGAGGCCGAGGCGTCGTAGGGCCGGAAGCCGAAGTCCCACCGCTCGGGGTGGGCGCGCAGATAGGCACCGAGGTCGGACGGCAGGCTCTCGAAGTAGACCGGCGCGACGTTCTTGGCATCAGGGACGGCGCGGGCCGGCAGGGCCGCAAGCGCGAGGGCGGCGAGCGCCGCTCCCAACTTACAACTTACAACTCCCAACTTACAACTCTTCATCTACTTTCCCTCCTTCTTGGCGACGAGATCCTGGAGCGTGAGGATGCGGGCCGCGGTCGCGGCGCGGAGCATGTCGAGGTCGGCCGTGTTGCCGTCGATGGCGGCGAGCCAGACGAGCTGGCGCCTCGCCTCGCGGCGGAGGGCCTCGTCGGCGGAGTCGCGGTACTTCGTCGCCAGCTTCTTGAGGGCGGTGAAGTAGCGGACGTCGTTCATGGCCTCGCGCATGCCGTCGTAGGCCATCTTCCAGATGAAGGCGTCCTGCGTGGGGATGCACATCTCGAAGTTGCGGTAGCCGCCGATCTCGCCGCCCTCGCGGAACTCGTGGAAGGGCCACAGTTCGCGGTAGCATTCGTGCAGCATGTCGCCGGCGAAGCCGCTCGTGTACATCTGGGCGCCCACGCGGCGGCGGAAGAACTCGGGGTTCTCGCTCGACGGGAACGGGTCGGCGTAGTTGATCAGCTCGCCGCCTGCCGCGCGCCAGAGCTGCGCGTAGGGGGCCTTGATCGTCGTCGTGGCGGTGCCGTCCATCACGTCGGAGGCCGTCCGCACGACCTCGTCGTTCATGAGATGCGAATAGACCTTGAAGCCGGCGCGGCGGGCGAGTTCGGCCTGTCCCTCCTGGGCGTCGACGAGGCGGAAGTAGCCGGCGCTCTCGGAGTAGAAGAGGATGAAGTCCTCGGGGCGGCGGGCGAAGGTCTCGCGGCGGTAGGCCAGGGCCGGCTCGAGGCCGCGCAGGATCACGCGGAAGGCGGCCTCCTTGTCGTCGAGCGACAGGGTGGCGGGGTCGCGGCCGGGGTAGAGGTTGCGCCAGTCGGGGATTCCGCCGGTGAACTCGCTGAAGAGGCGGTCGGGGTCGCCGAAGCCGGCCTCGCGGGCGAGGCGTGCGTGGACGGGCGAGTCCCACAGGTGGGAGGTGTGGAACATCCCGTGCGAGCGGATCTGGCGCATCGTGGCAAGGGCGCAGGCGCGGCGGCGCTCAAGCGTCGGGCCGAGGGGCGACGGGAAGGAGTTGTTGAGCGAGATGTAGCTCTTGCCAAGGTCGAAGGCCGGCGACCCCTGTTCGGGCAGGTCGATCGGGAGGACCTCAAGCGACACCGCCACCTTGCCGGCGCCCTTCAGCTCGAGTTCGCCGGAGTAGAGGCCGGGGGCCTGGCCCTTCGGGACGGTGAAGGTCACCATGAACTGCTGGTTGCGGCCCCATTCGCCGATCGTGAGGGGCTGGAGCGTGTCGGCGTCGTGGAACGGGACGCGCCCCGACCAGCGTTCGTAGGGGACGTCGGGGTCGGAAACGTCGATGTAGCGCGTCCCCTCCGGGTAGTCGCAGCGGATGTAGTTGCGGGCGGCAAGCTCGTCGACCTTGATCGCCGCGTCGTCGTGCATCAGCAAGTCGGGCGTGAGGTTGCGCTGGCGCATGTCGCCGTGGTAGGAGAGCCAGGCGCCGCCGGAGCGGAACCAGCGCTTGACGATCTGGACGTCGACATTGGCCTTCGCGAAGACCTTCCCGTCGGGCGTCTTCAGGTCGCCGACCTCCGCGCCGCCGATGACGAGCGGCGCCTTGAGGGCGAAGACGAGCAGCGAGCCGGCGACCTGCTGGTCGGGGCAGGCGTAGACCTCCAAGGCGCCGCCGAGGACGCCGCGCTTCGGCAGGTCGTAGGGCAGGAAGATCTCCTGCGAGAGAGGCGGCACCACGTAGATCGCGGCGGGGCCCTTGACGCCGGCAAAGGCCTTGCGCTTCGCTGTGTCGCGTGCCTCGCGGCGGGCGTCCGCGACCGTCCGTTTCGAGCCGTCGCCAACCGGGATCAGCTCCTCGGACGGCAGCGCGTAGGGGTAGAGGCGAAGATCCTGGACGGCCTTTTTGTCGGCAACCTCCGCCTTCCCGCCCTTCAGGAGCGGGATGATGCGGCGGTCGTTCTCGTATTCGAAGGCGCCGTCGAGGTAGAGGGCGACGCGGCGCCTCATCTTCGAGTAGGAAATCTCGAGGTGGTGGCGTTCGCCGGCCTTGACGCGGGTCGTCGTCGAGCAGACGAAGTCGCCGGCCATGTCGGTTTCGGCCGCGTGGAAGGCCACGGTCACGCGGCCGTCCTTCTCCGCCGTCACGGAAAAGGGACCCGAGACCGGCGAGACAGCCGAGGGGATCTTGTCGAAGGTGACGTAGAGGCCAGCGGAGAATTCGCTCCCGGCAACGGTGTCCGTTGGCTTCGGGACCTGTCCGAGGAGCGCCGGCGCGACGGCGAGAAGCGCCAGCGAAAGTGCGATCTTCGTTTTCATGGTCTTAAATCATGCCAAAAGCCAGTTTTTTTGTCAACGATAATTATAAGGAAAAGTGCATTATTAAATGAAACGAATTTGAAAGGGGGAAAGAAAGGGCAAGGAAGGCACAAGGGGGAGAAGGCCGTGGAGAGTGCGACAGAGGGCCGCCCGGGCGGCCCTCTGGGGGGAAGGCGAAGAGGAGTGGCGCCCCGCGCCGCGGTATCATAGTTTCAGCAAAAACCTGAGACACGGGAAAGCCGCCGTGGCGGCCGAGTTCTGCAAGAACTTCAGTCTACCTCGTCCGGGGCTGTCGGCGGAGTTCAAGGCGGATGACGCCGATGGCGACGTTGTCGCGCCCGACATACGTGTCGAAGTGGAAGGCGAACCGTAACGGGAGGAGGCCGTCATGGCGGAAGGAGACGGTTGTCGGCGCGCCGACGCGCACGGGGACGGGATCGGCGAGAAGGCGGCCGCCGTCGCCGATTGTCTCGGCCGTGAAGGCGCCGCACACGGCGGAATCGAGACTGGGGACGGAATGCGTCACGAGGGTCGCCGTGTAGTCGCCGGCCGGGAACGGAAGGGAGGGTCCTTCAAGGGCGATGCCGGGACGGAAGTCCTGCGACCGGAACCAGACGGTGCCGGAGGCGTCGGACGGGGCGTCGTGGAAGAGGTCGGCGGCAGGCCAGGCAATGGACACGCCGGGCTGAAGCCCGGTGGTCGTCTCGCCTCCGGCGATCAGGGCGTGGCCCATCACGGGTTCGCCTTCGACGACGAGCCAGCTTTCGCCGTAGGGGGGCGTGAAGGGTGCGGCGACCCAGGCGGGTTCAACGGGGGCGACGACTTCCTTTCCGGAGGGCGAACGAAGCTTCCCGCCGCCGGAAAGGAGCATCTCGTAGCGAAGTCCAGTCGCAGGGGCGACGGCGCCGCGGACTTGAAGGAGGTAGTTCGTGGCCGCGCCGCCGCGATGGCAGGTGTTCGCCAGACGGACGCCGTCCCAGTGCGTCGAGGCCGGAAAGGCGGCGAGAGTGGGCGGGGCGTTCGTCGCAGGCGCGTCGCGAAGCGCAAAAGCCCAGACCGCCTCTCCCGGCAACACGACGGGGCCATCGGCGGCGACGGGTTCGAGGAGCGGGTTCGCGCGAAGCCGGCGGAGGGCGATGCCGGCGGGGAACGGACTGACCTTCCGGGGATAGGGCGACTCGTGGAAGAGGACGTAGCGAATCCCGAGCGAGCGGAGCAGGTCGGCCTGCGCAGGGGTGAGTTCGCCCTGGTTCAGCGTGTGGAGCTTTTCCGTGAGGGCCATGTAGTCCTGCGGGACGCTGGGCGAATAGCCGTTGAGAAAGCGGAGGCGCGAGGTCATCGCGCCATACTCGTACAGCGCGGAATAGTGCGAGTCGCCCGGCCAGAGCGTGATGGCGACGGCGCGGGGCGCCGGAATGCCTTTCGCCCGGGCGTCCGCCGCGACGGCCGAATAGGCGGGCAGGGACGACGGCAGGCGGCAGAGCCCCGCTCGGAACCAGGCGGTCTCCTCGGCGACCGTCGCGAAGGCGAGGACAAGGGCGCATGCTGAGACGGCGCGACGAGGCGCGGCGCGGAGGCGCCGCGCGGAGTCAAAGCGCAGCGTGCCGAGAGCCGCCAGAAGGGCGGGCAGCAGGCAGAAGATCTTGACGGGCTGGCGGATCATCGTGTACTTCGGAAGCAAGTCGCGGGCCATGCGGATCGGCAGCGCACCGCGAGGACCGTTAGTTCCGAGCGCAAGGAGGAAGGCCGCGATGACGGCCAGCGTCAGCAGCACTACAAGGAGCGGCGCACGCGCGGCGCGGCCGCCCGCCGCCGCGTCCACCGCGTCCCCTTCCCCGGAGCGGCGGAGACGGCCCCAGGCGAAAAGCGCATAGCCGAAGGCGAGCAGCGCCACGAGGGAGGCGCCGACGAAGATCTGGTTGGCCGTCCCGGCCAGGGACTCCCAGCGGAAAAGCCCGCTGCGGATCGGCGAAAAGAGACGAAGTTCGCGGAGCGCCCGTCCGCCCGCCATGTTGGTACCGCCCAGGCTGTCGGAGGCGAACAGGGCGGCGACGGCGGCAAGGACGGCGCAGGCGGCCAGCGGGACGAGGGCGAGGGCGACGCGGCCGGCGCGCCTCGGCGAGGGAAGGAGTGGTTCGCCGTCGGCGAGCCACGCGAAGACGCACCAGGCGGGCGTGGCCAGGATGCTGAAGTAGAAGACGTGGAGGTCGGAGCAGTAGGCGGCAAGGAGGGCGAGGCCCGCGACGAGGCCGCCGGCGGGCGACCTGGAGCGGACGGCGCGGTCGATGCCGTAGAGGAGCCACGGGAGGAGCGACGTCGCGAAGCCCGTGGGGCTGCCGCCAAGGAGCGCGAACCAGCGGTAGGGGAAGGCCGTCGCAACGGTCGCGACGGCGGCCGCCAGCGCGCGGGAGTCCGTGTAGCGCCGCGAGAGGGCATAGAGACCGAAGAGGCCGAGCAGGACGGAGAAAAGCCCGGCTGCGTTCCAGCCGGCGGCATGGCCGAGAAGGGGCGAGACAAGCGCGTACACGGCCGAGAACGGCACATAGTAGGGGTCGAACTTGCGGCGCGCGGCGTCGTCGCCCGTGTTGAACTCGTAGACGTTCGAGAAAGGCGGCGTGTGGCCTGAGGCCATGTCGCGGAAGAGCCAGAAATGGTAGAGCAGCTGGATGTGGTCGCCGGGAACGAGCTCCTCAACGGCAGGTGAGCCTGGCGCGCGGCGCTCGGTGTGGGGGATGGCGGAGCGGAAGTGCAAGGGCAGCGGCCATGTCGCGGCGGCCCACACAAGGATGCCGAGCAATGCGAGGAGGAATCCGCCGCGGAGCCGTGCGTGCCGGGCCGTTTCCAGACGTTGTTTGAAGCCGGAAATCATGGACTAGGCCTGCCGGACGGGCAGTGTCTGGGTCGCGAGCCAGGCGTCCATGCGGGACGAGGGGCCGTCGGAGCCGCGCCATTCGTAGTCGCGCGGAACGCGGGCGAGTTCGGTTTCAAGGCCCCTGGCCAGCGGCATGAGGTCCGATTGCGCGCGGCCCGTTGCGGCGAGGACCTTCGAATTGTCGATGACGCGGTTGAAGAGGCGGTCGGTGCGCAGCTGCCACGCCACCCCGCGGTTCCACGGGTCGTCCGAGAGGATGCGCAGGTAGTCCTCCTCCGGCGCCCAGACCGCCTTGAGGCCGCGCAGCGAGGCGTAGATGTCGGCGATTTCGCCCCAGGTGTGGTGCTCCGCCGTCGCGAGCGTGAAGACCTCGCCAAGCGCCCTGTCGTTGAAGAGAAGCTCGGCGAGGAAGCGGGCGTTGTCGCCGGCCCAGGTCATCGTGCCCTGTACGCCGCGCGCCGTTTCGGGCAGGACGACCGCCTTGCCGCGATCCGCGCGTCCCACGACGAGCGGCGCCTCCAGCGTGACGAGCTGGTAGCGGTAGGTCGAGTAGGTGATCGACGGCCGGACGGCCGTCCAGTTGCGGCGGCCGAGGGCGCGCAGGATGCGCTCCCCGCGCGCCTTGTAGACGCTGTAGTCGTCGGAGTTGCGGAGGATCGGGTCGTCCGCCGTGTCGAGGAGGAGGCGCGCGTCCTCGCGTACGGGAACGTCCTTGCCGTCATAGACGCGATAGCTCGAGAGGTAGACGTAGTGGCCCGTCGCGGCGGCCATGAGCGGGATCTTGCGCGCGAGTTCGGCGGTAGGGTAGATCAGGAAATCGATCACGCCGTCGTAGTAGCGCGCGAGAAGCGGGGCGAGGAAGGCCTCGTCCTTGGCATTTCCCTGGATGCGGCTCACGCCGACCGGGTCGGCGGCGGGGTCGGGGGCGTCCAGCGAGACGGCATCGACCGCGTAGCCCTTTTCAGCGAGAAAAGGGACGACATAGCGTCCCATGGCGCCCGTGGCGCCGAGAACGAGGACTTTCTTCATGGCCTTTTGGAGCAGTTTCCCTTGCCCAACGGACACGACAGCTCTCGTCCGCCCCCGTTGGCGTCTGTGTTTTCCATGCTGAAGATTCTAGCACATCACGCCGCGCCGTGCAAGAGCCTCGACGCGCAAGTTTATCCCCCACTATCTGTCAGGGAGGCATTTCGGACTCTGCGCGGAGCCAGTTCCCATGCGGGAGTAATCGCAATCGGCCTTGCCGGCAGTCGCGCGAGAACTTTTGCCGCGGCTTGCGCTGCGACGATGTGGGGCAGTCTTTTGCGCTCGCTGGCGGAAGCGGGCTTCGCCAGGCGGGCCAGTTTGTCGTTTCGCGACGCCCGCCTGTCGCAAGCCCCCTCCTCCCGCCACTCTCGCGCCCGCATGGGCAGGGCGTGTCGGCACATTGGCGTGTCGGCACATTGGCGCGGCGGCACATTGGCGCGGCGGACGGGGGCTGCGTCCGGGCGGGTCGCCGGTGCCGCGAAGCGGCAAACTGGCCGGAAAACGACGGACGCCCCTGACCCGCCGCGCAGGAAAATCGTCCACCTTCGTCGGCTGAGAAGCAGCCAGTAAGGAGAAAGGGGGGATAAGCCCCGACGCGGAATGAATCCTTTCGCTTTTCAGACGAGGCGGTCACTTTTTGGCGCGGACCCAGCCAGCCGGGAGGATTTCCACGCGGCGCTTCAGCTGGAGTCCGATGAGGAGGCCATTGGCCCTGCCCGCGCCGACGCCGGAGAGACGAATGACTTCGTCAATGGACTTCTCCTCGTCGCCTATGGCATCGACAAGGCGCTGCTCTTCATCCGAAAGCGGCACGAAGGGCGTGGCGTCCGGCCGGCCCCCGGATGCGGTTGCGCCCGGTCGCCCGGAGGGCCGTTCACCTGTCGCCGGGGTGTCGCCAAACCGCAGCGCGGAGAGTTCGTCGATCACGTCGTCGGGGGAAAGGCACATCTTGGCGCCTTCCTGAATGAGCTTGTTGCAGCCAAGCGAGGTCGCGACATCCACGCGGCCGGGAATGGCCATCACGGCCTTCCCCTGCTCCGCCGCCTGCGCCGCCGTGATGAGCGAACCGCTTTTCGTGGCGGCCTCGACCACCAGCGTTCCGGCGGAGAGGCCGCTGATAATGCGGTTGCGCATCGGGAAGGTCTGCTTGTCGGGCTGGCGGCCCAGGGGGTATTCGCTGACGATGAGGCCGCCCGACTTGGCAACGGCGCGTCCGAGTTCGCGGTTCTCGTTGGGGTAGAAGCAATCAATGGCGCCGCCGAGCACGCCGATGGTGCGTCCGTGCGCATCGAGGGCCCCGCGGTGCGAGGCGGTGTCGATGCCGCGCGCCATGCCGCTGACGATGGCGTAGCCTGCCGAGGCGAGGGCGTAGGCGAAGCGCCGCGCGGTCTCGACGCCGTAGAGCGAAGGCGCACGGGTTCCCACCATGGCCACAGCGGGAGACTGGAAGGCCGCGAGGTCGCCGTAGCAGTAGAGGGCAAGGGGCGGATCGTAGATGGAGAGCAACTCGCGCGGGTAGTCGGGATCGCATTTGGCGACAATCCGGATGCCTTTCTTTGCGGCGGCGGCCTCTTCGCGTCCGGGATCGACCCTGCCGAAAGCCTCGGCGAAGGCCTCGGCCCGTGCCTTGCCGATCCCCTGGCATCCGGCAAGGGCAGCGGCATCGGCGGAGAGCGCCTCCGCCGCAGAGCCGAAGCGTTCGGCAAGCCGCCGGGCGGTGACGGACCCGATGTCGGGAACCAGGTTGAGGGCGATCAGGGCCTGTCGCTCGGAATACATCGGTGCCTCCTCTTCGCGCGGCTAGGCGAAGGCGGCCGCGAGGCCGCAGACGAGGAGAACGGCACCGCAGGGCCGCATGCGCGAGGCCGGCCGGTCGGCGGCCCAGAAGAGGGCGTCGCGGAGAAAATAGGGGGAAAAGGCCACGAACATTCCGCAGACGGCGACGACATACGCCAGCGTCACGACGACGAGGCGGCCGCCGCCCGGCGCGAAGCGGGCGACATGCAGCACAGGCGCGGGCAGCAGGCACCACAGGGCGCCAAGGGCGCGGGCCGCGAGGAGTTCCTTCATCCACACCCACGAAAGCGGAATGGCGACGACCATCGCGATGGCAAGCGGCAACTTGAACCGCTCAAGGAAGTCAAGCGGCAGGAACCAGACGATCGCCGCCGCCCAGAGAAACGCCGCCGCGCTCAGGAGGCGTCCCGCGAGTTCGTGGCGCGGGAAGGCCCGCGCGACGGCCGACGCGGCCTTCGGAGCGGCAAGCGCGAAGAGTCCCGGCAACGCGAAAACCAGCGCGATTGCGGTCTTTGCCATGGCATAGCTCATTGTCTGTTCCTTTCCTCTCTAAGCGCCGCGCGATTGCGACGCGGTTTCCAGCGACCCGCCATCTGCCGGGACGAGTTCCCCGAAGAGCGTCTGCGGATTGGCGCGCACGATGCGCACCGTCGCCAGGTCGCCGGTCGAGAGCCCCGCGCGGGGCGCGAAGATCACGATCTTGTTCTGGCCGCTGCGCCCCGACCAGCGTTCGGCGTTGCGAAGCGAGGGACCCTCGGCCAGCACCTCGACATCGCGGCCGACCCAGGCCTCGTTGTTGGCAAGCCCCAGTTCGTCCTGGTCGGCGAGCAGCACCTTGTTGCGGCGGTCCTTCTCCTCGGGCGAGACGTCGTCGTCCATCCGCGCGGCGGGAGTGCCCGGACGCGGCGAGTACTTGAAGACGAAGGAGTTGTCGAACCGCGCCGCCCGCATGAGCGCCCTAGTCGCCTCGAAATCCTCAAGGGTTTCGCCGGGGAAGCCGACAATGATGTCGGTCGTCACCGCCACATCCGGCACGGACGCCCGCAGCCGGTCGACGGCGGCGAGGTATTCCCCGGCGGTGTAGCCGCGGCGCATCGCCTTGAGGATGCGGTCCGACCCCGACTGCACCGGGAGGTGGAGATGGCGGCAGACCTTGGGAAGATCCCGGTAGGCGCGGGCGAGTTCCGGCGTGCAGCCGGCGGGATGGCCCGACGTGAAGCGAATCCGCTCGAGGCCGTCGATCCGCGAAAGGGCCTCCAGAAGACGCGGGAAGGGTTCCGTGAAGGCCGAGCCCGATGACGGGCCGTCGTCAGGCCAGACGCGGTCCTTCTGCAGCCCGTAGCGGAGGACGCTCTGGCCCAGAAGGGTCACCTCCTTGACGCCCTTCTCCGCAAGGGCGCGCACCTCCGCGACGATGTCGGCGGCGGGGCGGCTGTATTCGGGGCCGCGAACATCCGGCACAATGCAGTAGGTGCAGTGGCGGTTGCAGCCGAGGAGAACCGTCACATAGGCGCCGATCCCGCAGTTGAAGTGGCCGTGGGGGACGTTGAAGTCGGAGAGTTCGCCGGGGAACCAGATGCGCGTGGAGCCGGCCTCGATTTCGCGGACGATGGCAGGAATGCGCCGCGCCGCGCGGGAGCCCACCGAGAAGTCGAGGCCCCGGACACGGGCGAAGATCGTCTCGCCCAGCCGCTGCGCCATGCAGCCCATGACGCCCACGACAAGGCCGGGGCGTTCCTTCTTGCCCGCGCAGAGAAGGCCGAGCTTGCCAATGGCCTTGTCTTCGGCCTTCTCGCGCACGGAGCAGGAGTTCACGATGACGAGATCGGCGGCTTCCTCCGACTCCGCCGGAACATGGCCGGCGGCGGCCAGGTCCGCCGCAACGGCGTCGGAGTCCCTGACATTCATCTGGCAGCCGTAGGTATGGATGAAAAACTTCATGCTTCCGCCTTCTCCCCGCTAGTGGCCTTCCGTCTTCTCTTCCCCTGCCCCGCCATCGCCCGAGGGCGGGTCGGCCGCCGAGCCGTCCTCGTTCCGCGGCTCCTCCGGCTTGACCTCCGTGTCGTCCCGGCGCTGACGGAACGTCGCGTCGGCGATGCGGTCGATGATCCCGATGTAGTCCCACTGGGGGTTCGCGAGGGGACCGTGGACGCGGAACTCCATCAGCTTGCTGACCGGAAGCGTCACGAGTCGCGCCAGTCGGCCGATAAGGGAGCGCGAGTGGAAGAAGCGAACCTGGGCCACGCCCTCGCAGGGCGTCTCGGGGGCGTTGATACGGCACTTGCCAGAGGCGATGATGCTGAGAAGGTTTCCGGAGACGGCGAGGCGGTCCACCGTCATGAGGCCGTTTGTCAAGGACATCGTCGTATCGGCGTCGGACTGCATGACGAGCAAGTCCACGCCCATGACGTTGCGCCCCAGAAAGTCGGTCAGGCCGGCAAAGAGAGGGACCCTCATCAGGGCCGCGTCGCGGATTTCAAGCCAGGCATCGCCCGTCAGCTCGCCGAGACGCGCGGTATCAAGCGGCCCCGCAAGGGCGACATGGCCCGAGACCTTCCCCTTCGTCGGCTCCTTGACCGGCGCGAAGAGGGCCCGGACCGGATCGGTGCGGACGCCGTTGAAGCCAAGAGACAGGTCGATGGACTCCTCCTCGCTTGAAAAGGCCACCGCGACGCGCCCCGTCACCGAGCCGTCGTGGCACGACCCCGTGATTTCATCGAAGGAAAGCAGGTTGTTGCCCGTGAGGGACCAGTGCGTGGAGCAGTCCCGGGTCTCGACGCCGTAGAAGACGGCCTTCGCCGCCGACATCCTGCCGCCGATCGCGGACTGATGCTCACGCTCGCCGAAGTAGAGGCGGCCCGAGACATTCGCCGTCGGGAGGTCAAAGGACATGTTGGTCATGCACGACGGATACGGGAGGTCGATGACCTGGAGGAGCGACTTGGCCGGAAGGGTGCTTTCCGCGAGAAAGTCCGTCGCGTGCGAGTCGGGATACCAGGCGATCTTGCCGAAGAGGGTTCCGTCCACGAAATCGGCGTCGATGGGCGACAGCACGAGCCGACGGGCCGTTTCGCCCCTTTCCGCCGAATCGCTGAGCCACTGGAGGCCGAACTTGGCGCGCCGCACCGGCCGGCCCCTGTACTTGAAGCCACCGCCCGACAAGGTGACGCGCAGGTCGCTAATCGGCGGGCGCTCGCCGCCCTCTGCCACGACGCAGTCAATCTCCCCCATGGCCGAAAGAGGCGAACTGAGATCGGTGATCGCATCGTAGTACTCGACGGCCTCCTCGCCATCGAGGAAAAGCGTCAGCTCGCGGATGACATCAGGGGTAAGGGTGCCGGCGAGGACGGCGTGGACGCGCTTTCTCGCGGGGTCGAACTCAAGCTCGCCGGTGAGCGATTCGATGAAGCCAAAGGTCTCCGGGACGATGCGGACGTTGTCGAGGTGGAGGACGCCCTCCCTTACCGCGAGGTCGAAGGAGACGAACTTGCACGCAATGCCGAATATCTTCGCCCGCTCCACGGCCACTTGGCGGGGTTCGACGAGCCAGTCGTGGTCGATGGAGACATCGCGCAGAATCGCGGCGAGGTCCACGTCGCTGCCGTCGGGGTTGTCCGGGAACTCCAGGAACGGCCGGACCTCGAGTCCCTTGAAGAAGACCCGCTTGGCCCAGACGTAAACGGGGCGAGACCGATCGACGTCCCATTCCATGCGCATCTCGTCGGCCTTGACGAGAGGCGCGCCGAGCGTGCGCTTGAGATGGACCCGGACATGCGACAGCGTCACGCCCTTCAAGAGGTTCAGCGAGGCCCGCTCGAACCGGTAGCTCATGGCCCCTTCCGACAGGCGGCGCTCCAGCCGACGCAGGGCGAAGGACGGCATCGACCGGTCGAGCTGCCAGAGGGCAAGGGCCACCGCGCACACGAGGAAAACGCACGCGATGGCGAGCCATCTGAAGAACTTCCCTATCACCGAAAGCGCCATGCCGCCAGTGTCCGCCCTATTCCTCGACGTCCTCGACCGCCCCGCCCTTCGCGAGCGTTCCCTTCGCGCATGCCTGCAGATAGGCGTCGATGAACTCGCCCAGGGCGCCGTCGAGCACCGCGTCGACGTTGGAGGTCTGGCAGCCGGTGCGAAGATCCTTCACCAGCGTATAGGGCTGCAGGACGTAGGAACGTATCTGGCTTCCCCAGGCGATCTCGCCCTTCGGCCCGTAGAAGCGCTCGAGGTCCTTGCGCTTCTTGTCCTGCTCGTACTCGTAGATCTTGGCCTTGAGCATGGCCATGGCGCGCGCCCGGTTCTTGTGCTGCGAGCGCTCCGACTGGCACGCCACGACGATGCCGGTGGGCAGGTGCGTGAGGCGGATCGCGGAGTCGGTCTTGTTGATGTGCTGGCCGCCGGCGCCGCCGCTGCGATAGGTATCGACGCGTAGATCCTCCTCCTTCACCTCAACGTCGATTTCGTCGTTGAGTTCGGCCACCACATCGAGGGCGGCAAAGGAGGTGTGGCGGCGCTTGTTGGCGTCGAAGGGGCTGATGCGAACAAGGCGGTGGACGCCGCGTTCGGCCTTCATGCGGCCGTAGGCGTAGGGGCCGGCGACGCGGAAGGTCACGCTCTTGAGCCCCGCTTCGTCACCGGGGAGGATGTCCATCGTCTCGCATGTGAAGCCGGCCTTTTCGCAGTAGCGCTCGTACATGCGGAAGAGCATGTCGGTCCAGTCGCAGGCCTCGGTTCCGCCCGCGCCGGGATGGAGCGTGAGGTAGGCGTTGCAGGCGTCCATCGGCCCGCTCAGAAGGGACTGCATCCGCAGCTCCGAGGCGACCTTCTCGGCCTCGCCCAGAATCGACTCGAACTCCTCCTCGGCGGCCTGCCGCTCGGGTGTTCCCTCCTTTTCCGCCTCGGCCATCTCCTGGATGACGGCGCAGTCGGAGACGAGGGAGGTGAGGGCGTCGAAGGGCTTCACGAAGGCGCGTTCGGCTGCGGTCTGGTCGATGATCGTCTTGGCGCGGGCCTGGTCGTTCCAGAAATCCGGCTCGGCCGCCGCGGCCTCGAGCTGCTCCAGTTTGCGACGTCGGGTTTCGACGTCAAAGATAGCCTCGCATCTCTGCCAGTCCTTCGCTCAACTGGCGGAAGCGCGCGACCAGATCGTCATAGTTGGTCATACGTTTCCTTCTGGACGCCTTGGCGGGCCGCGTCCCTGGCCCTATCGCGAAGCGCCGGCGACAGGCCGGACGCTACTCGAACTGGACGGTTGTGTCGCATATTTCGCGCGACCCGAAGAGCGAAACGCCGATGACCACTGTCACCTTGGCGTCGGCGGCGAGCGTAAAGGGCTTGGACCTCCCGGCCTTCGGCCAGAAGATCGTGAAGCGCTCGGGGTTCTGGGTGTCACGCAAAATCTTCACGACGCATTCGGACTGCATCAGCTCGACTTTCATCGACTGGATCGGGACATTGGCGCTGCTGCTGCCGAAGACGTAGATGAAAAGCTGGGGGCCCTTGTCGATCATCGTGGCCAGCTTCCGCGAAGAGATCTTGATGTCGACCGGGAGCTGCGAGACGTCCGAGACGCCCCAGATCGCGGCGGCGCCGACCCACTGGCAGAGGGTGCCGCCAATCTGCTGCGGACGGCACTCGCGGATAGACTGAAAGACTATCTTGCCCACCTTCTCCACGACGCGCGCCTCAATCACCGGCTGGATGTCGGGATTGAAGAGGCCGCGCAGGTCAGGCGAAAAGGGGCGGTCGCCCATGTAGGTCCACTTCTGCCACGCCTGCGGCGCACGCGGGGCCTTGCGTTCACCCGGCTGCGGGGGCGTCGCAGCCGCCTTGGGGTCGGCCGGCTTCTGGTCGGCGCGGTCCTGCCCGGCGTCAGGTCGCTGCTGCTGGGCAATGCGGGCGATGTAGTCCATGATCGCGCCGTCGCCGATGGCCTGCTTCAGCCGTTCCTCGGCGCCTTTGACCTCCATTGCCTCCTCGATCCGGTTCTGCCGCGTCAGGTCCTTCTTCATCGACTCAATGCGCTTGAGGAGCTTTTCGCTGTGCGTGTCGATGTCGGCCGAAAGCTGGCTGAAGATCTCACGCCGCGACGCCAGGTACTTGTCCTGGAGCTGGCGCAGCATTTCCGGCGTGTCCACCAACGCCTCCTCGGGCATTTCCGGCACCTCCTCGAACGGGTCGGCCTCGGCCGCCAGCGCGGTCTGGAACCTCGTCAGCTCGCTCTTCACGGCAAGCAACTCGTCAAGAAGCCCGTCGGACTGGAACTTCTTCTGCATCGCCGACAAGTCGGCGATGTACTTTTTCGGGAGGGCATTGGTGGCCGCGGCGAAACGGGCGTTGGCGCTGCGCACCTCACGCGCGAACTCGGCGAGGTGGACGTTTATCTCCTGGGGCAGAGCGACCGCCCCTGCGGCGACGGAAGCCAGGAACAACGCCGCAATAAGTTTTGTCTTTCCTATCATGTGAATTATTCTACCCTTTTTTCCCGTGGAAAGCAAGATGCCCACGCGCACGCGCAAACAAAATGGCGGCGGCATTTGACAAAGGCGCGCGATTGCAGTAAGATGGACGCAACATTCTGACCCCCGCCATGGCGGCGGAAAGGGGCGGATTTTGCCAAACAGTCAACAGGAGGGCAACATGAAGGGGAAGGTTTCAAAGACAAAGGCATCTGGTTTCTGGTGGAATGCGGCAAAGACCGAAAAGACGATCGGCTCGGCGCTCAAGGTCCTTGCACGGCGCTATCCCGCGCTGGGTTCGAAGAAAGCCGACGGCACGGAAATCGTCTTTGTGAAGGGCGAGGGCGACACATGCGCGCTCGCGCGACGCGACGACGGCGCCTACGTCGTCACCTATGCGCGGCCGAACATGGCCCTGCGCATGGTCGGCTGCCTGCTCGCCGGCGCAATCCCCGCGGGACCTGAAGAATGCCCGTTCACGATGCTCGGCATCATGCTCGACTGCTCGCGCGACGCCGTCATGACCGTCGGGCACCTCAAGGAATACATGGACCACCTGGCGATCCTCGGCTACAACATGGTGATGCTCTACACCGAGGACACCTACCGCGTCGAAGGCGAGCCGATGTTCGGCTTCATGCGCGGCGCCTACACCCAGGCCGAAATCCGCGAAATCGACGCCTACGCCGCCGCGCTCGGCATCGAGCTCATCCCCTGCATCGAGGCCCTCGGCCACATGGACCAGATCTTCAAGTGGGGCAAGTACGCCGACATTCGCGACCGCGACGGCATCCTCCTCGCCGACGAGGACAAGACCTACGCGCTCATCGAGAAGATGGTCGCCTTCTGGGCCGGCGCCGTCCGCTCGCGCCGCATCCACCTCGGCATGGACGAAGCCCACGGCCTCGGGACCGGCGAGCACGAGAAGCGCTTCGGCAAGCAGTCGGCCTTCGACATCATCAACCGCCACCTCAAGCGCTGCTGCGCGATCTGCGAGAAGTTCGGCCTCAAGCCGATGATCTGGTCCGACATGTACTTCCGCATCGGCAGCAAGACCAACAACTACTACGACCTCGAGAGCCAGCCCCCGAAGAAGGTCGTCAAGGACGTCCCGAAGGGCCTGGAGCTCGTCTACTGGGACTACTACCACGGCGACCAGTCCTTCTACGAGAAATTCATCGAGAAGCACCGCCTCATCGCGGGCGACCCCCTGATGGGCTCGGGCGTCTGGACCTGGGACAAGTTCTGGTACGACCACTTCATGACCCGCAACACCGTCATCCCCTGCCTCGCGGCCTGCCGCGCCAAGAAGATCAAGGAGGTCTTCTTCACGATGTGGGGCGACTGCGGCGGCTACTGCGACTACGACAGCGCCTACGCCGGCCTCGCCTTCTCGGCGGAGCTCGCCTTCACCGGCAAGGCCGACGACGCACGTCTCGAAAAGCTCCTCTCCGCGCTCTTCGACGGCGCCTCCTACAAGGCCATAATCGCACTCGGCGACACGATGAACTACAACGTGCCGAGCCTCCTCCTCGACGACCCGCTGATGCTGCTCTACACGCGGGGCCTCTACAACGCGAAGGAGAAGTGGGGCGAATACGGCGTCGTCAAGGGCTTCGCCGAGATCCATGCGGCCTTCGCGGCAGCCGAAAAGGTCGTCTCGAAGGCCAAAAACGGCGGCGCCGGCAACATGCGCCTTGCGAAGGCCCTTGCCAAGGCGATCGTCGCAAAGCTCGACTACGCGACGGCGGCCTTCAAGGTGGCCGGCAGCAAGAACCACCGCCCGGCCGCCAAGAACCTCCTCGCCCTCGCGAAGAAATACGAGGCGGCGATTGCGGCGTTCTACGGCGAGTTCCACGAAATGTGGCATGCCCACAACAAGCCCTTCGGCCTCGAGTCGATCCAGATTCGTCTGGGCGGACAGGTCATCCGCGCGGGCGAGCTGGTCCTCCGCCTCGAAGGCTTCATCGCCTCCGGCGAGAAGACCTTCCCGGAGCTGGCCGAGCTGGCCGCCGCCGGCGACGAAGTCCAGTTCCGCCGCTGGTCCCGCTATCTCGACTATGCCAAGGCGACGTGCATATTCTAGCCGTTTTGCTGCGGCGCTGCCGTTTGGCAGCGCCGCAGCAAAACATGAAATGCGCGGCTCTGCCGCGCTTAAATGGCGCGGCGCGCCTGAAATCGCCGCTTTGCGGCGTGAAATCATGTGGCGCGGCGTTGCGCCGCGCCTCCTCGCCGCCGCCGCACTTGCCATCGGCCTGTGCGGAGGCCCAGCCTCCGCGCAGCCCTTCGAGAACGACATCCTGCAAAGGCGGATATCCCTTGCCAGACGCCACGGCGCGTGGGCCGACGTCCGACTTCTCGTCCACGACACAGACGGTTCGCCCATCGCCGGGGCTGCCGTTGCCGTCAATGGCGAAAACGGGGCAGCCTCCGGCAAGCCGGAGACAGACGCAGCTGGGCGCGCCGTCCTTTCGCGTATCTGCGGCGGCAACATCGGCTTCACCGTCTCGAAGGAGGGATACGTCCCGCGCCAACTGAACCTCTGCTTCGACACCCGTCTTTCCGACGACGGCCAGCGCTGGCTTGTGGGCGACGAGCGCGTCGTGGAGCTGCGACGACTGCCGGAGCCACGGCCCATGCTGAGGCGATCGGTCAGGCTGGGGCGTCTTCCCTCGCGTCATGCCCGTGTCGGCTACGACCTTCTGAAGGACGCCTTCACGCCGCCCTTCGGCGACGGCGAGGTCGCGGACTTCGAGATTTTCTTCTACCATGCCGATGCCGACATCCTCGGGAAAGGAGACGGCCCCTGCTCGTTGCGGCTCTCAATCTCGCCGGGGGATGGCACGCTCGGATTCTCCCGCGTCGACGACTTCCCCGACGACCGCAAGGCGCCTCTGCGGTCGCCGCGCGAATACGCCTCCGAGATGATCGACTACGCCACCACCCGCGGTGTGCACCCCCACCCGAAACCCTGGCCCGACAGGGCGGCGGACGCGATTCGCGACGGCCACTACCTCTTCCAGGCACGGGGAAGAGGCGGCGTCCTCAAGGTCAGGCATTTCGACCCGTCCCACTTTTCGATTATAAATGTCGCCCTGGAATTCCTCGTCAACGAGGAACCTGGGGTCTTGACTCTCGTCCCCGCACCGGAACAGACGGGAGGAGACGCCCGCGTTCGCGGACACGCGGACGACGACGTCGCCGGCGCACAGGTCGCCGCCACCAACGCGGCCGCGAAGTTCAAACCGCTCATCGCGTCTGCCGGCGCCGATTCCGCCATCTTCTTCGGCCTCGCCGAAAACGGGGACATCATCCCGGCGCGCTACGCCGACCGCCGTCTCGCCTCCATGGACGGCGTCCGCTTCCTCAAGATACACGAAAGCGTCGCCAAGGTCCCCGACGGGGCTTTCGAGGGATCGAAGGATCTCCTCGCGGTCGCGCTCCACGCCGACGTGACCGGCATTGGAAGCCGCGCGTTCGCCGACTGCCCCAACCTGAACCTCGTCGAGGCATTCATGCGCGACGATGAATTCGACGTCGCCCCCGACGCCTTCGACGGGGCCGGCACGAACCTCACCTGCGTCGTCCACGCGAAATTCAGACAAAAGGAATTCCTCAGCCACGGGATCAAGCCCTGGCGCCGGTTTGCAAGGCTTGGGGAACTTAAGTTGTGGAACAACTTCGTCGAAGGCGACTTCCTCTTCAGGCGGGAGGGTTCGTCGGTCAAGCTCGCCAAATACCTCGGACGCCCTGTTGAAATCCTTCACGTCCCGGAGAAGGCCGCCGGCATGCCGGTGGCTGGCGTCGAGGACACTTTCTTCACGTTGACCCTTTCCGCGAGGAACATCGTCTTTCCTGCATCGCTGTCGACCAATCCCAATTGCATTCGCATCAGCCCAGGCCGACAGGGTTTCATGATGCCGGAAGCGGTCTTCATGGAAGGCGGCATGGACGGACTCGAAAGCGGGGAGAACGACTGCAAGATCTTCGTGGTCGGCCCCGTGCGGAGCATCGTCAGCCAATGGGAACGAAAGACCGCCCAGGTCCTCCCGGCGGGGACGCGCCCCGAAGACGTGCTTGGCGGCGCGCTCGTCGAGACGAACGGATTCCTCGTCCTTAAGCGCGAGGACTCCGCATGCATTCTGCGCCACACAGACGGCAACGCCGATGCCGTCGAAGTCCCCTCCGAGATCTGCGGCCTCCCCGTCACGGAGCTGGAGTCCCACTGCTTCGCGGGCCGCAGGTTCCGGGAAATCTCCCTGCCGTCCTCCCTTCGGAAGATCGGCTTCTGCGCCTTCGCCGGACTCAAGGAGTGCGAGGCCATGGAGATTCCCGAAGGCGTGGAGGAAATCGGGGGCGGCGCCTTCCTCGCCTGCCGCAACCTCAAGTCGCTCACCCTCCCATCCTCCCTGCGGAAGATCGGCTATGGCGCGTTCGAGGGAATGCCCTGCGTCCCGTCTATGCCCAATGGTGCCGAAATGGAAGGTCCTGCCTCCGCCATTCGTGACTCGGACCGCATCCGCGTCCGTGCGAGCGACGCCGAAACCGCGAGGTGACAGCCCCATGATCCGCAAGCGAGCAGCACCATTTCGCGGGAGAGTTCCCGCCGCGTCTCCAGTCGCCGCGTCCCTTCTCCTCGCGCCGCTCTTCCTGGCGCAGTTCCTCCAGGCGCCGCCGGCGCACGGCGAGACGGTCGCGCCGGACAGCACGAACAGTCCCGCGAAGCCACTCATCATACACAACGTCAGCGGCACGAACCGCGCCGCCATCCTGCACAGCCTTGGATACTTCCGCGACTCGTCGTCCTTCGCCGGCACGAACGTCAACACGACCGCCAGCCAGCACGTCGCCTACGTCGCCCGGAATTCCGGGGCGCGCGCCACGCTTCGCTTCTCCGTGCGCGACGAGGAGGGCAATCCGGTCGAGGGAGCGGAAATCTCCGTCCAGCGCGCCTGCGAAAGCGGCGGACGACCCGAATATCCCTCCGTCACAACCGACGCCAATGGCAGCGCCTCGCTCGACGACATCTGGCAACACTACCCAACTATCGGCGTGCGGCGCGAGGGCTTCTACGGCTACTCCCACTATCTGGACCTGGGGGGCGACATCTCTGCCGACGGACAGCGCTGGCTCTTCGACGCCGTGACCGAGATCACGCTCCGCCGCGCCGTGGAGCCGCACCCCATGCTGCGGCGCGCCGTCCTCCGCGGCGACTTGCCGTCCCGCAACGGCAAGGTCGGGTACGACGTGCTGAAGGGCGACTTCACGCCCCCGCACGGCGACGGCGAGGCGACCGACTTCCAGATTCTCTTCTACCTCGCCGGCTTCGATCAGTTCTCCACCGACAGGGACATCCGCTCAATCCGCCTTGCCGTGGTCCCCGGCAAGGAGACGCGCGGCTTCAGTTTCATTGAACCCGTCCACGATTCGTTCGCCGCCCCCGTCCGTTCGCCGGCGAGCTACGGGAAGCGGCGGGTTTTCTTCTCGTCCACAACGGTCACCTCCCCCCATGACTACACGGCGGCAAAGATCGACGAGGGCAGGAAGATCGAGGCACGCTACTATCTCTTCGAGGCGCGCGGCAGAAGCGGCATTCTCAAAATCGACCACTTCGGCTATCAGTTCTTCGACCGAATGGATGGCTTCTCGCTGCGTTTCCTTGTCAACGAGCGCCCCGGCGAAACGAGCCTCGTCGCCACGGAAGACCCCGATGACTACGGTCTCCGTCCGGGGGAGGGCGGCTGTCCCCAGCCGCCGCAGCGGGAGGGACGCGCTTCTGCGCGTCCGCCCGCCCCTCCCGCGGATCTGGTAGGGACGGCTCCACGAGCCGTCCGCGACCACACGGCGGACGCTCCGCAGGCGCATCCCTGCCGGGAAACCGGCGCGAAGCCCGCCGACCTCCTCCTCGCCACCAACAGATCCGGCTTCGCCGTCTTCTTCGGGACAGCCGCCGACGGGGCCTTCGTCCCCGCCCCGTTCGCCGACATGAAGATTCCGTCCATGGACGGCGTCAAGTTCCTCTCAATCGACGACTCCGTCACGGAGATCCACGACAGTGCCTTCGAGGGGTCCCGCGACCTTCTTTCGGTCGAACTGGGGGGCGGCCTTCGCGAAATCGGCCGTCGTGCCTTCGCCGACTGCCCGAACCTCTCCCTAGTATTCTCGGACAAGTTGCGCGAGTTCGACATGTTCGGGGACTCCTTCTCTGGCGCCGCGCCCGGTCTCACGTGCATCCTCAAGGCGGATGACGACTTTGGCTTTTCAATGCGGCGGGACGTCCCGCCGTGGGCGCGGCTTGTCGTGCAGGGAAAACACGACAACAACAGAAGAGGCGGCGGGTTCAGATTCATGGATGGCGACTACCTCTGTGGAGTCTACAACAACAAAACCTGGCCATTCGACCGCGAATCCACCTACATCGCAAAGTACCTCGGCGGGCCAACCAACGTCCTTCTCCTGCCGGAGTCCGTTGGAGGAATGAGAAATGTCAGAATCGGCGGCAGCCTGAAGGACGCCCCGAAGTTCCATGCGGTTGTGATTCCCGAACGGATGGCCGAGAAACTCAGCCTCCAATACGGCGACAGCCTCGACTTCGGCGAGACGAATCTGCCCGACATGGTCATCAGCCACGTCTGGCCCGTTTCTTGCGGACATGGGGAAAAACATTCGCAATCATTCGTCATCGGCCCGACGCGGGGCGTCAGCCGCGTCGTTGCAGGCCCCATTGAGCTGCCGCCCGGCACCGACCCGCTCGCCGTCGCCGCCGGGGCCGTCGTCACGACCAACGGCTTCGTCGCTCTGAAGCGCGCGACGGACGCGGTTCTCCTTCGCTACAGCGGCCCCGGCGCCGCTCGCGACAAAGTACCGACCAGGGCAACGCCCAGCCCACATGGCAAGCCGAAGACCAGCCCCCCTGCTGAAAGAATCCGCGTCGAGGTGCCGGCCGAGATCGACGGCCTTCCCGTCACGGAACTCGGCACGCATCTCTTCGCCGGAAGCGGCATCCGCGAGTTCGCCCTGCCGTCAACCCTTCGGAAGGTCGGCTTCTGCGCCTTCGCCGGACTCAAGGAGTGCGAGACGCTGGAAATTCCCGAGGGCGTCGAGGAAATCGATGCCGGCGCCTTCTTTGCCTGCCTCAGGCTGAAGTCGCTGGTTCTTCCCACCACGCTGCGCAAGGTCGGCTACGGTGCCTTCGAGGCGCTTCCCTCTGCCCCTGCCCTGCCGCCTTCCGCCGTCGTCGACGACCCCTTTGCAGGTCTCAAGTAGAAGCCATCCCCTCCATGAACGGCATGAAGAACCAAACATCTCGCAACGTGATTTCATGGACTGGCGTCGGCGAGACGCCGGAGTCGTTCCGCCCCTTCCTCGCGGACGACACTGCCGCCGTGGCGCGGCGCTATCCGGTGGCCGTGTCGGCATACTGGCTCGCCCACTGCGCGGATACGCCCGGTGACCCTTTCCGCCTCCAGGCCTTCCCCGACAGGCGCGAAATCTCCGCGCGCATTGACGGCGACTCGGACGATCCCTTTGCCGAGCTTTCGGACGCCTCGCCGCTGCCAGGGGTCGTGCGGCGTTTCAGGGACCGCGTCCTCGTCGTCGTCGCCGAAACCTGCGCCATGCGCTGCCGCCACTGCACGCGCAAGAACCTGCTTGGCCGCCACGCCGTGCCGAAATGGCGCGACTACGCGAAGATTGCCGACTACATCCGCGAGCGGCCCGAGATACGCGAAGTCCTCCTCTCCGGCGGCGATCCGCTTGTGCTGGGCGACGCCGCCCTCCTGCGGCGCGTCGCGGTCTTCGCCTCGCTCCCGCGCCTCTATGCCGTGCGCCTCGCCACGCGCATGCCATGCGCGAATCCGCTTCGCATCACGCCGGCGCTTGCCAGAGGCCTTGCCGCCAGCCGCAAGGTCTGGGTCAACACGCAGTTCAACCACCCGGCGGAAGTGACCTCCGAGGCCGAGCGGGCCTGCAGGCTGCTCGTCGACGCGGGAATCCCGGTCTCCTGCCAGACCGTGCTGCTCCGGGGCGTCAACGACAATCCCGACACGCTCGAGGAACTCTTCCGCCGCCTCCAGGCGGCGCGGGTGCGCCCCTACTACGCCTTTGCGGGGGATCCCGTGAACGGCACGGCGCACTTCCGCGTCACACCGGCGGAAGCCGCCCGGCTTGAAGAGGAAGTCGCCCGCCGCATTGGCGGGCTCGCCCTGCCCCGCTTCGTCGCCGACATTCCCGGCGCGGCGCGCAAGGTGCCCGTTGCTGACATTGGCCGCCGCCCAGCCACTCGCCAATGCCGACCGTGATCTAGCCAACGGCCCGTCGCGGCCGTCCTCGCGGTCGGTTTTCCCTAATTCTTCGGCCCGCCTTGCCGGAAGCGGCGCGCGACATAGTCGACCAGGTCGGGGCCGAGCATCTCGACGGTCTGGTTGAGCGTCCGCACGAAGAGCCGCTTGTCGACATAGACCGGCTCGTCGGAAGGCGTGACGCGGATCATGCAGACGTCGTGAAGTCCGGCGCGGCGGCGCTGGATGGCGTAGTGCAAGAAGGCGTTGCGGGCCTCAAGCCGGCTGCGGAGGGTGTTGGCGAGGCAGAGCTGGAAGCCGTCCCAGTTGGCCTTCCCGCGGTCGGCAAGGGGGTATTCGTCCTCGACGCCGCAGATGGCGCCGTCGTCCTCGACGCCAACGAGGACCGTGCCGCCGACGGTGCTGTTCAGCATCGCGGCCACCGCGCGCACGACCGTGCCGACGCCGCGCGAGCCCTCCTCCTTGCCGTGCTTGCCCTGGGCGATGGCGTGGGCCTTGAACTCGACCTCCTGCGATTCGCCGCCCGCGATGAGGTCCATCAGTTCGGGGTCGCTGGAGAATTGCCGGTAGGTGTCGCGTCCCAGCCGCGTGAACTCGTCGTCGGCCGGGTTGAAAAGCTTGAAGACGGGGTATGGGTCGTCGTCCGCGCCCAGCGAGAAGACGACGAAGGAGAAATTCTCAAGAATGCGCTGCGCGACTGCGCGCAGCCGTTCCGGCGTCAGCGGCGCGCAGGCTTCCGCGCACACCGAGTAGGCATGGGCAAGCGGATGGGCGGGATCCGGAAGGGGCCGCCCCTCGACGGCCCCCTCGAAGATCGGACGGTCGCGCTTGGCCAGAAGGTTCTTGAAGCGCGACGGCGCGCCGTCGCCTTCGTTGACGAAGCAGAGCGCGTCAAGGTGCCCGGCCTCGGCTGGCAGGTCCGGCCGGAGGGCGTCGCGGATCGCCAGAAGAAGCACGAGCAGCGTGGCCAGCCGCTGGTTGCCGTCGATGAGAAGCGACTTGGCGTAGCCTCCGTGCGTTCCGAGCGTTCGCGTCGCAAGGGCGCCGCAGAAGCAGGGCGGCCCCTCGACGTCGAGGGCGGCGCCGAGAGTCTGCGCAAGGGCCTCGTCCGCGCGCCCGTAGGGGCGCTGGAACGACGGCGTGACGTAGATGACCTTCCCGGAGAGCAGCCTTTCAAGCGTTAGTTCCTCGGCGCGCATGGTTGCTTCCCTGGTTTGCGGCTGGCCGTTCCATGCTCTCGCGAGGCTGGGCCGTGGCGTCTGTTCCCGCGGAAAAGGGAGTGGGCCTGGGCGGCTACTCGAGGATGTTGCTCGTGATCTGGTCGACGCCCATCTCAATCATCGTCGCGGCGACGGCGGGGTCGTCAACCGTCCAGGCGTTGACGGCAAAGCCCTCGGCGTGGGCCGCATCGACGAATTCCTTCGTGATGCCCTTGTAGTTGATGTCGGCGCCGACGCGGTAGGCCTTCATGAAAGCGAGCGTCTCCTCGTCGCCCTTCCAGCCCAGCACCTCCATGTCGATGTCGGGGCAGAGGCGGCGGGCCATGACGATGTTCTCGCGGTCGAAGGCGATGATCGTCGTGCGCTCGTACCAGTCAAGCTGGGTGATCGTCTCGATCACGCCGGCGACGTGCTTCTCCTGGTAGGAGCCCTTGAGCTCGAGGACGGACTGCTTGCCGTACTTGCGGCAGATGTTGATGTAGTCGTCGAGCGTCGGGGGGTAGAGGTCCGTGCGGAACGTCGTGCCGTCGGTGTCGAAGAGCGGGATGGCGCGCAGCGTGTCGAAGCGGGCCTTCTGGATCTCGATGTCCACGCCCGAGCAGCGCTTCAGGTTGCCGTCGTGCGAAAGGATGTACTTCTCGTCGCCCGTGACCCAGACGTCCGTCTCGATTCCCCAGTAGGAATGGACGCCGGCGGCGACGAAGGCCGGGCAGGAGTTCTCCCTTTCAAGGCCCGAAATGCCCCGGTGCGCGACCATCTTGACGTCGCCGTGATCGATCTTGATCGTCTTCATGGATGATTCCCTCTACTTGAGTTTGCGGATCAGTTCGTGGCAGGACTCGATTGTCTCGCCTTCGATGCAGATGCGGTGCCAGAACTCCAGGTTGATCAGGATCCAGAGCCTGAAGTTGTGGTCGGCCTTGCCGCCGATGTGCTCCTCGACGAGGCGGTCCACCTCCTCCTTGCGGAAGAGGCCCAGCTCGACGAAGCGCGACTGGGCGAAGAGGTTGCGCTGGAAGGCGGCGAGATCGGAGCGGAGCCACTTCGCGATGGGGAAGCCGAAGCCCTGCTTGGGGCGGTCCACGAGGTCGGCCCCCATGTAGCGCTTCGCGACATTGCGGAGAATGTACTTCAGCCCGCGCCCGGTTCCCTTCAACTTGATGTCGCACGGGAGCGAGGCGGCGAACTCCGTGACCTTGTAGTCGATGAGCGGCGGACGCACCTCGATGGAATGGGCCATCGACATCCTGTCGGTGATGGCGAGCAACTGGTCGGGGATGCGCGTCATGAGGTCGGTGTAGAGCATCTTGTCGAGATGCTCGCGCGCCGTGCCGTCGTCGAAGTACTTGAGAATCTGCGCGACCGAGTCGGTGTCGGCGATGCGCTTCACGGCCTCGTCGGTGAAGAGCGCGTCCTTCTGCTCCTGCGTGAAGCGCAGGACGCTCATCGAGCGCGCGTAGGTGTCGCCGGGCGTCCGGGAATGGCCGCCGACGTCGTTGAGCCAGCGCAGCTTCCCGGCGAGGCTCTTGTAGCCAAAGGACTCCGGAATCAGGCCGATGATCGGAGCCGCGACGCCGCGGCGCAGGAAGCCCGGGATCATCCCGTAGAGACGCGCGAGCTTCTGCCCGGCGAAACGGTCGTAGCCGGCGAAATTCTCGTCGCCGCCGTCGCCGGAGAGGACGACCTTGTTGTGCTTCGCGGCCACGCGGGAGACGAGGTAGACGCCCACGCCGAAGGGGTCGGCGGGCTCGTCCATGTGGAAGATCATCTCGGGGAGCGTCCCGACGAGGTCGGCCTCGACGGTCTCGGTGACCCAGTCGAGGTCGTACTGCCGCGCGATCTTCTCCGCCCAGGGGAGCTCGTTGATCTGGTCGTTGACGCCGATCGAGAAGGTGCTGAACTTCTTCCCGGTGATCTTCGCCGTCATCGCCGTGATGAGCGAGGAGGCGATGCCGCCGGAGAGGAAGGTGCCCACGGGGACATCGGAGAGGAGGTGCATCTCGATCGTCTCGAGCAGCAGCTTCTCAAGGGAGTCGGTCAGCTCCTTCTCGTCGCCCTGGAGCTTGTCCTTGAAGGTGTCGAGCTTCCAGTAGCGGCCGGTGCGGAGCCGGCCGTTCTCCCAGACCGCGTAGGTCGCGGCGGGAAGCTTCTTGACGCCCTTGAAGAGCGACCGGTCGTCGGGGAGGTAGCGCAGCGACATGTAGTGCCACAGCCCCTCCAGATCGACCTCGCGGCCGACGATTCCCGAGGCGAGAATGCATTTCGGCTCCGACGCGAAGGCAAACGAGCCGTCCGAGCCCTGCGCGAAGAAGACCGGCTTCTGGCCCATGTGGTCGCGGGCGAGGACGAGGCGCTTTGCGCGGCTCTCCCAGATGGCGATGCCAAACATCCCGCGCAGCCGGGCGAAGCACTTCTCGCCCTCTTCCTCGTAGAGGTGGAGGATCACCTCGACGTCGGTGCGCGTGCGGAACGAATGGCCGCGCGCCTCGAGCTCGCTGCGCAGCTCCGGGCTGTTGTAGATCTCGCCATTGGCGAGGAGCTGGATCGAACCGTCTTCGTTCGCGATGGGCTGGTGGCCGCCGCCAATGTCGTTGATGCTGAGGCGGCGCTGCCCGAGCGAGATCGTCGCGTCCGAGAAGAAGCCCTCGTCATCCGGACCGCGGTAGGCCATGATGTCCGTCATGGCCTTGATGCGGGTTTCGTGGCCTTCGCAAATTAGTCCTGCAATTCCGCACATAGGTCGTTAAGGCGTTGAAATGTTGAAGGTGCGGCTGAGCCGCCGTTGAAGATCCGTGGCAACTCGTCTCTCGTCACTCGTCTCTCGTCACTAAATCAGCCCCTTCTCCTTGTACCACTCGTAGGTGCGGCGGAGGCCCTCGTCCAGGCCGACCTTCGGGTCGTAGCCGAGTTCCGTCCGGGCGCGGGTGATGTCGAAGGCGCGGTTCTGCCGGAACCAGTCGACGCGGCGCGGGTGGATCGGCGGCGCGATGTGGAGCGGCTTGCAGATCGCCTGCACGATGTGGCCGGCGGCGACGACGGGCCACGTCGGGTAGTGGCGGAACCGGACTGTCTTGCCCATGGCCTTGGCCGTGCGCTCGACGAGATCCTTGATCGTGACATACTCGGCGTCGGCGGCGAGGTAGGCGCGGCCGTTGCTCTTCTCGTTCTTTTCGTCCATGGCCAGGACGAAGACATCGACGAGGTTGTCGATGTAGACGGGGTGGTAGAGGGTCTTGCCGTCGCCGATCATCGGGAAGACGCCCTTGGCGACGCGGCGGAAGATCATGTTGAAGCGCTCGGGGTCGCCCGGCCCGTAGATGGCCGACGGACGCACGATCGAGGCCTTGAGCTTGCCATCCTTGACGAATTCGAGGGTGACGGGCTCGGCCTTGTACTTCGACATCTGGTAGTAGTCGGCCGGGGCGATGTTGTGGTCCTCGTCAGTCGGCGGGTTGAGCACGTTTCCGTGGATGCCGCAGGTCGAGCAGTAGACGAACTTCTTCACGCCGACCTTGGCCGCCTCCTCGAGGCAGATGCGGGTGCCGCCGATGTTCACGTCGTCGTAGTAGGATTCCGGGACGTCCATTTCGCGGAAGGCGGCGGCGATGTGCTGGACGTAGTCGACGCCCTTCATGCACTTCGCAACGCACTCGCGGTTGACGACGCCCTGCGGGTCGAGCACGACCTCGGCGCCCCACTTTTCAAGTTCCTTCGCCGTGTCGAACCCCTTGGCGACGCCTGGCTTGTAGTCCATGGCGACGACCTGGTGGCCCATGTCGAGAAGACGGCGGACGAGCGCCCTTCCGGTGAATCCCGTTGCTCCAGTTACGAGTACTTTTGCCATTTCAGTTTCCTTTGTCCTGTGTTGAACACTGAAACCATTATACCTTATTCGGGCGACAGTTGCAATTACGGGCATTCACCGCACTTTCGTCGCGGATGTCCTTGTTGGAACCCAGCAACTGGAAGCAGGTGGTCGCAATTCGTGGTGTGTCTTTCAAGGATTGCGTTGTCCTTGCACACTCAGGCTTGCGGGCGCCGCCGCGCCATCATCGCGCCGCCGGCGCAAACGCGCCGTCGATGTAGCGGCAGGCCGCAAGGGCGGCGACGGCGCCGTCGGCAACGGCGGTCGTGATCTGGCGCGTCGTCTTCGCGCGGCAGTCGCCGGCCACGAAGACGCCGGGGGTCTTCGTCGCGCAGTCCTCGCCGGAGGCGAAGTAGCCACGTCCATCCAGTTCCGCGACGCCCGCAAAGGGGGTGTTCTCCGGAATCAGGCCGATTGCCAGGAAGAGTCCGTCGCACGCGACGACCGTCTTCTCGCCGTCGGCCTTCTCGATGAAGACGCCGCGGAGCCGTCCGTCGGGGGCGTCGTAGCCGGTGATCCTGACGCCGGTGAAGACCTTCACGTTCGGGCGCGCCAGAAGGTTTTCCTGAAGGCGGCCCTCGCCCGTCAGCTGCGGCAGATCCTGGAGAATGACGACCTCGCTGCACTTGCCGGCCAGCAGGATGGCCTCCTGCAGGGCGGAGTTGCCGCCGCCGGCGATGCAGACCTTCTTGCCGGTGTAGAAGTCGCCGTCGCAGACGGCGCAGAAGGAGATGCCGTCGCCGACGAGGGCGTCCTCGCCTTCCAGTCCAAGCATTCTGTGCTTGACGCCCGTCGCGATGACAACCGCCTTGCACTCGTAGCGGGTTCCGTCGTCGGCCACGACGGCCTTGAGGCCCGACGGCTCCGACTCCACGGCGACGGCGTTCGCGAGTTCGACGTCGGCGCCCTGCTTCATGATCTGGTCGAGCATGAGGTCGGCGAGTTCGTTGCCGCTTGCCTGCGCCGTGCCCGGGTAGTTCTCGAGTTTCGGCGAATAGGTCATCTGGCCGCCGAAACCGGCCCTTTCAAGGACGACGGCCGACTTGCCGTTGCGAAGCGCGTAGAGCGCGGCGGTCATTCCGGCGGGGCCGCCGCCGATTATCGCGATGTCATGCATGGGTGAAGCCTTATTGCTGAGGGGACAGTCCGAGGAGACGGCGGGCGTTGCCCGCGAGGACGAGCCTCTTCTCCTCGTCGGAAAGGAGCGGTTCGAGGGCGACGCCGCCGACGAACATCGCGGGGTTGCAGGTCGGGAAGTCGGAGCCGAAGAGGAAGCGCTCCGGGCCGAAGTCGTCGATCGCATGGCGCAGCATGCCGTGGCGGAAAAGGCCGGTCCCGGAGAGATCCAGATAGTAGTTGGCGCTCGTCGCCATGCGCTTCATGTGGCGCGAGAAGGCGGTGAACTCGCCCGGATGCGCCGCGACGAAGACGGTGTCGGGGTGCGCCAGCACCATGGCGTCCATCTCGTCCTCCCCCATCGAGTGGAAGCTGACGACCATGCCCTGACGCGTGGCCTCGTCGAGGATCGTCGAGAAGGCGGGACAGGAGTAGTCGGTCCACCCGTGCATGTAGGGGACGAGCTCGCCGATCAGCCGCACGCCCTCGGACGCCATGCGCGCGATCTCGGCGCACGACTCGTCGACATAGTCCGGGTGGACGTGAAAGCCCGGGACGTAGAAGGCACCGTAGAGGTCGCGGAGACGGAGGGCGTCGTCGTTGGCGCGGCGGATGTCGGCCCACGAGGCGCAGGGGCGGACAAGCACCGAGCCGCAGATCTTTGAAATGCCCAGCTGCGCGAAGAGTCCGGGGGTCTTATCCGCCCCCATGTCGCAATGGGCGGCATGGGAGCAGATGTTCTCGTCAGGCGAGAGGAACGGATGGGTATGAAAATCGATGATCTCGAAATCCATCGCGGCAGCCCTACATCAGCGCGTACTTGGCGATGAAGAGGACCGTCAGGATGTACATGATCCAGTGGATCTTCTTCAGGTTGCCGGCGATCAGGTTGATCAGTGTGTAGGAGATGATGCCGAACATGATGCCGTCGGAAATCGAGTAGGTGAAGGGCATCGCGGCTATCGTCAGGAAGGCCGGCAGGGATTCGCTGGCGTCCTTGAAATTGATGTCGGCGACGGAGGAGAGCATGAGGTAGCCGACGACCATCAGCGCGGGGGCCGTCGCGAAGGCGGGAACCGCGAGGAAGATCGGGGCGAAGACGATGGCGAGGAGGAAGAGCACGGCCGTCGTGATGGCGGTGAGGCCGGTACGGCCGCCGGCGGCGACGCCCGAGGCCGATTCGACGTAGGTCGTCGTCGTGGAGGTGCCGAGGACGGCGCCGACGGAGGTGGCGATGGAGTCGGCGCAGAGGGCGCCGGTGATGCGGGGGAGCTTGCCGTCGTCGTCAAGCATGTCGCCCTTCTTCGAGACGCCGATGAGCGTGCCGAGGGTGTCGAAGAGATCGACGAAGAAGAAGGCGAACATCACGACGAAGAAGTCGAGCG
>JAEEGL016977995.1_pt1 | contig 31550 bp, 28 predicted proteins | sample 9134231 | NCBI WGS metagenome assembly JAEEGL01 (sample SAMN16246548, study PRJNA631951) | gut metagenome | biome: gut microbiome; feature: rumen; material: fiber-attached | host: Bos | place: Iran: Karaj | collected 2018-10 | reverse complement strand
CCTGCTTTAGGTGTATATCCGGTTTTTCCTCCGGTTGAATATTCATATTCTTTTAATAGTTTATTTCTGTTATACCATATATAAGATTTTTTATTGGTTGAAAAGCTCCATTTTTGAGTTCCAGATATTTCTACAAAATCTATTAAAGTATTTGCATATTTCATCAACTTTGCCATATCATAAGCGGTTGAATAATTTTGAGTTTCGTCATCCAACCCATGAGAATTATTAAAAAAAGTGTTGTGCATTCCAATTTTTTTGGCTTTATTATTCATTAGTCTAACAAATTCTTTTTCACTTCCTGCTACATGTTTTGCTATCACAACTGCTGCATCATTGCCACTTCTTAACATTAGTCCATACAGAAGATTTCTAAGAGATAGCTTTTCACCTACTTCTAAGTAAATGTTAGAACCATACATAGGTAATATTTCTTCACCTACTTCTACTATTTCATTTAAGTCATTATTTTCTATTGCAATAACCGCTGTCATTATTTTTGTAGTTGATGCTATAAGCATTTTTTCATCTTTGTTTTTTTCATATAATATTCTTCCACTATCACTATCTATGACAATACTAGCATATGATGTATCTATAGCATTTACATAAATAATCCCTGTAAAAAAATAGATAAAAGAAAAAAATATAATTAATTGTTTCATCAGATCACCAATTAATTATATGTATATAAATGTAATATATAATTAAGTAATCTTTATTAATATATTCAAAAATATCAATTTTTTTACTATAATAATATTAACCAATATAAAAAATGGGGTGCTTTATGAAAAGAAGAAGAATTACTGACATTATAATCTATATCGTAATTGTAATTTGTGTATTTAACATAATCTACTCACTTTATAATATAATAATGTGGAAAAAAGATGGTGACGAAGTAAAAAATCAAGTTGATGATTTAGTTGAAAAAGCCAAAGTTAATGAAATTAAAAGTGAAAAAATTGATGAAAATAATATAGATAAAGTTAAAAATGTTGAAATAATAAAAAGTAATGAAAAATTAGAAAAAGAAAATCCATACTGGGCATATATCAACATGAGTTTGATTAATGTAGACTTTCAAGATTTAAAAGAAGTAAATAAAGAGGTAGCTGGATGGATTCAAGTAAATGGAACAAATATAAACTATCCTTATGTTCAAACTAAAGATAATAAATTCTATCTTACACATGCATTTGATAAATCATACAATAGTGCTGGATGGGTATTTTTAGATTATAGAAATAATACAGATTTAAATGATAAAAATAATATAATATATGCTCATGGTAGATATGACAAAACTATGTTTGGTACATTGAGAAATGCTTTGACAAATGGATGGTTAAATAATTCTAATAATTTCGTAATTAAAATTGCTACTCCTAAAGGAAGCAGTTTATGGCAAGTCTTTAGTATTTATCATATTCCAACAACAAGTGACTATTTACAAATTAACTTCTCAAATGATGAACAATTCGAAAAATTTGCAAAAAAACTTATAAAAAGAAGTTCATATAATTTTAATACTAAAGTTAGTAAGAGCGATATTATCTTAACACTTTCCACTTGCTATAATAATGAAGAAAGAGTTGTTTTACATGCAAAACTAATTAAGAGAAAATAAAAAAATATCTAGTTAATCTAGATATTTTTTATTGTATTACAATACCAAATATGTTCTCTTTATTTATAATTCCTATTTTGTTTTCTCTGCTATCACTACTATGATTTACGTTATCTCCCATAATAAAATATTCATTCTCTTTTAGTACAAGTAAATTATTTAAGATTCCTCCATTTTCGATATCCTTATATTTGTCATATATTTTATCGTTGATGTAGAGTTTTCCATCTTTAATTATTAATTTATCATTTGGGACTCCTACTACTCTTTTTATAAAAGTAATTCCATTCTTTCTTCCAATGATAATATCATCTTTTGAAATTGAATTGATATTTTTTTTAATAAATACTATTTGTCCACTTTTATACGTTGGAAGCATAGAATCTCCATTTACAAAAGCGATTTGGAAAAAGAATTTAGTAACAATAAAAACTGTAATACCAATTATAAGAATAAAGATTATATATTTTAAGATATTTTTATTCATATTATTTTAATTTCTTTAAGTACTTCATAAAGTTTTCTTTATTTTCAAGAGCAGTTGTTGTTGGCCTTCCTAAGTCACTTCTTGCACCTATTGATGATAATACTTCTATGAATGTTAATTCTTTATTCTCTTTTGCTTCAGATAATGCTTTATCTAATTCTTTAAAGTTCTTTACTTTATATATTTTTTTATAATTACAAGCCTCTGCTATTTTTTTAACATTAACTTTGCTTATTGCTGTTGGCATTCCTCCAACTGTCTCATGAGCTCCATTATTTATTAAGACATGTACTAAATTATCTGGTGAAATAGATCCTAGTACTGCTGCACTTCCCATATGCATTAAGAATGCTCCATCTCCATCTATACACCATACTTTTTGATTTGGTTTATTTAGTGCTACTCCTAATGCTATTGATGATGAGTGTCCCATTGAGCCTACTGTTAAGAAATCATATTCATGAGATTGTTTATTTCTTTCTCTTATTTCAAATAATTCTCTTGATGCTTTTCCTGTTGTTGATATTATTGGATCTTTTTCACTATATTTTACGATATGTTCGATGATTTCTTCTCTTTTCATTTCATTATCGTTTTTATATTCTACTTTTTCATCATATTCTAGTGCATTCTTTCTTACTACGAATGCTACTTGTTTTCCTTCTTTTAATTTCAAAGAAAATTCTTTCATTACTTCTTTTAAGTCTTCTTTTGTTGTATCAGTTCCTATTACATATGATGATATGTTCATATCGTCTAATAGTTTTACTGTTATTTCTCCTTGATATATATGTTGTGGTTCGTCATGTACTCCTGGTTCTCCACGCCATCCTATTACAAATATCATTGGAATGTTGTATACTTTTTCATTTAATAGTGATGCTACTGGATTTATGATATTTCCTTCTCCACTATTTTGCATATATACTACGGGTACTTTTCCTGTTGCTAGATGATATCCTGCTGCTAGTCCTACACAGTTTCCTTCATTTGCTGCTATTATATGATGATTTTTATCTATTCCATATGTATTTATTAAATAGTTACACAATGCTTTTAATTGAGAGTCTGGTACTCCTGTATAAAAATCACTTTTTAATGTCTTTACTAAGTCTATTACTTTCATTTTTGCTCTCCTTTATTCTGCTAAAAATTCTTTCATATATTTCCCTTAAATCTTTTTTCTCAAGTTTAATTGGATGATTTGACAATCTTTCTAAATTAACAGATCTAACTAATTCTTCCATATCATCTTCATTTATATCAACGTCATATAAGCCAAGGTTAGAAACAATGTTTCTAAAATAATCTTTTGATTCTTCAAGACTACTATTAAATGTGATTTGGCTTATTATAGTTAAAACATTTTTTAAATGATCTACTCCTCTTTTATCAATGCATTTATCTAAATTATCAACCATAAAAGGATATAGTTCTGAATTAATCAACATTGCAGCATGCCCATGACTTATTCCATATAAACTTGTTAATTTATAACACATTGCATGTCCAGCTGTTGTTTTTGTTATATTTATTGCTTTTCCTGCTAGATTTGCTGCAGTCAATATATCTATAAATGTTGCTTCGTCATTTTCTAAATACTTATCCATATTTTTTATAATTAATTCTATTGAAGATTTTGCGTATTTTGTACTTTCATCGTTAGAATTAACTGACCACATAGATTCAATAGAATGTGATAAAGCATCTAGCATAGTTGACTTTTTTTGATAAAGAGGTAATGTTTTTAAAAATGATGGTTCAAATAAAACTGCATCTGGTATTGAACTTTCATGAGCTACAGATTTTTTTTCACCTTTATAGTATATAACTGCAAAATGAGTTGCTTCACTTCCTGTTCCAGCAGTTGTTGGAACTGTTATAAAAGGAATGTCGTTTCCTTTTATTTCTTGGTTCAAATACAATTCTTCATCATTCATGTCACTGAACATTTTGATACATTTAGCAACGTCTATGGCACTTCCTCCGCCAATTGCAATTATTGAATCACATTCATTTTCTTTAAAAATCTTTAATCCCTCACATACTTCTTCATATGTCGGATTAGGTGTAAATTTGTCAAAATATGTTTTATTTATATCATTGGTTTCATATATTTGATTTACTTTATTAAATAATGCACTTCTATAAAATGAATGACCACAAACAATTAGTGTATTTTTAAAACCATTATTTTTAAGGTATTCTTCAAATTCACTACTATTATTTAATATCTTTTGCATTTTTTCTCCTAATAATCTTCTGGTATTAATGTGATTATTTCTTTAATTGAAATACACATATCATCTACTTCTTTTGATCTATGACTTTCTAGTATCTTTTTAGCAACACTTTGCATTGCAGGGAATCCTGCTCTTATTAATTGGTTTGCATATATTACTATATTTACACCACGTTTTTTGAATTCTTCTTCTGTTACTGTATTAAATGATGTTGGTACTACTACTATTGGTGTAGTCTTATTTTTGCTTCTGAACTTCTCTACGAATTCAAATATTTCATCTGGTTCTTTCTTTCTACTATGTATCATAATTGCATCTGCTCCTGCTTTTACAAATGCATGAGCTCTTGTTAATGCATCTTCCATTCCTGCTTCTAATATTAAACTTTCTATTCTTGCACAAATCATAAAGTCTTTACTCTTTTGTGCTGCTTTTCCTGCTTTTATCTTTTCACAGAAATGTTCTATATCATCTTGTGTTTGTTTTACTTCTGTTCCAAATAATGAGTTCTTCTTTAGTCCAATCTTATCTTCGATGATTACCATTGATACTCCCATTCTTTCAAGAGTTCTTACTGTATATACGAAGTGTTCTTTTAATCCTCCTGTATCTCCATCAAAGATTATTGGTTTTGTTGTTACTTCCATTATGTCATCTATTGTTCTAAATCTTGATGTCATATCTACTAATTCGATATCTGGTTTTCCTTTTTCTGTTGAATCACATAATGAGCTTACCCACATTGCATCGAATTGTTTTAATCCACCATTTTTTTCATCTACTGTTGTTTTTTCTACGATTAATCCAGTTAATCCACTGTGAGCTTCCATTGCTGTGATTAGACCTTTCATATCTAGTACTCTTCTTAATCTTTGACGTCTGATGTGTGGTAGTGATAATTCACTTCTCATCATATCATCTATATCTTGATATTTTTGTTCTTTTGAATATGGATATTCTACTAGTTTTCCACCATAAGATGCCAATATTTCTATTACTTCTGCTCTTATTGGTTTTTGATATCCACTTTTCCAGTTATCTCCATGTACTACATAATCTGGTTTATATTTTTTTAGATTTGTTTTGTAACTTAATTCTTTTTGTTCTACAACTTTATAAACACCTTCTAGGTTTTGATATAATTTTTTTCTTTCTTCAAAAGGTACTAGTGGAAATCTTTTATAACTACTTACTGCTTCATCTGAAAGTACCCCGATTATTAATTTTCCTAATTTCTTTGCTTTGTTTATTATTGCTATATGTCCTCCATGTATTACATCTGTTGACATACACATATATACTGTTTTATCAGTCATTTTTTTCACCTACTTTATTTTTTTAAAAACTTTTTATTTATTTCGTTTTTTTTTAACCTTTCTTTAATTGTTTCTAAATCATTTAAATTGTCTATTTCATTACATAACCTATCCTGTACATCCATAGGAGTTAATATCAAATCATCTGTTATTACATTCAATGCATTTTCTGCGTAACAATTTGTCATTCCTCTTTCACAGAATATCTCTATTGCTTTCATCCATTTTGCAAAATCTTCTTTATTAAATTTGTATAATGGTTGCGATGCCATTGCATCTTCAAAAAATTCTATTCCAACCTTTTTTATTTCACCATTTTTTATTACTGATTTAAAATCTTTCTCTGGTAATGGTAGTGTTGAACTAACCGTCATCGAACTTTCTTTTCTTTCTAGTATTTCTTCTAAAACATCTTTATCGAATACTAGATCTCCATGCATCATAACAATATCATCATCTAATAATTCTCTTGCTAAGTACATCGAATAAATATAATTAGTATCTTTATAAATTGGATTGTTTACAAAATCTATCTTAATTGGAAGATTTAGACTTTTACAATACTCAATTAATTTATCCTCAAATGGACCTGTTGTCATAACAACTTCAGTTATCCCGCAATCCGCTAGTTGTTTCAATTGTCTACTTAATATAGTATCCTCTTCTGTTATTTCAGTCATACATTTTGGATGCTCTTTAGTAATGTCCCCCATTCTTTTTCCTAAACCTGAATTCAATATTAATGCCTTCATAAACTCCTCCTATAAATATACTAACTCAAATAGCAAACTAAAGCAAATATAATATATTAAAAATCCCTTATTTTTTCAAAAAAAAAGACATAACGTCTATTTTTGTTTTTTCTTATTTTTAGAATTATTTTTCTTTGATGAATTATTTTTATTATTACCTTTTTTATTAGAAGAATTATTTACTTTTTTTTCTTCTTTATCTGTAGTTTTTTCAACTTTTTCTTCTTCTTTAGTTTCCTCTTCTATAATAATATCATCTGATTCAACTTCTTTATTTTTGTTTTCATCTATTCCTAATTTGTTATTAATTTTCTTTTTTGCTTTTCTAAAATAGATTCCAACAACTGCACCTATCGCAATTATAATTCCTGCTCCTACTTGTATAGTATATGTTACAACAGATGGATCGATGTATGCATTTGCAGTTACGCTGAATAAAAATGCAAACATAGTTATAAAGAATACAAATTCAAATACTTTAAATAATTTTTTCATAATTACCTCCTTAATTATTTATCTTTCTTTGACTTAATTTTATCTTGAACACTTTTTATAATATATTTAGCACCTACCTCTCCACTGGTACCAATATTATAAACATATTCATTTTTCATCTTTTCAATTGACTTACTATAAGATTTTTGATTTTTTAACATCTTATCAACTACTTTATCAACATTATCAAGTTTCTTTGGATCAACAACTTCTCCAACTTTTTCTCTTATCCAAATATTAAAAGGATTAGGATTAATTTCTTTATAATGTTCATTCATAACTTTAACTGGTGTATCAACAAATAATACAGGTTTCATTGTTGTAAATGCATATTCAAATCCTATACTTGACCAGTCTGTTATTACTAAATCAGCATCAAATACTGTACTATTTGAAGAAAAATCTGTTTGTATCTCAATTTTTGGATTATTCTCAAATTGTTTTTTCAAAGCTTCAAATTTTTCTTTCATATGTCTAACATGTTGAGGATGTGGTCTAACTATTAACTTGTAGTCATGGCCTTTAAGCTTTTCCAACAATTCATCAAGGCATAAATCTACAATATTATCTTTTTGCCATGATGGAGCAATTAAAACTGTTTTTTCTTTATTTGTTTTTTTGTTCTTCTCATATGATTCAATCATATCATCAAGTAAAGAATATCCCCAAGAAACTATTTTTCTATTTTTTAAATTATATACTTTATTTTCTTTTTCTAATTCTTCTCTTTGATCTTTACCAACTGCAAATACTGTGTCGTAATGATCCATAGATTGATATCTCATAGTTAAATTTAAACTACCCATACTATGTGGAATAAAAATATATTCAATATCTTTTCTAATATAACTTCTTTTAATATGATAATTTTCAATATCAGGCATAGTCATTACAACTACATCAGAATCCATCTTCATCATTAAAGTAATAAGTTTTTTTTCTGCTATAAAATATGCTTTAATTCTATCTGGATATTCTTTTTCTAATTTGAAAATATTATCATTATAGTCACTAGTAATATAATGAATTACTAATTTTGTATGTTTTAATAAATATTCAATTATTGGTTTGTAATATTTATAAAATCCATTACTTTCAGAATAGAATACTAGATGCTTATTAACTACTTTAAAAAACTTTTTATAATCTTCTTTTTGTTTTTTCTTTTCTTCTGGAGAAAGTTTGTTACTCTTTTTATCTAATGATTCTAATTCTTGTAATTCTTTTGTACTCTTTTCAAGTTCCTCATAATCAACATATTTCTTTGGATTAATAAACTTGTTTAGTAAGAATTGTTGAAGTATTGCAAGTAAATTGCTTATTATCCAATATAGTGCAACACCTGCTACCACGAAGTATCCTAAGTATAGTGATAAACCAACAGAGAATAGCATTGTTCCATACTTTCCACCCTTAGATTGTTGTTTTTGTAAGACATTCATCTTATTTTGGCAAACACAAAGGATAAAGGCACTTAAACCAGCAAGTAAAGGAACAAGTAATATGATTCCCTTATCTACTTGAGCAATAGCTCCTAGATTGAAACCTAAGAACTTCATATTTAGTTTTTCTATATCATCTACATATCCTTTGACATCTTCTTCATATTTAGAATCAAGTGCTAAATAGTCTTCCTTGTTTCCTTTTTGAATATCTTCAACTACATTGACTTCTAAAGAAGAAGATTCACTGTTTAGATTTTTATTATGCTTTAATACTACTTCTTTAAAATCATCATTTATTTTATCTGGAACTCTAGCAATATAAGAAACTGGATGATTAATTGTTCCAATTAGTCCAATTAAAATAACAATCTGAATAAATAGTGGAATTATAGAAGCCAAAGGATTATACTTTTCTTTTTTGTATAAAAGAGATTGTTCCTCTGCTATTCTATCCTTATCACCGAAATATTTAATTTTTATTTTATTGATAGATGGCATAATTTTAACCATCTTAATAGAATTCTTTTGTACCCAAATTGATATAGGTAACAAAACTATTTTACTTATAACTGTAAAAAGAATTATTGCCAAGCCATAATTTTTCACAAACAAATAACAATAATACATTACAAAGCCTAAAATGTTACTTAACATAAATAACCTCACCCACTTATAAACTTTTTACCAGATTCAACTATTGTGTCTTCGTCCCAAGCATTTCCTTTTTGGATTTCTTCAATTAGTACATCTGGGTTTGTATATTCATATAGTAAATATCTTCTTTCTTGACCATTTACTTCATTAAATATTTTATCAGTTTTATCACCATTAATCAACTGCTTAAATGCAGGAATTAAATCTATAAAAGAAACTTTTATGTTTGACACTTTATAATTATGCTTTTCATTTTTACCCTTAATATACAATATTGGATTACTTCTATCATTAATTGTTTTACCATAACCATGATCAGCCATAACTATAATAACGGAATTATCATATACATCATTTTCTTTTAATCTTTTCAAAAATTTTTCTAAAACAGTAATAGATGAATCAATTATATTAGTATATGTACCCTTTTCTATTTTATTTAGATTTATATCATACTTAAATGGAAGATGTGCTCCAACAATATGAATAAATTGAAAATTCTTATTATTTATTTTTGTAATGTCAGCATCTAGCATTTTATAAAAATCTAAATTATCTCCAGTATATAAATTAGTATTATTTTTAGTAATGCTCATATTAGAAGTATTAATATGAGAATAATCTTTTAATTGATATGGTAAATATTTGTATAAAATTAATTTAGCTTCTTCTTTGAATAATTGAAAGTAATTAAAGCCATCTACTTTGTCAATATTATTAAATGATTGATACTCTTTTCCATTATAACTATTTAAATTATATTCATATAAACTCAAAGAATAATCTTTATTTTTTAACTCATTTATTAATGGTGAGTTATCTATTGATTGAGTAAAGTATTTAGTAAAACTAGTTTCATTTTCATACCATTGTCCACTAAAAATAAAAGGTATTGAATTTCTTGTAAATGGATATGCTGCTAGAGTGTCTCTATAATATGTAAAATCTTTAAATAATGAATCAGTCTTTTTTAACTTTTTAACTTCTTTACTAAATTTTGATGAATCTGCTGCATCAATTAAAAATATAATAAAGTTTGTATCACTACTCATATTATTAATATTTCTATTTGTTGCAACAATTGAATTCTTTTTTTCAAAAAAACCGGGTTTTACAAATAATGAAAACATCGACGCTGAAAGCATAACCATTATTGCAAGTGACACATAAGCAAATTTTTTTTCTATGTTTTTATATTTAAATTTAAATACTAAAAATAAAACAGAAAGAATAACAATTTTCCACAAAAGACTAGAAATCAATTTATCAGTAGCATAGTTTTCAAAAGAAATAGCACTTCCATTTAGTGGTGGTAAATTATAAGTAAAATAATTACCTTGAATATATGTACAAATTAAAATAATGAATAATAACACAACAAAAAAAGCATATACATTTTTATTAGCTTTTTTAATAATTATAAAAAATAAAGACATAATAAAAAATGCAATTATACTTTGAAATAATACTATAGGAAAAAAAGCATATATATCAAACCAAAAATCTTCGATATTACATGCGAATAAATTTAATGGTTCATAAAATAATAACATAAACGACATACAAAGTGATATTAAAATACCAGCATATGATTCTTTTATTGATATTATTATTTTGTCTTTCATTTCATATCCTCCGTACTATCTTATATAATTACTATATCATTTTAAAAAAAATATGTAAATAAGGTTGATTTTAAGCAAAAAAAAAGCACTTAGTGCTTTTCATATTTTTTACCTGTATCTTTCAGTGTCTTTGGATTTGATGCTTTACCTACTTGTGTCTGTTCTCTCATATGTTTTGCATCATTATACTCATAGAAAATATATCTTCTTTCCTTATCTTGAGTATTAGTAAATAATTTATCTGATTTGTCACCATCAATTAATTGACTAAATGCTGTATATAAATCTCCATATGACACTTTATTTGAAGATACTTTATATTTATGTTTTTCATTTATTCCTTTTATGTATAAAATAGGATTTTGCCTTCCATAAGCTACTTCTTTAAATCCATGGTCTGACATAATAACTATTACAGAATTATCATATACTCCATTATCTTTTAATCTTTTCAAGTACGTTTCAAGAACAGTTATACTAGCATCTATATTTCCTAAATAAGATCCCTTCTCAACTATATTTAAATTGATATCATATCTTTTTGGATTATGTGCTCCTTCTAAGTGAATAAATTTAAAATTATTACCACTTGTCTTAGTTATTTTATCATTTTTATATTTCTCATAATTTGGAATATCATATCTTGTATATACTTCGTTTTTAGTCGTACCTTTCGAATCTGCAAAATTTAATGATCCAATACTTGCACGCCACTTTAATTGATATGGTAAATACTTATATAAAATTATTTTTGATTCTTCTTCTAAAAATTCTAAAACATTTACTTTCTTTAATCTTTCAACATTAGTAAATCTTTCATAATTGCTTCCACTATATCCATTTAAATCATCTTCATATAAATTTATTGAATAATTTTCTTCTTCTAATTTTTTAAATAACGGAGATTCATCATAAGCCTTTGTATAAAATTTACTAAATAGTTCTTCATTTTCATACCATTTTCCAGTAAGTATTAAAGGTATTGAATTCTGTGTAAAAGGATATCCTCCTAGTGTATCAGGATAATAAGTGAAATCTTCTAAAAGAGTATCTGTTTTACTTAGTCTTGCTACCTCATCTTTAAAAGTAACTGAATCAACAGCATCCAATAAGAAGATAATAAAGTTTTTGTCTTCACTCATTTCATTATAACCTTTGTAAGTTGCTACTACACTACTTTTATGCACAAGGAAACCATCTACTGTAAGGAAACTAAGCATTGAGCAAAATAACATTGCCATAATAATGTATGATGAATACTTAGCAACATTTTCTACCATTTTAAATTTAAATTTTACCAAGCAAAATATAACAGAGCCACTTACAATTATCCACAAAATAAGTGAAATCATTTTTTCTGTTTTGAAAGTATCAAAGTTAATCCATGTACCATCTATTGCTGGTAAACTTCCAATTAAGAAATTCCCTTGCACATAACTACATAAAGTACCTATTAAAAAGCATACTACAAAAAATATATATATTTTTTGATTTATCTTTTTAATTACGATAAAGAATAAACTTAATATTAAAAATGAAACTATAAATTGCAGTAATACAATTGGAAATATTAAATATAAATCAAACCAAAAATCATTTAAATTACTAGCAAATATATTAAGTGGTTCATAAAACAATAACATAAATGATAAACATAAAGATATTATTATTCCAGATGATGATTCTTTAATTGAATTTTTTATTTTTTCTTTCATTATATCCTCCGTTTTAAAAGATTATATAATTAATTATTTAAATAATTATATATTATTTTATTTCATATCTATTTCCAGTTTCTGTAATTTGTTTATTATCTAAAACATGTCCTTTAACAACATATTCAACTATTTCACTAGGATCTGAAAATTTATATTTCAAAAATCTTCTTTCTTTATTGTTAAGATTTAAGAATATTTTATCTGTCTTCTTATCATCTATTAATAAACTAAAGGCATCCATTAAATTAGCATATGAAATTCTTTTGTCTGATACTTGATAATCATGTTTTTCTTTATAACCTTTTATATACAATATAGGATTTTGTCTATATTTAGTTGAATAACCATGATCAGCCATAATAACAATAACTGAATTATCATATACATTATACTCTTTAAGTTTATTTATATATGTTTCCAAAATAGTAATACAAGCATCTAAATTATCTGTATATTTTCCATTTTCAATCAATTCAACATTTACATTATATCTAAATGGTACATGTCCACCCTCAATATGAATATATTTAAATGTTTTATCATCAACAATATTTAATTCTTCATCTCTAATTCTTTCATAATTTTTAATATTATTTCCTTTATAAATTAAATCTTTATTATTCTTTCTTGAATTTGCAAAACTTAATGTTTCAACATTAGATCTACATTTTAATTGATATGGTAAATACTTATATAGTATTACTTTCATTTCTTCTTCTATTAATGAAACAGTATCTATTTCACCTTTTGAAACTACATTTTTAAATCTACTATAATTTATTTGATCATATTCATTTAAATCATATTCGTATAAACTTAATGAATAATCTTCATCTTCTAATTTTTTAAACAAAGGAGAATTATTCATATCTTCTACAACATAATCTCTAAATTCTTTTTCATTTTCATACCATTGTCCACCTAAAATAAATGGAATAGAATTTCTTGTAAATGGGTATCCAGCCAATGTATCAGGATAGTAAGTAAAATCTGTAAATATAGCTTTTGTCTTACCTAATTTTTCAAGTTCTTTATTAAATTTAGTTGAATCAACTGCATCTACTAAAAATATAATAAAGTTTTTGTCTTTGCTGTAATCATTTATATACTCTGTTGTAGAAACAATAGCTTTTTTATTTGTGAAAAAACCTGGTGTTGTTAAAATCGCTACTAATGATGTTGAAAGCATAATTATAATTACTATTGAAGAATATGTTGAAACTTTTTCAATTATTTTAAATTTAAATTTATATAATACAAACAAAATGGAACCTGAAACTATAATCCATAAAAGCATAGAAATTAATTTTTCTGTTTTAAAAGTATCAAAATCAATCCAGTTTCCATCTATTGCTGGTAAGCTTCCTATTAAATAGTTTCCTTGAATATAAGTACATAGTGTTCCTATTAAAGCAACAACTACACAAAATATATATACATTCTTGTGTATAAATCTCATTACTATAAAAATAAATGATAAAAGTAAAAATGATATTATAAATTGCCATACTACTATAGGAAAAAATGTATAAATATCAAACCATATATCTTCTAGATTAGTAGCAAATATATTAAGTGGTTCATAAAACAATAACATAAATGATAAACACAGAGAAATAAAAATTCCTGCATATGATTCTTTTATTAGTTTAAATATCTTGTTTTTCATATTTGACTCCTTTAAAAACACTAATAAAAATATATCATTTTAATAAAAATATGTAAATATGTGATTAAAAAAAAGCACTTATGTGCTCTTATTTAACTGATTTGAAATTCATCATTTTTGTAACAACATTTCTTACATCACTTTCTGTGAATGGTTTATTTAACACATCTACAATTGGATAATCAAATGCTTTCATTACTGTGTCTTTTGAATCATCACCAGTAATAACTGTTACAGGAATATTAGCAAATAAATTGTTATTCTTGAAGAATTCTAATACTTGAAATCCATCTACCTTTGGCATATTTAAATCTAAAAGAACTCCTTTTAAATTAACTGCTTCTTCAGTAATAATTTTAATTGCTTCTTCTCCATCATTAGCTACAACTACTGAATAATCTGATGGTACCATTTTTTGAACAAAATTTCTAATTATATTTGAATCATCTGCAACTAGTATTTTATTTGAATTTTGTCCATTACTTACTAAAGTAACTCCTTCTGCTTTATTTCCAGAAACATAATTCTTTAGAATACCTAGAATTCTATTTGTCTCATTTAAAAGAGCATCGTAACTTCCAATTACAAAACGAACATCTCCAGCTTTACTTGCCATCTCATGATTATATGCTAAGTCAGCAAGAGTAGTAAATCCTAAATATTTTGAATCACTTTTTAATGAATGAACTAATATTGCATAATTTTCCATATCTTGTGATTCTTTATATTCTTTTATTTTAACTAATTTTTCATCAATTTCACTTAAAAAATCTTGTAAAGTTTCATTATATGTTTCCATATCTCCAAGAAGTTCTAAAGCTTGGTTAACGTTAATTCCACCTTGAATTAAAATATTAATATCCATATATCCTCCTTATTTTAATAGTTTTACATCATTGTTTTCTGTGCTTATTTCTTTCTTTTCGGATACTATTTCAGCTTCTGCAACCTTAACTGAAGCATTATTTCTTCCCAAAATAAATCCTACTATTTCAACTACAGAATATGCTACTATAAACCATCCTGCTGCCCATAATGGCATTCCAGGAATTACTGCTAATAAAATTGCTATTAAAATAATTAATAATGAATTTATAAAATATGGTTTTTTATCTCCTTTTGTCTTAAATGCATAAACCATTCTATATACTCCAACATATAACAAATAAACAGCTGCAATTAATCTTAAAACTATTTCAACTTTATCAAAGAAGACAGCTACACATAATATAAGTGACATTCCTAATAAAATTAATGCTCCTCCACTAATTATTTCTTTTTTCTGACCTTCGTTGTTGCTTTTATAATACAAAAGTAATTGAAATATTCCCATAAGAGTAACAATAGTTCCAACAATATATAAAGTTATCTTTACTACACCATTTGGATTAGTAATTAAAATAATTCCTAAAATCAAAAAAACGATTGCTGCTAAAACAGATTCCCCCATCTCACTTGTCTTTAATTGAATCTTTTTCATAACTCCTCCTAAACCTACACTTATTATATATTAAATCTTAAAAAATGTATATAAATTATAGTAAATTATTTTTTTAAAAATTCTAATTTTTCAGTCAAACCAACAACATTATCAACAGGAACTGCAAATAAAATTCCACGTCCTTCTTGAGATAAACCAACTTCTTTAGTTATTTCTTCCATTACTTTTCTTTTTTCTTCTTTTTCAGTAATAATTAATACTACATCTTTTTCAGGTTCAATTGTGATTCCTAAAAACTTAGTAGCTTCTTTACTACCTAGACCAATTCCATTTATTAGTGTTCCACCATTAGCGCCAACTCTTTTAGCTGCATCCATTGCCTGAGATGCATAACCTTCGCTTACAATTAAGATAACAAGTTCATATTCTTTATCTTTCATAATTGTATATTCCTCCTTAGCAACATTTAAATCTTTGTACATATTTGATAGATATCTACTAGCACTAGTAATTGAAACAGAAAAACAAATTCCATTTCCTGGTTCATACATTTTTAATTTGTTATGTAAATCATACATTATCTTACTTTCTAATACACAAGGTACAATTGTAAATACAACATTCTTTTTAACTTCATCAAGTCCAAAATATGAAAGAAGTGAACTTGATGCTGTACCTAAACCATTCATAGAACATGAATTTGAAACATTGTATCTTTTAAATAATTTCATTACCCTATTAGTTTTATCTTTATCAGCAATGGTTATAAATAATTTTGTTTTAACAATATCCATAAATCCTCCTAATAATCAACAATTTCTTCATTGTAGATAGGATCATAGTAGTCAATTTGTTTTTTAGTTTTAATTTTATATATAACTCCTACAACTTGAATTGTTATAAGAGGCATAGTAGCAATCATTGCAATTAATCCAAAGGCATCAGTTAATACATTTCTATTAAAAGCTTCTGCTATTCCAATAGCAAATGGTAATAAAAACGTTGCTGACATTGTACCACTTGCTACTCCACCTGAATCAAATGCTATTGCAGTAAATATCTCAGGTACAAATGGAATTAATAGTAAAGCAATTAAATATCCAGGAAGTAGGAACCACCAAATAGAAATACCTGTTAATACTCTTAGTATTGATAAACCAGTTGCAATAGATACACCTATACCTAAAGATACATTTATTATATTACGTCTTATATTTCCATTAGTAATATTTTCTATTTGTTCTGTTAAAACACCAACTGCTGGTTCACTTGATACTATAAAGTATCCAATTATCATAGCAAGTGGAATTAATAATATTTCGTAATTTGAAACTATTTTACCAACCATATATCCCATAGGCATAAATCCTACATTAATTCCAGTTAAGAATAATGTTAATCCTAAATATGTCCAAATAAGACCTAAAAAGATCTTATGAATTATTTTTCTTTTTAATTTTAAAAATAAAATATTATATGCTAAAAAGAATAAAACTATTGGAGTTAAAGATAATAATACTTCCCAAAAGTATTTTGGAAACGTAGTAATAAATGATTTAATAACATCAAAATAAGAATTATAATATGGAATATTATAAGGAACATAACTACTTTTAGCATTAAATATTATTCCAAGTATTAAAACGACAATAACTGGACCTATTGAACAGAATGAAATCATTCCAAAAGTATCTTCCTTTTTCTTTTTATCATTTCTTTTAAAAGCTAATCCTGTTGATAGTGCAATTATAAATGGAACACTAAGTGGTCCCGTTGTTACGCCCCCAGAATCAAAAGCTAGTGGCACAAATTCACTTGGAGTAAAAATTGCTATTACAAATGCTACTACTACAAGGATTGAAAGTATCACTGCATAATTTAATTGAAATAACATCCTTATTGTTGAAAATAGTAGGAATAATCCAACTCCTAATCCAACAGTATTTATTAAAATATTACTTGATATAGAAGGTACTTGTGACGATAAAACCCTTAGATCTGGTTCTGCAATCGTAATAATAAAACCTATAATAAAGCTAAGTAATAAAATAAAAGAAATATTTCTTTTTTTCGTAAGATTATTACCTATCCTTGACCCAATTTCAATCATTGATATTTCAGCACCAATATTAAATAGTGTCATTCCAAATATCAATAATAAAGAACCTATTAAAAATGCAGGCATTAAGTTAATTAATGAAGCATCAAAAAAGATTACACTTATAATTAAAACAATTATAGTAATTGGAATAATAGATTTTATAGATGAATACATTTGATTGGAAAATATCTTTTTCATACCCTTATCACACTACCTTATAATGATTATAACACGAAAAAATGATTTGTTAAAAACAAATCATTCTAATTATCATATATTCCATGTATTTTTTCTCTATCTATATCACTTAAGTCATCTAGAACCCATTTTTTATTTTTTTTAGTTAAAGTTAAATCCAAAGTATATTTTACTCTTTCATTATTATCTTTCATCAAACTAAGCTTATAATCAATGTATTTTTCTTTATCAACAATTCCTTCTACCATAAATTCATCTTGATGAAACATATAATAATTTTCAGATTCTTTATTTGACTTATTATAATCATATACTTCTATTTCTACTCTTACATTAGCATTATCACCATCTATTTCTTCACTCTTAATAATATAAGTTAAATCTTGATATTGCTTTCTCATTATTGAACGATAAATACTTTTTTGTTCATCATTTAGTTCATTACTTTCAATCGAATAATGTAAATCATTTAGTAATTCTTCATCTAAAGTTTGATACTTATTTAATAATTCTTCAACTCTTTTTGTTGGTGTATTATTTAAACTTTCACATCCAGATAAAAAAGAAAATAGAAAGAGCATCATAATAAATTTTTTCATAAGTCCTCCTATTTAAAGTATTTACTAAAATAATTTTTTTATACAAAAAAAAGCGAATAATCGCTTTTTAATAATCACAATTTCCAGGTGTTCTTGGGAATGGTATAACATCTCTTATGTTTTCAACTCCAGTTAAGTAAATAATTAATCTTTCAAATCCCATTCCAAAACCAGAGTGATAACATCCTCCAAACTTTCTTAGGTTAACAAACCAGTCAACAACATTTAAATCTACTCCCATACTTTTAGCACGTTTAATGATTTTATCATAATCGTCTTCCCTTTGAGAACCACCCATTAATTCTCCTGCTCCAGGTACTTCAAGATCAACTGCTGCAACTGTTTTTTTGTCACTATTTTCTTTCATATACCAAGCTTTAATATCTTTAGGCCAATCTGTAATAAATACTGGTCCATTAAAATATTCAGTTAAGTATTTTTCATGTTCTTTAGCAATATCATCATCATAGCTTGGTGTAAATTCCCATTTAACTTTAGCTTTATTTAAAATATCAATTGCTTCATGATGAGTTATTCTATTAAATTTAGAATTAACTAACTTTGTTAATTTTTCTTTAAGCCCTTTTTCAACCCATTTATCAAAGAAATCTATTTCAGTATTACACTTTTCTAAAACATAATTAACAATAAACTTCAACATATCTTCTTCAATATCCATTAATCCATTTAAGTCACAGAATGCTATTTCTGGTTCAATCATCCAGAACTCATTAGCATGTGTTTTAGTATTAGATTTTTCTGTTCTAAATGTTGGTCCAAAAGTATATATTTTTTTGAAAGACATAGCATATGCTTCTCCATGTAATTGTCCTGTTCCAGTAATAAATGCTAGCTTACCAAAAAGATCTTTTGTCATATCAACATTTCCATCTTTATCATGTGGTAAATGATCAAAATCTAATGTAGATACTTTAAACATTTGATTAGATCCTTCACAATCTGCCGTTGTTATTAATGGTGTATGCACATATACATAGTTATGGCTCTGAAAATATTCATGAATTGCCATTGCTGCAACACTTCTTACTCTGAATACTGCTTGATACTTATTTGTTCTTGCTCTTAAGTAAGCTTGTTCTCTCAAAAATTCATCTGAATGTCTTTTAGGTTGCATTGGGTAATCTTCTGGGGAATCACCCTCCAATTTAATTGTTTTAACTTTTACTTCGAATTCTTGCCCTTTTCCTTCAGATTTAATTACTTTTCCTTTAACTGTTATCGCACATCCTACACGATATTTTTGAATTTCAGAAAATTCTTTTAACTTCTCATCATATACAAGTTGAACATGTTCAAAACAAGTTCCATCAGCAAAATCAATAAAACCAAACTCTTTTTGTTTTCTATGATTTCTTATCCATCCTTCAAGTTCAACTTCTTTGTTCATATATTTTTTGACATTTTTTATTAGTTCTACAACATCCATAATATCCCTCCTTAAAACAAATAAAAAAACTAGTTTATCCCAGAAGGGACGAAAACTAGTATTCCGCGGTACCACCCCAATTATTATCAATAAAAATTAATAATCACTTGAAGCATATAACGGATGCTACCGGCTTAGTCTACTTTTATTTCTTTAAGCACTCACGAGTGTTATTCATAATATATCTTTATTAGTTCTCACCAAACACTAACTCTCTTAAAAAGAATTTATTACTACTTCTTTCGTTCAACGTTTGACTTAATTATAGTAATTATTATGTCAATTGTCAAAGAAAAAGTATATTTAATAGTCTATTTTTTAACACTACAATCAGTATTACCATCATTTCTAATATAACAATATATACCTTTTTCAGGTTTGTTTCCAACAATTAATTTTTGAGTTCTACCTAAAGTATAATTGAAATTTTTATAATATAAAGCATGAGTTGTTCCTGCTGCTGTTGAAGTACTAGGAATAACATTGTATAAACTTTCTCTATTCAAATTTAATATACTCATAGCTTTTGGAGAATTATTTCTACCATGATGAGATGCTTGATAAATAGTTATATCATTTAAATTATAATTGTTTAATTTAAAATAATTTGCTATTTCTTGAGCAACGTTAACCTCTGCACTTACTTTTACTGGATTAACTTTATTAACAACTTTAAATGTATTACTATCTACCTTTTTAGTAGTAACACCATGAAGACTATTTGTGCTCTTTTTAGCTAGACCAGACTTATTACATTCAAACCAATATGCATATCCATAATCTGATCCATTATTCGCATCATATATTGCATATCCATTATTTTCAAGGTCAGCTGGTACATAAACGAATTTCTTACCATTATTAGTTGTAATTTCAAATAATGAAGCAATTGAATTAGCATTTGCACCACAACCATTAACTTCAGAATAATAAACTGCATAAAAATAATTACTATTATTTTTAGAGGTTGTATATTTCAATAAATCATTTTTAATATAATCTCCATTTTTATCTAGAACAATATATTTTCCATCATATTTAACAGCTGTACCACTTGAACCTTTTACAAGCATGACACGATATAATTGTTCTCCACTACCACAAACATTCTTACTACAATTTTTACCTTCATAAACACTTGCTAAATTAAATAACGTTAATTTAACATTATTATTTATTTTTATTGAATAATGTTTATTAGTCTTTGCAAGCGTATTAGTACTTATTTTTTTATCCACATTTTTAGATTTATTTAAAACTTTTACAACACTTGTACTATTTTTATAAATTACATTTTTTATAGTAATATTACTATCTGTAACCAAACTATCCAAATTACCAATGTGATCAGAATGACTATGTGAAATGATTAAGTAGTCTATAGTTATTTTATCACTTTTACCACTTATTTCTTTTAGTCTGTTTTTTATGATGCTATATTTACCATCAATACCAGTATCTATCATAACTATTTTATCATCTACTTTAAATATTACACACTCGTCGTTATAACTACTATCTACATTACCATTTTTAATATTTGTATTAACAAAAAGCATTTCAATATTCTTCTTAGCAACACCAACTGTAACTATTGCTTTAGCCATTTTTCCATTAGAAGTTTTGGCTGTTATTGTAGCAGTTCCATCACTAATAGCTTTTACTTTACCATTTGAGTCAACAGTTGCTACTTTTGTATTACTACTTGTCCATGTTATTTTTTCTCCTTTTAATGATGAAGGAGATATTGTTGCTACTAAAGATGATGTCTGTCCTGCTTGTAAATTAAGACTTTGCTTATTTAATGTAATTGATTGAACAGTTGGATTACTTATTGCTGTTACTGTAACTGTTGCTGTTGCTACGACACCACTTGAAGATTTAGCTGTAATTATAGCAGCTCCACTTGATTTTGCTGTTGCTTTTCCATTATTATCAATAGAAACTACACCAGTATTACTACTACTCCAAGTAATTGTTTTATTAGTAGCATTGCTTGGTAAAATACTAGCAGTAAAGTTGAAAGTACCACCAGTTTTTAAGTTAACTTGTCTAGCATTCAAACTAATTAAAATAACATTTACTACACTTCTATTACTTGATACACTTACAAAACAACTAGCATTATTTCCATTTGGTAATTCCGCAACTACATATGCTGTTCCACCTTGTAATGCAGTTATTTTACCATTACTAACCTTTACAACATCTGGATTAGTACTATACCAATATACACTTGATACATCATTAACTGGAGTTATTGTTTCAATTAATTGAATTGAATCTCCGACATTTAATGCTACATTTTCTAAATTTAAACTTATAAAATGTTCAACTATATCATCTGGATATGTATCATCTGGTTCTTCTGGTTTATCTTCCTCTTGTTTTTTAAGAGCTTTAACAGTTACTCTACATGTCGTTGTTAGACCATTGGCTGTTTTTGCTGTTATAGTAGCTGCTCCTGCTTTTAGTGCTTCTACTTTTCCAGTTGCATCTACTTTTGCAATATTAGAATTACTTGAAGAAAAACTAACATTTTTATTTGTTGTATTTTCTGGATTAATTGTAGCAACAAAAGTATAACTTTCATTTTCTGTTAAAACTATTTCTTGTTGATTCAACGTAATAGCACTTGCTTTTACTTCTTTTCCATCATCAATTACATCTGGTGTTTCACTATCTGCCTCTACAACAGTTATATACATTTCTTCTTCGATATCACCACTTTTAGCAGTAATTGTAGATGTTCCTATTCCTACAGTTTTAATGACTCCATTTTCTATTGTAACAACATCAGTATCACTACTTTCCCAAATTATATTTCCATTTACATCCTTAGGAGTAGTAACATAATTAATTGTATAAACAATATTCTTTTTTAAAACTAAACTAGTAGCATCAAAAGAAATTGACTCTAAATCTGCTTTTGGCAATTCTGCATTTCCTTTTACTTTTACCAAACAAGTATCAGTATATCCATTGCTTGATTTAACAGTAACCATTGCTGAACCACCATTTACAGCTTTTATAGTACCATTTTCAACAGTTGCTACATTTTCATTTGAACTATACCAAGACAATTCACTACTACTTGCATTTTCTGGAACAAGATTTACTTTCATAGTATACGATTCATTAACATTTAATTCTATAGTATTCTTTTCCATTTTAATATTGGTTAAAATAACAGATTCATCAATTTTTTTTACATAAACATCATAATTAGCAATTTCATTATCCGTTTTAATAGTTATTTTTGCATTACCATCTTTTAATGCTTCTATTTCTCCACTATTATTGACAATAGCAACAGAATTATCACTACTTGTCCAAGTATAATCCTTATAATTTAAAGAATACTTTTCTCCACTTGTTAAATTAATTGATTTTTCAATATTATTAATTGTTTTCTTTTTATTAGTCATTGTACTATAAAAAGCTAAAATAAGTAAAAAAACAATTAAAGCTACAAAACCAATTATTGAATACTTTACAATTTTACCTTTAAAATCCTCATCATCAATATCCATTTTAATCACCTATACTAATTTAATTATATACATAAAATAAAAAAAAGAAAAGTATCTTTACTTATTCTTTAAACAAACTTAAAGATACTTTTTCCTTCTCTTTAGAAATATCAATTACGTAGCAATCAACTATATCTCCTACACTTACAATATCATTAGGATTTTTTACATATTCTCTTGACATTTTTGAAACATGACATAATCCATCATTATGTAATCCAATGTCTATGAAAGCACCAAAATCAACAACATTTCTAACTGTTCCTTGAAGTTTGTCTCCTATTTTTAGATCTTCTATTTTTAAAATATCATCTCGTAAAATTGGTCTTGGCATATCATCTCTTGGATCTCTATTTGGTTTAGACAAATCTTGAACTATATCTGTAAGTGTGTACTTATCTATCTTTAAAGATTCACAATATTTATTTATATCAAAATCTTTTAAAGCATTTTTTAGTTTATCACTACCAATATCATTACTAGTTAAATTTAAACTTTTTAACAATGTTTCAGTTTCTTTATAAGTATCTGGATGTATTCCTGTTCTATCTAATGGATTATCACCATCTAATATTCTTAAAAAGCCAATTGATTGTTCATATACTTTTGGTGTTATTCCTTTTATTTTTTTAATTTCTTCTCTTGTTTTAAATTTTCCATTATTTCTTGCTTCTAATATAGAATCAATACTTCTTTTATTCATACCTGAAACATATGATAAAAGTGATCTAGAAGCAGTATTAATATTTACACCTACTTGGTTTACTGTTTTAGTAACTGTAAAATCTAATGATTCATCTAGTTTCTTTGGTGTAACATCATGTTGATATAATCCTACTCCAATACTTTTTGGATCTATTTTAACAAGTTCTGCTAAGGCATCTTGAAGCCTTCTAGCAATACTTACAGCACTTCTTTTCTCCACAGTAAGTTCAGGAAACTCATCTATTGCTAATTTAGATGCTGAATATACACTAGCTCCCGCTTCACTTACAATAATATATTCAACTTTTTTACTACATTCTTTTATTGTATCCGCAATAAACTTCTCAGATTCACGAGATGCAGTTCCATTACCTATAGCAATAATATCAACATTGTATTTATTAATTAAATCTAAAACTATCTTTTTACTTTCTTCAATCTTGTTATGAGGTTCAGTTGGATAAATAACACTTATTTCTAATAGTTTTCCAGTACTATCAACAACTGCAAGTTTACAACCTGTTCTAAATCCTGGATCATATCCCATTACAATATGACCTTTTATTGGTGGTGTTAAAAGTAAATTTTCTAAATTTTTAGAGAAATTTTCAATTGCTCTATCTTCTGCAACACTTGTTAAATCACTTCTAATTTCTCTTTCAATGCTAGGTTTTATTAATCTATTATAACTATCGACAATTGCTTCTTTAACAAGATATCCACAAGTATTTTCTTTCTTGATTATTTGTTTATTTAAATAATTTATAATCATGTCTTCACTTATATCGATTGATACATTAACTACTTTTTCATCTTCAGCACGATTTATTGCTAGCACTCTATGAGGTTTAATATAATTAACTTTTTCTTGAAAATCATAATACATTTCATAAGTTTTATTTTCATCTTTAGCATTTTTCTTAAGTTTAGAAACCATGACACCTTCTTTATATGTCATTCTTCTAATATCTTTTCTATACTTAGCATTATCACTTATTATTTCTGCAATTATATATTTAGCACCTTCTATTGCTTCATCTACAGATTTAACTTTATCATTTACATACTTTTTAGCTTCTTTATAAATATCTGTATCAGAGAAACTAAAGATTAATTTACTTAATGGTTCTAAGCCATTTGCAATTGCTTCGGTTGCTTTTGTTTTTTTCTTCTCTTTGTATGGTCTATAAATATCTTCTACATCAACTAATTTTTGACATGCCATAATTGAATTTTTTATTTCATCAGTAAGCATTCCTTTTTCATCAATTAATCTAATTACATCTTCTTTTCTTTTTAATAAATTTACTTGGTACTCATACACAGTATTAATGTTTCTTATTATTTCTTCATCAAGTGCTCCTGTTGCTTCTTTTCTATATCTTGCGATAAATGGTATAGTATTACCATCACTTAATAATTGCAAAACAACTTCTACTTGCTTTTCTTTAATATTTAAATCTTTACTAATTTGTACAATTATATCTTTGTTCATAAAATCCTCCAAAGTTTATTTTAACATAAAAAAATAGTACCGAAGTACTATTTTTTATTATTCATAAATTGGTTTTCCTGTTTGTGGATCGAATCCCTTTGGTTTAGCATAAATTGGCTTTCCAGTTTTTGGATCAAATCCAGATACTTTAGGACCAGGTTTTTCATCATTCATAAAATACCAAATTACTGATAATGAAATAATACCAAGAGCCAAAATAACACCAATTACAAGTCCAAATCCTAATCCTTCTAAATTAGAGAAGAACATAGTTAAGTAACTAAGGCATAAGAATCCAACTGCATAGTTAGCATACATTACCCATTTTTCTTTAATATTTAAGAAAATATGTAATAAATATACAGTAATTATTCCTAATTCTGCAAGTAAATACATAATAGGTTGTGCTTTATTTCCTTTCCATAAATTTACAGTTCCTCCCCAGCTTCCATAATCAATATGTGGAGCAAAAGAGAAAATGAATAATAACAATGTTAATGATGCAATTATGATACTAAAAACCTTTCTTATACTCATCTTTTCAAACACCTCTTTCCTTCTAATAAAAATATATCACAAAAAATGAAAAAAAAGAAGAAAAATTTTCAAAAATAAAAAGTAGTATTGCACTGATAATACTACTTTTCTTTTTACTTATAAATTGGTTCTCCAGTTTGTGGATCAAAACCACTTGGCTTTCCATAAATTGGTTTTCCTGTTTTAGGATCATAACCAACTACTGGAGCTCCACCGACATTACCATATGATGAACTACTTGATTTGTTACTGCACAAGTTTCCAACTAGTATCATTATGAATGTTGCCAATGAAACAAAGAAACCTAGCCATAATCCGATTTTTGCATAGTCTAATACATCGTTTTCCATGAAGTTTAGAATCATTGTCATATGATATGTAAAATAATATCCTATGAAGAAATAAGCTAGTCTGTATCCTCTGATTGCACCACACAATTGTAAAATACATACTAATAAAGCAAGAGCAAGTTCAACTATCAAAACAACTCTTAGTGAATTAGCATTTTGCAATCCAGCATATTTCCACAAACTATAACTTTCTGAACCATTACCAATTAATGGTACGAAAAACATGTTAATAAACAAGTATACAATTAAACACATAGTAACGATATTAAATATTTTTCTTGTGGACATCCTATACACCTCTACCTTTCTAATATTAATATATCATATTATATAAAAAAGGAAAAGAAAAAAAGTAACTAGTACTTTTTATCTGTAATTATTATATCCAGGTCCTGGATTATTATATTGTTGATTATTGTACATATTGTTATTATACGGAGGCATATAATTGTTATTATTGTTGTTACCATATTGATTTGGTCTATTATTATTTCCATTCATACTATCTTTAACAAAATTAGATACAATTATAAGAACAACTAAAGCTACTATAGCAATTAATCCAAACCAATAACCATATGTAATAGTTGTAAGTGATCCTTTTATAATATAATATAAGAATCTCATTTGATCTGCTAAAAATTCTCCACAGAATAATAATGCAAAATTACTATCTTTTAAAATGTCAAATTGACAAAGACAACATAAAACAAGTGCACCGATAAATTCAACTACATAGAAAATTCCTCCAATATGATCTGCATCTTGATCCCACCAACTAATTGACATTGAACCGTCAGATGCAATTGGTAAGAATATGTCAATCATCAATAATACACAAAGTATAATACATACAATATTTAATTTCTTTTTTGTACTCATTATTTTTTACACCTCTATCTTCTTTATAAATATATCATAAAAATAAAAAAAGAAAAAGACTATTTTAATATCCTAGTCTTAAAATATCACAACTGACGTTTTTTTCTATACCAAAATTATTAGCTTCTTTCTCAGTTTTAAATAATAAATCGAATAATACTCTTTTTCCTTTACCGACAGCTCCACCACGATCAAGAACTATTGCTGTTATTTTTTTACCAAAATAATTTAAATTATTAAATCTAACAATTGTACCAAAAGGATATGATTTATCACCAGCAACTATCATAACTTTACCATATTGTTTATCATTATAATATATATTATTACCTATATATCTTCCAGAAGCAGTATATCCACCGCATCCATCACTACAATAAGCTGTATATGCAGAAACTTTGCCATAAATTCTTTCTTTACTAGCATTTTTCTTCTTATATGCTTTATCTTTTTTATTATCTTCTGATTTCTTTAATTTAGTTTCTACATTTTTTATCTTAGATAATAATTCTTCTTTTATATCATCATATTCTATTTTATTTATTTCAGTTAATAATTTTTCATAATCTTTTCTTACTAAACTACTTTCTACTTTTTTTATATCATTAGTAAAATCATCTACAATTCTGTTTTTTTCTAAAATCGTAAATTGAGTAGTAAAAACATCATTAATAAAAAGAGTAAATTTTTCGATTTCTTTTTTTCCTTTTTCTATTTCTTTATCAACATCAACAAATAGTTTTCCTCCTAAAGAAGAAAATATAATTCCAATAAAAATAAATAATAAACTAATCTTTTTCATATGTTCTCCTAGACGTTTTAATGATTATTTTAACATATTTTATTTATTTTTCAATTAATTTATTATTATATTTAAAAAAGATATATACTTTATTTATTTTATCTATGTAACAATCTATATTCACCAAATTATTATAAATTGTATCAATATTGCTTTCATTTTTTTCAAATATATCATAAAAAACATATCTTAATAATTGATAATTTTTCTTTTTATAATTAGTTCTAACGCATTCTTTAATATATTTTATTTTTATCAAATCTGAACGTAAATATTCGTTAGTAGGTTCATATATTTTTTTATATAGAATATTATAATTTTTCATATTAATAACAACTTTATTTACTTCTTTTTCTTCACCAAATAATAATGAACTTTTATATATAATGTTTCCTTTTTTATCAAAAACAATTCCAATACTTTTATAACCATTTGAAAATAATGTTACATATGGTTGAATATATTTCTTAGATATTATATTTTTATTTTTAATTACGTCTAAAAATTTAATATTTATTCTTATTCTATGATTGATAATATCATATAGATTTTTGCTAGTGATTCTAAATACTGGCACTTTTTTAATATTTACTATATTATCTTTAGTTTCCCACTCATATATTTCATAATAATTACTATCAGTAAAATTAAGTAAAATATCATAAATGTATGTCATGTTTTTTCCCTTTCATAAAATATATTATGATTATTAAGTATCCAATAAAGAAAAGAAGTGAATATATATTACTAAATATATATTTAACATAATCAATAAAACTATACCCCATATATAATAGATTTGAATAAATAATTATATAGGATAACCCAATAGAAGAAAGAATTATACCTATAATTAAATAAAATATACTCATAATTAATCTATATGAAAAATAAATTAATAAATAACTATATATTTACAATAGGTAAATTAATTCTTACATCACATCCTTTTTTTCCATTAGAAATATATTTAATATCACCATTATGTAAATTAAGTATTTTCTTTGAAAAAATACTTCCTATACCATTTCCATTTTCTTTCGTAGAATAATAATCTTTTCCAATTAAAGAAGTATTTTTAATCCCTTTACCATTATCATTAAAATCTATAATAATATTATTTCTTATTATTCTATAATCTATATCTATCATTACTTTTTCTTGTTCTTTAGCTTCTATACTATTTTTAATAATATTAACAAATACTTGTTTTAATTTAGAATAATCTCCAAAAACTATTACTTCTTCTTCATCATAATAAAAATTCAAATCTAGGCCATATGCTTTTTCAACTTTTTTAAAATCTAAAAATACTTCTCTTAATAATAAATTAATATCTAAATAATCAAAATTCATACTAAATCTTCCACACATTAAATAATCTTCAATTATATTTAAAGATTCATTTACTTCTTTATCTATTATATTCAAACACTTATAAATATCATATTTGTCTTTCTTATTTATTATTTCTAAATACCCTACTACAACTGATAAAGGATTTTTAATCTCATGAATAAAACTAAATAGAATATTATTATATTTATTTTCCATTTCTTTATAATAGTCTTTAAGAATAACTTTATAAATATATAAAGAAGTAATATAAAATATACTTACAGTAACAAATACATTAAAGAAAGACATATCATATAAGATTATTAAAAAAGTATAAAAATAAACACATATAAATAAATAATAATTAAAAAAATTGTTCTTTATATAAAATAATAAATATAAAATTAAATATAGTATAAAAAAATATAACACATGATCAATATTTATTAAAATAATAAATATTGATAATAATATAAACATAATCTTTTCTTTTTTTAATAGAAAAATTATAAAATAAAAATTATAAAAAATATAAAAAGCATTTCTTATAAAAAAAAGTCCTAAAAAGAATGAAATAATAATAGTTAAATTAAATAATAAACGTTTCCGATTAATTAAGTTTTCCATAGTTTTATAAAGAATTAAGGGAAATAATATCACAGATACTACTTTAATTACTTCAAATAAAAAATTCATATAATTACCTTCTTTCAAAAATAATTATATGAATCTATTTTGTCGAATTATGTCGAATTAAGTTATTAATTGAATTATTTAGTCTGTTTTCCTTGTAAATCATTAATATATTTTTTTAATTGTTTTGAGTCCGGACCTAAAACTATTTTTAATTCGTTTCCTATTTCCACTATTCCTCTAGCACCTAATTTTGTTATTGCAGGTTTATTTGCTTTGTTAACATCTTTAAGTGTCACATAAAATCTAGACATATTATATTCTGTCTCTACTATATTCTCTTTACCACCTAAATATTCTACTAATTTATTAAGTTCTAGATGAACATCTTTCTTCCCAACTTTTAAAACAGCAAGCAATACTATTAATATTACTACTCCTACTATTACATATTCTACCATTTTAATCACCAATAACATTATACTATAAAAAAAATAAAAATAAAACTTTTATTTAAATTTAGGTATTAATAATCACTATTTAGAATTTTTATGAATATTTTATATTAGAAGAAGGAGTGATAAAGTGGATAATAGTCATTTGCTTGATATTATAAGAATTATATATAACATGCAAGAAAATATAACTAATAATAATTGTAATTTAGATACTTGTACTAGACCTATACTAGGTCCATCTGAATCTTTATATAATACTAGACCTTTCAATCTATATTTATGTAATAATAATCTTCTTGAAATTCAAGGGGATACTACTACAACTAGTACTTTTAGAGTTGAAGAAATAAATGGTTCTTGTATAACAGTTAGATTATTAAATAATGAAAATGGAGAAATAACTAGTACAAATGAAACAGCAACGATAAATATGAATTGTATAGCAGCAATTAGATGTTTACAAGATATTAATCTAACACTTTAGAAAGGAGGATTATTATGTGTAATAATGACGGAAACTGCATTGCAGAAATATTAGAGAAAATTTTAATGTTACAACAACAAAATAATACTATTACTCAATTAGGTTGTGAACGTCCAATGAATTTTAATACAACATTAGCAAATACACGACCAATTAATTTATATTGTTGCTGTACAAATAGTATATGGACAATGCCTTATAATTATAATGAAACAACAGGTACATCTACAGTATTTAGAATAGAAAATGTAAATGATAATACAGCAACATTTAGAATACTAATAGAAAATGCTGGAAATTATACAGCAACAGATAATATGTTTACAATAGATTTAGACTACATTTCATGTATTAAATGTTTAAATGATACTTTGATAACTAATATATAAAAAAATTGCTCAAAAGCAATTTTTTAGTTTATAGAAATAATATCATCTATATTAATATATTCACCAGTATTTAAAAGAATCTTATTATTTCTTTTAGAAATAAGAATTCCATTTATTTTAT
>JAEEGL016171000.1_pt1 | contig 31552 bp, 17 predicted proteins | sample 9134231 | NCBI WGS metagenome assembly JAEEGL01 (sample SAMN16246548, study PRJNA631951) | gut metagenome | biome: gut microbiome; feature: rumen; material: fiber-attached | host: Bos | place: Iran: Karaj | collected 2018-10 | reverse complement strand
GAATTCTTTGACTATCTCATAGTCCATTCTGCTGGCATATTCCCGTAAGTCGGCTATCTGTCGTTCATAGTCTTGGCTGTTGGTTGAAACCCTTGCGTAGATGATTGTCTTCATATTGCGATTTATGTTATCATTAATTCAGTTGCAAAATTACATAAAAATATCAATATAGCAAAATTAAAATGATGTATTTTATCATTTTTAACTTTAGATATTGATTTTTGCGTTATCTTGCGTATCTTTGCAGTTTAAACCGCAGCACCATGAATGATAATATTAGCCACAAAGTGAAAGAGTTATGCCGAAACAAGGGCATAACTATCAAGGAACTTGCCGAAAAGATGGATGTCGCCCCCGAAAGCCTGTCAAGAGCCATCAACGGCAACCCTCAACTGTCAACTATCCGCAAAATTGCCGAGACTTTGGGCGTTTCCGTTACTGACCTGTTCGACCGCAGCGAGGATGAGTTGCTGGCGATTGTCGTTTGTGCTGGTGTAACTCACACCGCAACCACCAAGGCCAAACTGAAAGAGATAGCCGATGCACTATAACCTTTTAGGTTAGAATGACACAGAATAGTGTCACAAAAAGCACCGCCGCAAAGATTAAAATGATACAACCGCAGGTTTGATACAACTACGCGATGTATTCACGCAGATTCATCGGGCGTGTTTCGGCGGTTTGGATAGATTGTAATAGTACCCGATATGGTTCCATCTTTCGGCGAATAGATGTGTTCGTAGTTGTGTGTTCGCGGATTTTCATTTCAACGGCTTGCAGGTCATAGTTGCATTGTTCCAGCAATGCCAACTTTTCAGCCTTGTTATAGATAGCCGTGTTTACGGGTATGGTTTCCACAATGGCTTCGTCGTAGATTGCCAAGATGGGGTTTGCGGTAGTGTTCAATACGGCTTGCAGTTGGTTGTTCGAGACGTGCAGATAGTTTCGGACTTGTTCCATTGAACGCAGATTAAGTTCTAATCTTACCTTGCCATCGAATTGGTGTAACAATGCGTTGGGGTCATCTACGCAGGCAAGAAAGCCCCTGTTTTCGGCACGTTTCATCTCCTTGGCTTTGTCGTATAAGATAAACCGCTTAAAACGTCTTGCGGTAGTTACAGAGTTGTAGATTTCCAGCCCATTGTTCTGGCATTTCTTAATAAGCCACTTGTCATAGTTCTTTATGCTGGCTTTGATGTGTCGCTTAATGTCAGCCATTGGGTGATTGCAAACAAAGTCCTGGGTCACGTCACACAGGCAGACTTCTGAATTGTCAAGTATGGCATCTATATCAAGGTCGCAGATATTCATTGCACAGATGTTGTCTAAACATTGTCGGATGGTTTCACGACTAATTAGGCTTGGGTAGTCATCTTTAAGCACTTTGCCTGTAAAGTCAATGACAAGTTCACTTTTTCTTGGCTTATTGATGATTGTAAGTGAAAAAGGGCAGTCTTGATGATATTTATAATAGTAATCACCTTGTTTCATTGGCGTTTCAAGGAAATGTGATGGGTTGACGTTGGTGATGTAGTGCGATGATGTCGCCAACTTCAATCTGTCGAATTTTAGCATTCATAGGCATTTTTATTTGATTATTAAGGGTGCAAATTTGCAAGTTTTGGCACCTGTATAAGTGGTGACATTCTTGCGTTCACGCCAGAGTTTCCGCATTGCGGCAGCGATGGCTTTCTTGTGTGCGTCGGTTTTCTTCTTGCCGCGCAACGATTCGGCGATGCGGTATGCGTGGGTCGCCGACTTCTTTCTGCCACGTAACGAGTAAGAAATTTTAAGTTTGGTTTGTGTGTTCATAATGCTAATGTTTAATCGTCTTATGATTATAAATAGTAGATAGGATTGAAAAGTGACAAAAATTCCCAGAAAAAAATTCTGGGAATCGCGACGCACACAGATTTGATGGGGGTAGGTAAGCTGTTTTAATGGTCAATAAAGCAGGGGATACGCCCCTTCCATCAACCAATTAAACAGAGGAGGGGTAAGGTTATAATACTGAAACCTTGTATATGTTACAGAGGGAGAGGCCTATTGTTTGACACAGGTGTGCTGGGTCGTCGAATAATAGGGATACCAAGTTCCATAGTGCAGGGAACTACCCGAGCACATGTCTGATACTGATAAAACATTTCCGTTAAGTAAACCAGCATTGAATGAGTACGTTACACGGAAGTCAGATTCGTTACATGAATATGAGTCGAAGTAGACGGTATTCCCAATAACGTTTCCATAGGTGCTGAACCAACCAGATGTTTGGACGCGATTGGCTGAAACCTTTCTAATATTCAACGTGCTGTTAGAGGAGTATGAATATGATGAACCGCCACTAGTTGCCGTTGTTATAGCTGTGACATAATATGTACCCACAAAAGCATCGGCATCGTCTTCTTTTAAACAAGACGTATTCAATACTGCCATGAAGGAGAGTAAAATGCAACCAAATAAAGCTTTTTTCATATCATTGACGTTTTATTTTCAAAATGCAAAGGTACAACTATTTCTTTAAATGACAAAATATTTCATGATTGCGTCTATACAGAATAGTAAAAAACCAACCTATAAATATTCGAGATTTCGTCGTGGGGGGAGTATTGGTTTTGTTGGGTCGGGAATGTACTCACGTAGTGCCCATATCTTCTCAAGGTCTTCAAGAAAAGTGTTCGAGAAGAGTTCGGCTAGGTGCACAAAAGAGAAGACCTTCAAGGCCTTCTTTTTTTTGTGCCCGGAACAGGACTTGAACTAATTGTTGATTAATTGGAAAATACAGTAGAACAGTAATCGAATTGGCGCTTGTGCAGGGCGGCGGCGAGGCGGGCTAGAGCCCCCAGAGGTGCCAGCTGAGTTGGGCTTGGCGGTGGAGCATGGCGAGACCGCCGCAGGTGATGGCGCCGAGGGCAGCAGCCTGACGTAATAGCAAGGTAGGGGAGGGATTGTAGACCAGGTCGTAGACTAGAAGGGAAGTGAGAGAGGCGTGACTGGCGAGTGTATGGGGAGTGAGGGGGAGGGGAGTACGGTCTATGTCGGGGTACATACCTACAGGTGTGGCGTTGATTATTAAAGTTAACGGTTGAAAGTTGTCAGCCGAGTCACCGGCATGCCAGATGGCTGAAAGTTGGGGGTAGCCGATGGCGTCGGGATGCTGTTCGGGGTGGCGGCTGACAAAGGTGTGAGGGATGCCCATCCGGTCGAGGGCGTAGGCTACCGCATGTGCCGCGCCGCCGGTGCCGAGAATGTAGGAATGCCCAAAGGTTTGAATGGTTGATAGAGTGAGCGATTCGAGTGTCTGGCGGAAGGCGGGAGCGTCGGTGTTGTGTCCTACGAGCCGGCCCGCTTCAACCACCACGCAGTTGACGGCGCCGATGGCGGCGGCTTCGGGGCTGAGGGCGTCGAGGTGGGGGATGACGGCCTGTTTGAAGGGGATGGTGACATTGAAGCCGTCGATATGCTCGTCGTCCACCCAGCGTCTCAGGCCGTCGACCGACGGCATCTCACAGAGTCGGTAGTCGGCCCCGGGGAAACCCTGTACGTCGAAGTATTCCTTTGAAAAGGAGTGTTTTAGTGATTGTCCTATCAGCGCGAAGTGTCTCATTACAGCCTGCAAAGATACGAAAAAAGTTGATAATGCCGCTGTAAGTCAGTCATTTCTTTAGTTGTTCTTCTGTTGTTCTACTGCTGTTCTTCTAGAATCCCAGAAGAACAGCAGTAGAACAATGGTGGAAGAGCTTGAAGATTAGTGGTTTTGTGGTGTTGTGAAAAGAAAAGATATGTTAAAAACAATATAAATATAAAAAACGCGTTGTTGGATAATATGGGAGTAATAGCACGACAGAGCATCAAGGGCGCCTTGGCGAACTACTTGGGGGTGGCGATAGGATTCGTCATCACATTCTTCGTGCTTACGCGCTACCTGACCGAGGAGGAGGTAGGCTTGACGAGGGTGATGGTCGACGCGGCGATGCTCTTCAGCTGTCTGGCCCAGGTGGGCACCAATGCCTCGATAGTGAGGTTTTTCCCCCATTTCAAGAGCCGCGAGGGTTTGACGCTGCATCACGGCTTCTTTGGGTTGGCGATGCTGCTGCCGTTGGCGGGGTTCGCGTTGGTGGGCGGTGCTCTGCTGGTGTTCCACGACCCGCTGGTGGCAGCCTACAGCGTGAAGTCGCCTCTGGTGGCCGACTATTTCTACTTGCTGCCGATGCTGACCTTCTTTGCGCTCTACACCACGGTTTTCGAGACAGGAGCCTCGGTGCTGATGCGCATCACGGTGCCCAAGATGGTGCGCGAGGTAGGCATCAGGGTCTTCAATCTGGCGGCCTATCTGCTCTATGGCTACGGTCTGGTGTCGCTTGACGGCTTTGTGTGGTTGTTTTGTGGCAGCTATGCATTGGCTATGCTGCTGAACTTCTTTTACCTTATAAAGATAGCGCGAGCCGAGCGCCCCGGAGTGCCGTTGTTCAAAGTTGACTGGAGTTTTCTGACCCGCGAACGGGTGAGCGAGATAGGCCGCTACACCCTCTTTATGACAGCCACGGTGCTGGCGGGCAATATACCGCTGGTCAACAGCCTCTTTCTGGGTGTGAAGGCCGGCGCCGCCCTTACGGGGGTCTATGCCATTGCGAGTTATGTGGCCAATGTGGTTGAGGTACCTTACCGTTCGCTGGGTGCCATCTCGCGTCCGGTGGTGGCTACGGCGGTCAAGGAGGGCGACTGGGCAGAGGTGAACCGGTTGGGGCAGCAGGTGAGTCTGCACCAGCTGCTGGTGAGTCTCACTATACTTTTTGTCATCTGGATTAACCTCGACACGCTCTATGCTTTCATTCCCAACGGAGCCTCCTATGCCGGCGGCGCCGGTGTGGTGCTGGTGCTGGGGCTGGCCAAGGTAGTCAACTCGTCGTTCTCTGTGGGCACCGATGTGCTCAACTATTCGCGCCACTACGCCAAAGCGCTGCTCTTCATAGCGCTTCTCACCGCCAGCGCCTTGGGACTCAATGCATGGCTTATAGGCCTGTGGGGTATCGACGGCTCGGCCGCCGCCACCCTGTTCTCTTATTTCCTCTATTTCGGATGCCTGCTCACTTTCCTGCACTGCAAGTTGGGGGTGAGCCTTTTCTCGGCGGGGCAGCTGAAGACCTTGGCGCTGATGGCAGTGGTCGTGGTGCTCGGCTTGGTCTGGAAGGCGTTCGTCACCCCGATGCTGGCGGGAGCCGGTAGCACTGTTGGCCTGCTGGCCAACGCCTTGCTCAAGACTGCGGTTCTCACCACCCTGCTGCTGGGGGGCGCCTATGCATGGCGCGTCAGTCCTACGCTGAACGGTATGCTAAGCCTCCGGTTGAATGGATTGAAAAGTAAAACCAATAATAGCAAGATATGAAAAAGAGCCTCTTGTTTGTGATGATGGCAATGGTTGCCTTGGTGCCCGCGATGGGGCAGGGGAGCGATGTAGATTGCCCAGGTTTCCGCAACACCACTTCCTTCAGTGCCTCGGGCCCGTTGGCATCGCTTTATTTCTGGTCGGCCCGTGTGGGGGAACGAGTTTATCCAGCAGGCACCTACGACACCACTACCGGCTATTATGTGATGAGCACTTGTGCCGACCCCAATGCACAGGCCATCATGGGTCACGCCAATATTACATCGTCGACCCATCACTCAGGTTCCGACGGGGGTATCACTTGCTGCAACGATGGTAGTCTATGGGATGCCAACGACCACCGCTTCCAGATAATCAATGGAACCAATGCCGGCATTGACCAGTTCACCATCAATACCCCAGGTACGGGTATGCCGCGTATTCCCTCTGGTTATACCACCAGCATACGTCTTGGAGACCCTCGTGCTGCAGGCAATGCCTCCAATTCGCACAACTGGTCGGCAGGTAGCAACAAGGGTGCCGAGGCATTGTTCTACACAATGTATGTCACCACGATGAATGCCATGCTTTTCATCAATTATGCCGTAGTGGGTCGTTGCTACTCTCATACTGCGAGGGAGGCTGGCGAGTTTCTTATCCGAGTGGTGAAGCAGAACACCGACGGCACCTGGCCCAACGCACCCATTAACGACAGTCTATGGTTTAAAGTGTCGGCTCCTGATTTTTCGGGCGGAGCTCCTGGTGCACCTTGGGTAGTGGGACGTGTGGGTGGTCCCGACTGCGGTTCTACCACCTGCAAATATGTGTACAAACCATGGACCAAGGTGGGTATCAACCTCAATAAGTATATCGGCAAGAACGTCCGAATCGAGATGTACACTTCCGACTGCATCTATGATGTGGATCCCATATATGCCTATATCGCTGGAGACTTCCAGCCCATGATGCTTTTCACCACCGGTTGCCCCGACCCCGAAAGCGATGTGGTGGACACCATCACCGCCCCGGTTGATATGCTTTCCTACCAATGGTTTGTGTCCACCAGAGGTCCGGTGTCTGCCGACCAGCTGAACGACCAAAGTTATATGGACACGGTCTCGTTCCGCCAGATTTATCCAGAGGAAGGTACTACTACAGAACACCGCTATGCTGCCCATCTCGAAGACTTTATCCTTACCGAGGGTGCCCATGCCGGCGATACTGCCAGCTATCAGACCTTCAAGTGTGTCATGACTTCTGCCCTCGACCCCAGCAAGCCTTTCGAGTCGGCTATCTATGCCAACGTCTATAATCGCAAGCCCAGTATCAATATACATGTCGAATCAAATTGTGACGGTAGAGTTGTTTTCCATAACCATACCCGTTCCTTCAATGCTGAAGGACTCCTCGACGACTCCACCTACTGGGTTGTCTACAATGACACCCTGGGTTTGGAGCCTATGGACACCCTATGGGGTGACGACCCGTTCCTCACCTTCGATGAACCTGGCCGTTATGGTGTCCGTCTCTCCTGCACCACCGACGGAGACCCCTGCTCTTCCACACGGTTTATGGTTTTCCCAGCCTACGGCCTTCCGCCAGCCAGCTTCACACCTTCGGCCTATATGCTCTGCGAGAGCGACGTCCTCACGCTACAGGCTAACGACAGCCTGAACAACATTCCTGGCGTGCAGCTGCGTTGGAGTGTCGACGACAGCGTATTGTCCCAGACCTCCTCGCTCGCGCAGCTCCAGCTGCCGGTGGGCGACCACACCATCAAGCTTGTCGTGAGCAGTCCCACCAGTACACCCGGATTTTTCTGTTCCGACTCCACCACTCAGGTGGTCCACGTCTACGGACAGCCTTACATCGACCTCTCTTCCGACGGTACTTCCATCTGTATCGGCGACAGTGTAGTACTCTCCTCGGCTGGCAATATCAGCTATAATTGGAACTCGGTGCCCTACGACCCGGTGCTCGACAGCATCCAGGGGCTGTCTTCCTTCACCGTCCATCCCGAGGTCACCACCACTTATTACCTGCTACCCGCCGAGAGCAATCCCTGCTCGGTTGAAGGTGCCTCGATCAATGTCGAGGTGATACCCTATCCCACGCCCACCATCCGTTCCTCTTCCGAGCGTGTCAACATGGAAATCTCCACCGTGAGTTTTCAGGACCTTTCGCCCTATGCCGCCTCGTCGCACTGGCAGTTCTCTGACGGCGGCACTGCCGAAGGGTCGCGCGTCACCCACACCTTCATCGACCTCGGCGGCGACTCGGTGAGTATCGGTCTCCACACCTGCAACCGCCTCGACTGCTGCTCCGACACCACCTTCTCGCTTCCGGTCGAGGTCACTACTGTGTGGTTCCCCAACACCTTCATACCCGACTCGGACGGCGACAACAACCGCTTTGGCATCCACACTTCGCTCACACTTGTCGACTACGAACTCTACATCTATAACCGACAGGGTCTCCTCGTGCACTATTCCACCGACCCCAATACCCCCTGGGACGGCACCATCGACGCCACAGGAGCTCCCGCCCCGCAGGGTGCCTATGCGTGGTTCTGCCGCTATGCCTACTCGCCCGATGCCTATCACCCCCTCCGCGGCACCGTCACACTTCTTCGATAAACCCACCTGACCAAGCAAACAAATACACAAGTAACTAAACACACAAGCAATAACAAATTATGTTGGACAAACTGAAAGCCATCTACGCCCGATATCAGGAAATTGAACAGCAGATGAACGACCCGCAGGTCACCGGAGACATGAAGCGCTACGTCAAACTCAGCAAAGACTACAAAGACCTGCAGCCCATTGTCAAGGCCTACCACGACTATACCGCCCTCCTCGACACCATTGCCGAGTGCAAAGACCTGCTCGACAACGAGCGAGACCCTGAATTGCGCGAGATGGCCAAGGAGGAACTCACCACCAGCCAGGAGCGCCGCGAAAAGATGGAGGAAGAGATACGCATCCTCCTCATCCCCGCCGACCCCACCGACTCCAAGAATGCCGTTGTCGAGATACGCGGCGGCACGGGTGGCGACGAAGCCTGCCTCTTTGCCGGCGACCTCTTCCGTATGTACACCCGCTTCTGCGAGAAGAAGCACTGGAAAGTCGAGGTGACCGACTTCAACGAAGGCACTGCCGGCGGCTACAAGGACATCACCTTTACCGTCAGCGGCGAGAACGTCTACGGCCTCCTCAAGTATGAGAGCGGCGTGCACCGTGTGCAGCGAGTCCCTGCCACCGAGACACAGGGTCGCATACACACCTCAGCCGCCGGTGTTGTGGTGTTGCCCGAAGCCGAGGAGTTTGACGTCGAGCTCAACATGAACGACGTACGCATCGACACATTCTGCGCCTCCGGTCCCGGCGGCCAGTGCGTCAACACCACCTACTCGGCTGTCCGCCTGACCCACATACCCACCGGTATCGTCGTTTCCATGCAGGACCAGAAGTCGCAAATCAAGAACAAGGAGAAAGCCATCGCCATTCTCCGTACCCGCCTCTATGAGCGTGAGTACAACAAGTATATGGAGGAACTCTCGACCAAGCGCAAGACGATGGTGGCTACCGGCGACCGCTCTGAGAAGGTGCGCACCTATAACTATCCCCAGTCGCGTGTCACCGACCACCGTATCGGCTGGTCGATGCATAACCTGCCCGCCTTCATGGACGGCGACATCGAGGAGTGCATTGAGGCCCTCCAGCTGGCAGAAAACGCCGAGAAATTAAAAGCATCGGTCGGTTAAACCTGAAGAATAACCAAACGCCCTAAGACAGCATTATGAAACTCAAACACCTCCTGCTGGCGCTCTTCGTGGCGCTCCCACTCTTGGCTTCGGCTCAGAAACCCAAGGTTCAGGTCGACTTCGACGCGCAGTCGCTCCCCGCCGACCTGCTTGAATATCTCAACAAGAACACCGACGATAAGTCGCAGCAGAAAGACAATGCCAAAGTCGTCGAGGCCTTTGCTGCCTCTTACGCCGCCATGGATCCCACGCTCCAGCAGCGTGTCACCGGACTCTACACCTATGCAGTGGGCGTTAAAATAAAGCCTGTCCCCGACCTTGTCGACATGACGCGCACCCTTACCTCCTATGCCACCGCGCCCCAGGGAGCCGCCAACCTCGACGGATGGGTGGCATCGCTCGAGACCTACCGTAAGAAGAACTCCAAGGTCAAGTATGTCAACGAATTCGTCGCTTGGAGCCAGTTGCTCCTCTCCGACCGCGTTCTCTATCGTTCGAACAGTAGCGAGTGGGCTCTCGACCCCAGCACCCCTTTCCGCCTCGCGGTCGAGGGCAGCACCATCGTGGTGCGCATCGACAGCCCTGCCAACCTCAACTATGCTTCCTCCAAGGATTGGAATACACTCCACTCCACCCAAGGATGGTTCGACTACAAGGAGGGTGTCTGGCACGGACAGGGCGGCCGCCTCGACTGGGCACGTACCGGCCTGGGTGCCGAGGCTTGCTATGCCGACCTCCGCAGTTATGAGGCCGAGGTCAAGTTCCCCAAGTTCAAGGCCGACAGTGTTAGCTTCATCAACACGCATTATTTCAGTGCTCCTCTCGTCGGACATCTCGAAGAGGCCCTCCAGGGTACGATGGAGCCCGAGAAATACACCTACCCGCGTTTCCGCTCTTACCAGCGCGATTTCGTCATCCCCAATATCATGCCCGACGTCGACTACAGCGGCAGTTTCATGATGAATGGCTCCAAGTTCATCACCGCTTCCAGCAAGCATCCTGCACGCCTTATCTTCCGCCGCGGCTCCAATCCACAGCTTTCCGTCACCTCGCTCAAGTTCACTGTGACTCCCGACCGTCTTCTGGCCGAGAACGCACAGGTGGCCTTCTATCTCGGAGAAGAAGATTCCATCAGCAACACAGGTGTCACTGTCCGCTACGTCCCTGCTGACCAAAAGGTTACCCTTGTCAACGACCAGCAGCGCAAGTTCTACAGCCCCTTTGTCGACTCCTACCACCAGCTTGACATATACTCCGAAAGTATTGTCTGGTATACCGATAAGGACCGCCTCGAGTTTTCAAGCCTTGCCCAGTCGGGTGCCATCAGCACTGCCTCTTTCGAGAGTTCCAACTGCTACACCTTCCGCAAATATCGCGACATACAGGGCATCGACGAGATTAGCCCCGTCCAGCGCGTCTACGACTACGCCGAATCCCACTCGTGGAACTTCGGTATCAAGGGTTTCTCCAACTACATTGGGCTCGACATGAGCCAGACCCTCCTTATGATCCACACCCTCTGCCGTCACGGACTTGTCACTTACAACGAAATCACCAACCGTGTCCTCGTCAAGGAGAAGCTTGAGGACTATGTCAAGGCCAACGCCCATGCCAAGGGTTTTGACTACGACGCCCTCACCCTCGAGAGCACCACTCGTGGATACAACGCCCAGATGAACCTCGCCGACAACGACCTTGTCGTCCGCGGCATCGAGCAGTTCGTCGTCTCCGACTCCCACCAAGTCGTCATCCATCCCGACTCGGCTACCGGCTATGTTGTCCATGTAGGCCGCAACCGAAACCTCCACTTCAGTGGCAAGGTTGAGGTCGGCAAGTTCATACTCCAGGTTACCGACTGTGACTTTGACTACGAGCGCTACACCCTCGAGATGCCGCACATCCAGCGTCTGGAGTTCTATGTGCCCGACTTCACCAATCCCGACTACGAGCAGCTTGTCCGCACCCCCCTCACCGACCTTGTAGGCTCCCTTCAGGTCGACCTCCCAGACAATCACTCAGGCCTCACCAAAAACAAGCAATTCCCCATCTTCACAAGTCGCGAGAATTGTTACGTCTACTATAGTCGCAAGGCCATTCAGGACGGCCAGTACCGCCGAGAGAGCTTCTACTACACCATTGAACCTTTCAGTCTCGAGCAGTTGGCCGACTTCAATGTCGACAGCCTGCAGTTCGGCGGTGTCCTCACCTCGGCCGGCATCTTCCCCGACCTCCGCGAACCCCTCAAGGTGCAGCGTGACTATTATCTGGGCTTTGTCACCCATACTCCTGTCGGCGGCCTTCCCGCCTATGGTGGACGCGGCGTCTATCACGACGAACTCCGTCTTGATGCAGGAGGACTCCATGGTCCTGGGCACCTCGACTATCTCACCGCACATGCTTCTTCTACCAATATCCTTTTCTTGCCCGACTCCGCACTTGCACTCACCGACACCCTTGTTGTCCGCCCCGAACAAGGCTATCCTGACGTCAACGCAGGCCTCACTTCGCTCCATTGGCTACCCTACCGCGACTCTCTCGATGTCGCCACCCTCGCCAATGGGCGCCCCCTCGCCATTTATAACGGCGAGAATCGCTTCCGTGGCCATCTCGGACTTATGCCCCAGGGAGCAATGGCAGCAGGTACCGCCGAGGTCAAAGAGGCCACCCTTACCAGCCCACGATTCGAGCTTCTCTCACGTGAGATGAACGCCCAGGTCACCACCTTCATACTTCGTAGCCGCACATTCAATAACATCGCCTTCGAGGCACATGATGTACGTTCCCGTGTTGACTACGATGGCCGCCGTACCGAGCTCACTACTCCTGACGGCCCCCACCGCACCGACCTCCAACTTATGCAGTACGAGGCTTGGGCTGACCAGTTCCTATGGCAGATGGACAAGCATGTGCTCGACATCGCCAACTCCACCCGCGCCACCACCGAGGGCCTCGACGCCATGGACATACGTCTCAGACTTCCTAAGGCCCAAGACCTCCCCGGTGCACGTTTTGTCAGTACCGACCCCAAGCGTGAAGGACTCACCTATAACTCACTTATCTCGACCTACCGCTATGAGCAGGCCGACCTTAGCTCGCGCGGGGTTTACCTCATTTCTGTCGCCGATGCCGCCATCGCCCCTGCTGGCGATACCGTCCATATCTCCAAGGGCGGCGACATGCGCGTACTCAACAACGCGACCCTTATCTGCGACCGCGCCAACGCCTGGCACCTCGTCACCGACGCCTATCTTCTTGTCAACGGAGCCAACAGCTACACTGGCAAAGGCTATATCCGCTATCCCGAAGGAGTTGAAGACGATTCAAGCACACCGGCCCAATCGGATAATCCGTCAATCAAACAGTCAAGCATCTATCTGAACGATATCTCTGTAAACTCTTCCGGTGTCACCATCGGCAACGGCACTGTCAACGAAGAGACCAACTTCCGCATCAGCGACGCCTTCGGCTTTGCCGGCAAGGTGCGCCTCGAAGGCAACCGTCGGCTTCTCTACTTTGACGGCGGTGTGCGTCTTCTCCACTACTGTGTGCCTCAGGAGCAGATGGGTCTCCTCGCCTATGCCGACTACACCGACCTCGACAGTGTCCATGTCACCGTGCCCGAGTTGCCTGTCGACTGGCGCGGCAAACCCATCTCTGCTGCCATTCTCATCGACAAGACCACCCTCGAGCCGCGCCCAGCCTTCCTCACGCGCGACCGTGCTTCTGACAACACACTCCTCTCCGCCCATGGCATTCTCACCCACTTTGCCGACCGTCAGCAGTATCTTATAGCCTCCGAGGAGAAGGTCGCCGACCCCGAGACTGTCATTGAGCCCTTCCTCTCCCTGGGTACTGCCGACTGCCGTCTCGCCGGCGAAGGGCCGCTCGACTTCACCCTAAAGCGCACACAAGCCAACTTCTATGCCTATGGCTCTGCCCAGGTGGGCATCAAGGACAACACCGACGACCTTGTCACCGCTGTCTACGGCATAACCTTCCCATTCGACAACACCGTTGTCGACGCGCTCCTCGCCGCCCTTAAAGACGACCTGCGCCTCAACCCCACGGCTCCCGCCTCCAACGCCGTCCTCCGTCACGCCCTTGTCTACCATCTCGGCAATGAGCGCGGCACCAAGGCCTATACCAACTACTCCAACGAAGGTCGCCTCACCTCCATCCCCGACGCCATGCGCTCGATGCTCCTCTTCGACCAGGTGCGGTGGAAATACCTCGCCGGCGTGGGCTGGTACACCGATGGCAAGGTCGGTCTCCTGGCCGTTGACGGCAAACCCCTTGGCGTCGACCTCCGCTTCAAGGCCCAGATCAACAAGCGCGGCAACGCACAGCAGTTCACCTTCTACCTCGAAGCCGCACGTGACCACTGGTACTTCTTCCGTTTCGACCTCATGACCCAGGAACTCACCATATATTCCTCTATCGGCACCTTCGAAGACGCCGTCAAGGCTCTTCCGGCCGACAAACGACGTGTCGAACGCGACGGACTCGGCACCTTCCGCTATCACATTGGAAACAACCCCTCCGACGTAGCCAACTGGCTCAATGCCTTCTCCAAATCTGTCTATTCTTCCGGCGACGACGACTTCTAACCCAGCCTGCCACCCCTGCCAAGAATAGTTATCAACAATAGCCTATAAGTCGTTTTTTCTATGTAATTTTGCAGCGATAAAACGACCTATAGGCTATGACTCAATTCACTCACCTGCATGTGCATTCGCACTATTCCATGCTCGACGGTATGTCGAAGATTCCCGACCTTATCGCCAAGGCCAAGCGCGACGGTATGTACGCCATGGCCTTGACCGACCATGGCAATATGTTTGGTATCAAGGACTTCCTCGATACCGTCGCCAAGGAGAATGGTAAAGTCAAGGGTGCCATTAAAGAATTGGAAGCACAAATCAAAGAGGTTGAGGAACTCTACATCCAGACCGAAGTGCCTGAGGGAACCCCCAGCCTGAGTGAATTGAAGGAGAAACTGGAGAAACTCAATGGGCAGTTCTTCAAGCCCATCGTCGGTACCGAGGCCTACTGTGCCCGCCGCACCCTCCACGACAAGGACAAGACCCTCAAGGAGATAAACCCTGAGACTGGCCGTGAGCGCATCGTTGACAGCTCGGGCTACCACCTTATCCTCCTGGCCAAAAACCTTCAGGGCTACCACTCACTCTGCAAGCTGGCCTCTATCGCCTACACCGAAGGCTTCTATAACCGTCCCCGTATCGACCACGACGTGCTGCGCCAGTACCACGACGGACTCATTTGCTGCTCAGCCTGCATCGGTGGCGAGATACCCCAGCTCATCATGGCAGGCAAGCTCAAGGAGGCAGAGGATGCCGTCCTATGGTTCAAAGAGCTTTTTGGCGACGACTACTACATCGAGCTTATGCGTCATAAGACAGACAAGCCCAATGCCAACTACCAGACCTTCGAGCTCCAGCAGCGCATCAATCCCGTCCTCATCGAGTTGGCCCGCAAACATGGCATCAAGATTGTCGCCACCAACGACGCCCATTTCGTTCTTGAAGAGCACGGCGAAGCCCACGACCACCTCATCTGCCTGGCCACCCAGAAGGACTTCGATGACCCCAACCGCATGCATTACACCAAGCAGGAGTGGCTCAAGAGTCCCGACGAGATGGCGGCGGCGTTCCCCGACCTTCCAGAAGCCCTTGAAAACACCATGGAAGTCGCCGCCAAGGTCGAGCCCTACAGCATCGATTCCGACCCCCTTATGCCCGTCTTCCCCATTCCCGTAGGCTTCGGCACCGAAGACGAGTGGCGCTCCAAGTTTACCGACGAGCAGCTTTTCAACGAGTTCACCCGCAACGAACGCGGTGAGGTAGTCCTCTCGCAGGCTGATGCCGAAAAGAAGGTGAAGCGCCTCGGCGGCTATGAGCGTCTGCGCCGTATCAAGTTCGAGGCCGACTATCTCGAGCATCTTGTATGGCTTGGTGCACGCAAACGCTATCTTGCTGACCGGCCCGAGCTCACCGAGCAGGAGGCCATCAAGGAGGCCCTCTCCGAGGAGGTGCGCGAACGCATCGTCTTCGAACTCCACACCATCAAGACCATGGGTTTTCCGGGTTACTTCCTCATCGTTTCCGACTATATACGTGCCGCCCGTGAGGAGCTGGGCGTCAGTGTCGGTCCCGGCCGCGGCAGCGCCGCAGGCTCCGTCGTGGCTTACTGTCTCTGGATTACCGACCTGGACCCCCTCCGCTATGACCTCCTGTTCGAGCGCTTCCTCAACCCCGACCGCATCTCGCTACCCGATATCGATGTCGACTTCGACGACTCGGGTCGCGGCCGTGTCCTCGAATGGGTTACCCAGAAATACGGCAAGGAACGCGTGGCACACATTATCACCTATGGCACTATGGCCACCAAGAGCTCCATTGCCGACGTCGGCCGCGTCGAGAAGATACCCCTCGACACGGTCAACAGCCTTAAGAAGCTCATCCCCGATCGTGGCTTCCCCGACAATATCAAGGACGAGAAGGGCAAGTCACCCAAGGTTAACCTGAAAAACTGCTACAAGTATATCCCCGAGTTGCGCCGCATCATGGAGGGTGAGGACACCAAAATGAAGCAAATGCTCACCTATGCTGAGGAACTTGAGGACACCAATCGCCAAATAGGCATCCACGCCTGTGGCGTCATCATAGGTTCGCAGGACATCACCAATGTCGCCCCCGTCTGTGTTATCAACGACAAGGAGAGTGGAGAGGACGTCCTCGTCACCCAATATGACGGCCACGTCGTCGAGAACGTGGGCCTCATCAAGATGGACTTCCTTGGCCTCAAGAACCTCACCATCATCAAAAATTGCGTCAGTATGGTGAAGAAGGTCAGGGGAGAGGATGTCGACATCGACCACCTGCCCCTCGATGACGAGCTTACCTACAAGCTCTTCTGCGACGGCAACACCGTGGGCGTCTTCCAGTTTGAGTCGGCTGGCATGCAGAAATACCTGCGAGAGCTCCAGCCCCACGTCATCGACGACCTCATCGCTATGAACGCCCTCTACCGGCCGGGTCCTATGGACAACATCCCTGAGTTCATCGACCGCAAGCAGGGCCGCAAGCCCATCTCTTACGACCTGCCCGTCATGGAGAAATACCTCAAGGACACCTATGGCATTACCGTCTATCAGGAACAGGTCATGCTCCTGAGTCGTCTGCTGGCCGGCTTCACCCGCGGCCAGAGCGACACCCTCCGCAAAGCCATGGGAAAGAAGCAGATTGAGAAGATGAATGAGCTCGAGGTGCTCTTCTATGAAGGCGGTACGAAAAACGGCCACCCCAAGGAAGTGCTCTCCAAGATATGGGAGGAGTGGAAAAAGTTTGCCTCCTATGCCTTCAACAAGAGCCATGCCGCCTGCTACTCCTGGGTGGCCTACCAGACCGCCTACCTCAAGGCCCACTATCCTGCCGAATACATGGCCGCCGTCATGACCTCGGCCCAGACCGATATCGCTCGCGTCAAGGAGTTGATGGACGACTGCCGCAAGCACGGCATCGAGGTTGCAGCCCCCAGCGTCAACCATTCCGAGATGGACTTCAGTGTCGACAATCAGGGACGCATCCGCTTTGGTCTCCAAGCCATCAGCGGCATGGGCGAAGCCGCCAGCAGTGTTATCATCACCGAGCGCGAAGCCAACGGTCCCTACAAGGACATCTTCGATTTCCTCAAGCGTGTCGACATGCACTCTGTCAACCGCAAGAACATAGAGGTTCTTGTCAAGGCCGGCGCCTTCGACGACGTGGGCAGCATGCACCGCGCCCAGTATTTCCACAAAGATAACGAACTCGAGACCACCCCCACCTACCTCGACATGCTGGTGCGATGGGCCGTTCGTCGTCAAGACCGTGCCAACACCGCCCAGATGAGCATCTTTGACATGAGCAGCGAGCTCTCCGAAGAAGATCATCCGCCAGTGCCTACTGCCGAGCCGTGGAACAGCATTGAGCGTTGCCGCTACGAGAAAGAGGTTGTCTCCACCTACCTCAGCGGCCACCCCCTCGACGACTATAAGTACGAGATGCGCTACTTCACCAACATCAGGACCGCAGACCTCGCCAACCTCGAGCCCCTGGCAGGTCGCGAGGTGCGCTTTGCCGGTCTCGTCACCGACTGCCGCAAAGGCATGAGCAAACAGGGCGAACCCTATGGAAGTATGACTATCAACGACTATTCCGGCAGCTATGAGTTCCGCCTCAAGGGCGACGATTACAGTGACTTCCGCGGCTTCTTCGAGGACAACACCTTTGTCTACATCAAAGGCACGGTCGTCGTGCGCCCCTACACAGACAAGGCCGGTATCAACAAAGTATATTCCAAGATACGTGTTGGCACTATGATGAACCTCAGCAGCGTCATGGAGCGCTACACCTCGCGCATCAACTTCAAGGTCAACCTTATCGATATCGACCAGCAGTTCTGCGAAACCCTTATGAAACTGGCCAAGAAGCACAAAGGCAAGGTGCCGTTGCAGGCCACCGTGCTGGACGTCACACACAACCTCACCCTCAACCTGGGAGGTGATAACCTGCGTGTATTGCCCCGGGAGATGATTTCCGAACTGGAGAAACTCAAAGGCGTCACCGACATCAAACCCCAGCTCAAGTCATGATGCCCAGTCTCACCACCCCTGTTATTGTACCCCAGATGCCCTTCAAACTAGACTTTTCGAGTGGCATCGTGAGTCTCGGTTCCTGCTTTGCCGACGAGATAGGAGGGCGGTTGCAGGAGGCCGACTTCCATATCGAGCAGAACCCCTTCGGGGCGCTCTACAATCCCGCCTCCATTGCCGCTGCCGTGCGGCGTCTTGTCGACGACCGGCCCGTCACGGCCGACGACTTGGTGTTCCACGAAGGCCTTTGGCACTCGTGGCATCACCACGGCTCCTTCTCCCACGCCACCCCTGGCGCCACCCTCACCGCCTGCAACAGCCGTATTCACCAGGCCCACGAAGCCCTTAAGGAGGCCGACCTGCTGATGGTCACTTTCGGCACCGCGTGGGTCTTTTCGTTGACCACTGACCACCGACCGCTGGGCATTGACGTCGTCGCCAACTGCCATAAACTGCCGCCACAGCTGTTCGTGCGGCGCCGCATGTCGGTCGACGAGATAGTGGCACTCTGGGCACCTCTGCTCGATGAATTGCACACCTACTACCCGAGGCTCAACGTCATGTTCACCGTATCGCCCATCCGTCATATGGCCGATGGAGCCCACGGCAACCAGCTCAGCAAGTCCACCCTTCTGTTGGCTATCGACCAGTTGCTGGCCACAGGTTGCTGGCCGCAGGCCACTTATTTTCCTTCTTACGAGATAGTCCTCGACGAGTTGCGTGACTACCGTTTCTTTGACGAGAAGATGACGCATCCCACGTCTTTGGCCGTCGACGTAGTGTGGGAGCGTTTCCAGCGCGCCACCATGGTCCCTGCCGTCTGCCAGCAGGCCCATTTCAACATGAAGCAGCACAAACGGGAGCGCCACATCCCTCTGCATCCCTAACCTCTTTGTCGCTTCCCTGTTGCCTATTAGCCGAGTTCTTCATCCCGTTGCTCATTGTATTTGATTTCATTCAGTGGTATTCGCCACCCCTTACGGGGGTCATTCCCGGTGAAAACAAGGGGGTAAAACCGCACGGTTTTCGTGCGGTTTACCCCTTCGGTTCTAGTGCTGGTTGGTTCAATCATCTATCATTTTACTTGTTTTTCAAGATATATGCCAATTCTCTATTCCTTCCAAAATATCAACCTTCTCCCTTACGAAGAAATCTTTCTCGGTTTTCAATAATTCGGAAATCCTTTTCTGAAAGAATTTTAATGATACAATTGTGATACGAGAAATATCCCTTGTCTGGATAAGATGAAACAATGAAGTAATATTGATTGCAGTCTGGAGAAAGTATATAGGTTAAATCATATGGTAAAATAACAACATCCTCTGTTTTAAAATAAGATTGAGATAAAAGATCTCTTTCATAGACTTTTTTTATCGCACATGAATACGAATTCACCTCTTGCTCTCCTAAATAGTACGCATAAGCAATACGGTTTCCTTTCTTGTTGTACACCTCTATCTTTATCGTATCACCCAGTTCTGTATTGTATATAGCTCGTATATTCTCAATCTTAGGTTTATACTCTTCAAAACTTTTTAATTCAATCAAATCTGTATCAATCAGATGCCAAAAGCCTTTGCTATAAAATAATACAGGATCAACACCGGTCTCAAGAAATTCGTACCGAAAATCGCACTCGAAAATACCATTGGAATATAATACCAGTCCCATTCCTTCAGAATTTCTGGTATCAAAAAAAACAGATTCCCTTTGAGCAAATACCGACAATGATATTTGCGGGAAAAAAAGTATGACTAAAAAAAACTTTTTCATTTCTCTTTCATTTAATATATGTCACTCCGTTTAATCGAAATATATTACCCTTAAGCCCAGGACTATTGGGATTTGTATCTGCCTTAAGGCTTCTTACTGTATTCTTACCTCTATAGATATTATGATCGTTTTCTTTGGGCTTTTCAGGAGGATTTTTGAATGGATAAAAACAGCCATCGCCATCATGAATTGGAGCATTGTACCTATGTTCCAAATAGTCCATTGTTACTTTTTCCCCTCCAAAAGCTCTTGCTCTTTCAAAAGCATCATATTCATCTGTTACATCATACAAAACCGCATCCCAAGAAGCACCAGTGCTGGTTAAAAAAGACAATTTACCTGTTTCGAACTGGTATGCGTGCTTTAATTCATGCGCAAGAGACGCATCACTACCATTATAAGTTATTGAAACTCTATTATTCCCCAAATCATAAGATGTACCCCCAGAATAAGAATAATTACCACTACTACCCTGTTCAATATGATACATTTGGTCAGAACCTCTTAGCTTCTTAATTTCAGCAAGTGCTGCATCATATTCTGCTCTGGCTTCTGGAGTACAAGTTGTTTCTGTTTTTTTATTTTTAATCCTTTCCTCAAATTTTTGAACTATTTCTTCCGATTCTGGGTCAAATTTGATTTCCCTTCCATCTGGGTCCACCAACTTCACCGGATTCCAAGCGCAGTAGGCATAAGGGCTGATGCTCGGGTATTTATCGGCCATCGGGTCGACACTCAGCCACATGGTCATCAGCTCGTGGTCCATATACCTTGCACCGAAGTAACCGTAGCCTGTTTCCTCGTCCTTCTCTTTCCCGGTGAAAGAACAGTTCGGAAATTCAACAGAACAATTTTGCATACAGGTACTTGTAGTTTTTTTTCTATCACTATTTTTTGAAGAAAAAGCATCAAGATGCACCATGCAAATGGCTCCTTTTGACATGGCTTTTTTTTCTCCTGATATGGTGTATCCACTGTGCATCTTACACAAACTATCTTGTTGCAAAGATACTTTTTTTCTTTCAAATAGACAGTTGTTTGTATCTTTATTTTCAAAAATAAAAAAATTGTGTAATATAAATCATTGATACAATGAACGTAAAAATTGACACCAACTTCCAGTTTTCTGTGGCATCTATCCATTATACTGCAACAGGAGAACTCTGTATTTCCTTGACTTCTAAAAATTCATCCTCCAACAGTCATTACCAATACACCGCCAACCTCGGTAGTGGACAGGCCGAAGAGAAACCAACCATCAGTCTTCTGCAATATGCGAGAGACTTTGCTGTGTCCGCCAATATCAAGGACAAGACAAAAGGCAGCTACCGACTAATGAACAAACACCTTGAAGAATATGGCGACTGCACGATAGACAGCGTAACAACAAATTACCTGCAAGGTTTTATTGTATATCTTCAGGAACAGGGTTTGAAAGCAGGATCAGTACGCCTATATTTCCAAAAGCTTGCTTGCGTTCTCCACGATGCCTACAAGAACGGGCTTTTCGACGACCGCATCCTGCAACGGGTAAAACGCCCCAAGCGAGAACAGGAGAAGAAGAGTTTTTTGTCGGAGACAGAACTGAAAAAACTAACCAAACACCAACTTCCGGAAGAGTACAATAACATTCAAAAGATGTTCCTTTTTTCCTGTATGACTGGACTGCGCTACAGCGACGTGCAAGGGTTGCGATGGAAAGACGTAAAACGCAATGGCAAACACCTACAGCTGGAGTTCCACCAACAGAAAACTGACACATACGAAAGTTTGCCGATGTGTGCCGAAGCGGAGGCCATCTTGCACAGCCTGAAGCGCAACGGGATATACGTGTTTCAGGAAGAGACGAACCAAAAAGTAAATGCCGTGATAAAAAAGTGGTGCAAAAAAGCAAAGATCAAGAAGTCTGTGTCATTCCATAGTGCACGACATACATTCTGTGTATTATTGTTGACAAAAGATATTCCTCTCTACACTGTTCAGCAACTGATGTGCCACTCGGACATTGGGACTACCAAAGTGTATGCAGACCTGTTGAACAAGACCAAGGCAAAAGCCGTGAAGAAGATGCCTGTCATTTTAGAATATGCTTACGGAACGACATAAAAACCCACTGTCAGATATATATTCTACATTTTTTTATATCTTTCACCTGTTGACAATCTGCATGTTGTAAACACATTTGTTCTTTTTACGAAAAAAACTATTTTACAGTGTCGTTTTTTTACTATCTTTGCAACTGATTATAACCAGTTCCATAAACAAACCAGAATATGAAAAATATGCGAATAATTATTATTTCTTTTTTCTTTGTTTGCTTTGGGGTATTTGCACAAGGCCAAAACAGCGGCATATTGCCTACCCCAGCAGTTCATTGGCAATGTACAGAGGGCGATACGGTGTTTAACTTCAATCCAGCAACCACTATGCCCGTCCAATTCGACAGCATTCCCTCTGCCGAGAGTTACACATTGATAGTGGTTTACAAGCCCCTCGTCGACACCGAGGCTACGGTCTGGAGTTTGAGCCTCGCCGACAGCACAACCCGTAGTCTTACCACGGAACGCATCTTGTTGGGGGACTCCTTTATCCGCTATGCTGACAACACTGACAGTAAACCAGCCATCCATACTCTTCACCAGTCGGTTCCAAAGAGTGATACCTCCTATATGCAGTTGACTCTCGGAGACGGGAACCTGATGGTCGCCGAGATGCTTTACTTCGACCGTCGATTGGGCAATGCCGCCTTGCGCAGAGTGCAGACAGCTTTGGCCATCTGCTACGGCATAACCCTTGGTCCTGTGGATTACATCGCAAGCAACGGAGGATGGATATGGGAATATGATTGCGATGACATCTGCTACCATCACCGAGTCACAGGTGTGGGTAGCGATACGGTTTATGGCATTTGTCAATTAAAAAGCCATTCGGAGATGGAAGGAGGGTTGGTGACAGTTGAAGCCGCATCACTTGCTCCCGGCACCTTCCTGTTGTTCGGTGACAATAATGCTCCGCTTACATTTGAGAGCTGCAGCAACAATTACAATGATGACTACGAAACCCTTTCCCGTAGCTGGCGAGCCCGATTGACAGGCGCATGGAACACACCGTTTTCTTTGACATTCGATATCCGGGACCTCCCGCTACCCACCGACAGCCTTGTGTTGCTGGTAGACGGAGACATATACCACCCCAGTTTTGTCTCATCCAACGCGGTTGCCTTTTCGAATGTGTTTTTCCCGTCCGACACCAGCTATTTCACGCTTGGCAGGGGGGCGGCATTTTGGCAATCTGTCTCCCAAACTTATGGAAACCAGTTTTTTTTCACTGTCGGGAATCTTGCCCGTAATAACATAAACGGACACTCCTCCATGAGTCTGTACCCGAATCCCACTACTGAACGTTTTTCGCTGGAGGTATCGGGTGCGAAGTGGGTACGTGCGACCATCTACAATATGCAAGGCAAGGTGATGCTCACATACAGCGACAGCGACAAGGAATACTATCTCTTCGAAGGCGCATTGCCTTCTGGTAATAGTTATTATGCCACCGTCACCACCGAGGACGGCAGTCAAACGATAAAGATAGTAGTAAAATGACAACCATACAGTCTATGAAAAACAACATACCCATTCCTCTCCTAGCCGGTCTCCTGCTTTTTGTCAGCAGTTGCCGCCATGAGTCACCTTCGGCGCAGGTCGGTATAATCTCTACTGAAAGAGTGCGGGAATACACTCGAGTCCAGCAAGATACCATTGTGTCTCAATTCCAGTGTGAGATACGCGAGCCTGATGTAGCGGTACGTGTTCGCAAGGGCAATGCCTTGTATATTGAAACCGATGGTCTGCAACTCTCGGCAGTCGACAGTGCCGTGAAACATGCCGGGGTATATTCAGTCACATCGCTGATGGCCGAAGAGTTGCCTCCCTTCCCGCAGGGCATGATGAACATGACCGCCGCCACCGCCGGCTACAGGCTGCTTCCGGGCGGTGAACATTTCAGCCCGTATGCCGAATTGAGGGTTGCGTACGACCCTGAAAGACTGCCGCAGGGCTATACTCCTGACGACATCTACACCTCGTATTACGACACCAACAATCTGGCGTGGGTGAGACTGGAGCGTGTGGCCATTGACACCGTCCACCATGAGATTGTCTCAAGAACCACCCATTTCACCGACTTTGTCAACGAACTGATCAAGGCCCCCGAGATGCCCGAGACGCAGGCTTTCGTGCCTACAGTCATGACCAATCTGGAAGCCGTGAATCCGCTGGACGGACTGCCCATTATCCAGGCGCCCGCAGCCAACAACAACGGAACGGCGAATATCACCTATCCCATCGATATTCCAGCAGGCCGCGGCGGGATGCAACCCAATTTAGCATTGACATACAATAGTTCGGGCGGAAGCAGTTGGATTGGAGTGGGCTGGGACCTCAACGTGCCCTGCATCACGCTGGATACCCGCTGGGGTGTGCCAAGATATGATGCCTCATACGAGACAGAAATCTATCTGCTGAACGGGGAGCAACTGATTACCAAAGATGCCGATGGAAATCCCAACAAGATGCCGCACCGCACCAATGTGCTGCAAGACAGATTGCATAGCGGGACACAATTCTATGCCCGCACGGGTGATGCACATGACAGTATCATCCGATGTGAGAATAGTCCAACAACATATTGGTGGAAAGTCTTCGACCGTAACGGTGTGACACATTACTATGGGCGATATTTCAACGTTTCCCGCTCCTCTCTACCCACAAAACTGACTGACAGCCATGGCAACATCGCCCGCTGGATGTTATGTGAGAGCCGCGACCTTTACGGGAATGCCGTGCGATACTACTACGCCATCGACAATGTGGCAGGTGGACGCCAGATCTATCTCGACAGCATCTCCTATACCGGACACGACAGTATAGATGGACATTACACCCTTGTCTTCTGCAGGGCCCGAAACACCACAACGGACAACCCAGTCGTATGCAACAACGGATTCAAGGAAATCACAGCCCAGACGCTGATGAATATCCGGTTAAAATATGACGACACCATTACTACCATATGGCACCTTGAGAAAGAATATGGGTACAAGAGCAACTACCGAAACAGGTTATCTGCAATTACAAAGATAGATAGTTTTAATACTGTTGTGGCGCAGCTGCTCACTGATTCAGATTCATGTCACTGCCTCAGGCATGGAGAAATACCGCCACCATTACCATCCAATGGCTCTCCTGTTATTGCTGGAGAAGAGATAAACCAACAGGATTGGGTCACCCAAAATGACAACACTGAAATTGAGAGTATGCGTCTTCTTTCCCCAACGCTTCATGGGGAAAACAAAGCCTATGCGGGTTCCACCACACGTTTTACCTATTTTGACGCTCCCGACCCCGACAAAATATTTGGAGGGACGGTCACATCCGTATTAAAAAGTGAAAACATAAAAGGACGCTTGAAACTGGATTTGCCGGATTTAACAAAAGCCACTGCACTGGGGCTTTCTCATTCATCCTCATGGAATGCCGGAGGGACATTAGCCGCTGGATTCAACACATCAATATGGAACACCACGCTCAGTGGAGGAGGGAACTACACTCATAACCAGTCTTCTTCAGAATCCCTGATGACACTTATAGACCTCGATGGTGACGGACTGGCGGACAAGGTGTATGTGGCTGGGGACGGCCTCTATTTCTGCCGCAGAATTGATTGTGGAGACGATGTCGTTCAATTCGATTCAGGAAGAAAAATCAAAGGCGCCAAGCACTTCCTCTTGGAGAATTCCCGCACAAACAATCTCGGTGCACAGCTATCCTTGGGCTTAATTGGAGGCAACGCCAGCTGGCCATCCTCCACTTCGGAGACAACCACTTTTTTTGCCGATGTCAACGGAGACGGGTTGCCCGATATCGTTGATGACGGGAAGGTGCTCTTCAATAGTCTCGACAATGACAACATGCCGTCTTTTACTCCATATGAGGCACAGATACCAAACCCACACGATGGAAACCCGGAGGCAACCTATACTGTCATGACCTCCACCTCCAGATGTGGAGGCATTATCTTTGACGGCGAGGTGAATGACAACATCACATGCCGCATAACATGGAAAGAATTTTTGGTATATGATACATTATTATTTGCTGGTCCCACTCAAGATACCATATTAAAGTATCAAGCATTGGGCTACAATACATATGTGGATGGAAGAACACTATACATTTTCCAACCAGAATGGGATTGTACGCCGCTTGGTGACGGGTTGCCTCAGACCGAGATGGTGCGTGTTTGGGTCGCTCCTAAGCAAGGACTTGTAAATTTAATTTCCACCACGTCACTTATCCGCGACACCTCGGCTGCACGTCGTGCGGCATGTCACACCGATGGAGTTTCTCTGGTTATTCAACACAATCGGAAAAATGATCAGAACAATAACAATTCTGTGTTATTTATGGGGAGTCGATTTACGCCATATTTGCTTGATACACACTATCTTTGCGATACATGCTATAGTAGTTATACATATCAGCAGACTATGTTTGTCAACGAAGGTGATATATTTTTCTTCCGTCTGCGTTCTCACAACGACCGCCAATTTGACAATATAATCACCCGTCAGCAGATTAGCTATTCCTCTCCTGCAGACACCTTTGATTCCCACCGCGATTTTGTACTCACCAGCGACCGTTTTTTCCAAGCTCCCACAGATGGCCATATATTTGCCACGGGTTCTTTTCACGACCCTGAAAGCGGGTTTGAATGGAAGATATTCAACATGCCTGGATATAGCACCAATTCCGTCATTAATTACTCCGAAGATGTTGCTGCTGGTGATACGATACGATGTGTTGTCAAATATCGGGGTACCGAGGAAAAACGGTGGGGAGAGATGCGATGCCAGCCCTATCTAAAGTTTGTTCCTGACGGGGGTGGGAATGACACCATGCCAGACACTATACAGATGTACCTTCCTGTGAAAATGATGGTGGACTCGACCAGTGACTACAAATATCGACGCCTCTTCGGACCACTCCATCGTGGCTGGGGTCAGTTCGCCTACAATTCACATATTTCAGGGAGTACGGGTGCACTGATTCCGCTCGAAGGTCTTACGCCTCCCGACCTGATTGTCCCTGGAGCGGACGACGATATCGTTACCAATAGTATTCCTTCCAGTCAAGAAATCTCAGAATTCGACACGTCGACTTTCCGCAAATCAACCTCTTTGTCGGAATTTCAGAGCATCAACGACAATTTCTATTATCCACTTTCCAACAATTCATATTGGGTGGAGGCGAATCCAGACTTCGGCAGATGGCGGTGGGTTGGCTACGGCGATGTGGGGAGTCTCGGTCGCGACACTATGAGCAATACTCTTTATAATCGATTGGGGACAAATACGCAGAACGTCAATGATGGGATTCCTCCACTTCCGATCACTCAAGTTCATGACGATCCTGTGCCTGCCGCACCATCTGGCTGTCGCACTATGGCCGTGCGCAAAGTCAACATAAGCAATTCGCATAACTATAGTGTTGATTTTACAGTTGTAGGCTTTTCTCACAGCACCGGCACCAATACCATTATTACCGATTATATGGATCTCAATGGTGACCGCTATCCTGATATTGTTGGACCCAGCAATGTACAATATAGTACACCGTGGGGTGGATTAGGTGCCATGAGATTTTTTCCTTATTCGCTCAAGGATGGTATTGGATCCCGAACCAAATCGGATGGCAAAAGCTTCAGTGCATCTTCCGACTATCCTCGTAGGATGGCCTCTGGTTCGCAAAGCAATGCCAAATTCACCCTGAATGGAGATGGCAATAGCGGTGTGGATGGCAATATCGGGCTTGATACGGCCAGTGCCAATTGGATTGACATCAACGGTGACGGCCTTTTGGACTATGTCACTGGGAATGGTATGGTGTCGCTCAATACAGGCTATTCTTTTTATGATGATGGCAACTGGAATGTGCGTAACATCCATTCGGGAGTCAGTGGATCGTTCAGCTATAATCTTGGAGCGGGGCTTTCGGGTCATGCAATATCGGTATGGCAGGCCAGCATCCAAGGCGGTGCAGGCATCAGCTACTCCGCCAACCAAAACACCGTGTCACTTCTGGATATCAATGGTGATGGATTGCCCGACCGGTTGTGGAGGTGTCACGACAGCCTTACATTGAATGAAAACACACACTATTCAACTAGAGTATCGTATAACCTTGGCAACGGACAATGGACACCATCGATGCGGCTTGACATTAATCGTTTTAACTACTCTGCATCTTTCAACGAATCTGTCAATCTTGGCGGCACACTCGGTGCACCCATTTGTGGTTTCAAAGTCACCTTTGGCCTACGGGGATGCTTGTATAGCGGAAGTGTGAACCGCGATTTTGTACAGCTTGTGGATGTCAATGCTGACGGACTGCCCGACCTTGTCTCTTCTTATTCGGAGAATTTGATTAGTGTCCGTTACAACAAAGGAGGACGCACCAACCTGCTCCATACAGTTACTAACTTCACCGGTTCCCGTATCAACCTCGATTACACATTGTCCACGCCTTGTTATGAGCAACCGTCCCGCAGTTGGCTCTTGACGGAGGTCTCGACCAAAGACAATTTGAACCAAGTGGGAGGCGACACTTCATTAACCCGCTATGCCTATCATAATCCACATTACGACCGTTACGAACGCACCTCATACGGATATGAGACTGTCAAAACTTATCAAATAAATCCAAGCGACAACAGCACCTACCGCATTGTCGAGCGCAACTACCATAACAGCGATATGCTCAAGCGGGGAAAACTCAAGCGCGAATTCACCAAGGTGAACGAGACCACTCCGCTTGTGGAGAAGTTATATGATTATGATTATTTTATTGCTCCCAACACTCCTGTCGACCCCTGTGAACCCCGTGAGTACACGTCCCACGAGGGCATAGTCACCCGTTTCTATGAAGGTCACCAACAACCTCGACTCACCACCCAAGAAGGGTATCTATACGACCGGTACCATAATCTGGTCCGGTATTATGATGATGGCGATTCCATTTCCCAAGACGACGGACTGATGGTTGCATTCACCTATAAGACTGGTCAACCCAACAACCTTATCGGCCTCCGTTCGGGGTACACTATTATGCCAACCGATTCATCCTCTGTTTTGCGACGAACGTCATACTATTACAACGCCAAAGGCAAGCTGGTGATGCAGACAATGTACAACGATACCGACAGTTCGTGGTATAATTTTGAGTACGAACCGATATATGGAAATATGTCGGACGGTGTGATGCCGCCAAATGTAATCCAGCGCATGTCATACCACTACACATACGATAATGCCGTACATACATATCCTGTTCAGACAACCAACTCATTTAGTGAATCGACGTACACGTCATATGACTACAAGTATGGCAAACCGAAAACAGTCACCGACCCGGGAAACAACACGATAACCTATGGGTACGACTTCGCTGGACGACTGGTATCGGTCAAGTCTCCCTTGGGCACAGGCTCGAACCCGTCATTGAAGAACCAATACCATCCCATCAACTACTATCACAACGGATTCACACCACCAGGATACACTTACAATGCCTCTCCGACAAATCACCCTTATAGCATAAGCACACACTACGACGATAACGGAACTGACACCGTTACACAAACTGTGGTCATCACCGATGGCTTTGGGCGTGTTGTCCAAACCAAGAAAGGACTGCGCGAGGGTGGCGTCAACAAGAGGCAGGTGTCCGGGCGTACTGTGTCCGACTGCTTCGGCCGCACCGTTGAACAATATGACCCTGTGACGGAACTCCTCTCGGTACATGCAGGACGATATAATACGGCCTATGACCTCAACTCCCGAACCAGGACAACATACGACCACCTTGACCGTGTGACAATGGTTCAGCAACCACTGCACGTGACCACGAGCACAACTTACCGCATCGGCCTCGACCAAGGCGGACGAAGGAACTTTATCAAGGCAGTCACGAACGCAAACGGTGATTCATCCATTATATATACAGATTACGACGGACGCCAACGGCAGGTGAAAGATGCCTTGGGTGGAATTACAAGATTCATATACGACACGCTAGGCCAGCTAACGAGATCCATTGACCCCGAAGGGTTCTCTACACGCTATTCCTACGACAAGCTGGGCCATCTCATTCGGCGTAACCATCCCGATGCAGGTATCACAGATTTCACGTACGACCGCGCTGGAAACATTACATCCGAGATAAATCCACTCGGAGAAATCTCTTATGTTTATCAGTACAATCGGCTGATAGAGAAAAGTTACAGCGATTTTCCGGAAAACGACATAAGATACACATACGGTACATCCGGGAATGGCAAAGGCCGTATTACAAAAATAGAAGACGGCACTGGTGAACGCATTCTGTCATACGACGCTTTAGGCAATGTAATCGAAGAAAATCGCATTGTTGCATTGCCCGGTATGCAATATTTTTACCGATTCATTACACAATACACTTACGACAGCTGGGGACGAATGCGCACTATGACCTACCCAGACGGTGAAGTCGTGACCTATAACTACATCTATGGGGGAGACCTGTTCTCAATGCGTGGCGTTAAGGGGACCGACCAACGCCATTATGTGAAAAGCATTCTCTATAATGGATTTGGGCAGCGCAGTCAAATAACCTATGGCAACAACACATATACCACCTACAGCTACGATGCTTTGCACCGTTTGTGTGGATTAACAAGCGTCAACACCACAGGAACACCAGGTACAATGCAGCAGATACAATATACCTTTGACCCTGTCGGTAACATTTCTCAAGTCGCCAACGGCGCTAGCACACTGGCTGGATTAGGAGGAGCCTACACAAATAATCATATATACGATAAACTGAATCGTTTGATTCACTCGAATGATCTCTTGGGACAATATTCAACAGGAATGCGATATACATCGTCTGGCAGAATCGTACAAAAGGCAACCGACGTTTCGGCTACCGTCCATGTGTTTGATACTGCTTTCTATGGATACTGTGACAACAATAAGCCACATGCTCCCAAACGAATATATGAAAAATACCAATCTGTATTAAGAGACCTTCTTTGGGATGCATCTGGAAATCTCGGGCAGATTAACACTTATGACAGAGGTGTCTTGGATGGCAGCAGGTTCCTTTTCTGGTCTGTGGACAACCATCTGCACACAGTAGTAGATGAGACTAATTTTAGTTATTACGCTTATGACTATGCTGGAGAAAGGACATTGAAGTTGACTGGACCGAACAGCATGTCGGATATTAATGCACAGGTGGTCGGTTCGAACGGATCCCTTTTCGAATACACTGTCTATCCATCTCCTTATATGGTTCTCTCCAACAGAGGCTACACGAAGCACTACTATGTGGGTAGTGACAGGCTTTGTGCCCGCATCGGTGGCGGAGGATTATCCGAAGCAGAGGATGTGCCGAGGTTAGACAACAACGCCACCCCTCTTTTCAATAGCTGTATATCGGTTTGTGAAGAGCGGGAACTCATCAATAATACGGAGCAGTGTATACATGGCTTTGGAAGGGAAGGGAACAATCTCCATATGCGTCCTGGACCTTTGCAAAGACTGCATGCATCGGCTGTTCTTATCACCAATTATTTTACGGGGCAGATGAATTCCTGCGTCACACCAAGGGAAGATGATGAGATATATTATTACCATTCCGATCATCTTGGGGGAGCCAACTGGATTACTGATTCCCTAGGCAATCCAGTACAACACTTGCAGTATTTGCCATTTGGCCAGCCATATGTCAACCAACGGGTGGCTGGCTCCAGCTATAATGAGCGATTCACTTTCACCGGGAAAGAGAAGGACGAGGAAACAGGCTACGGTTACTTCGGTGCAAGGTATATGGACCACGAGCTGATGACCATGTGGCTGAGTGTCGACCCGATGGCCGATAAATACCCGAGCATCAGCCCT
>JAEEGL011236249.1_pt1 | contig 31552 bp, 35 predicted proteins | sample 9134231 | NCBI WGS metagenome assembly JAEEGL01 (sample SAMN16246548, study PRJNA631951) | gut metagenome | biome: gut microbiome; feature: rumen; material: fiber-attached | host: Bos | place: Iran: Karaj | collected 2018-10 | reverse complement strand
CGAAGCACTCTTTCAGACGGATAGAAAACCGAAGCCACACCGAGCGTGTACAGTACATGGAATAGGCGGTTCATGTAAGGTATGGAATAGCAGACCAGAGCAAGCATGAGGGGAATTGCCCAAAGGCGTTGTCTCTCATGCAGCCTGTGAAGCGCAGCATCTGCCACTCGGTTAAAGAGAAGGCCACAGGTCATCAATGCTGCAAATCCGACTGCAAAGTTTGGATCAGTCATATAGCAGCACCAGTTCATGAAGATAAGCGAACTGAGCATCACGATAATAAAAAATTTGCGGGCATTGTAGAACATGGTCATGCGCCAACAGAACTTCTTAGTGAAGCCGTTCTCTTTCTTGTATAGGCAGAAGAATACTGCCAGAAGAATGAACGGATAGATGAACTTAATCAGTTGGATAGTCTGTATCATACGTTAGTCTTTATTTGAGGGGTTATTACTCTGCGACATGGCATTGAGCTTCATGCCGATGCGATGATTGAGCAGATTATTGTAGTTGGGTGAGGAAGTGTCAACGCTTGGGTCGTTTGACAGTTCCTCATCGGTCTCGATAAGAAGGGTGAGGTAGGTGTCGATAGGGCTGCCTTTATCGATGGTAGAGGTTCTTCTTTCCGCAGGAGATTCTACAGTTTCTGTATTAATACTCTCAGCATCCTGCATCGTATCGGTGTCGATGTTGGGAGGTATAGGTAGTGCATGTTTGAGACTGCGCATGACCAATACACAGAGTAATATCAACGCACAGAGTACCGCCTTGGCGTAGATATTGAGGTTGAACACGAACAGCGCAAGAACACAGAGTGTGATGATTACGCTGTAGAATGCGTACACTCCCTTCAGGGAGGTTCGATTTTTGTCAGTATTCAAATTCATATAATTCAAGTTTTAAGATGTCGAAAGTTGCTTTGAGAATGATGTATTCAACGTCCTTGCAAGTCAGTAAGAGGTTGTCGGCACGGCATTTCGCTGCCGGGTCGCGCTGTATAAGCTTTCTCACACCTTCTGCCAGGTCATGTTCATTGACTTTCCAGATATGCGGCTTTTGCCAACAGTATTGGTTTCTGTAATTGCGGAGCGTTATCACCTGGTAATCGATGTGGTGAAATTCTCCATTGAGAAAGTAGTTCCATGGGATGGTGTCGTGCGTATCAATGACCTCAATCCAACTGCGATGTTCTTGAATGACATCCGCAATGTGATAGAATAGAGCCTTGTCCATGCATAGGAAAACGATTCAGGGATTGTTGTTGAAATCGTTCATCACCTCTGCTTCGTTACGGTGCTCCTTCACCAGCATGGAACCTTTGGTGTTGAGTCTAAGGTCATTCAACAGGTCTGGGTACATGATGTCTATGGAACCATAGACTGTAACGAAAATTGTGTTTACCAAACCGTCCTCATCGGTGGAGAAGTTCATCTTGATGTTACGTTGCTCTTCGGGCATGAAGTAGGTACATGCACGTTGACCGAACTTCGTCTTGATGGCTTTCGGGTTGGGATGGGTGTAATACAGTATGCGCATATAGGCATCACCATCCATGATATTCAGCACATCGTCAATAGGCAGAGGATGGCTGACTTCGTAGGTCAGTATGGCGTAGCCGTTACACTCTTCGGTCTCTTTCAGATAAAAGTTGTCGAATAAGGACGGCATGATGGTTGGCCCACTGACCTTAAACTTGTAGATTGCTTCTTCTAACATTGTATCTTGCATATTTTATAAAGTTTGATTTCGGAATTATAGGGTAGCGATATAAAGCCGCATGAGCTGTGTCGGAATCTGGGCGAGATGTTCTTGGTCTGCATACCCTTTGGCTGCAAGCCGTTTGGAAATCTCTGGGTATGAAGCCGCAAGCTCCATCATCTGCTGTTGCTGTTTTTCTGTCAGCATACTAATGGCAAAGGCATCCATTGAGAGGAAGGGTTGCAGTGTCATCCATAAGTAAGCATTGGCTTGACTCTCTGACTTTACTTTCCCTTTCATTAGCAAGTCATCACATACCTGTGCGTTCAGGAGCAGTCTTCGACAGGTGCGCATACCCATGTAAACCATGACATCCTCGCTTGCCAGTTGCTTTTCGGAAGCGGCACGGAATATACTTGTACATATCTGTTCGGTCATTTTCGTTACATCTTCTAGACTTACATTAGAATAGTCGTTGATATTAGATAGGAAGGTGCGGAAATGACGGTCTTCTGTTTCAAGAAAAGAAAGTAGCTCCTTTTGATTGCTAATGCCATGATCCTTTGTGGCTGCAAGGAAGTCACGGTAGAGGGCAACCTTATCACGCGCATTTCCTTTATTAAAAAGAGACTGTTTGTCCAAAGCGGAAAAGAACGTGGTAGCCTTCTTCTTGGTAATGTCAAACCCAGTTTCTTCTCTGTATGGAGAAGTGTATAATTTGACATGGGCAACATCAGAGAGGCTACAGCCTGTAGCCAGACGGAGCAGTTCAATACGAACAGAATCCGATGTCGCATAGAAGGAAGAAGACAGAAAAGTGTGGGCAGTAAAAGCAGGATCTTTCTTGATGTAGTTATAAACCGTATCAGAAAGTTCCTGCCACTGACAGATGAAATCGGAAAGCTTTTCTGCATTTGCCTGATGCTCCACGGCAATACTGTGATGAAAATCTCTGTATTGCTTCAGGGCATCATCAGAATTTGAGAAATGATAATCAGACTTTCCAGAACATGAATACATGTTTAGAATAAGACACAAAAAAAACAAGTGAAAGATTAAACTCATTTGAGTATTTTTTCTTTCACTTGTTTGACTTTTTTTCATCTGCCTTTTTGAGCCGTTCTTGTGCTGTGCAGAAATTGATGTGGAATGTAGGTCAAAACCTATTTGCGGTCTTTCTTTCATGGGCGTATATGTTTAAATTGCGGTGCAAAGTTACGAAGAAAATTCATAACTTGTGCCAGTTTGATTTAAACTTTATAGTATTTTATAAATCATACTCTAAAAAGTATGAATTTTAGCAAGAATAAACAATAAAGCGAGTAAAATCTGGTTTTATAAAAAAGTATAATAGTTTGTATAGTATGATTTGCAATCCAAATAATTTTCATACCTTTGCAGTCAAAGGACTGACAAAGTCAGATGGAACAATATTCGACAACCCCAACAACTCATTGAAAATGGCAAAGATAGGTTATATCATGGCAACCGCCCACTATGACAAACTCGAAGAAGACCGTCAGTGGATGCAAGAGTATGGTTGCGTGAAGATTGTAGAAGAGAACGATGCTGATGAAAAGAGTCGTCCGCTTTGGAAACAGCTGATGATAGCCCTTGAACGGGGTGATGAACTCGTCATTAGCAAATTCAGTAATGCCATTCGTGGCGCACGAGAACTGGCAATGTTTCTGGAATTCTGCCGGGTAAAGGTGATACGGATAATCAGTATTCATGACCGTATTGACTCCAACAATGAGCTTTTCCCTGAGACTAAGCCTTCGGATGTCTTGCTGATGATAGGCTCGTTGCCAGATGAAGCTCTTGTCCTACGCAAGTCGTCCGAACATGTTTCCAAGTTGCAGGAGCGCATGATTGTGCAACTGCCTCCTGTCTCAACATCCAAGGAAAAACGCATGGACAGGGAAAAGACGGTTATCAACCTGTATGCTGCTGGCCATCCAATAGAGGAGATTTGGAAAGCAAGCGGTTTCCGCAGTCGCAGCTCTGTATTTCGCATACTGAACAAGTACGGAGTGAAGCTGAACCGTGGAAAACACTCTGGTCCGATTAAAAAGAAAAGCGAGAGGAATAATGGGGATGAATGACTTCGGTAATGATGTTCAATAAAAAGAAGATAGACCAATGACCCTACAAGAAGCAATTTCTGCACGTCATAGTGTGCGCAAGTATATCGACAAGGAAATACCAGCCGAAGTTGTTGCTGTTCTCCAAGATAAAATCGCGGAGTACAACAAAGTCGGCAATCTGAACATTCAGCTTGTACTTAACGAGACGAAGGCGTTCACAGGAATTCTTTCGTATGGAAAGTTCAGCGGGGTAAAGAATTATCTTGTGATGGTCGGGAAAAAGTCCAAAGGTCTCGATGAACGGATTGGTTATTATGGAGAGCATCTTGTTCTCTTTGCCCAGACATTAGGTCTGAACACCTGTTGGGTGGGACTTTCATACCGTAAGGTTCCAGAAGCATATAATGTCGGCAAAGACGAGAAACTTGCCTGTATGATAGCACTTGGCTACGGTGAGACGCAAGGTGTTGGTCACAAGATCAAGAGTGTTGAAGAAGTCAGTAATGCCAGTGATATTACTCCATCATGGTTCAAGAAGGGAGTTGAAGCAGCCCTGCTTGCTCCAACCGCTGTGAACCAGCAGAAGTTTTCATTTGAGTACGTCGGAATGAACAACAATCGCCATCAGATACGTGCCAAGAAAGGACTATCTATGATTGGCTACACACAAATGGATTTGGGTATAGCGAAATGTCATTTCGACGTTTCCGTAGGGAACGAAAACTATATTTGGATTTAATGATAAAAAATAAATAATGAACGCGAAAAACGGCAGCATTATTCGATTATGCCTGCCACTTCTCTGTAATTTCTGTGACAATTCCAAATGATTTGTGTTAATAATGGTTAAATATATAAAAGTTATTAGCGAAAATCATTTTTAAGTCATAGAAAACAATTATATTTGCATTCAAAGTTAATTGAATTTATGCAAATGAAGAAGAATCTTAATAGAATTAAAGCCGTTCTAGCTGATGCAGGTCAAACGAACAAATGGCTTGCTGATCAACTAGGCAAAGATCCTGTTACCATTTCCAAGTGGTGTACAAATACCACTCAACCTGATTTGCAAACTCTGTCTATGATTGCAGAAGTTTTAGGGGTTAATATACGAGAATTGCTTGTTGATATTAAACCTTCAAAGCAAGTTGAGCTTTAGATGCATAGTGAGTAATATTCATTTATCGTTTTAAATCAAAAGAAGTATGATTAATTTGACAAAAGGCCAGCGCATTGAAATAGGCTTACAGAAAGTCGGCGTTGGATTAGGATGGGACCCGAACCAAAGCACTGGTTTTGATTTTGACCTGGATGCTTCTGCTTTCATGCTTGGAGCGGACAAAAAGTTGCCAGTTGATGAGTTCTTTGTTTTCTACAACAATCAGAAATCACCTGATGGTGCTGTGGAGTCGTCTGGTGATGATACAACTGGAGGTAATAGCGACGGTGGTGACGACGAGACCTTGACAGTGGATTTGACTAAGGTTGATTCCCGCATTGAGGAAATTGTGTTCACCGTAACGATTCATGAAGCTGATGTCCGCAAGCAGAATTTTGGACAGGTTCATAACTCGTACATCCGTATATACGATGCTACTAATAATACAGATATTGCCAGATATGATCTTGACGAAGACTTTAGTATCGAGACTGCTGTAGAATTTGGCCGCTTATATAAACGTAATGGAGAATGGAAATTCGAGGCTATGGGAGTCGGATATAAAGGTGGTCTTCAGTTCTTTGTAGATAAATACGTTAAATAGGATATGGCAGTAAACTTAGTTAAAGGTCAGAATACCGTGCTCGACATGAATGTTTTTCATGTCGGGCTCGGTTGGGATGTTAACGAAGGTGCCTCTCAATTCGACTTCGATTTGGATGTGGCAGCCTTCTTGATTGGTTCCAACAAGAAAACTATGGGTGATGACTATCTCGTCTTCTATAATTCCGAGAAGCGAGTCAAGCCTAGTGATCTTAAAACTATAGTTTCTTCTTCTTTATGGTCTGATAACGATAAATTGCGACATGAATCTCGTCCTGTCGATCCAGAATTGTCTGTTATTGGTTCCATCGATGATGAAGATGGACAGACTTCTGAAGACGGTGATGATGAGACTATGGACATTAACCTTAACAAGGTAAATCCCAATGTTCAAGAAATCATCATAACTGTAAGTATATACGAATGGGAAAAACGTAAGCAAAACTTCGGTCAAGTAGAACGCGCTTATGTTCGTTTGTATAAACCAGGACATGACGCAGAAGGTAAGGAAGATTATAGGTATGATTTGACAGAGGACTTTTCTGCCTGTGCATCTGTAGAGTTTTGTCGTCTTTATCGTCATAACGGAGCATGGAAGGTTCAGGCTACAGGCATTGCCCATAAGGGCGGTTTGGAAGAACTCGTTGCTAAATACATGTAATTATGGCTATTATATTGGAGAAAAGTGGTGACAAACATCGTATAAACCTAGAGAAAGGTGGCAAACCCATAACAGGTGAGATTAAAATCAACTTGGATTGGAGTAAAGGTGGCTTCTTCAAGCAGATGTTCGGAGGTGCTATAGATCTTGATCTTGGATGTTTTTACGAACTTCGGGATGGGAAAAAGATGCTTATAGATGGTCTTCAATTTTCTCACGGCAGAGGCGGAAATCGAGACCAACAGACTCGTCAAGGCTGTTACACTCAGTCTCCTTACATTTGGCATAAAGGGGATGATCGTGGCGGTTCATCAGAATCAGGAGAGACGATTCTTGTAAATCCTGTTGGCGTTCCTAATATAAAACGTATTATAGTATATACTTTTATTTATGAAGGAGTTGCCAAATGGTCAGAAACCAATGCCGTAGTAAAGGTGTCGGTTCCTGGCTGCGAGGATATCATTGTTCAGATGGGGCAACAATCAAGCAGCAAGAAATTCTGTGCTATAGCATCTATTGAAATGGGCACTGATAATTCTATGGAAGTTAAAAAACTTGTAAGTTTCCATGATGGCCATTCTGACTGTGACCGAACATATGGTTGGGGTTTCAACTATTCTCCTGGTAGTAAATAACTATTGATTTTCACTTGCAACATTGCAACCTATAATTAACTTAAACGACACTGTTCAATTGTAACGTTTCAGAATCCACGATTAGTCGCGCCTTTTGTTGTACTTTTGCAGTGTAATAAACTAAAAAGCATTATATATGATTAACTTGGAAAAAGGTCAGCGCGTTAACGTAGAGCTGCCGAAATTTACAATCGGATTGGGTTGGGACACCAACACGTCAAGTACTGGTGTAGACTTTGATTTGGACGCATCTGCTTTCATTCTTGGTGAGAACAAGAAACTACTGTCAGATGAACATTTCGTTTTCTACAACAACCTAAAATCACCTGATGGTGCTGTGGAACATACAGGTGACAATCTTACTGGAGAAGGTGAAGGTGATGATGAAAGTATTCGTATTGACCTCTCAAAGATTTCCCCTAATGCTTCGGAAATTTGTTTTGTTGTGACAATTCACAAGGCAGATGAAAGAAAGCAGAACTTTGGACAGGTTCACAACTCCTTTATCCGTATTTACAACACTGATACGAACGAGGAGATTATGAAGTATGAACTGGAAGAAGACTTCAGTATCGAGACTGCTGTTGAATTCGGTCGTCTTTATCGTCGCAATGGTCAATGGAAATTTGAAGCTATTGGTGTCGGTATGAAAGGCGGACTCGCTGATTATGTAAATAAGTATCAATAATAATTAATACCTTAAACTATGGCAATTAGACTAGAAAAAGGACAGAGAATCAATCTCGAAAAGGGAAATGGTTCTAAGCTTACCAACTTTTGTGTAGGCTGTAATTGGGGAGCTATTCACAAGAGTACATTCTTTGGTCTTGGTTCCAAAGTAGTAGATGTTGACTTGGATTTGAGTTGTCTGCTTTTTGATGCAGAAGGAAAACCTGTCGATCACATCTATTCCCCACTGTATCGTTTTGGTGACAGAAATATCGGATTGCCGAATGGTAAGTTGGATTCCATAGACAAGGCTCTCCATCATACTGGCGATGACCTTCAAGGAGATCAGGATGGTGATGATGGCTTGGACAATGAAATCATTACTGTTGATTTGAATCGAGTAAGTTCAAACGTCAATCAGATAGTATTCTTCCTTAACATTTACAATAATGAAGACTTTCAGGGGGATTTTTCTGAAATACCTTATGCATCAATCCGTATGTACGAGGGGACTGCAACAAAGGTGAAGGAGGTCTTTGCCCAGTATGACGTTGCCACAAAGGATAACTGCGCTGGAATGAGAGGCTTGATTATGGGTAAGCTTTATCGTCGTAATGGTGAATGGAAGTTTAATGCCATTGGAGATGCTTTTGAGGATAAGAATATCGTTGCAACTATTGCAAGAGTAATGAAGGATTATAATAAGTAATATATTATGGCTATTAGACTCGAAAAAGGACAAAGAATCAATCTCGAAAAGGGAAATGGTTCTAAGCTTACCAACATTTGTGTTGGTGTGAATTGGGGTGCTATCACCAAGAAAGGCTGGTTCGGTATTACTCGTACAGAAGCAGTCGATTTGGATGCAAGTTGTGCAGAATTTGATGCTTCTGGCAACATTATAGATAAGGTGTGGTTCCGTCATTTGGCTTCAAATGATGGTGCTATCAAACATAGTGGCGATGACCTTACAGGAGACACTGATGGTGATGACGGCTTGGACAACGAGGTAATTACTGTTGACTTGTCAAAACTACCAGCTAATGTCGACAAGATAGCATTCGTACTTAATAGTTTCCGTGGACAAGATTTTAAAACAATTCCTTTTGCTTCAATCCGAATCTACGAAGGCACACCTACTAAAGTAAATGAGATTTTTGCCACTTATGATGTCGCAAATGATCCAACATTTGCTGGTAGTGTTTCTATGGTAATGGGTGTTTTCTATAAGCGTAACGGAGAATGGAAATTCAACGCTGTTGGTGCACCTACAAAGGATCGCAATTTCGAACAGACATTGGAAACTGTAAAGCGTTTATATTTGTAAGTAATAACATAAATCAGATTAAATTATGAGAAGATTACCAGTTTATCTGCTCTTAGACTGTTCAGGTTCTATGTATGGAGAACCTATTGAAGCGGTCAAGAATGGTGTGCAGGTGTTGGTATCAACACTTCGTCAGGATCCTTACGCTTTGGAAACTGCTTATCTTAGTATCATTACTTTTGATAGTAGTGCCAAACAGGTAACACCATTAACCGAGCTGTCTGCATTTCAGCAACCGACTATTGAAGCAAACGGATGTACAGCTTTAGGTGAGGCTTTGTCGCTTTTGGCAACAAAAGTTGATCAGGAAGTTACAAAGACTACTCCAGAACAAAAGGGTGACTGGAAGCCGCTAGTCTTTATAATGACGGATGGCGTGCCTACCGATGACATTAAAAAAGGCCTTGAAGATTTCAAGAAACGTAAGTTTGGTATGGTCGTAGCTTGTGCTGCTGGTCAGGGTGCAGACACCAATATTTTGAAACAGATTACCGAGTGTGTTGTTCAGTTAGACACTGCTGATAGTGCAACTATCAAGTCATTCTTCAAATGGGTATCAGCTTCAGTAAGTGCTGGTAGTATGAAGGTTGAGGAAACAGCTTCTGACATGAACACTATGAGCGAGTTACCACCTCCACCACCAGAAGTTAACATTGTTGTATAATCCCTATTTAGTAACATTATAATACTTACACTTATGAATCTACAAGAATTAAAATCAGAGCTTCTCGCAGATGGTATTATTGATGCGGAAGAAGTAGCAAAGCTTAAAGAAATCCTTTATGCTGATGGAATCATTGACAAGGAAGAAGCAGAATTCCTTTTTGAGATTAATGATGCAGTGACTGGTAAAGAAAATGATCCTGCATGGGCATCCTTCTTTATCCAGGCAATTTCAGATTTCCTGTTGAAAGACGAAGTTTCTCCCGGTGAGATTGATAGTGACGAAGCTGCATGGTTAGTAGAGAAGATAGGTGCTGATGGTCAGGTTGACGGAACAGAAAAGGCTCTTTTAGAGAACTTAAAGAAAGAAGCCAAATCTTTCCCTGCATCACTAGCAGCATTGCTCTAATATAATAATACTCCATAGGCCTGGTTTTTCCAGGTCTATGGAATAAGATAAGAATATGCGACGTTTACCAGTTTATATATTAATCGATATTTCCTCTTCTATGCGTGGCGAACCCATAGAAGCAGTGAAGGCTGGTATCAACACTCTTCTTAATTCACTCAGTCAAGATCCTTATGCTTTAGAGACTGTATGGCTGAGCATTATTACATACAATTCCCAAGCAGAACAAATACTTCCATTAACAGAAGTATACAAATTGCAAGTTCCAGAACTTGTGGCCAAAGGGCGTTCTGCAATGGGTGAAGCATTTCTTCTTCTGTCTGAAAGAATTGATAAAGAGGTCGTGAAGAACAGTCCAGAACAAAAGGGTGACTGGAAACCTTTGTTATTTTTATTGTCAGATGGAGGATATTCTGGCGCAATTGCAAAACCTATAGCAGAACTGAAACAAAGAAAGTTTGGTGTTGTTGTAGCATGTGCAGCCGGAGAAAAATCACATATAGATGTACTAAGAAAGGTTACAAACAATGTCATCCAGATTTCCACTACAGAAACTCAAAATATCATTGCATATTTTAAGTGGATTTCGAGTTCGATAAGTTCAACTAGCACTAGAATTGAAAATTCCGGCAATGATGATGTGGTTATGCAAGAACTGCCTCCGTTGCCTCAAGAAATACAGATGTTACATTCTTTTGATTAAACAATTAAAATTATATGGCAAGAAGACTTCCTGTTTATCTGTTGATTGACACTTCAGGCTCGATGAAAGGCGAACCAATTGAGTCTGTAAAAGTTGGCATCGAGACAATGTTAAGTACATTGCGAAACGATCCTTATGCTTTAGAAACTGTTAATATAAGTATTATTACTTATGATAAGGACGTTAAACAAATATTGCCTCTGACCCCTATAGACGAATTACAACTTCCAGAAATTACGACTCCCGATAGTGGCCCAACTCATATGGGAGCTGCGTTAAAGAAGTTGCTTGAAATGGTTGAAGTCGAGGTTAATAAGGGAACACCAACTCAAAAAGGTGATTGGATGCCGTTGTTGTTTTTGATGACTGATGGACATCCTTCTGATATTATGGAATTTAATGAGGTAGTTCCAAAGATCAAGACAAGTCCATTCGCTACTGTTGTTTGTTGTGCAGCAGGTCCAAAAGCTAAAACGGATGATTTGAAGCGACTTACTGATAGAGTATATCAGATTGACACCTTGGATAGTGCTTCACTCATGAAGTTCTTTAAGTGGGTAAGTGGAGTCGTTCAGGAAGGTAACAAATCAATGGGGGCTACAGATGAATTGATACTTCCTCCTCCTCCTGAAGAAGTAAATGTTGTGTTATAGCAATGCGCTTGGTTAAAAAGGCCATATAATGCATTACTTCAAATTCTATATAATACAATATTAAGTATGGATTGTAAACTAATAGGCAATGTATTTCAAGCCCTTGAAGTAACTTTAGCACCACGAGAAGTTTTTTATGCTGAACGTGGAGCTATGATCTATATGGATAGCGGTATTGAGCAGGATGTTCAGATGAACGGTTCTGGTCTTATGGGCGTGCTAAGCTCTAAATTATCTGGTGAATCCCTCTTCTTGGTGAAATTCACAAATATGTCCAACAGCCCTCAAAAAATTACTTTGTCTGGACATTCTGGTAGTTTGAAGCATATTAAAATTACCCCAGGTCAGATTCTTATTCTTAGACGTGGGGATTATGTGGGTTCCAACAATAAAGTCAATATAGATATTAATTTTTCGGTAAACAAATTTTTGACAGGGTCTGGATTCGCTTTCCAAAAAGTTACAGGTGATTCAACTGTATTTTTTGATTGTGTTGATTCTCTAATAACACGTGATCTTGCTTCCGGAGAAGAAATCGTTGTAGATGAAAACCATATCAAAGCTTTATTAGGAATTGATGATTCGAGAATATCTGTACAACGTAATACAAATATTATCAAGAATCTTGTATCTGGAGAAGGCTGGTTATTAACACGTATTACTGGACCAGGCAAAGTGTTCCTAAGTAGCATACCTTCAATATATCCAAGACAACAATCTGTTTGATAATTTAATAATAATAAACAAATATCGATATGAGAAGATTACCAATTTATTTCCTCGTGGATGTTTCTGAGTCGATGGTCGGTGAACCCATTGAACAAGTACAGAATGGAATGCGTACCATCATTCAGGAGTTACGTGTAGATCCATATGCACTAGAGACTGCATTTGAGTCTGTTATTGCTTTTGCCGGCAAGGCAACTAGCTTGTCTCCATTAACGGAGCTGTATAAGTTCTATCCACCGACATTTCCAATTGGAGGTGGTACTTCTCTTGGTGCTGCTCTGAATTATCTGATGGATGATTTGGATAAATCTATTCAAAAAACAACAATGGAAGCTAAAGGTGATTGGAAACCAATAATCTTTCTGTTTACTGATGGTACTCCAACTGATGATTACACTGCAGCTTTCAATCGTTGGAATGCCAAGTATCGGAAGGGATGTAACTTGGTGGCAATCTCTATCGGTGATAATGTGAATACCCAAATGTTGGGACAGATCTCTGACAATGTACTACGTCTTAAAGATACTGATGCAGAATCATTTACTCAATTCTTTAAGTGGGTTACAGCATCAATAAAGGCGACGAGCGTTTCTGTAACTGACTATTCTAATGATGAGGTACAGCTTGCTCCTACTACAGGTATTAATCTAGAGAAGGTTGATACAACAAAAGCATGCAAAATTGATGAGAATTTTGTTGTTCTTTTAGGAAAATGTCAGACTACAAAGAAAAATTATCTCGTAAAGTATGCTAAGCGCATAAATCGTGTCGAGATGGAAGGTGTCGGAGGAGTAGATACTCGTCTTTTTAAATTGGTTGGCGCATATCCTATAGATGGGGAAATTTATAAGACTCTTTCTGAAGAAGGTGCAACAAATCGTAGTATTAACACTACTGAAATGCGTGGTGTTCCGACATGCCCATGCTGTGGAAATCAGTTAGGAGTGGTTGTTTGTGAATGTGGTAATATCTTCTGTGTAGGTGAAGATATGCACAGCTCTTGTCCTTGGTGCGGTCTCGAAGGCACCCTTGGTTCTACAGGTGAGGGCGGTGTAGATGTACGTAGAGGAAGAGGATAAAACAATGAGTTTAGTATCAAATATCCTTGATAAGTTTGGCATATCAGCCACATTAACACAATCAGATGACTTCGAGAGGTGGCTTGTCAACGAAGCATGGAATAAATATTCGGAAGAAAGAATGAATAATAGAATAATTGTCGAAAATAGAGTTAAGTCAGAATGTAATTTACGCATTCCCAATGGTACCGTTCGGAAAGAATACCTTGCGCAAATTGAACTGCCGTTAGAATTAGTGGAAGACGCTTGGTTTGATGGTAGTGTTGAGACGCTGGGGCTTTCTTGGGCATTGGAAACAGATGTAGTTGTTACGTCTGTCGCTTCACCTGATACTGTCGAAGCTACAAGTGATAATGCAGTCGCTGAAACAAAGGATGGCTTAGATGAGAGTGACGTTGTTGTGGTAGAAAGTGATAATGTCACAGAATCCGAAGCAAAACCTACTAAATTAATATTGAAAATTACAGGTAAACCAACCGAGGCGGGTGACTCTACAATAACTCTCCATTACAAGTATAAGGGATGGATGGATGGAGAGCCTATCTCGTCTGTAAACATTCCAATTGCGTTCAACCCTGACCCTCGCTCACTTTGGAAGAATATACCTACAAGCAAGGATATTCCATTTTACAAACCAGACTTCGATTGTGAATATGTAAAGGTGGAAAGTGCAGAGGATGGTACTCCACGTAAGGATATTGTTGCTGCCAGTCAGCGTGGTCGTTCTCATGCGCAAGAAGGTAAAGCACGAGATGACCATTTCAAAATGGTTCACTGTGATGAGTCCGATTGGTATATCATAGCAGTGGCTGATGGTGCTGGTTCTGCAAAATTGTCAAGACGAGGTTCTGAGATTGCATGTAATACTGTTGTTGATCATTGTCTTGAACAATTAAAGAACTATGACGAATTTGAGGCGAAAATTCGTGCATATCACGAAGCAAAGGAAGACGAGAATGCACGTAGGGAAATGAGCACAACAATTTACAATATTGTTGGAGGTGGAGCTTTTAAAGCTCATAAAGCCATCAAAGCTGCTGCTGATGCCAATGACAGTGTAACCGCAAAAGATTTTGCAACGACTCTGATGTTTGCTATCTGCAAGAAGTTTGATTTTGGATGGTTTATAGCATCTTATTGGGTTGGAGATGGTGCAATGTGTTTGTATAATAAAGAAAAAGGAACACACAAACTTCTTGGAATACCTGACGAAGGAGAATTCTCTGGTCAGACACGATTCCTTACCATGCAAGAGATTTTCAAGGATGCTAAATCTGTTATGGATAGGCTACGATTCTCAATTGAGGATGATTTCACAGCACTTATGTTGATGACAGATGGTGTATCAGATCCTATGTTTGAAACAGACAACAATCTGAACTCAACTGCAAAATGGGATGAGTTCTGGGATAAACTCCATGATGGCTTTAAAGACGATGAGATTCCTGGTGTTGATTTGTCTGATGACAATGAAGAATCAAAGTATCAGCTTCTTCACTGGTTGGATTTCTGGTCTCCAGGCAATCATGATGACAGAACTATTGCAATACTCTATTAATTATGGCACAGACAATAAGACTTACAGCAACTGACGGCACACCTGTCGAGTTTATAGATGAGGTGATAGGCTCTGGTGCAATGAAAGATGTGTACTTTAGTCCTGACAAATCATATGTAGTAGGCTTCTTTCGTACTCCACAAGATGCCAACGCTAAAGATCGTCTGAATAACATCACAGGTGTTTATCGTGAGCGTATTTTTAACCAAGTGGGTGGCGATTATTGGAAAAATCTGTTTTGTTGGCCAACAAAAATGGTAGAATGGAATGGTAAGTTGGGCATTGTATGTCCAACTTACGACAAGCATTTCTTCTTTGATGGTGGTAGATTCAAAGGAAAGGAGAAAGAAGGTAAGTGGTTTGCTTCAGCAAAACTACGCAACAAGTTCATTGATGATGACCAAAAGGGAACGTGGCTAACTCATTTTCACATGTGCATCCAGATAGCACGTGCTGTAAAACGTTTACATGCTGCTGGCCTTGCACATTCTGACCTTTCATATAAGAACGTACTTGTTGATCCAAAAACAGGCAAGGCAAATATAATCGACTGTGATGGTTTGGTTGTGCCTGGAAAATATCCTCCAGATGTTGTTGGCACACCAGACTTCATTGCTCCAGAAGTGTTGGAAACACGTAGTCTGAAAGTTGGTGACCCAAATAAGAAACTGCCAAGCATACAAACAGATAGACATGCATTATCGGTGTTGATATACATGTACCTTCTTTATCGTCATCCGCTACGTGGTGGTAAGGTTAACGACCTTGATGCAGCAAAGGATGAGGAACTTTCTATGGGGTCAAAAGCTCTGTTTATAGAGCATCCGACAGATAAGAGTAATAGGCCAAAGGTGGATCAATTGGCTCCAAGTGAATTGCCTCAGGGTGATGTTACAAAGTTGCCATATACAATTTGTGGCCCATATCTGAAAGAACTGTTCGATAAAGCATTCATTGATGGCTTGCATAATCCAACTTTGCGTCCTACAGCAGATGATTGGGTAACAGCTCTTGTAAAGACAACAGATCTCATGCAGCCATGTCAGAATCCGAACTGCAAGGCTCATTGGTTTGTGTTTGATAATTCAACAAAGCCGAAATGTCCGTTCTGTGGTACTGAGTATCATGGCCAGTTGCCAGTTCTCAATCTTTACTATTCACCCAAACAGGGTGTGTTTAAGCCAGAGAATTACAGGTTAATGGTCTATAATAAACAAACCATGTACCTATGGCACGTTAATAGATTTATCTTTCCAAACGAAAAACTTACTGAAGATCAGAAGAAACCTGTAGGAGACTTCCATTTTTATAATGGGAAGTGGATTTTGATTAACAGGAGACTTCCCGAATTATGGGACAAAGACACTGATACGAAAATCGAAATTGGTCAGTTCGTAGAACTTACGGAAGGCAAGAAAATACTGTTAGGAAAGAACGACGGTGATAGGTTGATTATAGTTCAACTTGTCAACAATTAAAGACCTAAAAAACTTTGCGCATGATAAAAGACCAATGTAATAACTGCAAAAAGAATGGTACGGGAAATTGTGGGCAGACTATAATATTTAATAGTCTGCCCTGTGAACATTACGTAAAGAGGTTGGATTTGTCAAAATCAAGTGACAAAGTTACAACCTCACCTGTAGTCAATCCGTCTTTGCAGCCATCAGCACAGCCCTCTCAACAACCAAACAATGTTGTTGACAGCTCATCCAATGAATCTTCTTTTTGGAAGTCACTATTCTCATTTAATGGTAGAAATCGTAGAACTCGTTACTGGCTTACAATGATTTGTATGAATTTACTTTTTTTGCCAGCAAATGTTTCAGGCGATAATATGTCTGAAGGTGTAGCAGTTTTCACTCTGCTGATATTCATTCCTGCGGTTTGGATTCTGCTGGCAAATGTAGTTAAACGTTGTCACGATTTAGGTAAGAGTGGATTCTTTGGATTGTTGATGCTCATTCCATTGGTGAACATTATAATAGGAATTTACTTGGCGTTTTTCCAAGGTGATTTGGACGATAATGAATATGGTCCTTCACCTTATTAATAGTATTTTGCCGAATGATTTATGTAATTAGGAATAATCAGCAATTTGGTCCATATGATGAGACTACATTGTTACAATATGTAAATAGTGGCCAAATTTTAAAGCAAGATCGAGCAATTGAGGTCGGAGGTTCCACAGAACATACTGTTGCCTTTTATCTTAAAAAAGCTGGTCTAAAACCACATGTCGTGAATAAAGGGAATATCATATCTCAGCTGTCTTCTATAGGCTCAGAATTGATATTTCCTCGTACAGCTTTATTTTCAAAGCAGTTTTTGTCAGATCAAAGGTTCATGATTTTGGCATTAGTTGGACTTTTGCCAATGGTGATAATGAATATTCCTTTAGGAGGTTTCTTTATTTTTTATGAAGTAGCCCTGTATTTCTCTATTATATGGGGACTCTTCTTTTATGCGAGTTTCAAAACTCCGCAAGTGAAATTAAAAACAACTTTAATTGTTTTTTTCCTTACCCAATTATGTGTTTTCATAGTTTGGGATATATTTGGCTTGCCATCACTTAATCCATTCTATTCTTTATGTAACTATGCTTTCCCTTTCAACGTGGGAGGATTTACTTTAGGTGTTGGAATAACGGAAGAGTTAGGAAAGATGATTCCCCTAATAATTATCCTTAAAAAAGCAAAAGAGCCATTGATACCGCAAACAATGGTATTTTATGGATTAATGTCTGGTATTGCATTTGGTGTATATGAGGGTGTACAATATCAGATGACCGTTAATGCAGAACAAGATTACGATGTGTCCTTCTTTTTAAATATTGCAAGGCTTACAAGTCTTCCATTCTTGCATGCTTGTTGGTGCGGTATTGCTGGTTATTTTTTGTCTTTTGCGCAATTATATCCAAAATACAGAAGAGGTTTGTACGTTTTGGCATTAGCTATTCCTGCGTTAATACATGGATTGTATGACTCACTTGCAAATTATCCAATAGTACCATTGGTATTAGTATTCTTTGGACTATTGCTTTTGACAATATATCTTAAACAGGGAGTAAACTATCAATCAAAACTCAGGAACTAATATGGGAAAGTGTAAATATTGTGGTTTAGATGCTGGTTTCTTTCATAATCACCATGACGAATGTGAAAGAAAGTATAAGCAGGGGATGGCAGAAATATCTCGGATTTGTTCCGGTTGTTTTTCTACCAAAGAGGACTTTTATCTCAAAGACAGAGATATCAAGCGAATTATTAGCGATTCATATATAGATGAAGCTTCTCTACAAAAGGAATACCTGAGTCTTTTTGATAATGCTGTAGATCAATATTTAGATGATGGTATAATAGATACTAATGAGGAACGGACATTAGCCAGATTCATTCAATATTCTGGATTACCTCAATCGGTTCTTAATTCCAATAAGTCATTGGAGAAAATGCTACAATCTAAGGTGATTCAAGATATTCTTGCTGGAAATGTTCCTGCGCCAAGAATACAAATATCAGGAGATTTCCCCTTTATGTTGGGCAAAACTGAGCATTTGGTATGGCTGTTTAGAAATATAACATTGCATCAACAGAAAGTAAAGAAGGAGTTTGTTGGTAGATCACATGGTATGAGTTTTCGTATCATGAAAGGTGTTTATTATCGAACGGGAGGTTTTAAGGGACATCCTGTTGAAACTACTATCATGCAGAAAATAGGAGTTGGAAGTGTATGCTTTACTGATAAGAACATATATTTTGCTTCATCAGAGAAAAGTTTAAAGATTCCATATAATAAAATTATTAGTGTAGAATCTTATTCTAATGGTGTTGGAATCCAGAAGGATGGAGCAAATGACAAACCAATTTTCCTTGAAGGAATCAATAGTTGGTTTGCATACAATGTGATAGCTAATTATAAAACGATGTAAGGATTATGATAAAATCTGAAAAATCTGCGATATGTAGAATCTTGTTTGATTTAATTCAAGCAGATTTAATAATAGATTCCGGTGAGATGGAACACTATTCAACTCTTCGAGACAAGTATAGCATCAATAGCGATGATGAAATTACTGCCTCACAAATTACTTTTGCTGAAGCTGTAAATTCATTGTCATTTTCTGATTCTGCTACAAAAGAGTCTTTGTTGCAAGATTTTTCGAATATGACTCTCAGTGATGGTTTTTGTGCACGTTCAGAAGCATTGTTAATGCTAGCTTTAAAAAGTAAATTGAACGCCGAAGACTCCGATATACAACTCATATCAATTCCCAAACCTGTGTTCAATGTAGAATCAGCTTCGATTTTATATATTGAATCCCGTTATGAGAAATCATTAAACGAAACAATAGGCCACAATTATAGGACTATTTTTAAAGAGTGTCAGATTGCAGGGTTTAACTTTATTTATATTCCCAAAGTAATCGAACATTACAAGCAGTCTGAGATTGAACTCACAACAAAAATAATTCATTTTTTGGCACCAAAATTTTCTGATGATGGAGTACGAGCCATTATAGATGGACTATTTTCCATGTCTACAAGTAGTTTCTGTAAGGACATTCTCTGCAACAAGTTAGGAATTACGGCCTTAAGAGAAACGCCTCCATCATTGTTGATAAAAGTTGGTCAGAGTTATGTTGGCGAGTCTGTATATTCAAATTATTTGAGGATAGAAATCGATGAAACAGTAATTTCAACTCTTCAAAATATGTTAGACATTTTTCTGTCCATGTTGAGTTCAGATATAATATCAGTACACATGGCTGAAGAAAAACATAACCAATTTCTCTATTATGGATTTTACAAGCAGCTACTTGAAATATTCTTGATTAGACGAAATATAAGGAGTCGTGTATTTATACAGCCCTATACTGAAGAGTTCGTCTTCCCTGATATTGATGAAAAATTGTCGAAACTTCATAGACGTGAGAAAGCATTATATCTCTTATTGCTAATTATGTCTAGTGAAGGTGGAATAAATTTCAATCAGCCTAAAATGGCTAAGGAATTATCCCATTATGACCAAAAGATGCAGAGGATACAGAATAAATATCAGCTAATTTACAAGTATTTAGGCGGAGAAAAAGCTCCAGATTTAAGACAACCAGAAATTAGAAGGCCTATAATTAGCTGCCTAAAAAAAAGTCTTAGCAATTTAGAAAATGTCCTCTATAACTTTCAAGACTATACAATAACAAAGGATGAATATGGTACATTAAAAATTGATTTAGAACCCGAAGTCCAGTATTTGTATGAAGCCCATAGCGGATATGTACAATTATCAAAAACAGAGCTTTACGCAAAAGTAAAAAAAATATAGTTATCCTTGTTGCAACATTGCAACTTAGAATTAAGAATATGATATGCAAATTATTGAAACGTTGTAGATCTTGTATTTATGCAGTAATTTCATAGTATCTTTGCATCATCTTATTTTATAATTAAAAACTTTATAAGTAATGAAAATATAAATAGTAACATTTTAAATAATAATCAAAATGAAACAGATTCATCATTACACTGGCTTAACCGATGCACAGGTACTCGAAAGCCGCAAGAAGAATGGACGTAATATTCTTACTCCACCAAAGAAAGATCCGCTCTGGAAACAGTATCTAGAAAAGTTTGAGGATCCATTGATTATCATCTTGCTTATAGCAGGTGTTCTTTCCATAGGAATTTCTTGCTATGAGTATTGGGGACTAGGCCAGGATTGGACTGTGTTTTTTGAGCCTATCGGTATTTTTGTTGCTATTGGATTAGCAACCTTTCTTGGTTTTATTTTTGAATTAAAAGCCAATAAAGAGTTTTCTGTTCTTAACAAGACAAACGATGAGGATCCAGTTAAAGTTTACAGGAATAATGGTAATACTGTAGAAATTCCCAAATTGGATGTGGTTGTGGGTGACATTGTAATTATCAATACAGGTGATGAAATTCCTGCAGATGGTGAGTTGTTGGAATCAACCACACTTCAGATTGATGAATCATCCTTGACTGGTGAACCAGTTTGCTCAAAGACCACAATAGAGTCTGAATTTTCTGCTCATGCGACTTATCCATCTAACATGGTTCTGAAAGGAACTCGCGTGATGGAGGGACATGGTATTTTTGAAGTGAAAGCTGTTGGCGATAAAACAGAGAATGGAAAAGTATTTGCTTCCTTGACGGGTAGTGAGATTGACGAACAGTTAGAGGAACTCGACGAAATTAAAGAAGAAAGAGAACTGACTGATGAAGAGAACAAAGAGTATATAAAGCTGTTAGCAGCTAAGCAAGGAGTACGTAAGGGTGTAAAAACACCTCTCAATGAACAATTGGATGGACTCAGTGATTTGATTACAAATCTAAGTTATGGCTTTGCAGCTTTGATTATTGTTGGTCGTTTAGTCCATTTCTTCAATTGGACTCCTTTAGCATGGACAATTGCAATACCTGTTGTAGTATTCTTCTGGTTAGTCATTAAGAAGTTTGAGGATTGGTCTTCTAAGGCTATAATAGGCACCATAATTGGATTTGTCATCTTATTTGTTGGCATGGTATTGGGCGTGCACCATATTCTTTTACCAGGCCAAGAATTAACAGGCTTGCTTGCGTACACTTTAGAAACTTTGATGGTAGCAGTCACCTTAATAGTTGTTGCTGTACCAGAAGGTTTACCTATGGCTGTAACGCTTAGTCTGGCATATTCTATGCGTTCAATGCTTAAGACTAACAATCTAGTTAGAAAGATGCATGCATGTGAAACAATGGGAGCTACGACTGTTATTTGTACAGATAAAACAGGTACTCTGACACAAAATAAAATGCAAGTTCGTGAGTCCACTTTCAACGAGATTACTCCAGAGCTGGCAGAGGGAATAGCAGTCAATTCTACGGCTTCACTTGATTTTTCAGAAACTTTGCCAAAGCCTGTTGGTAATCCTACTGAGGGGGCATTGCTTTTGTGGTTACATAGCAATAAATATGATTATCGCGAGTTGAAGGCTGCTTCTATTACTAAGAATGAGGTGCCATTCTCTACAGAGCGTAAGTACATGGCAACAACTGTGATGTCTGCGGTGTCAAATAAGGAAGTAACATATGTAAAGGGAGCTCCAGAGATTGTTTTTGCCATGTGTGATTCTTCTGACATTGATAAAGAAACACTGACGGAAACTCTTAAGAGATATCAAGATAGCGCATATCGTACACTTGGTTTAGCTATTGATAAACATTTTGTGGGTGTTGTTGCTATTGAAGACCCTGTACGCATTGATGTTCCAGCTGCTGTTGAAGAATGTATGAAAGCTGGTATTGCAGTAAAAATTGTAACTGGAGATACACCAGGAACAGCTAAAGAGATAGGACGTCAGATTAATCTTTGGACAGATTCTGATACTGAACGCAACATCATTACAGGGCCAGAGTTTGCCGCTCTTAGTGATGAGGAACTGCAAGAACGTGTATTGGATCTGAAGATTATTGCGCGTGCTCGTCCAATGGATAAGGAACGACTTGTAAAAGCTTTACAAGCAAAGAATCAGGTAGTAGCAGTAACTGGAGATGGAACAAACGATGCTCCAGCATTAAATGCGGCACATGTAGGTCTGTCTATGGGCGCAGGTACATCTGTAGCTAAAGAAGCTTCAGATATTACAATTATCGACAACTCATTCTCTTCAATAGGAAGAGCTGTGATGTGGGGACGTTCGCTCTACAAGAATATTCAACGCTTCTTGTTATTCCAATTGACAGTTAATGTTTCTGCTTGTTTTATTGTACTCGTCGGTGCATTTATGGGAACAGAGTCTCCATTGACTGTGACACAGATGTTATGGGTTAATTTGATTATGGATACATTTGGAGCAATGGCATTGGCTTCGCTACCACCTTCTACAGAAGTTATGAATGATAAGCCACGTGCACGTGGTAAAGAAGGTATGAATTTGATGGATCATATGAAGAATGGTTCGTTCATTTTGAATCGACCAATGCTATATAATGTTTTAGGTGTTGGCTTTGCCTTCTTCCTTATGCTTCTTGCCTTGTTATTTATATTCCAGCATGCAGATGTCAAGTCTATGTCAGACTTCATGAGTTTACAACTTGGTGATGCAAACAAAGTAACTCCTTATGAGCAAACCATATTGTTTTCTATTTTCGTATGGACTCATTTCTGGTATATGTTTAATGCACGCTCATTTGAGACAGGACGTAGTTTCTTCTCAGTGCCTAAGAGCACGGGGTTCTGGACAATTGTTTTAATTATCTTTGTCGGCCAGTTCGTTATTACAGAATTCTTGCCAGATTTCTTTAATGTAGAGTCATTCCATTCTCATGGTGTGCAAGGCTGGAAAGATTGTGCAATTATTATTGTGCTGTCATCTGTAGTCCTGTGGATTAGAGAAATAGCCAATTTATTCTCTCCTTCAGAGTCTAGTTCAAAATAATAAATAAGTTGTAAATAAAAAGGGCGGGGCATCGCCTCGCCCATATTTTTTTTATGGATACGGTGTATTGTTCCTTGTTCCTCATAGCGTTTGTAGGACTATGGTTTCTAAACTCAAAGGTTATCATTCCAAGAATGATTGAGCCAATACGTCAATGGCCATACACTAAGTTCGAGAAATGTAGCCCAGCATTAGGTACAATAAATGGAATCGGTTTTTCATTATGTGGTGGTTGGGGACGATATGACCCAGATACCAACTCCACTGCTTATTACCATTTTTTCTGTTTTTTTATACCATTGATTCCGTTAGGATGTTATCGTGCAACACAGGTTGGAGAAAGCGGTAACAGTACTCAATATCAAATATATGGTCATGATAAATGGAAATTTTGGGAGGTGATTGCAGTTTATCTTTCTAGTATAGCTTGGGTTGGAGGAATATTTAGCCTATTAGCTTTAATCATTTCATTTTTCGACTAAAAAAACTATTCATAAAGTCTAATGAGCAACAACAATAATCATCCTTTAGGAAAAGCACCATGGTTTCATGTTGCCTTGTCAACTGGATTTGGAGTCGGATTTATTCCCGTGGCACCAGGTACAGCAGGTGCTTTTGTTGCTCTTGTACTATGGTGGATTGGTTATATTTTTCTCCCAGAAAATGTATTGTTCTGGATTACACTTGGAACAACAGTTCTTGTAACTTTTATTGGAGCTTGGTCCTCTCAAGTTATGGAAAGATATTGGGGGAAAGATCCAAGAACTGTTGTTATAGATGAATTTATAGGTGTATGGATACCGGCTCTCGTTGCGCCATGTGGAGATAAGACATGGATGCTTGCGTTATTAGGCTTTGTTTCTTTTAGAATTATCGACATATTCAAGCCTCTCGGATGCAGATGGGTCGATCAGAATGTCAAAGGTGGTTGGGGTGTGATGCTTGACGATGCTTTAGCAGGCTTTTATGCTCTAATTATCGTATATGTAGTGAAATTGTTAATTATTTAAGCAATTAGTGCAGATATATATGGAACAAAACAAAGAGCAGCACGGAACAAGAACTTTAGTTTCAACAACAGAACCAGATGTTTATGATGTCATTTTTCTTAATGATGACTTTACGACTATGGATTTTGTTGTAGAGGTGCTAAAGAAGGTGTTTTATTATAATGCCACAATAGCCACTACGATAATGATGACCATCCATAAGAAGGGGTCATGTGTCGTAGGTACCTATAGTTTAGATATAGCTCAATCAAAACAACAAAAGGCTATAGGAATGGCTCAAAAAGCTGGATTTCCATTAAGAATTACGATAAAACCACATAAGGATTAGAATATGATATATTTGGAGAATGAGTCATACATGTTAGGTAAAGCCTTGCATAAAGCTCAGAAATATGCTATAAGTTCAAGGCATGAGTTTTTAACTCCAGACCATTTGTTATGGGCAATAGCTGAGCAGGAGCCGTTTAAGCGTTCTTGTATGGGCTATGAAATACAAAATGAACTCATTGAACATATCAATCAATATGAACAGCAAGTTCCAGAAGATGTTGAATACGAAATGCCTTCACCTTCTGTTCAGTTTGTGCGTCTTATCAATATAGCTCAAAATGTCGTTGATAATTCATCTGCATCAGAAATAGATGTTCCACATATTGTTCAAGGTATGATGCTAATGAATGGTTCGTTCCCCGCTTCTATTATTGAACGTATTAGTGAAGGAGATGAAGTTCAGTTCATGTCAAGACTTGTTTCTGAATATGAGGATGGTATAATTTCTAAAGAATCAAAACAACCAAAATCTGCTCGTAAACAGAAGGTACAAGGTGATTGGACGCAATTCGTTACATGTTTAAATGATTATGTTGATTCATGTAATCCGCTAGTTGGGAGAAAAGAAGAATTGGCGAGAACCATCCAAATATTAAGTCGCAAGGAAAAGAATAATCCTTTACATGTAGGTGAGCCTGGAGTTGGCAAGACTGCAATTGCTTACGGTCTTGCTGCAATGATAGAGAAAAATGAAGTTCCAGAGTGCTTGTCTGGTTGTAAAATTTTTGCATTAGATTTAGGCTCTCTTATCGCGGGAACTCAATATCGTGGTGATTTTGAAAAACGTTTGAAAGCAGTTTTGGATGGAGCAGTAGCCGCTAGTCCCTCGATTCTCTACATAGATGAAATCCACAATATCATAGGAGCTGGTAAGATAGACAAAGGCTCTTTAGACGCTGGTAATATTTTAAAACCATATCTAGAAGGAGGTGAACTCCGTTTTATGGGTGCCACAACGTATGATGAATATAATCAAAATTTTATTCGTGACAAAGCATTTTCTCGAAGATTCGAGCAAGTTGCAATACCTGAACCTTCTGTCGAGGAGTGTGTGGAAATTCTCAATGGTATAAAAAAGAAGTTTGAGGACTTTCATCATGTTCTATATACGGACGAAGCCATTCGTTTTGCTGTGTCAGGTGCGAGTAAATATATAACAGGAAGATACTTGCCAGATAAGGCCGTTGATTTGTTAGATGAAGCTGGAGCCTGGCGTAAATTGAATCAAAATGCTGATGCTGTGCAAACAGTTGACAAGAAACTGATTGCTGAGGTCTTGGCTCACATCTGTAAGGTTGATATTCTTGCTGAAGATGAAGATGATCTGAAGAAGATTGAAAATCTTGAAGAAAGAATAAAAGAACATCTATTTGGACAAGATAAAGCTGTTATTGAAGTTTCAGAAGCCGTACAAATGGCAGGAACAGGACTGAATGATGATAATAAGCCAATGGCATGTTTGCTTTTTGTGGGTCCAACGGGAGTAGGTAAAACGGAATTGGCACGTGTTCTCTCATCAGAACTAAGTGTTCCTCTTGTACGTTTTGATATGTCTGAATATGCAGAAAAGCATACGGTAGCCAAGTTGATAGGTTCGCCAGCAGGATACGTAGGCTATGAAGATGGTGGCTTGCTGACGGATGCTATTCGTAAGACCCCCCATTGCGTGTTATTACTTGATGAGTTGGAAAAAGCGCATCAGGATATATATAATATTCTTTTACAGGTAATGGATTATGCTGTCCTTACTGATAATAAAGGACAAAAGGCTGATTTTCGCCATGTTGTTCTTATTATGACGACAAATGCTGGTGCACAGTTCGCAAGACAAACGATAGGTTTTAATCAAACTGTCACCGCTGGTGAAGCAATGATGAAGAATGTCAAGAAAACATTTAAGCCTGAATTCTTGAATAGATTATCAGCTATAACTGTTTTTAACGACATGAATAGAGATATGGCAGAAAAAATACTCAATAAAAAACTTACTTCATTACAAGACAGACTGGCATCAAAGAATATCTCTTTAGTTTTGGAATCAGATGCAACTGAATTCCTCTTGAATAAGGGATTCTCACCAGAATATGGCGGTCGTGAAATTGACAGGGTAATTTCAACTCATCTTAAACCGCTGCTCATGAAAGCTATCCTTCATCGGCAATTAAGTTCCGGTTCTATTGCGACCATTTGCGTTCAAAATGAAGCATTGGTGCTTAAAGATGTATAAAAGAATAAGCCACGGGTGAAACATTGCAACTATTCAATATATTAGGTTTTATCCTTGTATTGAAACCTTGCAGATTTGCTCACAATGTATTATTTAGATAGTAATTTTGCAGTATAAATTATAAATAGTATAATAATAAAAAATTGTTCATATGAAAGCATTTCTTGTTGCCTTTTTATCGGTTCTTGTTCTGGGCGCAAACGCTCAGGATAAAGCAAACCGTCCAACCTCTTACAACTATCAAAGAGGTGTTGAAGCTATTCAGAAAGAGAATACTGAAGAAGCTTTAGAGTATTTGAACAAAGAAATAAGCGAAAATCCAAAGAATGGTTATGCTTTTTCATGGATAGCTTTGGTTAGATGTCAACAGGAAGAATATGGTCGAGCTATAACGGCTGCAGACCTTGCTCTGAAACATTTGCCGAAAAAAGATAAGGAATATGTTTATTTCGCTTACGAAACTCGTGCTAGAATTTACTGCGAACTTGAAGATACAATTAAAGCGCTGGCCGATTATGGTGCAGCGATAAAGGTATCTCCAGAGCAAAGTGATGCTTATGAGAAAAGGGCGCAGATATACTATGAACAGAAGAAGTTTGATTTGGCTGATGCCGACTACAAGCATTTAATATCCATTGACCAAGGTGGTGTAATGGGATATATGGGAATTGGTCGTAATCGTAATGAACAGCAAATGTGGGATGAAGCGATAGAACAATTCAATTATGTGGAGAAGATGCATCCAACATATTCATCTGTGTATGCATTTAGAGCAGAGAGTTACCTTGGTAAGAAGGATTGGGATAAGGCTACTGATGACATATTAACCGCATTAAAGATAGATAGTAATGATAAAGCATTTTATATGATGCAGGATTTGGAAGAAGCTCCATTTACCAGATTGAAGGCAAAATTTCAGATTCAAGCGGCAAAAGAAGCTAATGAAGAAAAGTGGCCGTACTATCTTGGCATTATTCACGAAAAGAAACAAGAATATAAGCAAGCTATTAAATTCTACGAGGAGGCAAACAAACGCGATATTTCTGCCTATAATTTAGAAAGAATAGCAGTATGTTATGAGAAAGATGGTCAATATGAGCATTGTCTTTCCACTTTGGAACGTGCATTAAACATGGAACCTCAAAAGGTGTCGTTACAATCTCTACGAGCGAATATATTGTATGAAGCAGGTCGGACAAAAGAAGCTATAGAACAATGGGACACGATTCTTGTGGCTCATCCAGATTATTCATGGGGATATTATCGTCGTGGTTGGTTCAAGGAATATAGTGATCCTGAAGGTGCTATTGAAGATTTCACTTTGGCTATAACTTTAGATCCAACTGATACTTATTCTTATATCTCTCGTGGAAATCTCTATGATAAGATTGGGAAGAAAGAACTGGCCAAAGAAGACTACAAAAAGATAATAGAGATAGAGAAAGAGCCTAAAGATTATGAAACTCTTCATTATGCATATCAATCATTAGGTAATTATGATAAGGCAATAGAAGTGATGGACTCCATCATAAAACGAGATTCTACAGAAGCTGGCACATTCTATGATGCTGCATGTCTGTATGCTCGTATGAATAAACCAGAGCAGGCATTGAAATATCTGGAAAAGTCTTTGGCGATGGGTTACAAACGATTTGCTCATATGGAGAATGACCATGATATGGATTCTCTTCGTGATTTACCTGAATACCAGGCATTGATAAGGAAATATAAGGATTCTTTAAAAGAAGATATTATTCCTTCAACTAATAACAATTCTGGTAAAGAGGATAAAGTGGTTGAAATTCCATTTACGAAAGAGAGTGGAAGTAGTCTATGCAATGTTAAATGTACCATAAATGATTTGCCGCTATATTTCATCTTTGATACTGGTGCAAGTGACGTGTCATTGTCTCAGGTAGAGGCAACGTTTATGATGAAAAATGGTTATCTTGCAAAAAATGATGTTGTAGGCAATGCGTATTATACAGATGCCACTGGTAACATTAACGTCGGTACTATTATAAATCTCAAAAAGGTAGATTTCGGCGGTCTTGAACTCTCTAATGTTAAAGCGTCTGTCGTTCAGAATCAGAAGGCTCCTCTTTTACTCGGACAGTCTGTTCTGGGTAGATTAGGTAAGATTGAGATAGACAACAGCAAACATGTATTGCGCATTTCGCAAAAATCATATTAAGCAATCATTCATTCTATAATATGTCTTCATTTAGAAACATAAAGATAACATGCCCCGCCTGCAATAAAGAAGGGGAATATATTGTGTGGGATTCTGTCAATGTCGATTTGGATCCAGAGTTGAAATCGAAGGTAATGGATGGTTCCCTATTTACATGGGTATGTCCTAATTGTAAAAAGAGTTTTAATGCGCCATATTCCTTCTTGTACCATGATATGACTCACAACTTCATGGTTCAATTTGATGCTGAAAGAGGTCATATTATACCTTTTGCTGAGTATCTAAGGGTTTTGGAAAATGAATTGAACATGAATGTAATCGCGGCATTAGCTGCAAAGTTTCGAGAAGACAATCCAAAGATGAATATTCTTTTCGATAGTATGACGGACGATAAGAACCTTCTTTTTTCTGTATTAGAGATGCCAGATAGCATTTGGGTGTTTACCGAGCGGAAGCATGTAGTCTCATATGATGAATACTTACATGCTTGTGAAGAAGACGATAAGAAAGATGTGAAATGAAGATAATCTTTCTTGATTTCGATGGAGTGATGGATACAGCATATTATGACCATATCCTTAGCAAAGAGGGACTGCCGGGAAACGATTCCTTTGGAACAGTATTCGACCCTAATTGTGTTCGGAATCTTGCAGAGATTATAGATAAAACAGGAGCTGATATAGTAGTTTCATCGTCTTGGAAATATTTTATGTCCTACAAAGATTTCCTTGATATGTGGGAGTATAGGAGCTTACCAGGCTTTGTAACCGATGTAACGCCGACACCAGACGTAAGAAGAAATCGTGGGGATGAGATTGATGCATGGTTGGACGATTGCGATGTTGAATGCCAATATGTTATCATAGATGACCTTGACGGTAGCAATTTCAATGAGCATCAACTGGCCAGATTACTTGTTGTCAATCCCTTTAATGGACTTGACGAAGAAATTGCGGAAAGAGCAATAGCAATACTAAATCAAGAAGGATAGTAATGATAAAAAGACAGATAACAGTAGGCGATGCAGATGAAAAGATAAAGCTCCTGTATCAGACGGCATTTCCACAAGATGAACAGATTCCATGGGATGACTTGATGCGGCTTATTGGAGAAATGCCGCTTGACTTCACGGCATACTACGATGGTGAAGACTTTATCGGCTTTACCATCGCTTATCCACGTAAGTCCTTCAACTGGTTTTGGTACTTTGCCGTCCGCGAGGAACTGCGAGGCAAAGGCTATGGTCAGCAAATACTAACTATGTGGCTGGAACAATATAAGGGTCAGGCTTGCGTTTTGGACATGGAAAGCCCGACGCAAGTCTGTGAGAACATAGACCAACGCAAACGTCGTCACCATTTCTATCTCCGAAATGGCTTTAGGGATACATATATCTACCGTACCTACAACGACATCACCTGGACAATAATGATGATAGGCGAAGGTACGTTCACCATGAAAGATTGGGATGACATCATCCACGAACTGCAACAGTTCTGGTGGCCTGATGACATCAAAGAAGGGTAGTGTGTTTCTGATGCGCCACCTATCTGTCGCGTCTAAAGTCATTCCTGTTATCACCTCTCCACCACGCACTAAGCACGAGGAAGATGATGCGGAAGACTATGACGATGATAATAATGCTTCCAATATCACTCATAAATCATACTTTTAGATTTCAATAAACATTCACTATAGGGATATTCTGAGCCATTGCCTTACGAATGGTGTAGAATGTTCCTCCCTTCTCACGACCATCATAATAGCCTATGAGCTTGGAGGAGTTGTTTACCATAAACTCATTCCTGTCCAAGAAGCATCTTGGATAATAACTCTCACTGAGCACAATCACTTCATCTGCAACCTCCAGCAACCTGTCATATCGCTTTCGGTCATAGAAGCCAAAACGACTGGCTTGACCTTTGAAAGGAATAGCAGCTATCAGTGTGATGTCTGGATAGTCTTGTTTCAAAGACACAACTACTTCTGCCGCCATCATATCAAACCCAATGGCAAAGCCGGAAATGAAATTTCGGAAGCCCTGACCATAAGCATCAAGCACTGCCTTCATTAGCCGCTTCTTGACGTGTTCCCTCAGTGAAGCATCGACGAAGCGATGCCCCGTAAAGGCGGCTGTTGCCGCCCTGCTAAATTTTCTCTGTTCCATATAATCATCAATAAGTTGGTACATATCTATATGAGGTCTTTCCAAGGAAGATGCCGTTTGTAACGTGTGCTCCAACACTCTCCAACTGCGCTGCATAGGCACAGAAAGACGTTCCCGTAGTCACCACATCATCCCATACACATACTATCTTGTTTCTAAAGAAACTTGCATCAACCTCTATGGTGTTGTTCTCTTCAAGTCGCTTGGCACGAACCTCTTTCTTCATCTTTGTGCCATGAACTGCAGACCGCTCTCCATTGACCTTGACATGGGAAAAACCATCGATGGCTCCCGACAAATGACATACAAGTGCAGAGAAAGCCTTGTTGCGTGTCTCGTTGCGCTCTTGGCTACTTGCAGGGACACACGAGAAAACCACCTTTCCAATCTTGCGCCCGAACTTTCTTACAAGTTCCTTTGCTACGAACTGAGCCACTTGGGGCTGATTGCAGCCATCCTTGAAATCAAAGATAGTCTGTCGGTCGAATACGCCATCTCTGCCCACATTCTTGATGCGAGTTGGATAGTAACGGAGGAAACTGCTGAGTTCCTTG
>JAEEGL013551807.1_pt1 | contig 31553 bp, 29 predicted proteins | sample 9134231 | NCBI WGS metagenome assembly JAEEGL01 (sample SAMN16246548, study PRJNA631951) | gut metagenome | biome: gut microbiome; feature: rumen; material: fiber-attached | host: Bos | place: Iran: Karaj | collected 2018-10 | reverse complement strand
GGTCTCGGTCTCAAGCCACGTCTTTTGCAACTCTATCAGGATGAGTTCCTCTGTGCCGTCACTATTACGGACTGTAGCCCCAAAGTCTATTCGGAATACCGACAATGTGTCACGGTTGTCGTCACTGTACTCATGTGGGCGTACTTCCACGGCAATAACATCAACCTTCAGCAGGGCCGACAGGATGGTGCGTGCTATGCGCTCGTCCTCCATCAAATACTTGAACACGATATCGTAAATAGGATTCGCTATATTCATAAGACTCTATTTTTTTGCAAAGATAGCTATTTATTCCCATCCTCCCAAATTTTGCGACTGTTTTTTCTCATAATAAGGCATTAAAGCTGCTCAATTATTCACCACCAGCCAATAACGCAATGAGTTCTGTGTGACATCTTCCCTCTTCCCTCTTCCCTCTCCCATCATCCCTCTCACATCTTCCCTCTAACATCTTCCCTCTCACATCTTCCTTCTTCCATCTTCCCTCTTCCTTCTCACATCTTCCATCATCCATCTTACTTCTTCCCTCTTCCATCCATTCCATGCATAACCATCCCTACCGGCATCACCCAGTTCCACCACCACTTCAATTTCGGGACAAAAGCCTCCCATATGGGGGGAGGTAGGGAGGGGGCTACACAGCACCTAAACCGCCAGTAGTTGATAGCCGCCTTCACCTTCGACATAAACGGAATATCGTAACTATTCAGCTCCGCATACGTCATCATCGAGGCGATGGGACTCGTCATCCGAATCCTCACTATCTTGTCCGTCAATCCTCCATCCAAGTAGTCACGGTAGTACACCACCTCATGAAACACCCGCAGCTTGTACTTACAGGCAATACGGTTCCATACCAACGCTTCAGGCACGAACTTCTCCCCCTCAATATCGGGAAACGGCATCTCCCTGAGCACATCGGTCCGGAACACCTCCAACATATCCCCAACTACATGGTACTTATACCGCAGATCTATCGAGTTCGTATCCAGCACCGGCACATCACATCCATGCCCTATCACCGTCCCGTCATGATGCGCCATATACCCGCACACCCCACCAAACGAAACATCATCCTTTATCTGCTGGTAGTAATGATTGATAATCTCCAACGACCTCTCCGGCAGCGTATCATCACTATCCAGAATCAGGAACAGCTCCCCACGCGCCTCCTTCACTCCTCGATTTATCGCCCTATGCTTCCCACCATTCTCCTGACGGAAATATCGAATCGGGAAAAAAGTCCCCTCCCTACGGGAAAGGCTACGGGTAGGCGAGCTTTGCTCGGGAATGAGGGTTAGGGAGAGGCTTTTCGTGTCATCGACGCTCCCGTCGTCAACTATCACCCACTCAAAGTCCCTGAACGTCTGCTTGCACAGACTCTCATAGACTCGTGGCAACAGATGCGCACGATTGTATGTAGGTGTAAAAACCGTTATCAGCATAATGATTAACAAAGTCCCCTCAAGTCCCCTCCCTACGGGAAAGGCTACGGGTAGGCGAGCTTTGCTCGGGAATGAGGGTTAGGGAGAGGCTTTTCCCGTTAGTTCTCGTTCTCGTTCACGAAATAGTTAGCCCCTCCAAACAACCACAACGCAGGCCGATAGAATTTATCTGCATCGTATCTTTTATCATACTCAAACTTCTCATGGACAGGGTCACCTTCACGATATCCATCTGTTAAAAATGTTTTATACGGATATAGTGCTATCATCACCTGCCAAGCATTGTAAATGCGCAAAAACAGGAACAAGCATACCACAATCATCATCACGCCATGCTGCAATACTCGTTTCCGTTTCACGCAGATATTTGATAATGTACACATCACACCTATCATAAACATCCAACTCAGACGTCCACCATTTTCAGAACGAATAAACACAAGTAGAATCGCACAAAACACTAAAGCCATGTTCAGCATAACCACCTCTTTCTTCTCCCGCGAAATATTGCGATAATTCGTCAATATCAGATACAGGAAAAACACCGATTCTATCAAATAAGCCCAACGGAAACCTGCATCCATCTCATATCCCTGCACACCTGCTCTGTCAGCATCTACCTCACCGTACGTTGCAAACAATCCCTGAGGAATGGATGTAAGACCTATCAGGAACGCTGCTATCATTACATATATCACTTTTTCACGAGAGAACTTTTTGAAAGGCAAAAAATACATCGGCAAAAAGATGACAGCAGAATTGTGAAACGAGAAACCAATGAACCACACCAACAAGAACATTTTGAAATCACGCTTAATGATATATCTTACAGCCAGCCAGCATATTGTACACCCAATGACCTGGCGCAGATAGGTAAACGTGAAAAAGAACCACAGCCCCATGAACATGATGACCGCAAAAGGAACATTATCAACATATTCCCTAAGTGAGATAATCAGCAATATATATATGATTATGGTCACAATAAATATGAATATGTACCGGTTTCCTGTGAGATAAGAAAGCAGGGCGCAGAAGGTACCATACCCAAACTCACTGCCATAGAATTCAAATGCAAATGATGCCCACGGATTCCCGCCGACATGGGTCACATCGGCCATACTGTCAAACAACTCAGCATAGATATATCGGTCATAGCCACCCATCATGTCACTCAGGCCTACGAACAGGCCCAACGCCACCATATAAATGGTCATCGCATTCACCTGCTCCCTCCTACTAAGGTTTACAGTACCATAGCAAATCAAGACGCTGACAAAATACCAAATTAGATATAGTATCATATTTCAACAATAACCTTAACATTAACCTTAACGATAACGTTCGCTCTGCGACTATAGGAGACGCTTTCAAAGCAAAGCAGAGAAAGAACGATAACTATTTGTCAATTTAATCCGAACAACTCACTTGCCACTTTTGTGGAACAATGCTAGACTCCTATATGTAATTGTCTGTTCCCCTATAACAAGTAAAAACATGTAATAAGCTTACATGACATAGTAGGAATCAATAATCGTCTTGCTTTTTCTGAAACAAATAACTGAAATGGCTTTGTAAAAGAAGAACTAACGAAATAACCACTCAACAGCATAAACAATTGCATATGAAATGTATAGATAAACCGATACAATTCACCACCTACAGAAAGATTTCTATCAATCATAATGACAACATGCCCAAGAATCACCAGATAGATAGTCATTAGTTTAACTAAGTCCAAAAATGCCATGCGCTCTTTCATATCATATTCAACGATGTCACTGCTGGTGGATTTCTTTTCCTCTGAAAATATTCCTTTTTAATAAAATATCACTATTTGACACATGAAAATCTTTAGGAAGTGCTTTAAGTTTATGTTTGCTAAAAAGAACTGTTTTGCTTGTTTCTGTTTGATAGCGATAATAACCATATGCTTCCATTTTTTCAATAACATCTTTTTTATGAGCATCAACTGAGACGAAATCCACTTCTCTATCATGTATCTTTTTCTCCCTCATGTTAGCAGTTTCATCAGATTCTCCCGGCAACGGCCCAATTGTCACAAATCCCGGAATTGCACCACTTGGAATGTCTTGACCATTAGGGTAACAAAAGGCAATCCAGGTTGGCTTTTCTATCTGACTCATATAATATGCATAAGTATAATAATCCCGACGCAAATCATTATCTTGGAAAAAAAGAGTTTGAAGGCCTGGATTAATAAAAGGACGTATTAGATTTGCCCCGGACACGACCATTACCACTCCCACACTAACTGCTCCAAATAAAAATTTAGAAGGATAAAAACGAGAAAGGACAAAATCTGCAACCCAAAGGAAAAAGAACACGCAAAAAATAGCACATGTACTATAGTAATAATATGACAATCCATATATAGAAGCAACCAAATAGAACCACACAAATGACACCAAAGGAAAAGACCTATACAAAGCCAAGCGCTTTGAATAAATAATAGTTCCAAATAATGTCACTATTAGCACGATTATTGGAGCTGGCCGGAAAATGAAAGAAAGCATTCTGAATACTAATGGTTCTTTAGGCCCAGTTGCTCTCATTAATGCGAACGTTGTTCCAAAATACTCTGAAATAAATGTAACGATTCCATTACCATACATTGAAAAATAAATCACAAATGGTAATACGACAGCCATACCTCCCATAATGATATGAACCAATGATCGACATATCAAGCCTTTTTTCCATGAATAACATAATAGATATGGTGCCATTATAGAAAGCATTGCTGCCAAATTAAACTTCATCAAGAACAAGGAAGCAAAACTCACGCCAAAAACGAAAGCAGCACGATGCAATTTTTTCCACTCATCACGATATAGCAACAAACAGGTATAATACAATGTAATTACAAAGAATAACTGAGCAAAATCTTCTGTTTTAACCTCATAATGTACCAAAGGATTAAACCATGCTAATGACATAGCTACAGTAATAACAAACCGCCATCGGTTATCATCATTAAATATACCTACCAACTTATAAGTGTACAAGTAAACTCCAAAATAGAACAAGCACGAAATCCAAAACACTCCTATACAGTTGTAATTTGACAACAAATAGCCCAATCCATAGATAAGGAACAGAAGTGGTCCTTTAGGCTCAGTAAAATCCGTATAGGGAATCAACCCATTCATCCAAGCCTTTCCGTAAATAAAAAAGATAGATGAGTCAACATGCCCATACAAATCATAGATATATGAGTCTGGAGAGACAAAAAACAATAACAAAAGAACTATTCCACCCAACAAAGCGGCTATCTTATATTTCCTGCACATATTTTCTTACAAAAATCCAAATATCTATTTAACAAAGGTATTGAAGCCAAAGACGTAAACAAGACAAAAATGCTTGCCACACAATACCTATACTCTTCTGAGATATATTGATTGATAAATACAAGGTAAAAAGTCAAAGCCCAAAAATGGACTCCAATAACAACCAATCCATTACGACTAACAAATCCAAATACCATAAACGCCCATCGTAATAATGAGAATTTAAGCTTTCCCAAAATATCAGATGCAAACAGCAAGATAAAGATGGAAGATAGTGTATGAATCAAGAATCTAACAGATGATGAACCGAAATAACCTGTAATATATGAATCTGGACCATCCACTTCAAATGCATAATTACACATTACTGCAACACAGAACAGAATAACAAGATATGATTCCTTTATCATGGCTTTGTATCTCTTATAAAAAAAACCTATAGCATAAAAGAAGAAAGACATGAAGAAGGCATGAATATGAATATAGCCTGTCAAAGAACAATGAGGAATGTTCAACGATAACAGCAAAGATACCAAAGCCATTGGTATGGAAAACTTCCCAAGTTTTGAAAGGTATGCAAAGCTTATTGCTGTCATATACAGGACAAAGACAAACCATAATGGCTGTGAACTTCTACTACTATCACCGAGAAGTATACATATAAAATCACCAATAATCCACTCTACTACAGCAGCAATCCTTTCTGGGAAAGCCATGATAGAAAAAGTCGTCCTTGGATAATCTAGCACTGTAACCAAATAGCTTGGATGATACAAGTATGGGGAAAATACAGTAAACAATAACGACAATGCCAGATATGGAATTAGAAGAGTTCGTGTCTTGTGTCTTACATAAACAAGGATTGACTGATAATTAGCAGGGTTGTATAACATCCCAGATATAAAAAAGAAGAGAGGAAGTGTCACATAAGACAGTAGCGAGACATCAAAGATTTTCCCATAAACTGCCTGAACATGGGAAAGGCAAATCAAAGTCAAAGTAATGCCCTTTAAAAAATCAACATGAAGCAGTCTTTTCATCATTCATTTTTAATGGATGGATTAATCTTTTAGAAGTTTATCCGTTCTTCTTCAATTACTAATGGCCTGTTCATCACACGAGTGTTGATGCTCATAACATATTCTCCAACAAAGCCGATGAAGAGAAGTTCGATGGCATTGAGGAAGAAAAGACCGATAATCATAGGGGCAAAGCCTGCAGAGAATCTGTCCCAGTAAATCAGCTTCAGTACTAAGTAGACCAAAGCAGCCAAGATGGAAAGGGCCGATAGTATCAACCCAGCAAAGGTGACAAGATGCAATCCGACCTTCGTATAGGAAGTAAAACTCAGCATTGCCGCATCAAATAGCGTAAAGAAGTTGTTATGGGTCTTGCCTGCACGACGCTTGGCCTGTGTGTACTCAATACTCACCCGTTTGAATCCCAATTCTGCCACAATACCGCGAAGGAAAGGAGTAGGGTCTTTCAGATTGCGGAGTACCTCAATGAACGACTTGTCATAGAGTCCAAAACCCGTAAAATGTTCAATCTGGTCAACGGACGACATTTTGTGGATCATCTTATAATAACAAGTACGCAGGAAACGCATAATCGGATTTTCCTTACTTGCCGTCTTGATGCAGGATACTATCATGGCACCCTTTTCCCACTCACGGACAATCTGGGGAATCATTTCCGGCGGGTCCTGAAAATCGCAGCACAAGCAGATAGTACAGTCACCTGTGGTCTGTAACATCGCATAATACGGGCTGTTAAACTGTCCGAAATTCTTGGCATTGAAAATAGCCTTGATTTTCGGATTCTGCCTGCATATTTCCCTTAGCAACGGACGGGTGTTGTCCTGCGAGTCATTATCTATAAACAGCAATTCGTAGTCGTATTCCGGCAAATTCTTCGTCACCTCATCAACGACAGCCTTGCTAATTGGTACGACATTCTCCTCCTCGTTATAACAAGGAATCATAATACTAATCTTCTTCATTCACTTTCTGGGTTTTAAATGACCAATATTTATTCAAAACAAAATTGGTGGGTACTGTCACTACTAATATCAGTATGGGAGCAAGATACTCTGAAATATGCCATTGCCCTATCAACAACCAGAGGAGTATGCTGTTAAGCACTATTCCTGTAATGGCATAAGCAGCCGTAGTCTTGATTAGAGCCTGCCATGTACTCCTTTGCTCTCCTTCACCTTTCTTGAATACAAAACGGTCGCTCCAGTAAAACGCATTCAGCACGCTTACCACAAAACCAACCACATTAGCTATAAGATAATGCATCCCCACCCAAATACAGGCAGAATACACGACATAACCGATGATTGTGTTCGAGAAGCCCACCACTCCAAACTTCAGAAACTGCAGGAATGGAAGTCGGTTGACAAAGCTATTCTGCATGATAAACACACTCAGCTTGCAATGCCTCATCCATAAACGGTGCCATCTTTTCCAGTGGAGCAGAAGTCATTTTTCCAGACTCTTTATCCATAAAAGAAGCCGATTTGGGGAAAAGTGTCTGCTCTGGATGCATTCTGACCTCACATATCATTGCCCCATCCGTATTCAAAACCTCACTAACGGCAGGCTGCAATGCTTCGTTATTTGACACCCTAATAAAAGGAATACCGTATGCCTCTGATATTTTTTTCAAATCTGGGCAAACGACTCCACTTGCCGGATTGCTACCGGTAAAATGGCCTTTGAAGAAGGACTTCTGGGTCGTTTTGATAGCAAGATAGCTTTCATTCTCCAACACAAAGACCTTCAACGGTATTTTATTTGTCACCACCGTTTGGAGTTCTTGAATATTCATCTGAATAGAGCCGTCACCTGTCACACACACAGTTTTGCCTTTAGCGTTTGCCACACAGGCTCCTATAGCCGCAGGAAGGCCATATCCCATCGCAGCACAGCCTTGGTTGGCAAACACCCGGACGCCCTTATTCACCCGCATAGCCTGATAAGTGCAAGTATAGGCAGTACCATTACCTGTCACGACCACATCACCATCATGTAACTGCTTGAACAATTCATCGGCAAACTTATAACTATTGGCATAACCATCGCAATCTGGATTATCGTCAAAAAGACTTGGAATCTTTTTCTCTATAGCTCTACCCCACTCTATCCATTTCTCAAACTTAGGCAGGTCGGTTTCTCTTTCGAGAGCCACCAACATCTTGTCAATAAACTCAGAAAGATTGACATGGATAGGCATATCAATTTTCAGCGTCGGCTTCTGCATCTCTGCAAGGTCAATATCTACCATCACCTTGTATGCCTTGGGTGCCAGCAAATCGTAGGCATAACTTACCTGACGGATACTAAGACGGGTGCCCATTACAATAAGCAGGTCTGAATTCTGCACCATGATATTGCCAATACGATCACCACAGATACCAGGCTTACCGAAGCAAAGAGGATGATTATGCCAGATAATATCAGAGCCACTAATTGCCGTCACCACAGGTACATTCAACTCATCAGCCAAAGTGATGAATTCCTTTTCTCGCTTCGCCAGACGCACACCATTACCCACATAGATGACAGGACTCTTGCTAACCTTAATCTTTGCGAAGAGTTGCTTAATCTGGTCATCTACCAAGGTATGCTTTACTGGGTCAATGATTTCCAGAGCAGGATCAAATTCCTTGAATTTTGTTTCGTCAACCATTGACCCTTGAACATCCAAAGGAATATCCAACCAGACAGGGCCAGGTCTTCCATCCAATGCGATAGCAATGGCCTTGTCTAACTCATACTTAATATCTAACGGATTGTAGATGGTCTTGGCATACTTTGTGATGGGGGTCACCATTGAGACAATGTCGGCCTCCTGATCGCCTAACTGACGCAGATTCAAATAAGGATAAGTATGCTTATAGGTTGAGGTCTTTATCTGCCCAGAAATATAAAGACCGGGTATAGAATCCAAATATTGGCCCAATACGCCGGTAATAGCATTCGTTCCGCCAGGGCCTGTTGTGACACAGGTTACAGCCAATTGTCCGCATGCACGATAGTACCCTTCCCCAGCAATAGCCGAAGCCTGCTCGTGATGGTTGCAGATATACTTCAATCCCTTTGTATGACCAATAGAGTCATTCAGATGCATGGCACCTCCACCTGTAACCATAAAGCAATGGTGGATTCCATACTTCTCTACCAGATATTGGAAAATAAAATCACTAACTTTTATCATATTTTCATTATCTTATTATACATATTTTTTATATCATCTTCAAAGCGATGACTTGCTATAAAATTAATAGTTGCCTTAACTTTACTAACATCTGGATCCAACGAAACAAGAAATTCAGGTTTATATACTCCGAAGTTTAGTTGACTTTCTGAGTTTGTAAGTTGTTTCATTGAAAGAACAAACGTCTTTAGTGTTCTTGTGTCTTCAGATGCGATATTGTAAACTTCATGTTCAAACTGTTTGTTGTTCAAAGCATATAGACACAATTCATATATTTGCCGAGCAGCATCTTCTACATGAAGGAAATTCCATTTCTGTTCACATGAACTCAGATCTATGGGAGTATTATGTCTCATTTTGTCAAGACTACTCATGACGAGAGTCCATGGATGGTCATGTTCGCCATATAAACTGAAAATCCGAAGGTGCATGTATTTTATTCCGATTTCCTTTGATAGTTTAAAGGCCTCATTTTTCATTTTTAATTTTGCTTTACCATATTCGGAAAAGGGTTTACATTGCGTTTCCTCATCAATTGGTGAAAGAACTGAGCCATATTCAGCCTGCGAACCCGATTCTACAAAAACATCACATCCAATTCTTTTTGCAATTTTCAATGCTGACAATGAATAATTCACGTTTCTTTGTTGTAAGTCGCAGGCATTCCGTTCTTGATGCCCTGTACCTGCCCATGCCAAATTTATAAATATATCTGCTTTATGAATGAAATTGTCCAATTTATAAAATTGAGACATATCAGCATATATGACAATAAGATTTGGATGATTGGGGAAAGAGTCTGTATGAGATCGTATAACGGCATAGACATAATTCCCTTTTGCCAAAAGAAATTGAGTCAATTCGAGACCTATGAAGCTAGATGCTCCTGTTATAACGAATGTAATCATTTTTTAAGCGAGTAGCTTTTTGAACACCTCGGTAAGGTTATGCAGAATATATGCAATTATAAATGAAAGAATAAGAACAAGGATAATCCCCAAAACGCCATTAATAGAATGATATACAAGCAATGGAATTATCAACATGTGTATCAAATAAATTTCCAATGACAAATTGCCAAATGTTCTAGTTATCTTTGATATTATTTGATTATAATTTATCATAGATAGTTGGCTAATGATTATAGGTGCAATAAAAAAGAAAAGTGGGTATAGCAACACATCAGCATTTTCATAGAATACCAACGAAACACCGATGCAAGATAATAGTAATAAAAGATATCGTCTTATACTTGGCTTTATGTTTTGAAGCATATCAGTCTCCGCTACCAGTGAACCTAATGCAAAGATTGGAAAACGTTGTGCCATTAACATATAAATTGCATGAATACTATCTCTTTCAATTATCACTAAAAAGACTGTAAGTGCTATTGACACAACAACGGATAGCGCTAATGGTAAATACCTATATTTTATTTGTATTTTATACATAAGTGGATATATCAAATAAACAATAAGAATAAAAGATATAAACCAATTATTCCGTAATTCTATATACCAACTTTCCAGTGAGACTATTTTTTCAGGTGAAAAGATTATGTCTTTAATTGTAACGAAAAGGCAGAATGCAGGCAGGATCCTTTTACATCTTCGTTTATAGTAATTTATTAATGATTTATTGCGTTGCAAAGCATGATATAATCCAAAAGAAGACAAAAATAGAAAGATGTCAACACCACAGGAACCAGCTCTGATAAGATAATCTGTAATCGGAAAGGCATAGAGATTAAAATATTGCATATGATGAAAAACAATCCATATAATAGCAATTCCCATCACTTTTGTTCTGTTGTTAGATATGGCATCGTTCATACTATTTGGCTTATGAAATCATCTATCTTCTCTACACAAAGACCATACATATTCTCCAACTAATCTCACTTATACCAGTCTGTAACGAACTGGCAGTACAGTCCGATAATTGGGCACCAAATTATTCCAGAAGAATCTGCTATTTTGAACAGAATTTGTCAATCTGCTCTAAACATAGTTCAGACACATCCTCCAGCTGATAACGTTTATACCAGTCAGCCGTCAACTGGCAGCATTGTTCGATATTAGTCCGAGGTTCCCATCCCAAACGGAACTTGGCCTTCGTTATGTCAAGTAACAAGAGGTTGGCTTCATGAAGTGCATCCAAATTAGATACGTCTTTCAATTCTCCTCGACCATAATACCTTGTCAGCATCGTTGAGACATCCCATACCGAGGTGATACTCTCAGCACGAGGGCCAAAGTTCCAGCCTTCACAATACTTAGTCGGTTCCTGAAGCATTTTGGAAGCTAACAGCAGATAGCCACTCAAAGGTTCCAAAACATGTTGCCACGGACGGATAGCCTTGGGATTACGGATCTCAATGGGCCTCCCAGCCTCCAATGCACGGATGCAGTCAGGAACGATACGGTCTTTGGCCCAGTCACCACCACCAACTACATTACCAGCCCGGACACTGGCAATACTTACATGATGCTTCTTACCATAGTCATCAGAGTTGAAGAAACTACGGCGCCAAGAATTGATGGCAATCTCTGCTGCACCCTTCGAAGATGAATAGGGGTCATAGCCGCCCATCGGTTCATTCTCACGATACCCCCAGATTTGTTCACGATTCTCGTAGCACTTGTCTGTGGTTATCATAACCACCACCTTCACACTGTCTGTCACACGGGCAGCCTCCATTACATTGATACTACCCATCACATTGGTCTCGTAGGTCTCAACGGGTATCTCATACGAGAGTCGCACCAAGGGCTGGGCAGCGAGATGAAATACTATCTCTGGCTGATATTCGGCAAAAATCTCTTTCATCTTCTGACCATTGCGGATATCTGCTCGTATGTCAGCCTTTATTCTCTTTCCGATACCTGAAAGCACATAGTTATCTTTCTCGGAATAGGGTTCCAGACCAACTCCAACCACCTCAGCCCCTAATTCATGGAGCCAGATGCTGAGCCACGAGCCTTTGAAGCCCGTATGGCCAGTAACAAGGACACGTTTACCTTTAAACGCCCCACCAAAAACATCAATATCTGTCATTGTTATAGTTCTTTGGGAATTTGACGGTCCCACTTCTTCCAGGGTGCCTTACCTGCCAGAAGGAGCTTGTCGAGCATATTTTTCTCACGGATATTGTCCATACACTGCCAGAATCCTTCGTGTACAAACGACATTAGCTCACCTTCCTGTGCTAATGTCTCAAGCGGTTCGCGCTCAAACACGGTGTCATCACCTGCTATCAGGTCAAAGATTTCTGGCTGGAGCACCATGTAACCGGCATTGATGGGTGCACCATCAGAGAGATTCTTTTCACGGAAAGATTTTACGGCACCTCCTTCAATATCAAGAACGCCTTTGTCCTGTTTCATCTTCACTGCCGTCAATGTGGCCTTCTTGCCATGTAACTGATGGAACACCAACAGCTTATTGATATCAACATCACACACGCCATCTCCGTAAGTCATGAAGAAAGGTTCATTACCGACGTATTTCTGAATGCGTTTGATTCGACCACCAGTCATTGTGTTATAGCCTGTATCAACCACCGTCACCTTCCATGGTTCCAAATTGCTCTCATGGACTGTCATGTCATTCTTTCCGTTTCTGAAATCAAAGGTGACATCGGAATGGTGGATGAAGTAATTGGCAAACCACTCTTTGATGTATTCCTGCTTATATCCAGCACAAATGATGAACTCGTTGTGCCCATAGTAGGCATATTCTTTCATGATATGCCACAGAATAGGCATACCACCAATCTCAATCATGGGTTTGGGCTTGAATACCGATTCCTCAGAGATTCGGGAGCCAAAGCCACCTGCTAATAATACGACCTTCACTTTGTTAATTGAAAATTGATAATTGATAATTGACAATTCTTGCCTTGCAAACGACCAGAGCGGAGATTTGATAATTAAGATTTCGCAGTTACGAAATCTTTAATTGTATCAATCATATACTGGAGTTTTTCAGGCGTCATGCCTGGATAGACACCTAACCAGAAGGAATTGCACATGATGCTATCTGTCACAGGAAGGGAGCCTCCGACGACACGGTAGTCACGACCCTCAACATATTGGTCGAAAGCAGGATGTTTCGTCAGGTTGCCTGCAAAGAGGTTACGGGTCTGAATCTTATGGTCTTCCAAATAAGAAGTCAGTTCATTACGGGTATATCCTGCATCCGGTTTCACGGTTATAAAGAAGCCAAACCATGATGGATTACTGTTTTTCTGTGGCTCAGGAAGCAGCAAGCCTTTTATTCCCTTCAGCCCGTCATACATCGTCTGATAATTCTCACGGCGACGCTTCACAATGAAGTCCAGCTTCTCCAACTGAGCACAGCCGATAGCTGCCTGTAAATCTGTTGCCTTCAGGTTATAGCCCAAATGACTGTAAACATACTTATGGTCATACCCTTGAGGGAGCTGGCCAAACTGGCCTGTAAAACGACATCCACAGGTATTGTCTACGCCACCCACACACCAACAGTCGCGCCCCCAGTCACGATAGGAGTTGACGTATTTGTGCAATTCGGGATTGTTGGTATAGACGGCTCCACCCTCTCCCATCGTTATATGGTGCGGGGGATAGAACGACGATGTGCCAATATCACCGATGGTACCTGTCTTTTTCCATTCACCATCGATGAAGTATTCTGATCCTAAAGCATCGCAATTGTCCTCCACTAACCAGAGTTTGTGCTTCTTACAGAAGTCAACAACGACCTGAAGGTTGAACGGATTACCAAGGCTGTGGGCTATCATCACCGCCTTGGTCTTAGGGGACAGGGCGGCGTTGAGCTGTGTGGTGTCGATATTTCCTTCCTCAATGCTCATGTCTACAAACACAGGCACGGCACCATACTGCACAATACAAGCCACTGTAGTCGGGAAGCCTGCTGCCACAGTAATCACCTCATCGCCACGCTTAATCTGGCGGTCGCCTAATTCCGGGGCAGTCAGCGCGTTAAAAGCCAACAGGTTGGCAGAGGAGCCGGAATTGCATAGGGAGCAATACTTGACACCTAACCACTGGGCCAGTCGTGTTTCAAACTTATGCGCCCAAGGTCCGGCTGTCAGCCAGAAATCCAATGATGCATCCACAAGGTTTACCATCTCCTTATCGTCAAAATAACGACCACCATAATTGATTCGGCTCTTTCCTGCCTCGAAAGCAGGCTGTACAGCATGAACTTCTTGATAATACTCACGTGTGAGCCCAAGAATCTTTTTCTTTAATTCTTCTTTTTTTGACATTATATTACAAATATAATTAAACTTTACCAAATATGGTTTTAGCAATTAACTTTCTATTGTGATGCTCTAAAACTTTTTCCTGGCCTAATAATGCCATCTTCTCATATTTCTTGATATTCTTTGGAATATCCTTCAGAACCTCTATTACTTCTTGTGGGTGCCGATATTCGATGCACGATTCCCCATTCTTCACTGCGATATTCTCCATAGCGTATGGAGTACCGATAACCAACAAACCATTGGCCAGTGCATCGAGCACCTTTCCTTTCGTACCAGTTCCAATAGCTATCGGCGTTATCTGTATGTCGTGCATACAAATCTCTTCAATATAGTCTGGCGCAAACGTAATATGCTGCACCTCATACCCCACATTCCTCATCGCCTCCACATGCTTCTCCCATCCTTTTCCTAAAAAAGTTATAGAATAATGCTCCTTCAAATAGTTCTCGTTATCGTTCACGTTTACATTGCAGATTTGCTCCACCAGCAAATCCGCTTCTTGCTTCATATAATAGTTATACTGCCCCGCTATCAGCACCTTTATCTTCGGCCGATGAAAGTTAACGTTAGCGTTATCGTTAACGTTATAGTGCGGATGTCTGATAAAATGCGCCTGTATCCCAGGATTCATCTTCTTTAAGAAGTTTGCATCCTCCTCACCAACTAAGTGATAATGAATAGATGCGTCGGTACAATAATCCCGCTCTAAGGCCAAGAACTTCGGATACATAAAAGCACACCGCCAGAACTTCTTCCAGTCGTGAGTCACAAAACGCTGGCCCAACATCCGATAATAATACAAAGCCTCACTATCCGGCAGCGTATGAATCCGCTGGAACCCATCAAACTGATTCACCACACGTGACCATTCGGCCCCATACACCCATATCAAGTCTGGTTTCTTGGCCTTTATATCATCCACATATCGCTGGGGGAGTTTCACATAGTGGTGTATCGGATATTTCAGAAACAGTCGTATAAACAAAAGGTGGTATTTGAATACAAATAGGAACCATTTCGGCAAAGGTACCTTTTTTATTATCACCCCTAATTCCTTCTCCACCTCTGCAATCTTCTCATCACTCAACCCATTATTATTGAACGTATAGATATCAAAAGAAATAATATCGTTCCCGTTATCGTTATCGTTGAAAAGGCTCCCCTTTATCAGATGATAAGGCAGCGCAGAAGTCCCCCGAATATTTTCCGGCGTCGGGGTCATCGTCGTAATCATACATACTTTCATCCTTTATAATACTGTCCTCCAAACATCAGCAAATCTGCGGTTTTACTTTTCGACAGCCAATGAATCAGCCAAATACACAAAGCGAGGAATCCCATTGACAGAAGTGGTGCTACAACTACGTCTAACAGCAATTCACTCTCCACATACCAGACTATTGTATCAGGAAAAATGTTGATTACCAATATTGTCTGCAAGACATAGATGCCCAAAGTCCATTGTCCATAGCAAGACAAACGGTTGATGAAACTGCACCCCTCCAAATACTTATATATAACTGAGACAAGTGTAATAACACTCAAGCTTCCAGAAAATGCAACTAAAAAGCGGAATAGAATGAGATGCCAGTCTGTCTGTAGCGAACAGCTGTTGATAGCTATGTAATTGGGAACATCCCAATGGCGTTGCAGGTAATATGCTACTCCAAAAAGCGAGACAACAACCAACGCATACCGCCAGGAAAAGCAGACACGTTCCAATATACTATACTTCCGTAAAAGATACCCGCCCCAAAAATAAGGAAACAGCAAGTTTACCTGTAAAGACGAGCAACCTGGTATCACAAATAACACCATACACGAAACCACACAAAGCACCCAGTCATCAATTGGCAACCGTTTCAACAATCCGAACAAGACATAATAAACAAACAGCGTCTTCAGGAACCATGAATTACCTATCATCTCGTCGCGACAGTTTGGATGTTCCTTGGTTAGCCAAAGATAAACACAGCAGATAAGTGTACACGTAATAGACGGTAACAACAGTTGCCTCCCCCTCTTCATTATTAAGTCCACTATAGACATTTTCTCCAATCGACTGCTAACGAAGTAGCCACTCAGCAGCATAAACAGTGGCATGTGGAAGGAATAGATAAAAGCGTACAGCCTGCCACCTACAGAATAGCCATTCACCATCATGGCAATAACGTGTCCCAATATCACTAAATAGACAGTGAATAGCTTCACCAAATCCAGATATACGATTCTTTTCGGCATCATTTTTACATCCACACTTCCTTATACTCTGCTCCGTTCAGCATTGCCGTCCTCAGAGCGAACCCACTGTGGTACATTTTCTTGTCGCGCACCAAAGTAACGGTTTTTGCAAACGACAAGACATAATAGTCCACAAACGACTTCATATAGGTCTTCTTCGCTGCATCGTATGTAAAGCCAATATGCACCACCTCACCAGGAATAATATAGACGTATGGCAATGCAGCCAGTCTGTTCAAGAAAGTAATGCTGTCTGACGTAACCAGCATCTTTTTATCGGGATTAGCCCCATGTTCTTTAGCCACAAGTCTCATGCAACGCTGAATATATTCTTCCCGTTCATTTTCTGGCAGCGTCTCTCCCCCTTCCTTAAAATCCCCTAACAGCTGGCGGAAACGGAACACCATTGCATCATATTGTTTTTCACCTCCCAGGGCTTTAACATGATAGTCTGTCTGCTCCTGAAGTTCTTTGCACGGCTTGAACAATTCGTGGAACAGTTTCCCATACTCATCATCCCCAGAGCGCATATTCGTATAGACATGTATCTGCTCGTAGTTCTTCTTCAGAAACCACCGCAAGATATTTCTCTGCGCTTCCGGCTCTTTCTTGTCTTCCAATGGCTTGTAGGTCAGGATGGTGCAAGGGAATACTCGCTTCGTGTCGTAGCATACGTCCTCGTCCTTGATATACCAATCATACTTGTTAGGTTCCAGATAATCAATCAAGTTTGGTGTCTCGAAATGTATCTTGAAATCCAATCCTTGACGCTTACACTCCTGATAGACAGATGTGATACCACGGAAACGGTCTGACAGGCCGCCACAATAAGTTGTCTCATTATGAACCATCAATATGACCAATTTCCCACAATTATGTTTTACTTGGCTGTTATTCTTTTGTACCATCCTACCGTACAGCATAATTAATTGCTTATAGCGGTAGACATAATGAGATAAAAGTATTTTTACAGTATAATATAGGAATACCATAAACAACATAAAATATCAAATTGATATTTAATACGCCTAATAATTCACAAAAGGAAAAAATCTCTATTAAGGAACAATGTCGCAAATATCTTTTTCCAAGAACCTACTGGATATTTCATAGGATACAACTCTTTTTCTTTCAGTTTTTTTAAAACTTCATGGTTGATTCCTAATGGCCTGTATATGTTTCGATTCTTATAGAGATTATATACACAACCAAATAAAGCTCCTTCACCATATTGCTGTATTTTTAGTGCCAACTCTTCGTCTTTCCCTTTGAAAGATTGTGCTAGCTTCAAAAAAGACAGAACAACTTCTACCTTATCTAATTCATATTTTATCTTTTTGTCAGTGTTTGTTGGAGTGTTAGCAGTGTTTTGACGAATCATATAATTATAAATAACCTCATATCTGAACATAACTTTCAATGCATGAGCAAAAAGTTGAAGAGACAACTCTACGTCTTCTTGAGTTATACCAACCTTAAAACGAAAGTGGTTGTCGTCCAAGAGACTGCGTTTCAAAATCAAACCACAAACAGAGCCCGGCTTATATCCTTGCAAAATAGCCTCACGCCCTTTAATCACTTGGTTGTGAATTACCGACGGGTGAGAACATCCATGTCCATAAATTATGTTGGCAGTATTGACCCAATTATACTCAAAACAGAAAATTTCCACTTCTGGGTTTTCTGCTATTAGCGAAGGAATGATAGAAACATCGCTTTCAACTTTATCATCAGCGTCAATAAACCAAATATATTCTGATTCGGAATTGTCTATTCCCGTATTCCTGGCTAAACTCGCTCCTCCATTATTTTGATTAACGTATCGAAGGTTTGGTATACGTCTTGTCAATTTTTCGACAACGTCACTACTACCATCTGTAGACCCATCATTCACTATCAGTATATTATAGTAATCAGCAGGCAAATTAGATTGTACTATCGAATTAATTGTCCTTTCTATAAATGCCTCCGCATTAAACATCGGAATGATAATACATAATTTTCTACACATAATCTATTCCCTTCTCTTTTAAGACATCAGTATAAGGGCGACTTGTATCTATAACTTTAAAAGTATGCAAAGAACCTCCTCGCACCATCTTATGCCAATCACCATACAACGTGGTTAAGTTGTAATCATAATTAGCCATTATCGGCAAAGACAGAAACTCAAATTTCGTTTCTATGATATTGTTCAAATCTTCCTTTTTCAGGAGTCCTTTAGACCCTATAATTAGTTTACACAAAGTATCAATTGTACAATCATCGTTATATTTTGTGCTTTCGACGCACAGATTGTTAAACAATTTCTTATGGTGGTTTCCTCCAACACGCATATTCAATATTCTCATTCTTGTATATTCCAATTTGCGCATCCATCTTCGGACAATTGAAATATTGGATTCTTTAAAATAATTCTTTTGTGAACACGTAACAACTCTTTGAAATTTAGCAAACAATTTTTTGATTTTCCTTTGCTGGCTCTCTCTCTTTTTTGAATCATCAGTCCAACTGTCAAGTGGAAATATATCAATAAATATCCCATGATGTTTCACAAAAGGATTTTCATATCCAGTTGTATCCTCATTCATTAATTTTGCAGCACCATAAATAAAATATGGATTAGTATCAAATGTTTCCCAATAATAAGGGTATGAGAACTCTATAGGAGCAATTTTACATAATTTCTCGTAATCTTCTCGTGGCATTGCAAAATCCATATCATCATCCCAAGGAATAAACCCTTTATGTCTCACTGCCCCTAAAAGCGTGCCGCTATCTGAAATAAACCTTAACCCATGTTTTTGGCAAACACGTTTTAATTCCATAGCGAGATCCATTTCTACTGCCCATAATTCCTTCATTTGAGAAGTGACGGTATATCCGCAACGAACTTCTTCATCTAAAAAACCTTCTGGTATTACAATATTCAAAGGTACCATAATATATTCGTTTATCTAATTAAATTCATTCCCCAATTATACACTTTCTTGATTTTTTTTATCTCAACCATCTGTTTTTCTGCTGTTTCAACTATAAAACGCAAACCATATGGAAAGTCCTCAGTGAAATATCGGCTGCTAAAGTCTGGCTCGAATCTACCAAACATATTAACTGTCATTGGTGAAAGAATTCCTTGGAATGCAGGAATGGAACATAATTTCTTTGTAAGAGAATTAGCATCATAACTCTCATAATAGTCTAAAAGAGTAGGAATACAGCCCTTTTTCAAACCAAGCTTTGATATTAATGTCTGAAACTCTTTATCCATTGCAATGAGCAACTCTGATGCCTCCAAAGTCCAATCTGCATAAAAGAAAGGATTATGTTCGTAAGACGTACCAGGTTTCCAGTCTTTCCAAAGGGAATAAAGACGTGCTGGGTGCAATAGTGGATTACTATTCGAAAGGCTTACTTCATAATAGCTATCAAGCAACTTTGTTGGGGTGTTAAATAACGTTTCTAATGTCATTTTCACATTTTCTTTGTTGTCAGTTTGTTCTACTGCTACGCCCAAAGAGTTTTTATAACCTTTCAGTTCTGCACTATGCCCATAATTGATGATTCGAGAAATAAAAGGCACTCGTTGAAAACCGAATAAGGGTTGAGTTTGGGGAAAGATTTTCATCGCCTCAAAAAAGAAGCCTGTACTTGAAACAACTGTACCAACCCATGTTGTTGGTTTTATATAAGGAGAAATTATTAGTAGGACATCATGTATGGCATAGCCGGGGAGGCATATTAATACAATGTCTGCCTGAGGGATAACGTCTTGAGGAACAGATGATACGGTTTCGATTCTGCCTCCAAAAATCTTACCATTTGGAGCAATGACTTCTACCCGATGACTCCATCTGTCTGGATGAGTTGTCAGTAAAGAAACATGACATTCCTCTTTAGCTCCAAGAAATCCTGCACAGACGTGCCCCAGATTACCTCCTCCACAAATAGTAATGTTCATTGAATATTCCTCATTAACAATCCAGTTCTTCAAAAGCGGCTATCAATCGTGCATTATCCTCATGATTGCGCACGGCGATACGCATATACTGTTTTCCGTCAAAGCCTTGTTTATCAGAGCAATCACGAACAAGTATATTGTATCGTTTCAGCATAGTCAATACCAACTGCCTCGCATTCTTCGGCTGAAGTATCTCGCAAAGAAAATAATTGGCCTGCGACGGCATAACTCGCAAGAAACTGATTTCTTTCAATTTCTTCTCAAAATCCTCACGTTCAGCAATGAATTTCTCACAAGCGCGTTTATAGTCCTTTTCATATTTAGTAAATATCTGCATAAAATACTCTGCAAATGAGTTGATATTCCAGATACTTACCATCTTCTTCATCTTAGCTATGAGATCCGTGTCAGCGGAGCAGAGGATACCCAAACGAATGCCCGGTACGCCATAACTCTTACTGATGCTCTTCATCACAACCGTCGTTGGATAAGCTTCAAGGATAGTGTCATGTAATAAGGAGTTATTTTCATAACCATTGCTAAAATCCACAAAACTTTCATCCACAATCAGTCGGATGTTCTGATTCTGACACCATGCAGCCAGCGCAATCACATCAGCAATAGGGATGAAATTACCAGAAGGATTGTCAGGGTTAATAAGCAGAATATTATCTGCATGGTTCTTACCGAAGAAATCCGTCAAATCCTTAGCCGTATAGCGATAATCACTATTTTGGGGGATATAGGTCACCAGACTCTCCTTATCACGTCTGTTGGGATATTCCTCAAATGTTGGGCGAGTAACACCAAGCGTACCAGGTAGAATTTCCATCAAAGCCTTAATCAACTCTGCAGCACCATTTCCAGGAATAATATGCTCTTCTTTCACTCCCCAACACTTACTGGCTATGAGAGAATTCACCTTCATACCCGACGGATATTCAGATATGAGTGTACGGAACTGCGCCTGCATCTCATCAATGATTCGACTTTCGTTGAAATATGGATTAACCAAATAGCAATAGTCGAGCATCTTAGGGAAACGCCAAAAACCACCATAGCGACCATAGTACTTACGCAGCACATCCTTCTCGTCAGCAAACAGAGCCTCAGCTATATCGAGGTCTTGTTTGTCGTCTATCTCATACCATTTCTCGTTTGTAATAGGAAGAGCCTTTAGGTCATGGCTGTTTAAGAATGAGATAATACGAAGAACATTCTCATAGTACTCGTTGTTACCAACGGCCATAGTATAAGCATCAAGAAAAGGTATGTACTTTGTTTGGGAAAATTCCTTTGAGAATTTATATATATTTACGGTCTTGAAATATAAAGAAGTATCTTCATAGTGGAAAGCTTCTTTGGGTATGAAGTTCACAATGTTATAATCGTCATCTATACGTACCATCGTTCCATCCATCCATGGCTCATATTTGGCAACCAATGCAAGATTAGGTTGTGGATTATCAAGTAACAAGCGAAACATACCCTCATCAAAGATCAAATCACTTTCTATCAGTAAGGAATCATCTTCTTTGAGCTTATCCTTAGCTAGAGCCAAAGAGTATATATTGTTTGTCTTATTATAGACTGGGTTCTGTACAAATTCTATTTTTAAGCCATACTGCTTTTCACCCAGATATGCCATTAACCTCTCACCTTCGAAGCCAATGACTATCACAACACGTTTAAGTGCCAACTCTGATAATTGCCGTAGCATACGGTCAATCAGAGGCACACCATTCACTGGAACCATACACTTCGTATTGTTCTTCGTGTATTCACCAAGGCGTTTGCCCATTCCTGCTGCTAAAATGATTGCTTGCATTTGTAAATATGTTATTAGATTGAACTATTTTAAATAATGCTGTTTTCAGCATGTTGTGTTCAATATAATTCTATCCATCGCCAACATCAATGTTCCTGAATGCATGTTGTTTTTAATAGTAATCGTGACGGGATATACTTTCTTATGCGTCTTACGGTACTACTTGTCGAAAGTTGGATAGTCCACTAAAATTCTGCTCGCATGCTACCTCAGGGACGAAAGAACTCCGTGCTTTGTGCTGAACTCCTCTATTGAGATGTTCTTTGGGTGCCCATCAGCATGGTAAAAAAACCAAAGACTCTCAAAAACTTTTGAACTGTATATCATTTGTTTCATTCTTAAAACGAGACCCAAGGTATCGTTTTCCCATTTCTTGCACAAGACGTCAAAATTGACAGCTTACTGATCTCTGAAAGGAAGTTCGTTTCTTTCTAAAACCTTTGACCGTCGTAAAATGTTGATATGTCCCTGATGCAGCAGGTCGTATGTGCCGTATGTGATAACTCGTTTCATATTATTTTCGGCTTATTCTAAGCATTAACATCAATAACGGTTCAAAATTGATTAACATACATGCAATTTTAGCTTTGAATGAAGATTTAAAGCCTTTTATGGGATAAACATATAGTTCTTTTGACTTCTGTATATATTGTACCGCAAATTGTCTGGGCCGAAGTTTATCGCCTGTCAACGATTCAGATTGCGTCATTTTACCAGTATGAATATTATCTCATAAGATAGTTAAGTACCCACTCACAGTTCAGAATACGAGCTAACAGTGTGGTCTTCCACGAATTTGTTTTCCCTCTGACAGTATAAACACCTAGTCTTTTTGCCGTAGCAAGACACTTCCTTTTCGTTTTGTACTCAAGAAAATGGTTACGACATAATTGTAGCAATGCAGAAACAGCAATAGAATTACCGACGAGCTTATAATATTTGCGAATTTGGGGAGAATACGTCAAGTTAGACGAACACAAAATAACACTACATGCCACATGGAAATCACTCTCAACAATTAAACGGACCTTTTCCGGTGTTTTAGTATGAATAGTTGATTCACCATTTATACAATAATGATATACTATCATATCTGTGAACATCACACGTTTAGCCAAGGGATACAGTTTGTAGTCAAATTCCACATCCTGATGAACGATTCCTTCATAAAATCTAACTTTAGAACTACGTAAGAATTCTGTTGAATAGATATTCAACCAAATGACGGAAACCTCCATTCCATGCAGGACTATATACTCTCCGTCATATACCTCATTATCTTTAAACCCAAGACTTTTCCTTTCTTCTTGATGACCATCTGCACAATCATAAACATTTTTGAAGAAGTATAAATCCAGCGAGTTGATATCAGACATCTTTACCAATCTTCCCAAAACATTGCATTCAATATAATCGTCAGAATCGACAAACATGATATATTTGCCTCGGGCTATATCTATACCTTTGTTCCTTGCAACGCTTTGCCCTTGATTCTTTTGAGACAAAAGCACAATATTCTCATTGGCAGCCTTCAATTTCTCAGAAATTTCATAACTCCTGTCCGTTGAGCCATCATTTACTAATATAATCTCATATCCTGACTTGTCTATATCTTGATGAAGCAATGAATTAACACACCGCTCCAAATATTTCTCGACATTATAGACAGGGACAATAATGCTTAACTTCAAAGGATATTCACTATTCATAACAATCAAAAACAGATTATGCTGACCACGTAAAATTATCTTTTATGACTTTTGCTGGCATTCCACCAATCAAACACTTCGATTGCTCAAACCTCTTGCCAACCAATGAGTGTTGAGCCACTACACAGTCATCTGCAATACTGGTATTCTTGCCAATAATGCAGTGGGAAGCTATCCAGACATGGTTGCTAATAGTGATGTCTCCTTCCATTGGCTTCGTCACTCCATTATCAAAAACATGATGCCCATCTGTTGTGTTGAAGCTGATATTCCAGCCATACATATTGTTATCGCCAAGTGTGATATTGGTAGTACAATTGAAGAAGCAGTCACCATTGCACCAAAAATGCCGTCCAATCCGCATAACCCCACGACTATTAATAGTTATACGTGTACCACGAGCCATCTGCACATTTTCGGATAAAACCAGTTTCCCTCCTTGTTCTATTGAGATAAGGCTTCGGCAATAGCTCTGCCCTAATGTTCCAGGAAATCCGAATACCAGCATTGAAGATTTAATCACTCCATTAAAACAAATAGCCCCGCGATACATTCTACCGATTTTCACTGAAGGATGAATCAGCACTGGAATACGTATCGCCTGGTGAAATGGAAGAAAACGCAGGCAGAAAAACAAGGAATATACCTTGTAAATAAACAATTTGCAATAATCCACTTGATAAGAAAACTATTTTTCTATTTTGTTTAAAATTTTAACTTTCAACTTATTTGATGGATTCTCAATCAGGACATATATTAACCATGCACTGACCATACAAATCAATACACCTCCTACATATAACGACAAAGAGAATAAATTCACATAAGGCAAGCGCTCTACACCAAGATAGACCATCATCATAACTATAGGGAGATGTACTAAGTAAAGTGAATATGAGAACTTTGACAATTTCGACATCGTTTTCTCTATCCACACTGCCTGTGGGGACTGTGGAACATGCTGAACGCTTAAACCAATAACGACAGCATAAGATATTGTTTGGAGCGACTGAACTAACAAATTATCTAACGGAAGTGTCTGAAAAGAAAGGGACTCGCTGGATAGCCGACATAGTGCTGCTACCATAATAGCGGCAACAATACTACTCCACAATACCCATTTCTCAAAATTTCTCTTAGAAAGGAAATAGGATAGGATTCCGCATGAGACCTGCAATACATAAAAAAAGGAACTACCCATGTGGGCAAAAACCCATAAAGCAATAGTAAGTGTTGTAATTCCGCCCCAAATAGTAGATGTCTTTTTCTGTGCCATAAGCACAAACGACCAAATGAGCACATAAAACCATACAATATATGACATTGTCCATAGCACTCCAATACCTGGTTCTGGGTTAACGAATGCCCCTTGTAGGCATAACAAATTGCCTAATATACGCCACCCGTCATTTGGATTGCCCTGAATGACATTGAATAATGCATTTATCAATAAAACTGCTGCCAAAGGTACGATTATCCTCACGATTCGAGATGCGGCAAATGATGTTGGCGAAACTCGCTCCCCTAAAGCCAGTTTTTCTATAGTACGTCCACCAACAAGGAAGCCACTCAAGATAAAAAAGGCGACGACAGCATCTCGTCCCAAAGATGACAAAAAAAACAAAACCTGAGTGAAAACGTTTTTGCTATCATCTTCCAGCAATCCGTATGGCTGAAAAAACCAAAACCTTGTATGCGTCAACACCACTAAAAATGCCGACATAAATCTATAAGTATCTAACCAATAATAGTATATTTTCATCTCTACTTCAATTTTAATTGAAATTGTCTAATCCACCCTCTGTTCAGCATAACTGCTTTCAAAAGCAATACCACAACCACATATACCCATTTCTTCAGTTGAGACTTTCCGACCGTATAAAACAGCCGGTTGTAATCATCTCTCTTTCCCATAAAGACAGAAAAATCTTCTGCCACTCTTGGAGGAAGAATTCGGGCGATTGCCTCTTTTCTCAATTCTGCATCGTGCTGGTCTTTATTTGTCGAGCAGCTGATTCCTGTTGTGTCAAAAAGCGTTACATTGACATTGATATGCTGATAAGTCACATTGTGAGCAATCAAATGATACATGAAAAACTCCCAGTCGCCAGCTATTTTAAATCTCTCATCGTAAGGATGGACATCAAACAATAATCTTTTGACGAAAGACGATGGATGAGGCAAACAGCCAAGAAGGAAATATTCCATCGTTACCTCTTCTGGTGCTTCCATTGAGCCACCTCTGTCATTGATGATATTTCCACATACCACATCTGCTGTAAACGAATGAGTAAAGACTACTGTTAAAACATTCTTTTCGCACAAGGCATCGCCGGAATTCAAAAACAGCAGATACTCACCATGGGCAGCAAAGGCTCCCTTATTCATTGCATTGTAAATGCCCTTGTCACGCTCACTGACCCAGTAGTCTATCCTGTCGGCATATTGTTTGACAACCTCTACACTTCCGTCAGTACTGCCACCATCAATAACAACATACTCAAATTCCAGAAAAGTCTGACTGACAACACTTTCTATTGTCTTTCTCAGACCATCCCGATTGTTGTAATTGATGGTTATGATGGAAAGTTTCTTATTATTCTCCATTTCCGAACTTCAGTTTATTAATCCATTCACTCCTAAGCCACAAGTTCAGCACTTTCAGCAGGAGTACGTTCACACGATACACTATTTCGCGAACAGGCGGTATCTGCTCCACTGTCGTAAACATTTTCCTATATGGGGTGCAGCCAAAGACATAATCCTCATAGTCTGCCAGAATTCGTTCTGGAAGGCACTTCTCTAACTCCGTCCGAACTTCCTTACGGGATATTTCGCTGTTTGTCATACTGATACCACCACCCTCAAAACGAGCAATCACTATGGGAATATGCCTGTATGATGCATTCCGATATACCAACTCATGCATAAAGAACTTCCAGTCGGCAGCACTACGCATCGTCTCGTCGTAGGGGTGTTCCCTCAGCAGCTGGGTCTTGATAAAGCTGGCCTGATGATACAATGTGCTTTTATAGAATGTTCGCATTGTGACCTTATCCGGGTTTGGTGAAAGATTGCTTTCACCAAAACAGATGTCGCCACATACGATATCTTCTCTCAGTCCTTGTTTAACAGCATTTTCAATGACATCCTTTGAATAGAACTCATCCCCAGAGTTCATAAAAATGCAGTATTCGCCATGCGCTGCCTTTACGCCTTTGTTCATTGCCGGATAGATACCGCCATCGGGCTCACTCTCCCAATAGTCTATCTTTGAAGCATATTCCTTAATAACATCCACACTGCCATCAGTGCTTCCACCGTCAATGACAACAAATTCGTAATCACGGGATGTCTGGCACGCGACACTCTCTATCGTACGCCGCAAGCCATCGGCATTGTTATAGTTTATTGTAACAACAGAGATTATCATATTCCTTTCACAAATCAGAACTTGCCTTTCAAAAAGCATAGATGCCTGTCAATAAAGACATCTATCCACGCACATATAAACGCTGTTGAAAGAATCAGAATTACAACAGAAATTACACTGGGGATTGTGACTTGCCAATAGACATAAGACTTTATCAACAAAACCATTATACTCTCCTGCAACAGATAGATTGTCAAAGTGTGCCGTCCTAAATACTCCAACCATCTACACTTGCCTTTTTTCTGGCATATCACAAATAGTGCCAATGAGCCGGAAACACCCATTAACAAGCATAGCCAGAAGTTTCCCCAAAACACACCAGGAATTCCAACTATATACGGATATGCCAAACCAATTTCAAAGTATTTCATCATGATGGCCAAACCAAGAAATGCCCCCCCAGAAGCAGAGAAACTACATTGTCATATTTACGTGGTTGATGTCCACGCAACAGGACTCCAGTAAACAAGAATGGAAGCAGCATTAAGGCGTGTTCGTAATACCACAGGTTAAGCACAACACCCTTATTATACAAAGAACAGCCGATTAACATCAGCAGCATTAATAGCAGAAACTTCCATACGTTTTTGCATTTAACGTATTTCAAGAAGCAGTACATAACTATCTTAGCTACAAACAATGCCGTCAGGAACCAAGGGCCGCAAGTAATCAAAATACTCCTGTAATTTTGTTTTAAGAAATTCTGATATGACAACCCCTGCGAACTAAAAAACAACGTAATCCACGATGACAGGAATACACCTATCAAAATGCTGGGCAATATCAAGCTTTTGAGATTCTTGATTAGAAAAGCCCAAAACTTGATTTCAAAATTTGTGCAATAGCCCGTAATGACAAAGAAAGCTGGCATATACCATGTGATAAACAAGATGTGCGTGTGCTCAACAAACTTGAAATCATCTATCCCAGCAAAGTTGTGAGCAAAATATTGTACATGCCCAAGCAGAACTATGAGAATGAGTATGCCTTTAGCAATGTCTATCCACGGTTGCCTTTGCTTTTTCGCGACAACATTATTTTTCTGGATACTGTTCGACATTATTCATATCCTCGCTTGCAACGACCTCAGCACAATAGAGCACTTGTCATTGAATGAAAACAAATCAGAGTCTTTCAGCATATGCACGCCCTTTATCCAATGCCCCCACGCCATTGCGTTCATTGTTGAAATCAGCGTAATCTTATTGTATATTGGTAAATATTCAACCATATATTTCTGGTAAAATCGTTGCCAGTCATCAGCCATATCGTTTGTCTCTACCCGCTGCTGCTGAAGCCACCTGGAGAATTGCAGTCTCGCCTTGAACTTCTCCAGCCCATATTTCCTGTCACCAGAGATATTGATGTCGCTCCAGCGGAACCGCACCAAATGCTCCTGACTATTGACGACACCCCGGTCTGACATCATCAATGCCGTGGCATCATCAGAAGCCCAGGCTTTTGGGAAATTCACGAAGCCGCCCTTCTCCACCAAAGCACTCCGCTTAAAGATATACTGCGGTATGCCGCCCTTCATCCCATGCATCAAGTGATAGCGGAACTCAACAGGAGAAAGATACTCCTTATAGCAACTGTCGATATATTTGATTTCATTCCGGCTGTCAACCTGCAAGATCCTTGCCCTAAACAGGTTCACATCAGGATATTGCTCAATCAGCGGGACAAACGTAGAAAGAAAGTTTGGCTCATACAGGTCATCATCAGTAGCCAATATCACATAATCACCCTTGGCATATTCCAAGCAATGGTTCCACTGCGCAACTAGATCTTTCCCACCGATGTTCTTCCCGTTGCGATGATACGAAACACGTTCATCGTTACAGCCAGCAACGATTTCGCGAATAGAATCTGGCGAGCAGTCATCCACAACAATCAACTCAAAGTCTTTATAGTCTTGAGCAAGTATGCTGTCAATAGACTCACTGAGATATCGTCCTTTATATGCTGGAAGTACGAATGAAAAAGTCATAGAATGGATGATTGTTTTACTGATGCTGACAAAATGGAATCATGGTTTTGACCTTGTTTGTCACGATTTGTCTTACATTGGGCTCTAAGCCCTTGTAATATATGAGGGGAACGGATAGGCCGATACTAACAGACGTGACAATAAGTAATCGGATGAACCCCGTCTCCATATTCATGTGGATTAGTAATGGCGGTATGCTGCAGATGATGATAAACAGACTGGTCTTTACAACTACTTCTTTGATATATCTTTGGTATTGGAATCCTATATACTTTGTCAATATCCATACGTCGAATAGTAATGCTCCGGGGAATGCACATACTGAAACCAAATATGCGATGGTGGGATTGGCACCGAGCTTCATGGCTACGTATGATATAGGAACAATGGCCAGGTAAACTATTGATGATGTAATGTTGGGGAGTTTCATCTTGCCAACGGCATTGATGCCGTATCCTATGGGGAAATCAATGCCTTGAATCATTATCTGAATGATGGATAGCCTGACAAACGTTGACGCATAGGGGGGGACGTTACCCAACCAGAGATGCAACACGGTTTCAGACTCAATGAATAGCGGAATACCGAACAGCATGCAGAGATAGGAAGAATACTTCGCACAGTAGATAATCAGTTTCTGCATCTCTGATATGTTGCCATTGGCGTATGTCTTGATAATCTGGGGACGCATGGCTGTCTGGAAATTAAATACGAACTGACTGACAATATTGCTGATAGAACCAGCAACGCCTCTTGCAGCATTTATGACTGTTCCGAAAAACATGTTTAACAAAACGGTTATTCCCTGTCCATTCAAAGTAAAGGCTACAGCGCCTATTGCATTCCAACCAATATAGTTGAACATGTCCTTATACAGCTGAAGATCCACCTTTAGCTTGAAACTACATTCTATATATTTCCATAGGCAGAATGATGTATAAAAGGCGGACGTCATTAGACTAACAATGAAATAGAATAATGCATACATCTGGAGCTTGTCTGTATCAACGACGACAAGTAGATAGACTATCAACAGCTTCATGACTACATCGAAGATGGAGATGTAGGCATAAATACCCATGTCTTCATGGGCAGTGATGCATGCAGAGAATGGAGTTTGTAAAACGCTGAGACACCCTGTTATAAGAGATAGATGGAATACGAATAATGCTACCGACTCTCGGCCTGCTTCAATGTTTAATTTGTTCTCAACATACCATAAACCGAAAGTTTCTCCAAAAATGAAGATAAGCAGGGCTAAACCAATATGGAGTGCCAGCGATGCAGCAAATACCTCCTTTAGACGTTTTTCATCGTCAATTCCAAGTTGGAATGTAATGAACCTTACTGTTCCTTGTGATATATATCCATTAAGGAAAGCAAGCAGTGTGACAAAGCCTCCAACGACGTTGTAAAGACCAAAGTCATTGAAACCAAGGGCACTGAGGATGACTCGTGACGTGAACAAGGATATGAACATCGTCAGCAAGAAACGTCCATAGAGCATGATGGTGTTCTTGGCTATTTTTGTGTATTTTGGTCCTTCGGGCATTAGATTTTGACTACTTTTATGACAGGTTCAAGTTCGTATTATGTATTATACTCTTAATGTAGCCAAGCACTTTTTAGTTATCCATAAGAATGGGATGGCGGTCAGGTAACTAATTATAAGTACTCCTCCCAGAATAAAAACTGGATACTTTAATGAATATACTTCTTCTCGGAACAGATAACAGCAAAACCACGTGTGAATCATCCATATAGCCATGGATTTATGTCCTAATTCCATGATGATGACGATTCCTTTTATCAGAATGCTTCTGTCTTTGGATATTGATAGCATGGGGAGAACACAGGGACGGGTTCCTGTTTTCAGGAATAGATTCTCACACAGATCTCACAGATCTCACAGAAATGCGGGGCCGGATAATGATAAATGGCACACAGATCTCACAGAACGATGGATGAGGGAAGAGGGAAGATGTTACTTGTCCCTCTGTTTCCCGACGGAACTGTACTCATTTCATAGATCAAGTTTGGGAGTGGCAGGGGACGGGATTCTGACACATATTCTCACAGAAAGATGGATGATGGATAATGGATGATGTATGATGGAAAAATGTCACACAGATC
>JAEEGL010976199.1_pt1 | contig 31553 bp, 32 predicted proteins | sample 9134231 | NCBI WGS metagenome assembly JAEEGL01 (sample SAMN16246548, study PRJNA631951) | gut metagenome | biome: gut microbiome; feature: rumen; material: fiber-attached | host: Bos | place: Iran: Karaj | collected 2018-10 | reverse complement strand
CTCCATCCGTCACGGATGATCTCTTTTACGGAAGTACCGATGTACTTAGCTGCGGAGCCGTAGCCGGGAGTATGGTCGGTAAGAGCAAGGTCGTTATCAATGGTCTTGGGGCATCCGACGAAACGGATCTCGGAGCCGGAAATTATAGCGTAATCGGAAAGCTTCTTGATGGTATCCATCGAATCGTTTCCGCCGATGTAGATAAAGCAATCGATCTCAAGTTCATCCAGCATCTTGAAGATCTTCTCGTAAAGCTCCCTGTCCTCATTGATATTGGGAAGCTTATAACGGCAAGAGCCGAGATATGCAGAAGGAGTTCTCTTTAAAAGTTCGGCATCAAGTCCGGTCTGAATGTGCTCGGAAAGGTCAACATATCTTCCTTCCATGAAGCCCTGAATACCATGGATCATACCGTAAACTTTGGCATATCCTCTGTCCTTAGCGGTACGGAACACACCGGCAAGAGAGGAATTGATTGCAGCGGTAGGACCGCCAGACTGACCGACAATAACATTTCGTTTCTTAGTTTTACCCATTTTCATTTCCTTTCTGCGAACTTGATATTTTTGAGGAAATACACCCCATGTGCAACATTATACAGAATATGACTGTAAAAATCACGAAATATTCTGAATATTTCCGCACAAAAAAAGAGAGCATTTTCTGTGCGAAAATGCCCCCCTTTATATGCCTGTATCATAAGTTGTACACAAAGCTGAAAACGGCAGTGCCGAATATGGCCACCAGAATAATAACTGCGATCACGGCTATGAGAAATGCAAGTATAAATGACCTCGCAAAGTTCTTGACGTTCTTATTGGAAGGTGCAAAAGCCATAATGATCACAATTATAAAACCGATAAACGGAAGGCAGAAAAGAAGATCATATCCCAGATATCCCAAAGGTGAAATAGGCTTGTACTCATCGGGAATCTGAGGAGTCTGATAATAGTTGTTGTAAACCGGAGGCTGCTGATAAGTCTGTCCCTGATAAGGCTGCTGGTAATTCTGCTGATAATTTTGCTGCTGGTAATTCTGATTGTTCATGTTGTTTGAATCCATTTTACAATTCTCCTCTGTAAGCAAAAATATATTGTTGCATTATTCCGTTGTACGGATGATACTTCTCCAGCGGAAACGTACCATTATAATAAGTATCCAGTGCCCTCTGTATCCATACATCTATTGGAAACAGGTCAAGTCTGTGAAATCCGAAAAGTGCAGTGCAGTTCGCCACCTTTATCCCAACGCCCTTAAGAGACATCAAAGTACTTATCAAAGCTTCGTCATCAAGGCCGCACAGATACTTCGGATCAAGTTCGCCTCTTGCGAATATCTCAGCTGTTTCATGAATATACGATGCTCTGTAACCCAGTCCGCAGGCAGAAAGCTCATCCGGTGAAAGCTTCTTCAACTCTTCAGGAGTAGGGAAATCATAAATATCCGTTCCCGAAATCTTCCTGCCGACTGTTTCGCATATTCTCTCTACACTGGTTTTGATTGCAGGAATGCTTTTTCTCTGAGAGATGATAAATGTGATAAGTGTTTCAAAAGGGTTCTGATATATGATCCTGATACCCTCTCCGCTCGCCGCAGCTTCCGTCAAAAATCTGTCTTTTTTATCCGGCATCTTACGTATCTTCGAATAATCGAGTTCCGCATCAAAATATCTGCTCCAGATTTCCTGAGAAGAACTGATATCCGTTTTCTTACTGCCGGAAGAAATTAGTTCAATATCTATGCCGCCTTTTGCCTGAGTCACATATGCAAGCATACCGAAAGCGGGGATAATAAATCCATCCCCGCTTTTAATCCATCTAAAGCACTGACCCGACTTTTCAGTCTTATCAAGATCAATACCGCCTTTTAATCCGATATAAAATTTTTCAACTGATTTCATAGAGATCAGAATCCTTTTTTCTTAAGATCCGCAACAAGCTGAACGTAGAATTCCCTGACATCATATCCGGGTATGTTCTCACGATTCAGATCAATGACATCACCGTGTGAGATACCTCTTTTGCCGGGAGACGTAATGAGATGAAAATCACTTCCCCAGGGAAAAGACTTCTCTCCCACAAGTCCGTCGTTACCTCCGTCAAAAGCATTGACCAGGCCGTAAGTCATGTTAAGAGGAAACTGTCCGCCTCGGTGATTCTTAAGGAGCGATCCGAAACTCTGAATGTATACTCCCTCGGGATCTTTAACCCTGGCATTGAATTCCTCGCAGAAAGAATGAGTAAGGTTTTGACAAGCAACTATGAAATCGGGATTATAATCACCGAGTTTGGAAAGTGTCTTGTTATACGCCTTAGCCACAACCTGCTGGGGCTTCTCGGGAATCTTGTTAAGCAGATAGTCCGCAAATTCACATCCTCTGTGAGGTGTGTTTATGGTAGTAAGGGATGCTACTCTTCTTGCGATATCGGGATCGGTCATTGCACTTCTTGCATCAAGTCCGCCCTTTGAATGTGCGATGATGTTTACTTTCTCGCACCCTGTCATCTCCGTTATCTCTTTGATCTTACGGGCAACTTCCAGTCCGCAGGATTCAACGGATGCAGCCGACTGCTGTTCTCCGTAGAAGAATGTACAGCCGTTTGCAAATAACTCACCGGGTACGCGTCCCCAATAATCGAAATACTTAAAGTCTCTGAAAAAGACACCGTGCAGGAGAAGCACAGGATATTTGGTAGCACAGATCCTGTCTGCTTTTCTCTGCTCGTTAAGAATCGCTTTGTCGTTCTCGAACTTTACTTCTTCCAAAGTAGTACGAATGATGATACCGAGAACAATGAGATTGAACGGGAAAATAAGACCGCAGAGAATTCCTATGACTCTTGTCTTGATTCCCAGCTGAACACTTGTCAGATATACTCTGATGATTCCTATCCAGAATGTGATTGACAGGAAAACAATGGCAATGACCGCATGGGATGCGAATTTTTTCCAGGGAAAAGCCCCGTCTTCTCCGGCTACGTTTTTAAACACCGCAAGCTCAAGTATCGTATACACGATGGTGAGAACAAGTGCTTCAAGAAAAACTCTCAGCTGGATATTTCCGAACCAAAGCTGTTTGATCCTTCCCTGTCTGATATCCTTGGTACATGCTCCCGGCCACAGCCAGAAGAAAAAGCACATGCACATCACGATGATCATCACTATGGAATCATAGGCTCCCGAAGCAAGCAGAAACACAGAGTTTGTGGCGAGAGTCAGCACAAACAAAAATAAAAGATGATATATGATCCTGATTATTGTATGAATAGGATTTTTCACTTTACTTTACTTCTTCATAGCGCATGAAGATCTTGTCTTCACCACAGACATGCTTGGTGCCGTCGGAATCAACGATAATATAATCTCCTTCGCTTATGAAGGTCTTTCCCCTTCTGTGAGATATATAAGGACAAACAATGGAACCGTCGGGGCGTGTTATCTGAACCAGATTACTCGCAACGATCCAGGTCTTGGTGATGACGTCGCTGTAAAGCTCGTAACCGTCCTCCAATCCCTTTCCCAACTCAAACTTAAAAACATCAGCTTCAAGAGGTACTCTTCTGCACTTCATGTTTTGCTCCTTTCAGAGTCTGTTTGCGGGGAACAAATACCTAATATATTATACCACAAGTGACAGTGTCACCACTGTCACTTAAAATAATACCTCGAAGAATTTTCCCACCTCTATCCATGCCTTCTTTGATTCGGGAATTGCGGTATAAGCCATCTGGAAAACATGGAACATGCCTTCGTATACGTGGAGCCTTACCTTCACACCTTCATCTCTTGCCTTGGAAGCTGCAACTTCCGAATCCGATAAAAGCATTTCATTTCCGCCAACCTGTATTAACATGGGAGGAAAATCTTTAAAGCTTCCGAAAAGCGGTGATATATAAGGATCTGTCTTATCGTGATCACCGGGATATGCATTGATATAGATAAGGCTTTCTTTGGTTCCGCCAAAAAGAGGATCTTTATCGAAGTTTTCTTCGTAAGATACACCGGATGCAGTTAGATCCGTCCAGGGACTCATAGCTATGATCCCGCCCGGCATGGGCAAACCGTTGTCCCTCAGATACATGCAAAGCGCCATGGCAAGACCGCCACCCGCGCTGTCTCCCGCAACTACAATATTCTCTGCTTTGTAGCCTCTCGTAAGAAGCCACTTATAAGACGCAACGGCATCTTCCAAAGCTGCCGGATAAGGATTTTCCGGAGCGACTCTGTAATCGGGGCAAAGCACGTTCATACCCTTGCTTACTTCGTTATACAGTCCCGCAAATACATAATATGCATTTCTGATGGCACCCATGTATCCGCCGCCGTGAAGCTGTAATATTACATGATCGAGGTCCGGGTTTTCTTTGGAAGAAAGCATCTTCATCGAAAATCCGTCCATCTCAAAACTGGTTACATTAAAAGGTTCGGGAACGGTCCAGGCGGGCTCTTTCATCTTCTTTCTGAGTTCACCCGTTTTAAGCCCCTTGCCCATCTTAGATTCATTGGAGATGTAAGCGATCATCCTGGAGAGAACTTTACCGCGCTGTGATACGCCTGCTGCCTCACTCTCGTCCTCGGCATCACTCACTGATTCAGCATCAGCCTCTTCTTCGCTTGAAAGTGTGATCGCAGATTCTTTAAGTTCTTCAATCTCTTCAACGCGCTCTTCGGCCTCTTCCCCGAGAGGAAGCTCCCTGTACGGATGTTCAAATATTTTTACCCAGTGATTAGAAAATAAAGCCATCAGATAAAAAATCTCCTCTTAAGCTCTTCTTTTGCCCTGTCTCCGCCAAATATTACGGTTCCGATAAAAAGCAGTGCGGAAGAAGCCATAGCGATCAGTACAAGCACCGGTACCCTGATAATATCCAGTCTCAGCAAAATAAACAGCACAATACTCCATGCAATGTTAAAAAGCTGAAGCGATATATAACTCTGCCAGTTTCTGTGATTGATGATCATCAGTCCTATGCAGCTGACGTTCAGGAATATGACCGACGAAGGAAGGGTATAGTCCAGTGACCACCTGTTGTATCCCGTGAAGTAATCGATACCGATAAGAATCAGCACGACGGATATGGTCAGAAACAGAGTCTTAAACATGTAGCCGATCCTATCCGTGATGGACATATATATAGTTACATTCACATATAAAAGGATCAGCCCCACAACTATGGTCCAGTTAAAGATCTCCACTCCCATATAAAGAGCTATCAGCATTCCGCCCATTGCGCATATGGATAAAAAGAGAACGATCCTCCTGATGGTTCTCCATACCTTGACCGTGGCTTCCGGATCGGGATAGAGATTCTGACCTTTTATTCCGTCATCTTCGAGTACGCATCTGCAAAAAGGACATCTGTCCGTATCGTCCGTAATATGCACTCCGCATTTTTTACACTCAGCCATAAAAAACTCCGTTCGTAGTAACGCTTACTTTAATGCCGTCTTCAACAAGCTGTTTAACAAGACTTCTTTCGATGGAAGTATCTTCCAGTATCGTAGAGAAGGTATAGACAAAATCATCACCATAGGAAAGAACAGTTCCTTTTATCTCCTGTCCTATGCTCATTGCTATATTGGCAGTAAATCCTTTGACAAACTTTCTGTATTCATCAAGGATCTTGATATTACCGATATTGGTAACCGTAGTGGTATTAGCCGTAGCAGACTTGGTATATACAAATCTGATGGCAAGATTCTTGATTCCCAAGGGAACAGCTCTTAAGAAAGGATTCATCTGGTTTGATACCGAGTAGCTGAACAGATCTTCCAGATGTTCCTTTGTAATCTGTTCTCTTAAGGTTGTCTTACAGATATCAAGAACCTCTGCAAAACTGTATTCTTTTTCGGTATCCGCGATTTCTGCGGATACAACGGCAAAAAAGTTCTTGGTGGTATAGGAATCAAAATAAGGCCTTAAGTTAACGGGCACGGCAACTCTTATAGGTCTTCCCTTGCTGCGTCCCCTGAAACCGTTCTTATAAATGCTGTATGCGGTAAGCGCCACCATATACTCATTGATGGATACACCGTAAGCGTGAGTTACTTTCTTAAGTTCCTGAACGCTCATGGTAAGATGCATCAGACCAAACTCGCCGTCAGGGAGATGCTTTCCTTTTATGAGATATGCTTTCTTAGCCACAAAGCCGTTGGGCTTAGCCGACTTATAGTTTCTTACGAAACTGTCTTCTTTGTTGAGAGATGTATCGGAACTGAGTCCGTCGCTTTCAAATTCTCCGGGATGTGCCAGTCTCAAATACTGATAAGCAAGTTCCCTGAGGAAATTGATGCCTCCCATTCCGTCGGTAAGTGCATGAAATACTTCAAGATTGATCCTGCAGCCGAAATAAGTAACTCTGAACAGATATGAATGATTTCTGTTGGGTCTTATAAATCTGCAGGGGAAACCTGCCTCCTCCGTAACTCTCGGAGCAGGCTTTCCGTTCTCCTCAAAATAAAACCAAAAGAAACCCTTCCTGAGTCTTACGTTAAAGCCGTCGATCTTAGGAAGAAGTATATCCAATGCTTTCTGAAGGGTGGACTTATCTATTTCCTCCGACAGGATAATTGATATCCTGTAGGTACTTGTCATGTTTTCACCGGCTATCGAAGGAAAAAGATATCCCGTATTATCCAATCTGTCCCATCTGATATGTTTTCCCACGGTTATTATCCTTCCACGATAAGGTATCTTCCGTCCCCAATCTCAAATACCTCATCTGCGCTTAATATATCCCCGGCTTCAGGGCTGTCAAGATCGATGCCCTCTTCTTCGAAATACTCCTTAACTTCATCAGCGGAATTCACAACCTGAGCCATGAGTTCCTCGAGGAATTCCCTTGCCTCCTCTTTGGTGGTGGCAACCTCCTCATCAAAAAGCTGTTTCTGATTCTTCAAGAAAACTTCCAGAACTTTGTCATCATACATATCCATACAATCTCCCCTCTCATAAAAGTTTGGAATTTCTTATAAACTGTCTCATGCAGACCCTGTAGCTTTCTACGGTATCTGCCTTGCTCATATCTTTAAATCCTTTGTCATTACCCGAAAAAGCGGGCTTTGCCAGATTCCAGAGATCCTTCATCTTGGCAAGGATATGCTTATCGTTATTAAGCTGCTCCGCATACCCGTTAAGAAGAGCCTCCATATAGCTTAAGTACTCTTCATTATCGACGCACTTTCCGCCCTTTATCCTGCGGGCAAGTGAAGGATCGCTCAATAGGCCTCTTCCTATCATCACCGCATCAAGATCCGGATATTCTTTCGAAATCCTTTCATAGTCTTCGGGTGTTTTGATATCACCGTTATATACAACGCCTATCCCTGCGCCCTTAAGAGCATCATACATGTAAGTGAACGCATCAAGGTTGGTATTTCCCTCATACATTCTTACACGGCTTCTGGGATGGATTATAACCTGCTTAACGGGATGGGCCAGTATCAGGTCCGTAAGTTCTTTGTGCTCATCCTCGGAATAAAAACCGATTCTCGTCTTGATTGATATATCCGGCACGTTTTCTTTTCCGTCGTATAGAAAAGAAAACAACTCATCCATATACTCTTCCAAAAACTTCTTATCCTTCAGCATTCCCGAGCCTTTGTTCTTGGAAACAACGGTACCTGAAGGACATCCCATATTGATATTGATCTCTTTGTATCCATACTTACCGGAAATATTCATGATATATCCGGCGCTCTGCTCCGCCGAATTCGATATTATCTGCGGAACAAGGTTCAGCCCTTTATTCAGCTCGGGATCAATATCCTTCTTCTCCTTCTGATTAAGGCTGTAATTTTCATTGGTCGATATAAAAGGAGTAAAGTATTTATCACATCCGCCGAAGAACTCGTTATGGAGTGTTCTTAAAAGTGGCGGAGTCATTCCTTCCATAGGGGCAAAATATATATCCATCAAACTATCCCCAGTGATTTTAATTCTTTATAGAGGTGAGATGCGGGAAGTCCCACAACGTTCAGATAGTCTCCCTCTATTCCGTCTATGTATCTGGCGCAGAAACCCTGGATTCCGTAGGAACCGGCTTTATCCATGGGATCGCCTGTCTTTATATATTCGAGTATCTCTTCGTCTGTCATCTCGGAGAAATGAACCGCGGTCCTTTCCCAGAAGCTTCTCTTAACCGGAGTCTTAAGTCCGCTTACCAGTACGGTCACTCCGGAATATACTTCGTGAACTCCGCCCTGAAGTGCCGAAAGCATTTCGAATGCTTCAGCCTCGGTATGGGGCTTTCCGAGAATTCCGTTTCCTTTCTCCTGGTAAACCAGTGTATCGCAGCCGATAACGCAAAAGCTCTCAGTCTCGGGATTCACATCCAGTCCGGACTTTCCACTCTCCAGTGCCTTAAGCACCGCCATTGCCTTTCTTTCGCTCAGAAGCATCACCAGCTTCTTGGGATCCTTTTCTATGGAGTGCTCATCGACTTCGCTGACGCACACATCGTATTTAATTCCAATCTGCTCAAGAATCTCCCTTCTTCTCGGAGACGCAGATGCAAGTACAATCCTCATTTCACAATCCTTCTCTATCAGTCATGTTCTTTGCAAGCCACACATATACTTCCTTCGTTGCGGCTCCGTGCAGTCCATATATAATTTAACGCTCATGCAGAATTCGCTAAGCTGTTCTAAGGGACGTATGTACTCCAATGACTCCGCACCGCAGGCATTCGACATCCTGTCTCAGTGCCTGCTAATTTTGCCATCCGGGCAAAATTGTGCTTACTTTGATACATCCCTAAGAACAGCTAAGCTCATTCTAAAATCGCGTCAAATTATACATGGCCCGCACAGAGCCTGTAACAAGCAACTTTATAATGATGCATTCCAAAGAACAAACCGCCATTGTACACATACAGCGCTACTTACGTGATTATGATTGTTTTCTGCGAATTTGTCCGAGCCTTACAGTTCTTGAAATGCGTTCAACAGCGGAACGGTTTTGCCCGGATGGCAAAACCAGCTCGCCTGAGCAATGGATTGCGAATGCGAGCGGTGAAGCGTCAAGACCATGGAGCAGGCTATAAATAGCATTTCATAGAACTGTATGGTGCAGGACGCATGAGCGGAAAACAATCATAACCACGTAAGGTCAGCGCGTACCTGTCACTTAGCGGGTTTGGTCTTAGGGATGAAGACTCTGCTTTCGGAGGTCTTCTTGGGTGTGGCCGCCTTGGCCATATCAACTGCTTCCTTTACGGCAATGAGCTGCGAGTCAACTGCCTTTTTCTGTCGTGCGCCTTCTTTTACATAGTCACATCCCAGAGGCTGCAGTATCTGCGCCCTGCGATTGTCCTTAAGCTCAGTCTCAAGCACATGCCAAAGTCTTGCTTTGAGTGCATCGTCAGTAATCGGAAATACTATCTCCACACGGCGGTCAAGATTTCTCGACATCCAGTCCGCACTTCCGCAGAACACTTCCGGATTCTCATCATTCTTAAACCAGAAGATCCTTGCATGCTCCAGGAAATTACCGGTGATGGATCTTACAGAGATATTTTCGCTTACTCCTTTGATGCCCGTCTTAAGACAGCAGATTCCTCTTACGATAAGCTGAATCTTTACGCCTGCTGCCGATGCCTTGTAAAGTGCTTCGATTATGTCGGGATCGGAAAGCGAATTCATCTTCGCAACGATCCTTCCTTCTTTTCCGCTTGATGCTATCTTGGCTTCGCGGTCTATCAGATAGAGGAATCTTTCCTTTAACCACAAAGGCGCAAGGATGAGTCTGTTCCATGCCTTGGGCTCGGAATATCCGCTGAGCATGTTAAAGACCGCGGTGGCATCTTCACCTATCTGTTCATTGCAGGTAAGGAGACCCACATCGGTATATATGCGCGCCGTGGCATCGTTATAGTTACCTGTTCCCAGATGCACATATCTTCTTATGCCGTCGTTCTCGTGTCTTACCACAAGCGTAATCTTGGAGTGGGTCTTAAGTCCCACAAGTCCGTAGATAACGTGACATCCTGCTTTCTCAAGCATCTTGGCCCATACGATATTGTGTTCCTCATCGAAACGGGCTTTGAGCTCTACCAGAACTGTTACCTGTTTTCCGTTCTCAGCTGCCTGAGCAAGAGCTGCGATGATGGGTGAATTACCGCTTACTCTGTAGAGAGTCTGCTTTATCGCAAGCACGTCGGGATCGGTGGCAGCCTGTCTTACGAAATCAACGACTGGCTGAAATGTCTGATACGGATGGAACAGCATGATATCTTTTTTACGTATCCGTGAAAAGATATCGCACCCCGAGGGAAGTTCAGGAACCGCCGCAGGATTAAAGGGAGGATTCTTAAGCGATTCAAATCCCGGAAGTGAAATGATCTTAAAAAGTGCGGTAAGATCAAGAGGTCCGTCTATTGAAAAGATCTCGGAATCATCGATGCTGAGTTCTTTTTTCAGAATGCTTACAAGTCTCTTATCCGCCCTGTGCTCTATCTCAAGGCGGAGTGCCTGTCCTCTTTTACGTGCTTTGACAGACTTTTCGATCTCTTTTAACAGATCTTCCGCATCATCCTCATCAATTGACATATCACCGTTTCTGGTAATCCTGTAAGGATGTGAGCAAACGATGTCATAATTCAAAAAGAGTGATTTCATATTCCTCTCGATTATTTCTTCGAGAAGGATAACTCTCTTAAGGTTCGAGCTTCCGGGAAGAAGCACGACTCTGGGGAGAACGGAAGGAACCTGAACGGTTGCAAATACCAGCTCTTTACTTCCTTCTTTTTTACGGACAAGTGCACCTATGTTGAGGGACTTGTTCAGGATAAGAGGGAAAGGTCTGGATGAGTCCACCGCCATGGGAGTAAGTACGGGATATACAAGGGTGCGGAAATATTCATCCGCAAACTTGCACTCGGCAGCGCTCATATTCTCATGACCCTTCACAAGCTCAAGGCCGCTTGACTTAAGCTCGGGAAGGAGCTTTGTACGGAATGCTTTGTACTGATCATAAACAAGCTCATGAAGACTCTCTGATAAAGCTTCAAGCTGTTTTGCGGGAGTCATTCCCGCGATATCAGGCTTATCGTATCCCGCCTGATTCATGTCATACAAAGAGCCCACTCTTACCATTACAAATTCATCAAGATTCGATGAAACTATGGCAAGGAATTTAAGCCTTTCAAAAAGCGGTGTAGCAGGGTCAGTCGCTTCGGAAAGAATTCTTTTATCGAATTCCACCCAGCTGAGTTCTCTGTTTGTATAATATTTCGGGTCTCTGAAATTGATATTTTTCTTAGCAGCCATTATTAATCCCTTATTCTCTGATTATCACAGGTCTGATCGAATATATCTCTTCAAAAAAGTCCGATGCTTCCGGGAAGAATGCTTCCTCAAGAAGGAATGTCTGCGGAGTGTTTACTTTCAGTGAAAGCTCACCTTCCGAAAGAGTTGCCTTAACTTCCTTCATTCTCTGTTTGTGGCTTCTGTCAAGGCTGTTTGCAAGTCTTAAGATTGCGGTAAGCTTCGCGATCTTTATATATCCGTCTTTTCCAAGATCCGCATCAATACTGTGCTCAAATACGGAATATGCAAAATCGGAATGATTAAACCTTACGATGTTTGCAACAATCTCTCTTTCGTAGTGCGACAGTCCTATGATCTCTGTAGCCATTACGATGTCATAGGATCTTTCGCCTATATCCGTCATGGCAATGTATTTCCCGCAGTCGTGAAGTATGGAGGCTATATCCAGATACAGTCTGTCTCTTGCGCTGAGTCCGCTTATCTTCCTGATGGAATCAAAAATGGTTCCTGATATCTGTCTTAAGGTCTCCGCTCTTGACTGAGAACCTTTATATCTTCTGCTGATGTTTAAAGCACAGGCAGTGATATCTTTTTCAAAATCATGCTCGGGTTTTATGATCTTATTGTTTTCGGCAAATTCGTATGCGATACCGTCGGACAAAGTAACTCCGGGCGCATATATGGTCTCGCTCTTTAAGATATCGCAGAGGCACTTTACAAGAAGACCCGATATTCTCATGAGCGGAACCTTCTCTTCGGGAACACCGAATGCCTGGGCGGTCTCAAATGTTCCGCCGTTTGAAAGTTCCTCCAAAAGTGCATCGTATTCTTTTCTGGATAGAACTCCGTCGTCATTTTTCTTGCTGCCTCTTCTGAAGCAGTTGCTGATGTAATCATCCATGACGATCAGATTCTTTACGGTTCCCGTTAGGAAAAGCTTTTTATATGTGTTGAGGCTTGCGTCTATCAGCTCTTCTTCCAGAAGTCTCATTCTGTAAGGATCGGCACCGAGGCTCTCAACTCTTTCTCTTATTCTCAAAACTCCCAGCTTAAGATTCTGGGTACTTACCAGAGAATCTTCATCGAAAAGAGAGATCTGTATGCTTCCTCCCCCGATATCGAGGATTGCAGCACTTCCCTGTATCGCGTTATAGAAAATATCACCTGCACCGGCGATAGCTTTGTAATCCAAAAATCTCTGCTCGGAATTGGAAAGGGTGTCGATCCTTATTCCCGTTCTGGTTTCAATAAGATCAAGCAGTATATCGGAGTTTACGGTTTCTCTTATGGCACTGGTTCCGTATGCTTTGTAGCTCTCTACCTTGTAGGAACGCATGACGGATGAAAAATGCTGAAGCACTCTGCAAAGCTCGTCAACTTTTTCCTGAGAGATCTTACCGGTGGCATATGTATCCGCACCGAGGGAAAGACCCGTAACAAGGCAGTCGATCTCCTTCATGGGCTTTCTTCCGCCGTATTCGAAGATCTTCATTGTAAGCTCAAAGCTTCCCACATCTATGGCAGCAAAAGTGTGTACCATAATACCCTCCGAAAAGTGTATCAATAGTTTCCGAGAACTCTTAAATACTTAGCCTCTTCTCTGAGTCCCGTAAGTGCGCATCTTACGCTGGGATCCGAAAGATTTCCGTCGAAATCAAGGAAGAATCTGTACTCCCAGGTGCGTCCTTCTATGGGACGGGATTCAATCTTTGTGATGTTAAGTCCGTTAAAAATAAAATGTCCGAGGCAGTTATACAAAGATCCGCTCTCATGGGTAACTTCGAAGCAGATGCTTATCTTGCCTGCATTTTCCCTGTAAACTTTCTGTCCGGTTATTATGATGAATCTGGTGGAATTGTTTTCCGCAGAATTGACTCCCTTTTCGAGAATGTCCAGACCGTAAACAGAAGCCGCAAGTTCGCTTGCTATGGCCGCCTGGCTCTTATCGCCTTCTTTTGAAACCTTGTTTGCGGCAAAAGCGTTATTGGGCATGGATATCTGCTTCCAGTCATGTTCATCAAGATATCTTGCGGACTGCATAAGCGACTGGGGATGTGAAAAGACAGTCTTTATGTCTTCTGTCTTCGCTCCCTTTACGCCCATGAGGCAGTGCTCTATCTTAAGTACCTGCTCACCTACTATGTAATTCTCATACTCGGCAAGAAGATCGTAGATCTCACTTACGATACCTGCGGTGGAATTCTCAATGGGAAGAACCGCATAATCCGCACTGCCTTCTGCAATCGCACACATTGCTGCGCGGAATGTAGGTACATGAATGGAATCCACATCGTCACCGAAAAACTTCTTCATGGCAAGCTGGGAATATGCACCCTCATCTCCCTGGAATACAACTCTGGGATTGCCTTCTCTGATGTCACCGACGGGGATGAAAGGTATGTTGATATGTCTTCCGCTTTCGAGAAGCTTTTTATACTGGAGCTTTCTGCTCATGCTCATAAGGAGCTTGAACATTTCCTTGGCTCCGCCTTCGAATTCTTTATTTTCCACGGACGCGGCAACAGATGCCAGCTTTGCTTTCTCCCTGTCCTTATCGAGAACCGCTTTTCCGCTTTCAAGCTTGGTTTTGGCAACCTCTTCCGCAAGCTTCATTCTATGCTCATAGAGTGCGACAAGCTCCTTGTCACATTCATCGAGTTGTAATCTTATTTCTGCCAGATCCATTTCGGGTACTCCTAATTTTTTCTCATGTATCAACGGGGAAGAAAAAAAACTTAGCCCGATGTTACCTTAACTAAGATATTCTACTCCGAAACTGCGGATTTTACAATGTTTTAAGGGTTCCGCGCCTTGATTAAAAGCGGCTGACGGGGGTACAATAAATTCATAAAAAAGTAGTATTTCGAAGGGAGTAAAAATGGCGAAGAAATTAAAGAAGAAGGATAAGAAAAATCTTATAATCGCCACCTCCGTAATAGTATCGATGATAGCGATGCTGACATTGGTTGCAGTCTTTTCCAGAAGAGGAGAAAAGGTTCCTCCTAATCCGGAAGGAACCATAGGAAATCTTCCCGGAAACATGAACACGGGCGGTCTCGTCTGTGAATCGGACGGTAAGATCTATTTTTCCAACCCCTATGACGGCGGATCGCTGTACGTCATGAACTCGGATGAGACGGATTGCAAGAAACTATCAACCGCTGTTGCTACATCCATCAATGTAACCGGCGATTATATCTACTATTTCCAGTCCGGAAGTTCCGGAGCTGCAGGTCTTGGCGGAATCCGAATTCCTCTTTCCTACATCAGAATGCATATTAACGGTAAAAGAGGTTTTACCATGACAAGAAGCGTCATTGTAAGAGCTCAGGTTATCGGTGACTGGGTCTATATGGAGGGCACCGCCGATAAAGATCACAACGCTCCCTATCTGATCCGCATGGATACCAACGGTACCACCACGGAGACCGTCGCAAACTTTGCACTTAACCCTTCCTGTGCGGTTGGTGATCTGATCTATTACAACAACGTACTGGAAAATCACAACCTGATGTGTCTTAACACCACCACCGGAACCACTTCACTTGTACTTGAAGGAAATATCTGGAATCCCGCATATGACAACGGATATATCTATTACATGGCTCCCGCGGAGAATTACCAGTTAAGACGCTATTCTCTCTCCGACGGAACCATAGAGATCCTTACCGATGAGAGGGTTGAAAGCTTCAACGTATACAACGGATACATCTATTATCAGACCTTCGGAGATACTCCCCACCTCGCCTTCATGTATACCGACGGAAGTGGCAAAACAATCCTTACGAACGGAAATTACAATTCCATCTCAATGACTGACGGATATATATATTTCAAGGATTACTGGAACGAAACATCCCTCTATCACACATATTACGGCAGCACATATTACGAACCCGTAAGTGCAGCTCTCGATGCCGCAATAGCCGAAATCGAAAAGCAGAACAAATAATAATAGGAGCCGGTTAATACCGGCTCCTTTGTTTTACTCTTCTATGTGGTCAATACCTGTTGAAAGGATGGTTGCTATGTGATCATCCGCCAAGGAATAGTAGATGGTCTTACCGTCCCTTCTTGCTTTAACAAGATCCTGCTGTTTCAAAACCTTGAGCTGATGAGATATGGCAGACTGTGTCATGGAAAGTGCCTCGGCAATATCCATTACACAAAGCTCGCTCTGCTGAAGCGCAAGCATTATCTTAAGTCTCGTGATATCCCCGAACATCTTGAAGAAATCCGCAACGGAATCAAGTTCCTCATCAGGCGGAGTCGCATCGGATATCTTTTTAAGAATAGTCTTGTCCATTTAAATTCCCCTTACTTAAAACGGAAGATCAATCTGTCTTCATCAGTAGCTATTATACCATCCGAGGTGATATACGTGCCATCATTCATGATATAAATAACCTCTGCACCAAACTTTTTCGCATATTCCAAGCCCATACCGGGTTCCAGTACAAAGCATGCGGTGGAAAGTGCATCGGATAAAAATCCCTCATCAGCTATTACGGTTACGGACACCGGGTAAACATCCTTGTAGGGATAAGGAGAAGACAATAAAGAAGCGGGTATGATCTGTCTTCGCTCTATATCTTCGGGAGTCCATGCGGGATACCCCGTAAAAGGATCAAGAATATGATGATACCTTACTCCGCCCGATTCGAAATATCTTTCATAACTTCCTGAAGTCGAAACAAAATGACATGCATTTAGTTCGATAACTCCGAAAGGAGCATCCGAGTTTCCGAAAGGATCCTTAATCCCGACTTTAAAAGGTGACCCGTCGTCTTTAAATCCATATACGAGAATACTTCCGCCTGCGCTTATTACAGCTCCTCTCACTCCTTTGTCATCAAGGATCTCTTTTACCAGATCAAGATAAATACCCTTTCCTATGCTTCCAAGATCGGTTACGGAGTTATCTTCCATTGCTTCCGCTATAAGATTTTCGGAAGGAACCGAAAACTCGCTTTCTCCCTTTACCGCACCTTCTATATCCCAAAGATCGCACAGCGCTCCTATATGTACATCAAAGGCGCCGAAAGACGAATCACGTATCTCATCGCATCTGTCCAAATATGTATTCAGATCAATGGTGTGTCCTTCTATGTCATATTTTAAAACTCCGGGATTTTCAGGCAGGTAGGAACATATAAGGGACTGCTCGGAAAAACGGGAAAGAACGTTTTCATCCAAAGACTGTCCGACATCCAAAAGATCAGCGGGAGTCACTTCATCTCCATATACAGTCACGGTAAAAATCGTATCCATAACAAGTCCCGAGCCCGTCATCGCAGCATTATTTCCGCAGCCGGAAAGTATGCCGGCCATCAGGATGCCCGCCGAAAAAGCCGCTATGTATTTTTTTAATCTGTATGAAAGCACTGAATGTATCATTTCTTCAAACGTGATAAAATGCCATTATGTCGATAAAAATCTCAAAACAAAATATCGCACCCTTTATCATGACAGGGTTACTGCTGGTACTTGCCGCAATATCCGTGCTTTGGATCTTTATGATCAAAAATGATAAAGGTGAAACCGTAGAAATAGTATCAAACGGCGTATGCGTATGGACAGGTGATCTTTCCGGGATAAACGGAGAACTTGTCCTTACCGTGATAAACGATCCCGCTGATGAAAATTGTCCCCGCGTAATCGAAGGAAATATCCCGTCGGGAAGCCATTACAATGTCATCCGTATAACAAGTGAAGGCGCATGTATCATTGATTCCGACTGTGCCACTCACATCTGCATTCACGAAGGCATCACATCATCGCCTTCAAAACCTCTGGTATGTCTTCCCAACAAACTCCTGATCACCGTAACCGGAGAAAGTTCCGATACCGACGCCATAACATATTGAGCATGAAAAAAGACACCCGTAAAATCGTAACACTCGGACTTCTTGCCGCACTCTCTCTTGCGATATATGCTTTTGAAAGTGTGCTTCCCCCAATCTTGCCCATTCCGGGAATAAAGCCCGGTCTGTCCAATATCATCATCCTGTACGCACTAAAGAGATTCGGAAAAAAAGAAGCAGGATCAGTCCTGCTTGTACGTCTCCTTCTCTCCGCTTTCCTTTTCGGAAATGCGATATCTTTACTTTATTCCGCAGCCGGCGGATTCCTGGCTCTCCTTATCGAGATTGTCTGCGATAAGATCCTGTCCGGCAAAAACCTGCAGATCACCGGAGCATTCGGCGGGCTGTTTCATAACATCTCACAGCTTCTTGTTGCCATAATCATCATGCAGACAAGTGCGGTGATCTCATATGCTCCTTATCTGTTCATCTCAGGTATTATCACGGGACTATTTACCGGATACGCCGCATATTTCCTGCTTAAGATAAAGATTCCCGAAGTCTGATCAGTTTTCTTTTTCCCTTAATTCGTTCAAAAGCTGTAAAACAGTTCTGTTAAACACCGGATGTCTGTAACCCGGTTCTATTTCGCACACGGGTTCAAGTACAAAGAACCTGTTCTGCATATCTATGTGAGGTATCTGAAGAGAGGAATCTCCGTATACCAGATCGTCATAGAAAATAATATCTATATCCAGAGTTCTGGGGCCCCAGTGGATTTCCCTTACTCTGTTATGTTTTGCTTCGATACCCTGTGCAAAAACCAGAAGATCCTTAGGCTCGAGAATTGTTGATACCGTAACTGCACAGTTAATGAATTTGGCCTGATCCGTATATCCGTAGGGCTCGGTCTCAAGCATTCCCGATACTTTGATAACATTGGTGGCGGGATCTTCATCAAGTTCCGCGATTGCTTCCCTTATGTGCTTTTCCCTGTCTTCCATGTTGGAGCCCAGGCTCAGCACCGCTTTATGCCTGCTCATCCTGCGTACAACGGAAACATAATCAAATTCATGTGCAATGGGAGCTTCGGGCTTTTTGATCTCAACCACTACCGAAGACAGCAGAGAATATTTCAAAAGAATACTCTTACTGAGTTCCTCCGCAGCTGTTTCAATAAGCTTGAAGGTATTTTCCGTAAGAAACGACACAATATGATCGCACATATCGGCGTAGTTGGTGGTGAGCATAAGTTCATCCATGCTCGCCGCAGCCTTTATGTCCTGATAAGCATCAACACATACATAGAAGTTCTGACCTTTTTCGGTCTCTTCGGGAAGTACGCCGTGGTGCCCGAAAATCTTCAGATCTCTGATCCTTATGAGTGAGTAATCTCTGTCATTTATCTCCTGTGCCATACATTATTCCTTCCGTCATACGAATGGCCATTGCGTTCATTTTGACATTGTGAACTCTGACAAATCTTGCTCCTGCCTGAGCTGACATAACGGAGATTGCGCAGGTGGCGGGATCTCCCTCGGCAGGTTTGATACCGAGTGTCTTAAATATAACGGATTTTCTGCTTGCTCCTACCAGTATGGGATAGCCCATATTGGTGAAATCCGAAAGATGTCTTATTACTTCCAGATTCTGTTCAAGTGTCTTACCGAAGCCGATACCGGGATCGAGAATGATACGGTCTTTTCTTACACCGGCTTCAAGTGCGATCCTTACGGACTCTCCGAGTTCTCTTGCAACATCCGTGATCAGATCTCCGTAAAAGGTATCGTCACTGTTATGCATGAGAACGCATAAAGCTCCGTACTCTGCGGCAATCTTAGCCATCTGAGGATCCTGTCTGAAGCCCCAGATATCGTTGATGATATCTGCACCGGCATCAAGTGCTTTCTTTGCAACCGATGCTTTATAGGTATCGACGGATATGGGGATATTGAGATACTTCCTGATCTCTTTTACCACGGGAATTACTCTGTCCGCCTCTTCATCGGCATCAACGGGAGTATAGCCGGGCCTGGTGGACTCACCGCCGATATCGATGATATCAACCCCCTCCGAAACCATTTCCTCAGCTCTTCTAAGAGCGCTGTTTAAGTCAGTATAGCTGCCGCCGTCGGAAAAAGAATCCGGAGTGACATTCAAGATTCCCATTATATATGTCTTATGGGGATCACCGAAATTAGAAATATCCATTTATCAATTACCGCCCTGTGTCATTAATGCAAGATATCTGTCCGTAAGCGCTGCATCCTCTGCAAACACTCCCCTTGTAGCGATGGTAAGGGTACGGCTTCCGGGCTTTTTGATGCCTCTCATGGTCATGCAGGTATGCTCGGCATCCAGCACAACCAAAACACCCTTGGGATCCAGAGCTTCTTCAATGGCATCAGCGATCTGCATGGTCATATGCTCCTGGATCTGAAGGCGTCTTGCATAGATCTCTACGCATCTTGCAAGTTTGCTGATACCCACAACTTTTCCGTTGGGAATATAAGCAATGTGAGCCTTTCCGAAGAAGGGAAGCATATGATGTTCGCACATCGAATAAAAAGTAATGTCTTTTTCGATAACCGGTGAATCTTCCTCAACCGTAAAGAAAGTATTGAGGACATCTTCAGGCTTCCGGGCATAGCCCGCCATAATCTCCTCATACATACGTCCGATCCTGTCGGGAGTAGCTTTCAGGCCTTCTCTTTCCGGATCTTCACCGATTGCTTCTATGATAAGCTTTGCAGCTTCTTTTATCTTATCCTGATCGATCATTTTTTCTGCCGTAAGATCACTGAAGATCAATATCGTTTACATCGCCTACATCACCGGAGCCGATGTCTAGCATGTTAACGGTACGTCTCTTGATCCTTGCCTCCTCGGAAGTCTTAAGGAGGTAATTCTTTATCTCCTCTGAATTCTTGATATGCTTTAATACAAGCTCTTTGTCGGTAGTATCACCGGTATAGCAGGTGATGGTGCCGAGTCCGCAAAGTCTCTCCATAAATGACTGGGTGAGCTTTACGTCAACGATCTTGTACATGTAACAGTCATCCTGAACAAGCTTGAAAAAGCCGCTCTTTACGTTAAGCATGTCTTCTTTCATGCGATAAACCGTAAATGTCCAGGGGAGTCCGAGGAACAAAAGGCGCTTTCTCTCAACGTGATCATAACCTTCAGTCTGTTTCATAATTATCCTCCATACCGTGAAAAAAAATACGTACCGCTATATTTTATCATCTTACCCCTCCGTTTTCCAATTTTTTATACCTGCGCCTATTTGAACCGTCCTTGCTGACTCCTTCAGTTTCCAATTAAGGCATGGATATGCCCGTATTTTTATGCTCATGGTCACTTCGTTAAGCTGTTCTAACGAACACGCAACGTATATTTCACCGTCCGGCGTCGCTCACATTCGACTTCCCTGTCTCATGTTCGCTGATTTTTCCATCCGGGAAAAATCCCGCCTTGATAAGTATGTGTTCATAAGAACAGCTAAACTCGTTCAAATGTCGCAGAAAAATACGGGCATATCCATACCTTACTAACGAAAAATCTGTAGAGTCAGCAAGGACAGTTCCTGCCGGCTTCCGGGAAATGACGCAAGGAAGGTGCAGACATATGTATTTATCCGTGCGATTTTGAACAAGTTTAGCTGTTCTTAGGGATGTATCCCCGTAAGCACAATTTTGCCCGGATGGCAAAATTAGCAGGCATGAGACATGGATGTCGAACGCCTGCGGTGCGGAGTCATCGCTGAACATACATCCCTTAGAACAGCTTAACGAAGTGATCATGAGCACGGATAAATACATATGTCTGCACCTTCATGCTCAGTCCTGACAAGTCGGCAGGAACCGTCCCCATAGCTCTATGCAGAAGGTGGATTTTGGAGTAGAATTGAAGGAGTTGGAGGCAGACTAAACATGATACACGTAATCATCAACTCTTCATCGGGCTCTGAAAAGGGATCCGTGATTGAAAAAGTCGTTAAGCCCTATCTCTCACAGGCAGGTGAGAAATTCGAGATCCACTACTCCGAAAAGCCCGGAGACATCGCCAGGATCGGCGCAGAGATCACCAAAGATGCCACATCTAAAGTAAGAATACTTCTCATCGGAGGCGACGGTTCCATCAATGAACTCCTCTCCGGTATCGAGGATACATCGAATATCATTTTAAGCATCATCCCCACCGGTTCAGGCAATGATTTTGCAAGATCCGTCGGAATCCCCTTTGATATCAGACTTGCTCTTGATATTGCCGTAAAAAGAGGACGCACCAGCATCATAGACCTGGGTGAAGTCAGATATAACGACGGCACTTCAAGAAAGTTCATAATCAGTGCAGGTATCGGCTTTGATGCTGCGGTTTGCGAAGAGGCCATGCATTCAAAGCTCAAGAAAGCTCTCAACAAAGTAGGTCTCGGTAAACTCTCCTACGGCGCTATAGCCGTAAAACAGATATTCGGTGCGGATAAACCGGACGGTATGATCTCTTTTGACGGAGGTGAGGAAATCCCTGTAAAGAAGATCCTGTTCTCCGCATTTATGAACGAGCCTTTCGAAGGAGGTGGATTCAAATTCGGACCGAAGGCTTCCCATACGGACGGAAAACTGGATGTCTGTACAGTAAATGATATATCCTGCGGAAAGGTATTCTTCGTTCTTCCGTTTGCAATGAACGGAAAGCATTTCATGTTCAAGGAAGTGTACGGAGAAAAAGCATCAAAGATTCACATAAAGCTCACTTCTCCCGTCTGGGTTCACACCGACGGCGAAGTCACAAGACAGGCCGACGAGCTTTCCATCAAAGTTCTGAAATCTGCAATAAACATAACACTACCCTGATCTTTCGATCAGGGTAGTTCTTTTATTGAGCCTTATTCAAATCCAAGATATTCCCAATTATCAAGATCATAGGGAGAACCGGTTACGCTGTACCAATCATCCGGGATAAAAGTGTATCCGTTATTGTAGCTTATATCCCAATTTCCCGATAAGAATACTCTGTGTATATCTTCGTACTTTTCATGACCGTCCAGAAGATTGCCTGTATAGGGATTAACGGGATTGTCTATAACTCCCTCTACCGCCATGGGACAGGTATCTGCGTTAGTCATAAATTCAAAGGACGATTCAAATCCGTGAGCATCAAAATCTTTGACCATAAAGAGGGGAAGATACCACTCGACCGATTCATCTCTGACATCTAATCTGAAACCGTCAAACCATCCCAATCCGATACCGTGATCTGCTACGATAATGATCCTTGTATTATCATATACGCCTTCTGCTCTCAGGTAGTCAAACCACTCTCCCAGCTTTATCAGAGCGGCCATATTGACATGATAACTGGTCACCTTCTGAGCATCGGTAAGGTTCATGGCCTGTCCCAGCAGATAATAATAGCTGCCTGTATAGTACTCGGTATTATCTACATGCTCCTGAGGTAAATAGTCAGGAAGCTGAAGAAGAGTAGGTTCATGAGCTGTACAATTGTACATCATCAGGAATTCGCCGTTATCATTATCACTGAACTCGGTGATCTCATCCATATTATCAAGAACCGTATACCATGACATAAAGGTATTCGAGATTCCGTCAGCCATAAGAGTTCCTTCCCAGCTCTGCTCGGAGTCTCCGGTAAAATCATCAAGGGCGATCTGACTGACCGCATGGGATTTCATATACTCTTTATTGTAATTTCCTCCGTCATAAAGAAGTCCCTGGAGGAATAAAGGAACAGTCTTCATTTCACCGAAATAAAAGAAATTCCTCTTAAGATCCTCAATACTTCTGTTTCCCATAACTCCGGGATTATCCAGGAATTTGTCTTTGGAAATATAAGTGTTGATCTCGGGATGATCATCATAAATACTCAAATCCGGAATCTGTGAATATCCTGCAAGAGGAGGATCCATTACGGTAACTCCAAATCCGTTTTCCGAAAACAATACGGGAAGCACCTTAAGAGCCTCATCGGTTTTATCCGCAAGGAGCATATCATCCCTTTGATTCATTTCATAAGGGGTATATTCATATCCTCCGAAAACCGCCGGCATTCCGAAGTTTGTTGCTCTTCCGTAGGAAATGGTATCGTGATAATAGGTAAATCCGTCAAAAGCTGTCATGAGCTCGGGACGCTCATTTATCAGAAACGGTACGGCAGGTCCCATTGCACGATCCAGCATTATGATCACAACATTTTTGCCGTTTTTAGACAGGGATATTTTAGGCATATCCTCATAATCGGCAGATGCGTTATACATATCATAAAACTTGGCATACTCAGCATTTATTCCATGGATATTAACACCCGATATGCAGATAAATGCTACACATCCTGCTGAGGCAAGTGTTCCCGCAAATGCGGGCTTAAACTTGTAAACTATTATCACTGCTGCCGCAACGGCAAGAATCAGCAAAATATCTTTAACTATCAATCCGGTTGCAAAAACAGGAGTAACATCGTACTTAAGATCGGTGGAAATCGTTCCGAGTCCCGAACCTGATAGCATATAGTTCACTACCGCACTGCCGCACACTATAGTATAGACAAGTGAGAATATCTTTCGGGTCTTAGCGGTAGAAAACAGATAATAAATACCTATCCATACAACATGAAAACCAATACCCAGTGACAGAGAATATACAAGATAGCGCGAAGGATTAAATATATCCATCGTACTGATAAATTCCGTTGCAGATGCCGCCAGCACATTTGCAGGAATATACAGTCCCGTCATAACAGCCATCAGAAAAGCGCAAGACAAGAAAATACGGTCGAACCCTTTGCCCTCGGCTTCTTTCTCTTTCTTTTTAACAACAGATTCGGTTTCGGTATTAGTCTTAATGCCCGGTATTTTTATCTTTCTGCTTTCAACAAATTTCTGAACGGCATTTTTAAGAAGTGAAAACAGATTATTGAATGTCCAATAGATAACCAGTCCTGCAGGAGAATTATACAAAAGCACCAGAAATACAAGTGCTGTTACATAGAGCTGAATCTTCTCCTTACGCAGATGGCCCTTGGAATAAATGGTTCCCGAAACAATATTGATGAGTGTCATCAATATGGGAAGTATATTAATGCTGTGTCCGAAAAGCTTAAGCACACCATCGGGTGAACCAAGATCATTTATCAGATATACAGGTCCGTAGGGATTATGTATAAAACTCAGGAGAATGGAAGGTGTTCCCTTAAGAACGGTAACTCCTGACAAAAATCTGAATGCAGCAATGAAAAACGGTATCTGAAGAAACAGTGATGATACTCCGCGTAAAGCATACACAGGCTTATAATCACAGATTCTGTAATAAGCCTGAAGCATCATTACTTTCTCATCACCCTTGAAAGTCTTTTTGATATGAGAGATACAGCTCTCCATAGCCTTCTCCCTCTCTCTTTGCTCCGATTGAAGTTTATCGGCACGCTTATAAAGAGGAAAAACCAGTATATTTACGATAAGGCTCAGAGCAAAAAGTGTGGCAAAGGGTTTACCAACCCATCTGTATACGATGAAAAATACTGTCTCAAACAGTATCTCAAGAGGACGTATTGTTAGAAAATAAAGTATATCCGTAAACATTTATGCAGACTCCTTCATATCTGAAGGCTTATCACCTGCAGAAACAAGTTCTTTATATTTTGAGACAACATATTCGGCAGCGCGCTCCGCACCTTCTCCGTAATGAGCCCATGTCTCCTGTCTTGCCTTATTCCTTCCTTCGGAATATTCGGTGCATTCAAGGCATTCATCTATTACGGCTTTCATGTCATCAAGATCATTCTTTTCAAGTTTTCTTCCGATCGAAGGAAGAATCTTGATAGTCCAGAGATCATCATCTATCCAGGAAGCATCATAAGGAGCTTTATCCATCTCTGCTCCCGTATAGATGACAGGCTTATCGTAGACAAGAGTGAAATCAAAAATAACTCCGGAGAAATCGGAAATCATGATATCGCTCTTCATAAGAACATCGAAGTTATCATTGTCACGATTCCAGGTGACGCCGCTTCCTTCACCGTACTTTTTCATAAGTTTATCCATCAGTTCCTTCTCCGAAGCAAAGGATTGAGGATGAGGCCTGATGATAACGTCATAACCGGTTTTCAAAAGAGCATCAATAAGCTTTTCTCCATACATGCTCAAAGCTCCGCTCTTCCCCCATGAAGGAGCCAGAAGCACTGTTTTCTTATCCGATGAATTCCTGCCATAATCCGGCTGTTCCTTGGCTTTCTTGATTCTGTCAGCCATAACGTCCATATAAGGAATACCGACTATCTCGATATCCTTGGCAGGTTCATTCCTGAGTCTTTCAAGTTCTCTTATCTGATCTTTCTGATAATCTCCGGATAAAAGAATGGCATCATAAAAATCTATTCCGAACATCCTGTAAAGAGTGATATCACTGGATGCATGAGGAATATGAATATAATACTGAGCATTCTGAGATCTCTTCCACTGGAACACATCAAGGCTTGGTGTAGTGGAAAGAACTATGACCGCATTTACAAGATTCATCTTGGCAAACGCTCTGTTTCCCTCACCGATGAATTCCGCGGTAATATTCTCATACTTTTTCTCAAGAGCCGGATCATCCGACGACATGGTGTAATAGACACATTTAATGTTCTTTGCTTCCAGCCTGTCGCATATGGGTTCGAAAATATTCCAATATCTCTTATGATCGGAAAAGATAACAACGGGAATCCTCTCATCGAGAGTTTTCTCCATTTTACCTACGCCTATACGGTATTTGAGTTTAACCCAGTAAGCGCGTACAAAAAGCATCATAGATCCGAACAATCCAAACAGTACGGAAAAGATCATTCCGCCCGTTCCGGGATCTATATATGCAGAAATAATCGAGTGTGTAAAAATCATTATAAATCTCCCGGTGAAATACCATCAAAGCTCTGACAAATACTTTGTAAAGGCATTCTTATTTTCTATGGCGGTGGTAGTGGGACGGCCCAGGTCTTCCCTTGCGCCTATGGAACATTTAACTTCGATAAGAGTAAGTTCATTTCCCGCCTTGGCTGCTTTGAGCTCAACATCAAGTTCCTCATATGTGCTTACGGAAACAGCTTGGGGATAACCACATGCTTTGGCTATCTCAACCACATTGATATTTGAAGCAACGGTAGGCATACCGCCTACGGTTTCGTGTGCTCCGTTGTTAATAACCACATGAATAAGATTAGCGGGCTTATTGGATCCGATAACAGCCATCGCTCCCATGTGCATGAGCAGAGCTCCGTCTCCGTCGATGCACCATATACGGGTATCTTTCTTATTCAGCGCAACTCCGAGAGCGATCGATGAGCTGTGTCCCATGGAACCTACGGTAAGGAAATCATATTTATGATCCTGTCCGTTGGCTGTCCTTATCTCAAAAAGCTCTCTGCTTGCTTTACCGGTTGTGGAAACTATCGGATCTTCACCGCTCACTTCCACGATATGTCTGATGATCTCTTCCCTGAGCATCTTATTGTCATTGGAATATTTAACGGAAGGGGCATCCGTAAGAGCGCCTTTCTTAATAACAAACGCAACATCCTTGCCGGAAGCAAGTATTGCCTTATACTCTTCCATCTTGGCTCTGAGTTCATCTTCGGTTGTATCCTTATCGACTACAAATGCCTTTATATCCATATCTTCAAGAAGTTTAAGAGTCACTTCTCCCTGATAGATATGCTGAGGCTCATCGTGAACTCCGGGTTCTCCGCGCCATCCCACTACAAAGATAACGGGGATCGCATAAACTTTATCATTCAGGAGTGATGCAACGGGATTGATGATATTTCCCTCTCCGGAATTCTGCATATAAACAACGGGAACCTTGCCTGTTGCAAGATGATAACCTGCAGCAAGTGCGGTACAGTTTCCCTCGTTTGCAGCGATCATGTGATGTTCGGGAGAGATCCCGTATTTATCCATCAGATAATTGCAAAGCGCCTTAAGCTGTGAATCGGGAACACCGGTGTAAAAATCCGATCCCAAAATATTAGCAAAACTTTCTACTTTCATTTTTCTGTTCCTATGCTTTGTATTTGCTTATTTTTTCTTCGACTGCTTTAAGTTCATCCACGGTATCTATTTCAACGATATCTCCGTCTTCGATCGGATGAACCGTGATATCAATCTTATCCAGAATGCTGTGTACCACTTCATCCCAGAACAGTTCCTCATATCCGGGTTTTCCCCAGGTTTCGTCTACGGCATCTGCAATAGCTTCGGATTCCTCTTCGTAAAAATAGGAAATTCCGCACATATTATAGACACTGTCTCCGCCTTTTCCTATGCGGGTTATCCTGCCCGATGCGTCCTGCTCAAATACCCAGTCATCGGAATGACCTTCTACCATCCTTCCGAAGTAGCAGGATTTATCTATCTTTCCGCAAAGCACATCAGGATCGGGTATGTAAAGATCCGCTTCGCAGACAAATACTTTGAGACCTCTCATATAATCCGTAACCGCATGTATGGAGGATATATTGTTTATGGTCTCATAATGCTCATTTACGATTATGGTGATATTGCCGTACTTTTCGTGAAGATAATCAAACTGATCTCCGAGGTAACCTGCGACGACAAATATGTGTGACACGCCTCTTTTTTCAAGGGCATCTATGACCGTTTCGATCATTGGCTTCCCATCAACCGCAATAAGCGGTTTGGGCTTCTCAAGAGTAAGCGGTCTCATTCTGGTGCCCATTCCGGCAGCCATAAGTATTGCTATTTCATCATTCATAATTGCTTTCTTCTCACTTATCGTATCTGACGGGAATGCTTACGCCTGTTGCTTTCAGTGCTTCTTCAAACACCTTCCAGAATTCCCTAATATCTTCATCCGTGATCACACCGAGCGCACAGAGTCTGAAGGTTCCCCTGCTTTCTATCTTGCCGGGATAAATGGTAAATCCGCGCTCATATACGTAATCGTGTACCTTCTCAAAATCCCAGTTAGGATCGTCGGGATAAACAATTGCGGAAACAAGTCCCGACTGAATTGATCTGTCCAAAGCTTCCTTAAATCCCAGTCTGTCCACGCCTTCACGAATCGCGTTCATAACCTTGGTATGGCGTTCCCACTTTGCCTCTTCACCCTCTTCGAAGTATTCGATAAGAGCCTGCTTTGCCGCATATACCGTCTGAACGGGAGGAGTAAAATGCATCTCTCCGGTGCGCTCGAAGAAATCGTACTGCATGAAAAGGTTGCAGTAATAAGATCTTACGGGGAAGTTCTTACTCTTTTCGATGATGTCCTTTCTTCCGACTATGAAAGAAAGACCGGTCATTCCCTGTATTCCTTTTTGTGCGGAAGCCATGCAGAAATCAATGTTCTCATCATATACATTGATAGGTCTGAGAGCATATGCACTTGTCGTATCCGTTATCAAAAAAACACCGTACCTGTGAGCGATCTCACCGATCTCCTTAACGGGATTGAGAAGACCGGTTCCTGTCTCATGGTACGTTACATAAACATATCCGATATCGCTGTTTGACTTAAATACATCCTCGATCTCTGTCAGAGAAGGAACTTTATCGATAGGCTGCTTAAGCTCGATGAGAGGAAGGTTATAAGCTCTGCATACATCAACCGCTCTCTGTGAATATGAACCGTTGTTGATCACAAATGCCTTTTTATCCGTATCAAGGAGTGAATTAAGTGCTATATCGATGCAGATGGTTCCTGATCCGCAGAAAAGCACCGAAGTATAATCCTCTTTTTTGCCGTGAACTATACGGACAAGATCTTCTCTCATGGGAGCCATGATGGATTGAAACTCTTTCTCGCGGGGGCAGATATCCGGAACGACCTGTGCCATCTTGACCGTATCAGTCGTAGTGGAAGGTCCGGGATTAAGCAAAATATTTCTCTTTATCTCCATAATTAATTCTCCGTACGTTTATTTACTTCATCAGATCTCATCAATCAGCGTGATGATATCCTTGATAGACATCAGCCTGTCATCAACTTCCTTGGCTCTGTGATACCTGAGGATATCTTCCGCCGTTTTCTGCATGGCAGGAAAAGCCGCTCTGGTGAGCTGGTTTGCATAGATAACGATATTTACTCCGTGTGCCACCAGTTCATTTTCGGTAATGGTGTTATAACTGCTGGGAACAACGACGATGGGAGTGGTCTTGTCCTTTTCCCTGAATCTGTCACAGAATTCAAGTATCTCATCGGGAGTTTTGCGTCTGCTGTGGATCATGATACCGTCAGCTCCTGCGGCAACAAATGCCTCAGCTCTCGTAAGGGCATCTTCCATTCCACGCTCGAGTATCAGGCTCTCGATCCTGGCTATGATCATGAAATCATCGGTAAGCTGTGCTTTTTTACCGGCTCTGATCTTAGCGGAAAAATCCTCGATATCAGCCTGAGTCTGTTTAACCTCTGTTCCGAATAAGGAATTCTTCTTAAGGCCTGTCTTATCTTCTATGATAACTGCGCTTACGCCCAGTCTTTCCAAAGTTCTTACCGTATATACAAAATGCTCCGCAAGCCCGCCGGTATCTCCGTCAAAGATAATGGGCTTAGTTGTGACTTCGGTAATATCTTCGATGGTTCTGAAACGGCTGGTCATATCAACAAGTTCAATATCAGGCTTGCCCTTTGCAGTACTGTCGCAAAGGCTTGAGATCCACATGGCATCGAACTGATCCAGCTTACCGTTATCACCTTCAACCACTGTTTTCTCAACAATAAGTCCGGTAAGACCGCTGTGAGCTTCCATGGCCTTTACTATATCCGTCATGGAGATAAGCTGTCTTAATCTCTTTCTTCTGTACTCCGGCATGGACAGCTTTTCTTTGATCTGCATGTCCACTTTTCTTACATCTTCGTTAAATGTGTAAGGAACATCGATAACCTCCCCGCCGTACGCGCTGACAAGTTCGATAACGCGCGCACGAATGGAACTTTCCGGTCCTTTACACCAATTGTCACCATGCAGGACATAGTCAGGATGAAGGGATTCTATAACATCCTCATAGAACATGTCATTCTGTACGATCACAGAATCAACTCCGTCTATCTCACCGTAGATCCTGATTCTCTGCTCTTCCGAAACGGTCGGAAATCTGTTGTATCTTATGGAAGCTTTGTCGCTGAGACAGCCCACAACAACCCTTCCGTACTTTTTAGCTTCATTGATGATATTTAAGTGTCCCGCATGTATAACATCTGTAGCAAAACATGTATAAACTGTTTTCATATATGTTCCTCATTATTCGGATTTATGCATACTTAATCATTATAGTACTTTGGACTCTTTATTTCCACCAAGAGGGAAATCAGGGCGGTCAAAATGCATGTATTATACACAAATAACGACAGAAAAACGTTTTTCATCCAAAAAAATTATCAAACTGACTATTGAAGTTTGTATACATTACGCTATACTAAACAGAGTCGGCTGTCGGGGGATATACTGGTGCAGCCCGAAGGATAAAAAATGAATTTCATTAAACACGCATATTTCAAAGTCAATGATTTTGTACACGCACACAAGGAAGGTATTCCATTTCTTGTGTATACGGTGTTTTATCTCACCTGGTTTTCGATTCTCGAAAACAACGTAGTGTTTCCCAAGTACCTGATACACATAGAAGCCGATAACCACATCCCTTTCTTACCGGCCTTCATAATCCCCTATGAGATCTGGTTTGTATATGTACTGGGAACCATCCTGTTTTTCCTTTTTACCAGCAAAAATGATTATTGGAAGTTGTTCATATTCTTAGTAACAGGAATGACACTCTTCCTCATCATCTCCACCATCTGGCCCAACGGTCAGGACCTCAGACCGGGCCTCAAGGGAACGGAAGGATTTTTCGAAGCCTGGGTATTGCATCTGTATCAAACGGATACGCCCACAAACATCTGCCCCAGCATTCACGTATATAATTCACTCGGTGTTGAATTTGCCATCGCCAGATGCGAAAAACTTAAAAAGTATAAATGGGTACAGATATCAAGCTTTATCCTCTGCGTCCTGATCATACTTTCAACAATGTTCCTCAAGCAGCACTCGGTATTTGATGTAGCTACGGCTTTAGTACTCGGAATCCTGATGTACTACCTGATCTACTATCTCGACATTGTTCAGGCTTTCAGAACATCCAGAGCAAAGAGACAGGCTAAAAAAGAGTACGTAAGAAAGAATTAAACAAAACCCTCTCTACCAAATTGAGGTGACCCCAAAAAGTTAGACTTTTTAAGCGTAGCAGTGTTTTGGCTGCTACGCTGTTTTTATGCAGCCAAGAGGTTGAGTCTATACTGAACAGGACTCATCCATCCTAGTTTCTCTTTAATCCTTTGCTCGTTGTAATACTTTATATATCGTTCTATTTCGGATTTCAATTCTTCGTAACTATAATAAACTACACCGTAATAGATTTCTTGTTTAAGCAGGCCAAAGAAGTTTTCCATTACTGAATTGTCGAGGCAGTTACCT
>JAEEGL014085708.1_pt1 | contig 31554 bp, 22 predicted proteins | sample 9134231 | NCBI WGS metagenome assembly JAEEGL01 (sample SAMN16246548, study PRJNA631951) | gut metagenome | biome: gut microbiome; feature: rumen; material: fiber-attached | host: Bos | place: Iran: Karaj | collected 2018-10 | reverse complement strand
GAGCATCCGCCTCGCTTCGTCCAGGCAGAGCTCTGTCTTGTCTTCTGAAAGAAGGATATCACTGTTCATGGCTTGCCGTCCTGAATCTGCCAGGCCGTTCCTCGTCGCCGTGCTCGATGATATATTCGATCAGATCTGCCTTGGCTATGAGGTACCTGCCGTGGACAACGTATCCCGGGAGTTCCTTTTCTTTCAGCTTTTCGTATATCAGATTTTTGCTCTGATGAAGCGCTCTTGCGATCTGTATCGGCGTCAGTATCTCCGGCAGTTCCCGGAAAAGCGACCTGAGCGCCGTCTGTTTTTCCTCTCTTGTCCTAATATGTATCTCCGTATATATTCGCCTCGGTTTATACTTCGGCAACAACACAATACCACGGAATAAACGAAAGTCCAGACATTCACGAAAATTAAAAGAAAATTTTCACCACGAATAACGAAAACAAACTGTTAACGCCTCCTTAATCTGCATTTAACGCCTTTGTAGTATAATTATATGGGGCAAAGAGACCGATTCTCGCTGGTGCGAACGAACTGTTCAGCTCGAAGTCCAGACTGGTTCCGGCTGCATTCCTTGAACCACAAATTGTGCTGCTTTTCAGTAAGCACGGATGGTAGTGTATAACCGAAAATGCAGCCACGCCCTAATATAGAATCCACGGAGGCAAATTATGGAAATAGTGTATGAACGGGTTTGTGGTCTCGATATACACAAAGATATGATCGCGGCATGTATGATAAAGAAGGGGCGCCGCGAACATATGCAGTTTGGCACAATGACTGACGAACTGTTAAAGGTGCTTGGCGGAAATCTCCGTCAGGTCACCGGCTTTATTGAAAGCGCGGTAAAGACCTGCCATGTGGAACTGACGACTCTCATCGTTCCCGGTGAAAACGACAGCGAAGAGGAGGTGCGCGAGCTCTCCGGATGGGTAAGCGGACTGAAGAACCCGGACGGAGAAAGCGTTCCGCTTCACGTTTCGAGATTTTTCCCCAGATTCCACATGATGGACCGCTCCGCCACCTGCGTAAAGACAGTTTACCGTCTGGCGGACGTTGCCCGGGAAAAACTGAAATACGTATACACCGGAAACTGTTGACTTCGTTCAACGTGAAGGGAAAATCAAACTTTTTTTCCTCTATACGTTCGCAAAAACGTGAGATCTGTCTATTTAAGTTTACACAATTTGTTAGACAAACCCAAAAAATATTCAGTCAGACAAATTCAAAAATCAAAAAGCGCTCCAAAAGGAGCGCAATAGAAATGTTTTCTATTTACCTGAAATCTTTTCCTCAAGTTTACTGCACAGAAGATTTCTCTGCTCAAAGAACTCGACAGATGACTGCGTATACTCGACAACGCTTGTGGTAACACCCGACATTATGCTTTTTACCAAATCCTCTCCCAGCACCTCTTTTGCAAGGAGCAGAAGTTCGTAATCTTCGATTCCGTCGCGGATAGTTTCAAGTCTGATTGAAGACGCGGGATAATACTTATTAATGAAATTACCAGGATATAAAAGTGAACCGTCACCGTATGTGCTGTCGCTGATCCAACTCACCGTCAGCATGCTTGACCAAGGGTCATTGACTGCAGTCCAGGAGTTTGCCGACCAGTACAGAAATCCTTCTGCACCATTCTGGTAAGCCTGCCAGAACAAAATTCGGTGGTCCACTGTCGGTTCATTTAGAAAAAGATTAACATAAGGTTTCCCCGGTTCCCAGCATACATATGTCCAGATGGTTTTCCCAGCCTTACGCATATCGTCAAGACGGGATGAAATTGACTGGTTACCAAAAAGAAACAGTTTCGGATTGAATACATCAATAAGTTTTGACATAAAATCAATCTGATCCGAATTTCCATATCCGCAGTTTGTATAGAAAGAGCATATAGTTAGGATCTCTTGCCACTTTTCCCTTACAGGATCGGTAAGCGCTTTCATTTCGTCAAGCATTGCGACCGAATACGGCTCGTCATAAATGCAGAAGAATGCTTTCGCGAGCCACTCGGGTTTGGTTTTCAGTTTTTCCACAATCGCATCCAGCGTTGACTCCGGAAGCGTATGGTCAACATAAACCGTAGTAACGCGCGGATCGTCAAGATACTGATCCGCTCTGTCGTCAAGAATGTCGTACGGCAGCCCTATTCCGCAAAGCCCGTATTCGAGAAGCATATCGTAATAGTTTTTGTAGATCTGCCTGAAAAGGGAGACGTTCTGCGCCGTTTCCTCCTCGCTGCTTCCCGCGAGAATGCTTTCAACGTCTCCGCTCAATGCGTCGCGCACCTTGGTCTTTTTCATGATCTCAAAGTACGCGATACTTTTTTTGTCAATCCCGACCACGGTTTCAAGGCTTGTCAGATCGGGAACGGCAAAATCCCACACGGAAACCGTGACAGCGAATTTTTCGAGCAGTTCGCCGTCTTTGTTTCTAAGAGCAAAAGTGAAAACATAGTCGCCAGCTTCCACTTCCTTCGATGTGTGGAAACGGATGTAGAACGCGCCGGTTTTGTTCGGCATAATCATAAAAGACGAATCCGTCTCGGCGACCGGATCCGAGTAGTTTCTGTCGGCAACCGGTATGAAATACTCTCTCATTACCGCCACGTCAAGTTCGTCGTATTCTCCGCTTTCGGCTTTGAGAGTCAACCCCGTGTATTTGCTTCCGCTTCGCAGGAGTATCTGGCAGGATTCATATTCGTTCCTTGCCATTTTTACGGAGTAGTCCGTCCTGATTTTTGCGGGCGGTTCGGTCTCGGTTCGGGCCTTGTCAAGAGACGAAGTCATCCACGACACTATATCGCTGGCGATTTTAGTTTCCTCATTGTCTGTTTCGACTGACGTTACAGTAACGGCATCGGTTCCTGCCGGACCGGCCGGACTGCCTGAACAGCCCGCAACAGCCGTCACCGCTAAAGCGATGACGGCTGCCGCGGAAAGAATTCTTGTTATTCTTTTCATTAACGAAGGCCTACGTTTTCATGATATTTCGCAACTATGTTGGCCAGAGCGTTGCGAATGGATTCCTCGTTCGCCTCGTAATAAGAGGTGAGAATGTTCTGTTTCATGCTTACGACAGTGCGGAATGCCATCGCGATTCCGCTCAGGCTCGAGTTGAACACCACCCCGAAATCGGATTTTCTTCCGTTCATAATCATGTCAAGGTACTTGTCGTTCTCGTATCTGCCTTTAAGCATCGTATCGTAGTAAACCGGAATAAGCGTCTTTTCCGATTCCGCATTGATCGCCTCGACTATGAGCGATACGAAGTCGGAATCCGGCACGGTAACGGGTATGCACATGACGTTGAAATTGTCCATCATTGAAGTGTAGTACCCTCCCTGATCCTCGTCAAACATCGGATATGGGAGAATGGTGTACTTGTCGGACATTTCGTTCAGACCGCCGAAACAGTAGCTCAGACACATTGTCGAGAACATTGCCTTCCCATCCACGAAGAGCCCCGGGCCGCCGTACGGATTTTCTGTTCCGAAAATAATCGATCCTTCGTTGTTCCAGTAAAGATCGATGATCTTGTCAACCGCCGTGACGGTTTTGGAGGAATAGAACGAGCACTTCAGCGTCGTGTCCTCATCGCGCGTGATGAGAGGAATATCGAAAGCGAAAGTGTATATGTCGAGGTTTGTCAGACTTTCCGCCGCGAACCCGTAAACGCCGTTCACGTCATCGTGAACTTTGGAAACGACAGAATTGAAATAATCGATGGTCCAGGTTTTATCATCCACATGGCCGTAAACGTCATTTGTAACTCCGTAGTCGTTTCCCATCCTCTCGTTGAACATCATCGCGTACGTATAGCGCAGCGCCTGAACGGAAGTGCTGCCTACGGTAGTGTAGATATGACCGTCTATTATGAGGTTGTCGTTGATGGTCTGATCCCAGTACGAAGCGTCAAGATTGGTGTAGCGCATGTTGTTCCAGTCCAGCATGGACGCGGAGGTTACCAGCGATCCGCTGACAAAAGCCATTGTAGACGTAATGTCATATATGTCCTCTCCCGCTATGGTTATAAGGGTGACTATGTCGGCTATCGTTCCGTACTGCATGTCGCCGGTCAGGTATACGGGTTTGATGTTGATGCCGTATGCTTCGCACACATTGGTGTTTCTTCTGTAAAGAGCCGAGTCGACTACGGAAACCGAATCCTCATAGGCGATGAATTCGTATTTGCCGGTCCCCGAATTGCAGCCTACTCTGAAAGAACGGCCGTCGTAATCGATGACGGGAATCCCTGCGGGCTCTGTTTCCGCAGCCGTATCCGATGTTTCGAAACTGCCGGAGCCGCTTTCCACCGGGGTGGCCGGTGAGCTGCCGCATGCCGCGGCAAGCGCTGTTAACAGAACGGCAAGAACCGTCGCTAAAAATTTCTTCATATGAAACCTCAACGTTTCTTTTTCCTTATCACCAGTGCGATTGATACGGAGGAAAAGACAACCGCTGCAGCTATGCATGGCATGATGTCTGACGTAACGGCGGATCCGCCGGTTCTTGTGACCGTAAGCGTATCTATGGTCACGCGGGAGGTGTTGTAACTGAAGAGAACGGTAATCGTGCCTCCCTTGTCAAGAGTCATGGTATATTCAGCTTCCTGAGCTTCTGACTGCTTGGTTGTACTCGGACGGTAGTCCTGGTTCCAGAGTTTGGTGCCGTCCGTCAGGCAGCCGACGGTCGAAACAACGCCCTGTGCGCTGTCCCATCCGTGGACCTTGAGTTTAACCACGTAGGTGCCTGCTTCCGGAGCAGTGAATCTGACTGCTGACGTAAAGTCGACGGAAGACGCGCACATTTCACCGTTAACGGTTTTGAAAGACCAGTCGGAGGCACCGTCTCCCCTGTATTCCGTCGTGTATGTATCCGCAAGGTTGACGAGCGTTCCCCACTCCTTGTCGAAGTCCGAATGTTCGGGGGAATACATAAGCTGGAACTGACCGTACTGGGCATTTACGCCGAACCCGTCCTTTGCATTGTACACCGTTCCTGTAGTGTCTGAGGACGGCTGTGTGTCATCGGCAACCTCTTCATTATACGTTACCGAAAACGTCATGACGTCCACTGTTATCTCGGCCGTTTCTCTGATCCAGACGAATATTTCATCGCCCTTGCCCAGCGTCCATGAAAACGTCGCGGACGCGGCGTCGCTCGGACTGGTTGACGTGGGGCGGTAGTCGGTGTTCCAGACCATATCGCCGTTGGTGCGGCGCCCCACGACCGAGATAACGCCGAGAACGTTGTTCCAGCTGTGAACCTTTAACGTTGCGGTGTAGTCTCCTGCGACGGGCGCGACAAACTTCACGACCGAGGACGAGTTTGTCGCGTTGGCGCACATCTCGCCGTTGACCGTTTTAAAGTTCCAGTCGCTCACTCCCTCGCCTTTGTATACCGTCGTATAGGTATCTTCCAGGTTGTGAAGATCGGCCAAAAGTTTCCAGATGTCTCCGTGTTCGAGAGAGTACATGAGCTGGAACGGACCGTACGCGGCATTTATTCCGAAACCGTCCTTCGCGTCGTAGGTCTCCGTTTTTGTCTCGGTCTTTGCCGACGCAAACACCGACGCGAACGAAAGAATCACCAGTACGCTGAGCATTAAAGCGCAGATTTTCCTAATTTTCATCGTTTTTTCTCCCTTTTGGTCTTTTTATTGTTTTTTGCCTTTTTTAATGAAGAGCAGCACGGCTATGACAGCTGCCTCGGCAACCGCGATGCCGAACCATACCGGATTCTCGAAAAATTTTTTATTCCCCGCTTTTCCATCCGCTTCCCCGGTCCCGTCCTCCGGTGCGCCGGGCGTATCCGCCGCGGTCGCGTTCCCGTCTGAAGCAGGGGCGGAGGCCGTGGCAGGCTCCGTTTCGGATGTCTCCGGCCGGATACTCTCCTCGGTTCCCGGTTCCGTCTCCGCAGCCGGCGGCTCTGTTCCGGTTTCGGTCAAACTCGTATCCGGGATTTCCGTTGTTTCCGGAATTTTCGTTGTCTCAGGAGCTTTTGTTGTCTCCGGAATCTTCGTTGTTTCAGGAGCTTTGGTTGTTTCCTTTGACGAAGATTCGGAGTTCGAGGTTACGGAAAATGTCATGGTGTCTATGGTTATTTCCGCGGTTTCCCTTATCCAGATAAATACTTCGTCGCCTTTGCCGAGTTTCAGACTGAATGTCGCGGACGCGGCGTCGTTCTGGTTGGTTGACGTGGGACGGTAGTCGGAATTCCAGATCATATCGCCGTTTGTTTTGCGGCCGACGACCGAAATAACGCCGAGAACTCTGTTCCAGCAATGAACTTTCAGCAGCAGAGTGTAGTCTCCTTTGGCCGGAGCGACGAATTTCACGACCGAGGACGAGCTTGTCGCGTTGGCGCACATCTCGCCGTTGACCGTTTTAAAGTTCCAGTCGCTCACTCCCTCGCCTTTGTATACCGTCGTATAGGTATCTTCCAGGTTGTGAAGATCGGCCAGAAGTTTCCAGATGTCTCCGTGCTCGAGAGAATACATGAGCTGGAACGGACCGTACGCGGCCTTTATCCCAAAACCGTCCTTCGCGTCGTACACCGTCGTTCCGGCGGACGGAAACACACAAAGTGTAGACGCGAGAACAACCGCCGCGACAATAACTGCTGATATCTTTCTAATAATCATTTCGGATCAGTCGTGTTTCCTTTTCACCGCGAACACCACGCCTGCGGCCGCGATAACGGCAACAACCGCGACAATTGAAAAGACGTCAGATGTGGGAGTTGATGGGTTCGGATCGTCAGTAACAGGTTCTGTAGCCGGTTCAGTAGCGGGTTCGGTCACAGGTTCGGTCACAGGTTCCGTTAGAGCGTCAATCGTCTTTTGTTCGCGACTGAGTTCATCGCCGCATACCGTGCAGTATACTACTTCGTCATACGACCCCGGAACGCCTATTTCAGCTGCTTTCTCGTTCTCGTGAACGGGATCTCCGGGGGTGTGCGCGGGCTCGTTGTCCGCAGAGGCCGTGGCGGCGGGAGTCTTCCCTGCGGTGAATTTAAGGTTGTCAACATATATTTCGAAAGCCTGGGCAGCTGTATCTGTGATGCCGATCTTGAACGGTTCGTCACTTGTTCCACTGTTGTCGTACGAGCCGCTGTCGCTCAGAGAACCATTGACATATATTTCGTATGTTCCGTTGACTCCGTCAATCACCATGGCGTAATGCGCCCATCCGCTTGAAACCGGGATGGCCTTTACAAACCAGTTTCCCGTGGTGTCTTTCGTTTCGATGCAGAAGGATTTGACGCCTTTCTGAACGACTTTATAGTCAAATTCAGCCACAAACTGCCTGCCGACGTTGGCAAACGGAGAACTGAGATATATAAATCCGTCCGTCGTGTTTTCGGCGCTGTCGCTGTAGAACTTCATAAGCTTGTTCCCGCATCCGAGTACGCCGATCCTGTTCGATCCGGAATCCTTGTATCCCAGATTTGATCCGGAATAATACTCTCCGACGGTTCCGTCCTGGAAATCGAAGAAGAGCGTGTTACCTGAGAGCGCGTCAATCGTTTTGGTTGTGCGGCTGATTTCCTTTGAGCATCCGTCGCAATAAATCACCTCGTCATACGAACCTTCCTTGCCGACTTCCGCAGGAACGATGTTTTCCTGCACGGCAACACCATTGGTGTGCGTGTGAGAAGCGAGCTTAACCTGAAGAGTGTCGATCGTTATCGGACCGGTATCTCTGATGAACCAGTATATTTCGTCGCCTTTCTTGAGGTCGAAGGAAAGCGTCTGCGTTGCAGCCGAAGACGCTGACGTAGTGGTAAGACGGTAGTCATCCCTCCAGAGTTTGCTGTTGTTGTTGCTGACCAGGTTTCCGAACGTCGAAACGACGCCCGAAACACTGTCCCAGTTATGCGCCTTGAAAGTTGTCTGGTATGTGCCCGAAACAGGCGCCGTAAACCTTATCAGAGCCGCGTCCGTCCCCGTGTTGGCGCAGAAATCGGAATTTACGATCCTAAATGTCCAGGAACTGTTGTATTTGTAAATATTGTTGGCGGCTTCCGGAAGAAGCGTCTTGCCGTTCAACGCGGTATTAACGCTCGTTTTGTCGGTGGCATACATAAGATCGAAATTATTGTAGGAAGCGGTCGACCCCGCACCGGTCTTTATGTCGTAAACGTCGCCAATGCCCGGCTCGGTGCTTCCGGATATCTTGTTCAGCGTGAATCTGAGCGTATCGATCGTCACTTCTGCGGTATTGTAGCTGAACAGGACATAAATCTGATCGCCTTCCGCAAGCGTCCATGTATAGGTTTTTTCATTCGCTGCCGAATAGGACGTGGAAGAAGGACGGTAGTCATCGTTCCATATCTTTCCGTCATCTGCAGCTTTGTTTCCAACAACTGATATAACTCCCTGTGCGTTGTTCCAGCCGTGAACATTCAAGGCAAGGGAATAACTTCCAGACACCGGAACGGTGAACTTTACAATTGCTGTATTATTGACGGTGTTGGCACAGAAATCGTTTCCAACCACTTTGAACGACCAGTTGCTCACACCGCTGTAAGTGTAAGTCTTGTTGGAAGCATCGGGAAGAGTTACCTTACTTCCCCATTCGTTCCAGAAATTCCCGGAATCAGGCGAGTACATGAGTTCAAAATGACCGTACTTTGCCGTTGTACCTACGCCGTCCTTCACGTCAAACACATCCCCGTTTGCGAAATTGGCAAAGGAAACGATGGTAAAGGCTCCTGCAATCATTGCAACAGCAATTAAAATCGAAAGAAATTTTTTCATTTTTTCCTCCAAATAGTGTTTTTATGACTTATTAAGCCGACCTTTCCCATCAGTCGACCCATGCCTTATAATACAACATTTTTTCCCGTTTGTCAATAAAGCGCGAAATTTTTAATGCATTTGCCTATCAGTATAAAACGATATGCCCATAAAAAAATGCAGATTATTATAGGTTTAGGAAACGCCGAAGACCGGCAAGCAGTCCCGCAAGTGCAGGATAAGCATTTGCGAACGTCGTTTCGTCAACAGGAATCATGGCTTAAAACAATAATAAGTTATGTGCATACCGATTATACCATTATCTAAGGTTAGGCGAATATAGTTAAAAAGACAAATGGGTATTGCATTTTCAAACTGATGGTGGTATAATAGAATAAAATAGGCGGATTATTTTAGCATCCCTGCATTTTTTGGAGGAACGAAATGTACAACAAAGAGCTGTATTCGACCGTTACCGAGCGCGCTCATCAAACTTTAAGAAAAAAATTCGACACCAAAGCCGTACTGGAGCGTTTCACAGATCCCAAAACTCCTCCGGTAATGCGAATGGCGATTCGGCTCAGAGAACTGTTCAGACAGGAAAACCCCGTCATTCTGAGTGGGCAGCGAATTGTTTTTATACGAACTGTTACCGACGTCCCCGGGATTTTCACCGACGAGGAATGGGCGAAAATCCGTTCCGGACACTTTATCCATGAACTGGGATATATTTCAAACATATGCGCTGATTACGGGCTTATACTCGGCACGGGTCTCGAAAAGCGCAAAGAACTCATTGATGAAAGGCTGAAGACCGAAACCGATCCGCGAAGCCGGGATTTTCTTGTTTCCGCGCACAACCAGATAGAAACGGTGGAAAATCTGTCCGACAGATATCTTTCCGAGGCCGAAAGACTCGGAAGAAAAGATATAGTCGAGTCGCTCAGGCAGGTTCCGCGATATCCTGCCCGCTCATTCAGGGAGGCATTGCAGTTTTTCAGGATTCTTCACTACTCTCTCTGGGCGGAAGGCGAATACCACAACACTGTCGGTAGATTTGATTATTACATGTGGCCGTATCTAAAAACCGACCTTGAAAAAGGTATTATCACATATAACGAAGCGGAATCCCTTCTCGAGGAATTCTTCATTTCTTTCAACATCGACAGTGACATGTATGTGGGAGTCCAGCTTGGCGACAACGGACAGTCGATGATGCTTGGAGGAGTTGATGAAAACGGAAACGACTCATACAACCCTCTTTCTGAAATGTGCCTCCGCACAAGCTGTGAACTAAAACTGATAGATCCCAAAATAAATCTTCGAGTTTCAAAGAGCTGTTCGCTTGAACGATATGTTGAAGGAACGAAACTGACAAAAGCTGGGCTTGGTTTTCCGCAGTATTCGAACGATGACGTGGTAATTCCTGGCCTTGTCCGACTCGGATACGACATAAAGGCGGCGCGCAACTACTCGGTGGCGGCCTGCTGGGAATTCATCACGGCAGGTGTCGCCATGGATATTCCAAACATCGGCGCCCTATCTTTTCCCTTGATTGTCGAAAAAACCGTGAAAAAGCATCTGGCGAATGCGGCTTCCTTTGACGGTTTTATGGATGAAATCAGGAACTGCATCCGCAGTGAAACGGACAGGATATGCGAAAAAGTTAAAAATCTGTTTCTTGTGCCCGCACCGTTCTATTCCGTTCTCATGGACGGATGCATTGAAAATGGACACGATATATCCGATGGTTCAATATACAACAATTACGGAATTCACGGAACGGGAATATCAACCGCGTCAGACTCGCTCTGGTCGATAAAAAAACACGTCTTCGACTCAAAGGACACCACTGCGGAACAGTTCGTCTCCGCAATCGACAATGATTTTAGAGGTCAGGAAGAACTTCTTCACAAGGTAAGATACGAAGATTCAAAAACAGGGGACAACGACAGAAACGTTGACAGAATCCTCTGCAGGCTCGTTGATTTCTTTTCCGAAGCTCTGGAAGGAAAGCGCAATGAACGCGGAGGAATTTTCCGTGCCGGAACCGGATCAGCTATGTTTTATCTCTGGCACGCCGCAGAGCTTGGCGCATCGCCCGACGGGAGACGAAAAGGAGAGCCGTTCGGAACCAATTTTTCTCCCAGTCTTTACGTCAGATCAAAAGGGCCGTATTCAGTAATATCTTCTTTTACAAAACCCGATGTAATCAAAGCGATAAACGGCGGTCCTCTGACCATGGAATTTCATTCTTCCACATTTGACACGGACGAAGGAATTCTGCAAGTGGCAGGTCTTGTCAAAAAATTCATCGACCTCGGCGGACATCAGCTACAGTTGAATTCCATAAACCGCGACAGGCTGAAAGACGCCCAGCTGCACCCCGAAAACTACAAAAATCTCATAGTCCGAATCTGGGGTTGGAGCGCATATTTTGTCGAACTGGACAAAGAATATCAGGATCACCTGATTGCAAGGCAAGAATTCAATGAGTAACGGAGTAGTATTTGACATCAAAGAATTCGCGCTTCACGATGGCGACGGATTGCGCACAACTGTTTTCCTCAAGGGGTGCCCAATGAGATGCGTATGGTGCCACAATCCAGAGGGGCAGTCTTTTTTACCGGAACTCACCAAAAACCGGAGCAGATGCACAAACTGCGGAATGTGTAAAAAACCGTGCCTTCACGACGGGTGCAGACCATACGGTGTATGTTTAAGAATATGCCCTCAAAATTGTCTGAAGGTCTGCGGAGAGGAATATTCTCCTGCCGGACTTGCCGCCAGACTGCTGCAGAACAGAGAGTTTCTGAAAGAAGGCGGCGTCACCTTTTCGGGAGGGGAACCGCTTATGCAGCTTGATTTTATCTCGGAAACCGTGCAACTGCTTGACGGGATCGGAAAAGCTGTTGAAACATGCGGGTTTGTCAGCGAAAACACATTCCGCGATGCGCTTCGGATTTTCGACACGTTCTTTTTTGACATTAAGCTTTTTGACAATGATCTTCACAGAAAATACACGGAACAGGACAACGGACTCGTCCTGCAAAACGCCCTCACTCTTCTCCGCTCCGAAACTAATGCCGTAATACGCGTGCCGCTTATACCTGGCATAACCGACACAGACAGTAATCTTATGTCAATTGCGGATTTTCTATCGCCGTATAGCGAAAAAATATCGGTAGAACTTCTGCCGTATAACCGTATGACAGGAGCGAAATACAGTTCACTCGGAAAAAAGTACAGTCTGCCGTTTGACGAAACCAAGCAACTAAACAAAAACACGAAAGTATTTGAACAAAGACACATAAAGTGCAAAGCATACTAGAGAGCCGTAAATGTTCAGTTTTATAAAAAACGAAAAAAACGAAATATCACTGACGTGCAACGATATTATTATCATCGAAAAAATCACTCCGTGGGTCAATACCCGACTTCACCCGTGGTTCAAGGACGAGGAAAACAGAATCAATCTATCTCTTGAAAATGTTTCAGACAAAAAAACCGTCTGGGCAGACATGGATGGTGCGGTAAGGTTAACACTTTCGCTTGAAGAAGACGGAGAAAAAGGATTGTTCGCCATCCGGGCTAGCGGTTGTTACATATACAACGGCAACACCTGCCGGGGAACGCATCTAAACTCGTTTGAAGGATTTGGATTCGACTTCGGTCTTTCTCACAACGGAAATTTCGTAAACGCATATATGAACTGCGCATTCTGGCAGAGAAATTCGGTGACAGACAGTCTTGGTTTGGTCAGACCGAGATCCCAGGCGATACTCTTCAGGAACAGTTGCTTGGGATTCGGATACATATTATGCACATGCGATAAGCAGTTCAAATCCGAGATTTTTCCGCACAGTGAGGAACAGCTCAGGCTCGCGGTGCACTCAAACACTCTTCTCGACTCCGTTGACAGCGAAATCGTTCTCGTCGGCGGGACCGGCGACGATCCATACATTTTGGCGGAAAAAACAGCTGATTTCGGTCTTCAAATCATGAAGAAGCCCGGCAGGATACGCAAGGAAAAAAAATATCCGAATCTTTTCGAATATCTTGGCTGGTGTTCATGGGATGCCTTTCACATGGACGTATCGGAAGAAGGGCTGATGGCAAAGGCCGAAGAGTTTAAGAATAAAAAAATCCCTGTTAATTGGTTTATACTCGACGATATGTGGGGTGACGTGACCGGCAACAGCCTAGAGCACATGCACACTCGCGAACTGAACAGCTTTGAAGCGGGATATAACAGATTCCCGGGCGGTCTTAAAGGCTGCATATCAAAGCTGAAAGAAAAATACGACCTTAAAATAGGAATATGGCATCCCATAAACGGCTACTGGTTCGGGATAAATCCGTTAGGAAGGCTGGCATCAGAGCACGGTGATCTGCTTGAATTCGCACATCTTTTGCCTCAGCCGCGGGATCCCATGCTCCTTCACAGTTTTGATTATGAGAAAATAGTGAAATACTACGATATCCAGCACGCATTTTATAAAGAATGCGGGGCTGACTTTACTAAAATCGACAATCAGAGCTCGGCGGAGAACTATTCACATTTCAAGATGTCTATCGGTCAGGCAACCAAAAACCTTCATTTCGCAATTGACGGAACGGCGGAAAAGTACTATGACGGCAATCTGATAAACTGCATGGGAATGGCAATCGAAAACTTCTGGAACAGAACCAGTGCCGTCAGTCGCTTCAGCGGCGACTTTAAACCTGAAGACAGAAAATGGTTTACCCAGCACCTGCTTCAGTGCAGTTATAATGCCGTCACGCAGGGAGCGCTTTACTACGGCGACTGGGACATGTGGTGGTCGGATGACGGGCAGGCGGTTAAAAACTCCGTCATAAGGGCAATGAGCGGAGGTCCAGTTTACGTATCGGACGAACTTGGGCGGAGCAGACCGGATGTAATCATGCCCGTTGTTTTTTCAGACGGGAGGATAATCAGGCTGAAAGGGCCGGCACTCCCTACCCCGGACTGCCTTTTTGAAGACGCGGAGCGAAACGGCAGAATTTTTAAAATATTCAATCGCCATGGAGAATACGGGATTGTCGGTGCGTTCAATATCGATTGCAACGAAAAGACTGTTTTCGGCAGTATTTCCCCTGCGGATGCAATGCTTGATATAGAAAAAGAATATGCCGTTTATGAGTGGTTCACTAAAAAAGTTTCGCTTCTTAAAGGGAACGATTCAGTCGGTTTAAAACTTGACGGTTATGACAGTTTCGGACTTTTTGTCATCGCGCCGGTAATCAATGGGACTGCCATTCTTGGCCTCAGGGATAAATACATGATGCCCGCAACGTTTGTGATGAAAAACAATGTGTGCACCTCCCTTGATGAAGGTATTCTCACCGTGTACTCAGAAAACGCTCCGCGTGACTTTGCCGATGAAGGCGGAAATATTTATTCAAAGCATGTCAAAAAAGACGAGAAAACAGTCTTTGAGTGAATTCCATCGGTTAATCGCCGAAAAAGAACCGAAGAGATTAATATGTATATCAGACAATCCCACCGCTACGCGCAAATGATAATAAAATGCTAAAAATAAAAGAGATATCTGTTTCGCTCGGACTGACACGCTCGATTATTGTCTGCCACATAACCGATCTTCATCTTCATCATCTGGATGAAAAAAGTGAAAAAAAGTATCCTTATGAGGCCTCAAGGGGCTCTGTGTTTCCCAATTCTAGCGACGCAGAAAAAGAGTTGAACGTCTACATTAAACAGAACAGACCCGACCTTCTGCTTCTTACCGGAGATATAATCGACTTCCCGACAAAAGCGAATCTGAATGCGTTGGATCACATGATAAAAACGGCAGATTGCAGATATCTTTATGTCCCTGGCAATCATGACTGGACATTCTTTCAGGGGTACAAATCCGATGATCAGGCAAAAAAGTATCTGCCGCTTTTCAGACGCTGGACTAACGGGAGCACTGACTTTCAGGCATTTGAATTCAAAGGAGTAATGTGGATTGGCATTGACAACAGCCGTTATGACTCGGTAACGGAAGAACAAGTCTGTAATTTGGAAAACATTCTGGCCGTCTGTTCGAAAAAAAAGATTCCTGCCGTTGTCTGCCTTCACGTCCCAATCATGTCAAAAGCACTTGAGCCTGAGGCGAAAAGCGTATGGAGTATACCGACTATGATGGGCGACAGCAGGGCAGACACCACCACCCGCAGATTTTGCGAAATCGTTTCCCGTGAAGCCGCGGCAGTAATTGCTGGGCATATCCATTTCTGGCACAATGCTATGCTTGACAACAGCAACTGCCGTCAGTATGTTACAGCACTTGCCGCGGAAGGCAATCTGTGCGTGTTCCGTTTTTTCTGAAAAACATCATCACTGCAAAAGAAGAACAACTTACGGACGCATATGCAGGTTTTCCTGATAAAGTAACGTTCACACCTGTTACCAAAATGCGTTTGAATACAGGAAGCGGGAATTCTTATATTTCAGAACACATGAATTATGTATCACAATGTTCCGTAAAACGGTGCAAAATAATAAAAAAAGATAGTACGGGAGATAAATAAAAATGATCAAAGACGTGTTTAATCCGAAAAATTATTCATATTCGAAAACGGGAGTGGAATTTCAGACTGCCGACAGAGAACTAAAAAAACTATTTGACAAAGCCGAAGAGCTGTGCAGAAAGAACAGGGCGAATTTTGACGGCTACGAAGTATTGATAGAAGGCGAAAAATACACAGGAGTCTGGCTTGAAACTCAGCCTATGGGCGGAGAAATGTACGCCAAACGGGACATCGGGGCTGCGCTCAGCAATATTCTTATTTTTCTCCGAAATCAGCGCAGGGACGGCAAACTTCCCGGGATGATTACATTTGACCCGTGCAACAAATCAAAAGTGTTCTACGCGTGGATGCAGGGATGTTTTCTTCCCAATCCGGCACTGAATCTTTATTATCTTGCCGGCGAAGAGAGCGAATATCTCTCCGCCTTGTACAGAGCACTTGAAGACTACGACGGCTACCTCTGGAAATACAGAGACAGCGACGGTGACGGATGCCTTGAAACCTGGTGTGTCTGGGATACCGGCGAAGACAATTTCACTGTTTATATTCTGAACGGAGCCAGAGAGTCCCGCATAGGCGGATACGGAGACGTTGTCCCTCCCGACGAAGGAGGATTCCCATATGAATCACCGCAGTACATGTCATACTCGTACGCATGCAGGCGGGTACTCGCCGAAATATCGGCAATTCTAGGGAACGGAAAAACCGAGGAATGGAAAGACAAAGCAGACAAACTGAAAAAAACATTCCGCAAATATCTGTGGGATGAAGAAAGAAAAGCCTGTTTTATGAGAGACGCGAACAACAACTTTATCGACTGTCTTTCCCAGGAAAACATAAAATGCATGTACGGAGGAATTTTCGATCAGCAAATGGCCGATTCATTTATCAGCGAACATCTGCTGAACACAGAAGAGTTCTGGACGCCTTACCCAATTCCTTCAGTGGCGGTAAACAGCGGCTATTTTCATAGCAGCGAGGACTATTCAAACTGCTATGATAAACTGAAGGAACTCGGAATGGCGGAGGGAAACATAAACGTAAACAGTTGGTCGGGACCGGTAAACGGGCTTACGCTTCAGAGAACTATAGGCGCTCTTTTAAATTACGATCACCACGCCGAAACTGTGCTTGTCGGGAAAAAGTTGGAAAATCTTCTGAAAAAGAACGGAGTATTCGTTCAGAACTACAATCCGTTTACCGGAGAGAAGCACGGCGAGAGTGACGGATACGGCCCCACCATGCTGGCGTTTCTCGAATATGTCAGCCTAATGTACGGTGTTAACATTTCCAGGCACGAAGTTCTCTGGACAGGAACGGATGGAGGAGACTACGAATACACTCAACAAATGTTCGGCCACTCATTTACAGTCAAACATACAGGCGAAATGAACACATCAATCATTGACGGAAAAATGAAATTCAAATTTTCCGAAAACGTCCGCGTGAAAACAGATCTTGACGGAAACATTCAGTTCATCTTCGGAATTTCTGCTGAAAAAGAGAAAATGTCGATATTCTATAAAGGCGAGGAATACGAAGCCCTCATAAAGCCAAACGAAATTGCGGTTATTGACGGAGGCATAATCCGGTCTGTGAAAAAAATCGACTTTAAGGAAGATATGAAATAATCATAGTGTTCACTATATACATATGATACCGGGTCTGTACGCTTAATACTAGTAAGGAGCACAATTTGAAAACGCCACACCTTTTCAAGATTGCTTTTTGGCATCCACTATGGAGCGGTCTGTTACTGACCCTTTTAGAAAGCAGTCTCTCCCGTGACAATTCACGGGAGAGACTGCTCTTTCTTTGCAGTTTTAGGCGAAATCACTGCGCGCCAAGGAAAACACCGGCCGCAGATTCCGACAAAGCCGTCTTCTGTACGGGATGGATGCTCTCGCTTCCGCACACATCGGACGAAACGACAAGAAACGACTTCCCATCCTTTTCAACTGCTCTTTTCTGAGCGAGTTGAATCGCGCGCCACCCTTCGTCCCGTCTGCTGTCAAGATCAGCAATCTGTATAACGGCAAACTTCAGTTCTGGATCTCCTACCCTTTTCCTTACAACATCCATAAAAAGGCAGAGCTCACTGTCATATATCATCCCTTCATCAAAACTTGTATCGCTTTCCCCTTGATACCAAATGACGCCGTTAAATGAAAAAGGAAAAAGAGGCGAAAGCATTTTACTATATATCTCACCATTGCCGTTCCAGGAAGAAAAAGCAGGGCAAAAATGGTCACTCATCAGTTCGCTGTCAAGGAGTCTAAAACCCTCCGCATCTTCTTTCGGAAGCCACGATTCAATAACTGAAGCCCCTTGGCAGCATGAAACAGTTCCGACGGTTTTCCCTGTGCGGCGGCGGAAAACCCTTCCTGCAAGATATGCTATCGCTGACCATTTGCCAACATTTTCCTTCCGTGCGGTTCTCCATCCGGGTCCGGGGTCAAGAGGGTCGTCTTCAATCGGCTTAACGTAATAGTTACGAAGGAACTCATCGTCTTTATATTCTGACAAAGACACATCCGAAAAACAGAGCTGAAATTTCGCATTAGACTGTCCGGCAATAAGATACACCGGTCCTACATAAACATTTTTCACAGTAACAAAGTCGTCACCCGAAACCACCTCAAGCTCAAATGGCCCACCTGAAGAAGTAGCCCGAAAAGATGCTATCCATTTTCCTTCATAGGGCGTTACGGTGGCTATCTCCCCACGGAAACAAACGGACACGTCTTCATCTCCAGTTCCGAACACCCTGATCGGTTTGTTTTCTGCAAACACAAGATTGTCGCAGAACAGACTGTTAAGTTTCATTAATGTCACCTCTCACATTTTGCTAATGCTCAGGCGGCAAACAATATGGGCAAATCGCTTTTTATTCATCATCTTCGACGGCTGTTCCTCCGCTTTTTCGATACTCGCTCGGAGTCATTTTCGTAAATTCCTTGAACCTTTTGCAGAACATTTTCATATCGTGGTAACCGACGGTGACCATGATATCGCCAATTGGCGACCGTGTTCTCGTCAGAAGTTCGCACGCGCGTTCGAGACGAACAATTTCAATGTATTTTCCCACGTTCTGCCCCGTAACCTCCTTGAAAGTTGAAAAGAGTTTCGACTTACTCACGTATGCTGTTGACGCCAAATAATCATATGTCAGTTTCTTCGAATAGTTTGCCTTTATAAAATCTGTGACATGGCGCACCATAACAATGTCTGGTATTGTCGTATCCATATTGCTTTCCTGCCTGCATTCTTCGGAAACTCGCGAAAGAAGTTCGGAAATCTTGAAACGCATTATATAGTTGTACGCCGGAGATGGTGAAAGCGTCTCTTTCAGCATTTCATTGGCTAAAGAGTATATCTTTTTGCTCTCTGTTCTGTGATACAATGGTGTTATTCGGGGGTTTGAAAAGTAAAATTCAAGACTCTTGTCGTTAATTAGAATGTCAATTGTACACTTTTTATCGGTATTGATACCGAAAAGCTGGGGCCTGAAGGCGCAGAAATAAAGCACCACTGTCGAAAGCGGCTCTATGTCTATTGTACTGTCCATGTCGAGAAAAGAAATAATACCGCTTTTTATGAGCTCTTTCTGCCCGTTTATCGTAATTGTTCCTCCACCCATTGAAATGAATGTGATCAGCAGAAAGTCCCTGTTTCTGACCGTGAAATGGCTATTGATAACATACCTCTGCATATTCGCGTTGTAGTTATACATGTAAATCATGTCAGGGGTTGGAACGATATCGCACGCTGCCCGTTCGCTTATGCTGGAACTCGTCGGTGTGTTTGGCATTTTTCCCTCCTTCAATCTAAAATTATTCGCCCATCCTTTTTTAATTATACCACTTGACAAACAGAAAATCAAGTGATATAATAAAAAAAAGCAAACAGACCCATTGAAAACTCTTATCAGAGGAGCAATTTCTAGTCGAGAATATGAAAAACATTTACTGCAATCCGCTTCCTCTTCCGTCAATTCCGCTCGGAACCGACGGATGGGCCAGCATGGCTGAATTTACAGATGAGCCTGAAAAAGAATACCGTTCGGTTTCCGATCCTTCGGTAAGATTTTTTAACGGAAAATGGTATATGTATCCTAGTTACGGTATGGCGTGGGTGTCCGAAGATTTCTGCACATGGAAACACGTCAGAACAAATCCGTACAATATGAAATACAGCCCGGATGTAGTAAAATTCAAGGATAAATACCTTATGACTTCTCACAGTCATGGACTCTATATTTCTGACAACCCGCTAGGAGATTTTGAGTTTATCGGTAATTTTATATTGCCCGACGGGAGTCAAATGATCCCAGTTGATCAATGCCTTTTCACTGATGACGACGGTCGGCTTTACATGTACTCTTTTACAATACGTCCTGGGAAATATAGACGCTCGTTTATTACGGGAACACTCGGAATGGAACTTGACACCAACGATCCAAGACGAATCATAGACGGACCAAAAATACTCTTTGAATTCAATCCGGAAAATCAGTGGGAACGCTTTGGCGAAAAAAGGCAGGATGATTGTTGCGGATGGATCGAAGGTCAGTGGATGCTGAAAAGAAACGGAAGATACTATCTTGTTTATGCATCATCCGGCACAGAATTTACCAACTACTGTATGGCGGCTTATTATTCTGATGAAGGTCCTCTTTCCGGCTTTAAGCTTCAAAAACGCAACCCCATAACGGAGAGCACTTCCAGACTTATAAGCGGTGCCGGTCACGGTAGCATAACCGAGGGGCCGAATGGAACGCTCTGGGCATTCTACACTATATCATCGTGCGTAACGCATTTGTACGAACGGCTGATTGGGATGGACCTGATTGACATAGACGAAAACGGTGAATTGTACGCTCCGCACGGAATAACCGACACACCGCAATTTGCGCCCGGACAGGCGGACAACCCGGTAGAAAACAACGATGCGAAACTTTACCCTCTAACCGTCAGAATGAGAGCAAGAGTGCGCAGTAGCTCACATATTTACGGGCACGAACCGTTTTATGCACTTGACGAAAGTCTGCTCACTTTCTGGGAACCTTTACACACTGACAGAACGCCCTCAATTACAGTCGACCTCATGGCTCCTTATTATGTGAGTGCAGTGAGAATTATCTGGCGCGACATAGGCCTTGACAGCAGAAACGGAGTGATAAGAGGGCCGTTCAGATATCTCATCGAAGGGGCTGAAAACCGCGATGATCCAGTGTGGTTCACTATTGTTGACGCAACTCAAAACAATGAGGATTTAAAGGTTGACTTCCGTCAGTTTGAGGCAGCAACGGCCGAACTTATTCGCCTCACCGTGACCGGCCACCCGAACGGTGTATATCCGGCCGTAACAGATTTTACCGCTTTTGGCGTAAGAAACAAGGAACTGTAATTTGGAGAACAAAAAAATATATCTTGCAGACCTCGGCATCCTCCCGAACGACGGCCGAGATTACGTTAAAAAAATTAACGATATTTTATCCTCGACAGAGGAAAACGTGACCTACATTTTTGAAAAAGGGGTGTACAGATTCCGCACCGAAGGACAGGGAGGCAGGCACGTTTTTGACATTATCTCACGCAGAAATATCACAATCGACGGAAACGGCTCACATTTTCTCTTTTACGGAGATGAACAACCATTTACCGTAGAATCCTGTGACGGCATAAAAATCACTGATATAATTCTCGATTTTGACAAACCCCTTGCCTCGGAAGGAATCATTGTAGGCAAAGACGCCTGCTATATTGACCTCCAGATAAACGAAGATCTTTATCCATGTCACATAAAAGACTACAATCTTTACTTTGACATCGGAGATGATGAAGAATCCCCACTTGCATACGGTCGTCACACAGTTTACAGTATGCAATCACTGGCCGTTTCGCCGGGATTTGCCGACTCGATTTCAGTGCGATCGGTCGAAAAAGCAGGCAACGGAATATATCGCCTTTTCGTTTCAGAACTGTTAAACGAGAACAAAGCGCCGTTTCTCGGAGACACGATTGCGCTTTGCCATACTCCAAAAAACTCTCAGACGTTCTGCTTCAAGGACTCGAAAAACATAATGCTTGACAGACTGATGATACACAGCGGAGAAAACGGTGCACTCCTTTTTTCGGGATGTGAAAACATCACCTGCCAAAGTGTAAACATAAAACCCAACAAAACTCTCGGACGACGCGTTTCCTGCGCGCGAAGAGGAATTTACATTGAGAATTGCCGTGGGAACGTAACTGTCGAAAAATGCTCGTTTTTCGGTTTGTTGAACGATGCTGTGAACATTCACGGAGTTTCGGCTTGTGTTAACAAAGCCGACGGAAATAATCTCTTTTGCGAGATTCTCGCGGAAAATCATGTCTGCAATGTGGCAAGCTGGGCAAAAACTGGTGATACTGTCGCGTTCATTGATCGCCGAACATCCAAAACAATCGGGAAATCCGTTGTGTCCGAATATGAACGGCAGGACGGCAACCGCTTCCGCGTTGATATCTGCGACATTCCGGACGAGATAAAGGATGGTACAGATACCCACAATATTGCTATTGAAAACCTGTCGGCCCATCCGGCGTGCCATATAGTCAGAAACTTTTTTGGAAGCGGACGGGCAAGAGGACTGCTGATACTTACACGTTGTCAAGCGGAGATTTGCGAAAACGTGTTTGAATCAGCCGGTGCTGGAATTCTCATTGCCGGAGATTACAATTTTTGGTTCGAGTCCGGGGCGAGTTCTGATCTAACAATCAAAAACAATGTCTTCACAGAACTTTGCTGCCGTTCCGAATACGAATATTCCAGAGCCTGCATAGTTATATCTCCCGAAATCAACCGCCCTCTGACCGGATTTTGCTATCATTCTAACATACAGATTGAAGGAAACACCTTCATGTCATCTGATATAACTATGTTGGATGCATTCTCAGTTGAAGGTCTTCGTTTCACGGACAACAGAGTTTACTATGTCGACAGGACAAGAAAGCCAAACAACATACCCAATCTGTGCATAGCCAGAAACTGCAGAAATGTAGTTATGGAATACAACCTTGTTGTTGGATGCAACCGGCTTATAGGATACATTACAGAAAACTGCACTGACGTCTTAACAGACGAGCAGAATATTCAGAATCAGTAACAGAACGAACAGGAGAAACTCATATGTTCAGAACATGGTTGTCCGCATCATTTGAAAAAAACAGGCGCGGCAGTGAGATTCCGTCAAACGACCGGAAACAATTCCGAATTTGTGCCGCCAGAAAAGAATATGAGGGGTGCACTGTTTCATTTTTTAGCGACACGGATCTACGAGGGCTAAAATTTGTCTGCACGCAAAATCTTTCCGGGCTTGAATATACAGTTTTTGAGGAACACTTTATTAAAATAGACGGAATTGGCTGGCCGGATCCTCTTCTTCCTTTTCCCGGAACATTTGACATGAAAAAAGGAGAAACATACTGTCTTCTTTTGCGCTTCATGACAAATTCGGAAACAGGAGAGGGTGATCATACAGTGAAATTCGCCGTTTTAGACGGCGGGATACCCCTGTCCGAAATATCCGTTACTGTTCATGTATGGAATTTTTCTCTTCCATCCAGGCCTACCTTCGAAACTGCCGTCTGGCTGGGACACAATTCCTTAGCTGTCCACAGTGGTCTTGGGCCAAAATTCTCGCAGATACATGACAAAGAGGACACAGTCATAACTCCTGACATAAAAGAAGAATTCAACCAAATCTACAAAAAATACTATGATTTTCTTCTTGAATACAAAATCAGTGTTGCAGGTCTGCCGTACGATATTCTTGACGAACGCGCCGACAGATACCTTGACAATCCGCAGATTACAACCGTTTTTCTTAACAACAAAGCTAACAATGAGGAATTGAGAAAAAGGTATGACAAAATAAAATCAAATCCGGAATGGTTCGGCAAAATGTACATGTACCCGTACGATGAGCCGCATACTTCAACAATGCTGGATGAACAGAAAGCAATGATAGACGGTCTTAGAGCCATTTGCCCGCAGGCGCGTTACGGATGCGCATACTTTACGAACGTAACACACGAGAGCGGGGCGGATCAACTTGACTTTATGTCCGAGTATATCGATATTCTGTGCCCCAAGCTTCACATGTTTCAATCTGTGGGCTACCGCGACAGACTGCTTAAACTCAGAAGCTCCGGCAAAAAAATTTGGTCATACGTATGCTGGGAACCCGGCAAACCCTATGTTAATCTTTTCCTTAACGAACCGGGGCTTGACCACCGCCTTATGATCTGGCAGATGCACCGGGCCGGAGCAGAGGGTTTCCTGTACTGGAACGCAACTTACTGGAGATTTACATCAGATCCATGGGAAGACATGGCAACAGTTAAATGGCTGACCGACAAAGTTTACGGTGACGGATCACTCCTTTATCCCGGTTTAAAATTCGGAATAGACGGTCCCTGCCCGTCTATTCGCCTTGAAGCTCTGCGTGATGGGATCGAAGACTGCGAAATGCTCATAATGGCAGAAAAACTGATAGGCGAAGAAGCGTTTACCTTTATCGACCGTCTTTCGACGGGCGTCATTGCGTACACCGATTCCGCTGAGGAATTTCTCTCAGTGCGAGAAGAACTCGGAAACAGAATCGAGGCAGAACTCAGCAAAAATACATGAGGAAATAATAATTCGAAATTTGATACTGAAGGAATGGATACTTAAGGAAGGAAATATCGGATTTTGAAGAGATACGAATTTGTGAAAGCCAACCCGGTGTGGATGGAAAATAGAGAAGCCGAGATGAATCTCTCGATAGTTTTAGAAACGACCATTTTGCGCGGCAACAGTTTTTTGCATATTGCTTGCAGTTCGCTTTATCAGGTGTTCGTGAACGGTACCTTCGTCGCAGAGGGCCCAGCGCGCGCAGGTCACGGGTTTTACCGCGCCGACGAAATTCCTCTGCATTGCGAAAAGGCAAAAAACAGTGTCAGAATTATTACGGTCGGTTACAATATAAACAGCTTTTACCTTGCTGAAGGGTTGTCGTTTGTTTGCGCAGAAATAATATCCATGGGAGGCGATTGCCTGGCCGCTACGGGAAGTGATGGTTTTACAGCACGTGTATACACCGAGCGAATCCAAAAAGCACAAAGATACTCTTTTCAGCGAACGTTCGTTGAAGCCTACAGCTTGCCTTCCGAAACAATTCCTGTAAAGCTTGTCACCACAGGAAAAAAACTATTTATCGAGAGAGAAGTACCTTATCCAGACTACACAAGGGCGGTTCCAGAACGGCAAATTGTCAAAGGATCTTTTTATAAGACTGATGATTACACGCGGTTTGCAGATCGCGCTCTTGATGACATCGGAGAAAAGCTGAGAGGATACCGTAAAGAAGAACTCGAAGTTGTTGTTTCAGATCAGGCAGGCAGTTTACAATGTTCCGGTCGTCCGTGCAATGAATCCGCTTCCGAAATTGTTCTTTGCCAAAACCGTTTTTCAATTTGCGAATTCGAACGGGAAGAAACGGGTTTCCTGGATTTTGATATAGAAACGTCCGGCGGAAGATTAATCATCACATTCGATGAGATCATAAGAGACAACGACATCAATTTCACACGTCTCAGCTGCTGCAACGCTATTCTTATTGATTTGAGCAGCGGAAAATATCATTTTACCGGATTTGAGCCTAATTCTATGAAATACGTTAAGTTCGCATCGGACGCCGATAAAACCGTAATAACCCGTGTCGCTCTTATCCGATACGAGTATCCCGATAGCAAAATGACGCCCCCGCCTGATTTCAAAGAAGAAAAACTGAACAGAATCTATTCGGCCGCCGCCGCAACGTTCAGACAGAATACACTTGATATTTTTATGGACTGCCCTCACAGGGAAAGAGCGGGATGGCTCTGCGATAGTTTCTTCACGTCACGGGTAGAGCATGCTCTTACGGGCGCAAACATTGTCGAAAAATGTTTTTTCGATAATTTCCTGATGGAGGACAGATTTAAATACCTTCCTGACGGAATGCTCCCGATGTGTTACCCCTCAGATCACCCGGACGGAGTATACATCCCGAACTGGGCGATGTGGTTTGTGATTGAACTCGAAGAAAGACTTTATAGAACAGGCGACAGTGATACAGTCCGGCAGGCAAAGGAGCGGGTATACGGCCTTCTGTCGTTTCTCCGGAAATACGAAAACCGCGACGGCCTTCTTGAGAAGCTCGACAGCTGGATTTTCGTGGAATGGTCCAAATGCAACAGTTTTGTTCAGGACATCAACTACCCCACGAATATGCTTTACTGTCGTTTCAAGCGTGCAATTTCAGCACTCTATGACGACTCTGAAATCGGCATAGAAGCAGATAGACTTGCTGAAACCATCAGAAAAAAGTCCTTCAACGGGAAATGGTTCTGCGACAATTCCTTATATCGTGACGGGGTCCCGATTCTCTCGGGCGAATGCACAGAGACATGTCAGTATTACGCTTTTTATATGGGAATAGCCACTCCGGAAACGTATCCCGATCTATGGAAAACACTTGTAAGCGACTTCGGCCCGGAAAGGAAAAAGAACAATAAATATCCGAACATTTATTTTTCCAACGCCTTTATAGGCAACTACCTGCGACTTGACCTGCTATGCCGCGCGAAAATGTTTGACCGGCTGATTGAAAATATAAAAGGTTACTTCGGGTATATGGCTGAGAAGACCGGCACACTTTGGGAGAACGAGGGCGATTATGCATCATGCAATCACGGCTTTGCTTCACATGTTGCCGTTTGGATGACTGAATATCTTAAAAGCAGACAGGGAACCGACAAATAACACCATGAAAATTCTCGATGAAATCAGAAAAAAACAAGCTGATATCTATTCGCGTGGACCGATTGTTCTTGCATTTATCGGAGACAGCGTTACCCAGGGATGTTTTGAAATATATGCGAACGGGAATTTTATTCAGGCCATATATGACGGCGAGGCCGTTTATCACAACCGTCTCAGGCAGATGCTACAGGGCGCGTTCCCGAGCGTGCCGTTCTGTGTCATAAACGCGGGAATAAACGGTGACGACGCCGTTCACGGAGCCGCAAGGTTTGAGAGAGATGTGATGTCCCACACACCCGATCTTGTAGTTATTTCATATGGGCTAAACGACTGCCAGATGGGAAAAACAGGACTGGAAACATACGGGAACGCTCTCCAGGAAATGATATCGAAAGCAAAAAAAGCAAGAACCGATGTGATTATTATGACCCAGAACCTGATGCCGGACAAGCCTTCATCTTTGATTACCGACAAAAAAATATTGGAGATTGCAACACGTATGTGTACATCGGAAAACTTCGACAATCTTTTGCATTATTCTGAAAAAGCAAGGGAGATAAGCAGAGAAGAAGGGGTCGCGCTCTGTGACTGTCGCAAAATCTGGGCTAATATGAAAAATGATGGCATGGATATTTCCGCACATCTCTCCAACTTCATTAATCATCCTTCACGTGAAAAACATTTCATTTTTGCCAAAGAACTTTTTGACATTATTACTAAGGAACAGACGTGATTGCCGTTTGCAAAAAAATATGAAGGAAAAAGCCTCATCATTTAAATAATCCGAAAACGCATTTACATTTAGTATTACACAGGAGAGAACTCTTATGATTAAACCGTATTTACAAGACAGACTTCATGAAACTCTGTTTGGCACACATGTTTCCATGACAGACAGTATAGCATCCGAAATTCTCGGAGCGGCAGGCTTTGATTTCGTGTGGATTGATACCGAGCATTCTGAAAACAACACAACGTCAGTCAGACAGCATTTGAATGCTATACAAGGTCAGGGAACGGCTGCAATAGTCCGTGTTACTAAGAACGATCAAAATCATCTTAAGCACATTCTTGAGCTAGGAGTTGACGGCATAGTTTTTCCAATGATCAACTCAGCGGAAGAAGCAATGGCGGCAGTTCAAGGCTGTCTGTATCCACCGCTCGGAGTCAGAGGATGCGGACCGCTAAGAGCAACGCGCTATGGCCAAGATTCCATGTCAGAATACATAGACAGCGAATCACTGAAAATTTGCAAATTTGTTCAGATTGAGACAGTGGAAGCCGTGAATAATCTCCCCGAAATAATAAAAGTGCCGCACATTGACGGATTCTTTTTCGGGATTATGGATCTGTCAGGATCAGTAGGTAAACTGTCACAGATTTATTGCGACGAAGTTCAAAATCTAGTGAAAAAAAGCATTTCTGAACTAAAAAAAGCTGGTAAACCAATAGGTATTTCAATTAATTGCACTGACCCGATTGAAAACCGAAAGTGGTATGAAATGGGAATAAACATCATTTCATCCGGTAGTGATTTTGATTATATTTTTAAGGGAGCTACGGAAAACATTAAGGGTTTGAAAGCGGCAATTCAAAGATAAAGAGTATCTTTTTTGTATTACCGCGTTTTTGAAAGGAATAATTGTCAAAAAAATGAACGACTTTTTAAAGCAATGGGAAAGCCGTCTCTCCCCTGAACAAATTGAAAGACTCGACCGTATCTTTGCGCCAATTTCGGTGGGCGTACCACTTTCTGACACCAGAAGAGACATGTGCTTTCTTCCTGACGGGGAGATTCGGTCATATGGCACTTCGCCTTATGGAAAACAAACAAGTAAAATGGAGTACCTTTCCTCTCGCGATGGAGGATTATCATGGGCAATATATCCTGCCCGCGGTACCATGCACTCCTGTTCATATTTTCCAAAAGAGAACATATTTATGACAATAAGGGAAACAGAACGAGGGGTTTTTATCCTTCGCTCTGTATACGGTCCGGATGATCCGTCTCCAGAACAGATCATGGTCAGCGATCTTAAATGCAGAAACGGATTCCAACCCCTGCAGTCATCATACGGAAGACGTATCTGGTTCACGTCTGAATGTGGCAATACACCTGTTTTTTTCTTCTCCGATGACTGTGGAGAGACATGGAACGAACGGACCATCCCCGCTTCATGGAGATTTGACATTATATTTCCCCACAAGGGACTGCGTTGGTGCAAAAACAGCGGATGTGAACCATATGCCGCGGAAACTGCTCCAGGAAAAATGATGATGCTTCTACGCACTCCCACAGACTGTTTCTGGCAATGCGAATCGGTCGACGGAGGAAATACATGGAGCGATCCCCATCCCTCGATTTTTTACGGAACGGACACCACAGCCTGTCTGCTCCATATGTCGGACGGAAGAACCGTTGCGTTCTGGAACAATACAAAACCCCTCTCGCAACCAAATTACGCCGGATTAACACCTTTTCCGGGACAGGACGTAATCGACGGAACTGGAGAAAATGCGTTTACAAACCGCGATGCCGCTCACGCAGCAATAAGTTGCGACGGTGGGACAACGTTCATAGGCCGCCGCGAAATTCTTTTGAATCCATCCAGAAACCGCTCTGATTTTAGATATTTCGGCAATCCATCTTCGGATAAAAGCGTTCACCAGTTCCAGGCTCTGGAATTACCGCGTGGCAAGATACTCGTGAGTGCAGGACAGAACCGTGCATCGCGACGGCTTGTTATGTTTGATCCGGAATGGTTGCTTGAAACAAACCGCCGTGAGGATTTTCTCGAAGGGCTTGAAGGAATTACGACACACACATACCTAAAAAGCATTTCAGGCAGTCACTATCTTCAAATCGGCAATGGCCACTGCGCTTGGAACCGTGCGGACAACTCATTCCCAGTGCCCGATCCTGACGGGGGATACGGTGAAGTGCTTCTTGTCCGTAAGCAACACGACGAAAGACGCATAAACGATATAGGTGGAGCTGTTTGGAACTTTCCTGCTTCGTCCTCTGGTTCTGTTACAATTGAAATCAAAATACTTGAAAAACAGGCATTGCTGATTCTGACAGATCGCTGGTACAACACTTGCGATCCCTATGCTACTCTAATGTCCCCGTTCTGGTTTGAACTTGACGCGAAAGACACCGGAACAGATTTCTGCAAGGTACGCATTTCCTATAGTACGGAAAAAGGTTTTGCGGAAGTTTCAATAAACGAGAAACCTTTTTTCAAAGTACGTCAAACAGTTCCTTGCCCCGCAGGTGTTTCCTATCTAATACTGCAGTGCGCGTCTGACGGAGACAGCCGTGGGTTCTGCGTCCGCTGCATTGAAAAAACGTAAATCGTACGAAAATGGTATCAGCAAGTTGCAACAGTTTTTTTGGAAAATAATAAAAGATGATATAATCTCTTTCAACTTCGTTTCTGTAAAAATCGGATCTGAAGGCTGCATGGGAATTGATTTCGGCAAAAACGTTATTGCTACGGACGTTTATCCGGTGATACAAAGACTGGGGCAAAAAACATCCGTGATTATGAAAAGAGGCAGACAAGACTTTTTGTTTTAAGTGATAATGAGCAGAATTGAAAAATGCTTAAGCGGTGATTTTGAACACAAATATCTGTTCCCGTTTTTGTGGCAGCACGGCGAGGACCATTCAGTACTGTCTGAGGAAATCGACAGGATAGAACAGTGCGGAATAAGGGAGTTCTGCGTTGAAAGCCGCGTGCACAATGATTTTTGCGGAGAAAAATGGTGGGACGATTTCGGCTTCCTTCTTTCGGAGGCTGACAGAAGAGGGATGAAAGTCTGGCTGCTCGACGACAAGTTTTTTCCCACCGGATACGCGAACGGTTATATAGAATCGCATCCTGAACTTCGAAAAAAATCGCTGAAATGCATTTACAGGGACTATGCATGTACCGATGAGACCACCACGGTCATTATTCCTGGCGAAGTGCCGGTTAACGACTGCGTTTCGATTGCGCTGTACCGCAGAACAAAAAAGGATTTTCGCGTTGCGGAAGAAACAGGCATCGAGCTTAAACATCTGGCCGAGGACGGGCTAATACGTTTTTCCGTGCCGCGCGGCGTTTACAGAATATACTATATTTTTTTAACGACTGAATCGCTTAAGGAACGAATCAACTACATCGATATGCTGTCGCGCGAGTCCTGCAACGCAATGATAAAAGCGGTGTATGAGCCGCATTTCGAGCATTTCGGTAATTATTTCGGCAATGTTTTCAAAGGATTTTTCTCTGATGAACCGTGTTTCGAAAATCAGCTTTATACATATTATTCGATGCTCGGAACCGAAGATATGCTTATACCATGGTCAGATGAGTTAATGACTGTAATGAAAAAAACGGCAGGTAATGACGCTGAGCTACTGCTTCCCGCTCTTTGGCATGATATCGGGGGAAAGACAAAACTTGTGCGACATTATTACATGGACACTGTTACGAGGCTGTACAGACGGAATTTCACGAAACAGCTTTTCGACTGGTGCGTGGAGCATAACGTTTTATACGTCGGACACGTTATCGAGGATATGAACACCCATCAGAGGCTGGGTTACGGATCAGGGCATTATTTCCGGGCGACGGAATACCAGCATATGGCGGGAATAGACGTTGTTCTGCATCAGATCGTTCCGGGAATCGACAAATCGGAGCACACCATGCCCGTATGCGGCAAAAAGGGCGATCCCGAATTTTTCGATTATTACCTGCCAAAGCTGTGCCAGTCCCAGGCACAGCTGAATCCGCTTGCCGAAAGGAGAGCGATGTGCGAAATATTCGGAGCATTCGGGTGGGCAGAAGGCGTCCCGTATATGAAAAATCTGGCAGACACAATGCTGGTTTACGGAATAAACCGGTATGTTCCTCATGCGTTCAGCCCAAAATATCCCGACAATGACTGCCCTCCACATTTTTCAAGAGGCGGAAAAAATCCGCAGTTCAGAGAATTTGCGATGCTGTGCGAATACATGCAGAGAATATGTTTTCTGCTTGACGGTGCGGAGCATGTTTCTAATATCGGCGTTCTTTATTCTGCCGAAGGAGAATGGAACGGCGGGAAGAATATGCTTTCACAGAGACTTGTCCGCGAACTGTCTCTTGCTCATGCAGACTGCGAGATAGTGTGGGAGGATATTCTGAGCAGCAAAGCGACTGAAAAATTCGATTATATTTTCGTCCCGTATACGGAGTTCATTCCGTGCGAAATTCTGTCCGCACTGCACTGTGAAGCGGGAAGAGGAAAGAAAGTTGTTTTTGTAGGCGGATTCCCGACAATGACGGTCGAAAACGATCCGGTGAATTGCGACGGCTTTGAAACCATTGACGAAAGAGAAATAAAAGATTACTTGCTATCTAAAGGACTGTTTTTTTTCAAAGATACAAATTG
>JAEEGL015088420.1_pt1 | contig 31560 bp, 29 predicted proteins | sample 9134231 | NCBI WGS metagenome assembly JAEEGL01 (sample SAMN16246548, study PRJNA631951) | gut metagenome | biome: gut microbiome; feature: rumen; material: fiber-attached | host: Bos | place: Iran: Karaj | collected 2018-10 | reverse complement strand
ATTGGCCATGATAATGCCGTTGAGGTCAGGGAACTTCTTAATGGTCATTGCAACATTTTCCGCAAGCTTATCAGTTCCCGGAAGTGCATAAGGTGCAACCGGTATGATCACATCCTCGTCATCAAAATAAGAAACTATCTTCCTGATTCCCAGCGTTCCTGCGCATGAGGCATAAACCTGATGTGTGTGAACAATAAACTCCACATCAGGCCTGTTTTTGTAACAAGCTGCATGAACAGCCTTCTCACTTGAAGGCAGAATGTTGCCTTCGTATGAGAGATCATTTATATTGACCTTAACAATCATATCCGGTGTAAGGTCTTCATATTTGATTCCACTGGGAGTAATGATGAAAGAATTCTCATCAACTCTCTGACTTATATTTCCCCAGGTCCTGACCAATAACCCCACTTCGTGAAGCTCCCTTGAAACCCTGATAATGTTCTCTTTGGCTTCAAGCATTTCTTCGCTACTTTTAATCATCCCCTAATCTGTCCTTCTCCCAAAATTTCATACTTATAAGATGTCAGCTCTTTTAGCCCCATAGGTCCCCTTGCATGGAGTTTCTGTGTGCTGATACCAATCTCCGCGCCAAAACCAAATTCGAATCCATCTGTAAATCTGGTTGATGCATTAACATAAACACAGGCTGCATCCACCATATCAAGGAACTTCTGCGCAGATTCCTTGTTCTCTGTGATAATACTCTCAGAATGGCCAGTGTTATATTTATTTATGTGGTCGATTGCCTCTTCCACACTCTTTACTGTCTTTACAGAAATGATATAATCCAGATACTCTTTTCCAAAATCCTCTTCAGTAGCGCTCTTTGCTCCATCGATCAGGTTCCTGGAAAGCTCATCAGCTCTGACTTCCACGTCGTGCTCTTTCATTGCCTTTGCAAAAAGAGGAAGAAACTTATCCTTGATGTCTTCATGAACCACCAGGGATTCAGCCGCATTGCACACACCTATCCTCTGAGTCTTGGCATTTATAATGATTGGAATTGCCTTCTCAAGATCAGCGTCCTTATCAACATAAATGTGGCAATTACCTGTCCCTGTCTCGATCACAGGAATCGTTGAATTCTCAACAACCGCCCTTATCAGCCCTGCACTTCCGCGAGGAATCAGCACATCTACGTACTCATTCATCTTCATGAACTGTGTCGTTACACTTCTGTCCGTATCTTCGATAAGCTGTACAGCATCTTCAGTTATTCCCTCTGCAGCAAGTGCATCTCTGATGACCTTCGTGATCGCCATATTACTGTTTATTGCATCACTTCCGCCCTTCAAAATAGCGGCATTTCCTGATTTAAAGGTAAGCGCAAAAGCATCAGCTGTAACGTTTGGCCTTGATTCGTATATAATTCCGATAACGCCAAGCGGAACTCTTACCTTTTTTATAAAAAGACCATTTGGCCTCTCAAAATGTTCTATCTCAGTTCCAATCGGATCCTCCAGGGCAGCAACCTGTTTAAGTCCCTCTGCCATGGCTGCAATCCTCTTTTCATCGAGTTTCAGCCTATCCAGCATTCCCTGATGCATGCCGTTTTTTACACCATTCTCGTAGTCTTTCTCATTAGCTTCGATTATGTATTCAGCCTCAGAAACAAGTCTGTCAGCCACAGCAAGAAGCGCTCTGTTCTTGTCATCAGCTTTCAGTTTCTGAACTTCATATTTGGCAGTTTTAGCTCTCTTACAAATCTCAAGTAATTCCATACCTATCCTCCAAAGCGAAACAAAAACAGCAAAAAAAATAAAGACTTTCTAAATTATACCTTTGAAAGCCTTTATTTTCAATATAATGTGAACTTTCTATGAATTCATAATTCCTTAAGATTTTTCGATCATATTTCTTAAGGTTTATGTGATAGCATTGTCTATGTCGCCAGTATCCTATGGCAAAAAGTTACGTTTCTTTCTGACATTTCTATTATCACCTATTTACTGATAATAATCCCACTTCTTTAAGAAATTATGTAACAACTTAAGTGCAGGCTCTGATTGTCTGCCCATTTTGGAGGTGCTATAATTCAAGTGAACAACAAACAAAATAATAAACAAAAGGAACAAATTGACTGGCATTCCGGTTTTGCCGGAGGTCTGGAACTGGTTTTCAGAGATTACAAAGATCAGTTGTCAATTGAAAGAGAACACTCTCTTTCAAAACAGCCGCTCCGGATTGATTTCCTGCTACTCAAACTAAATCCAGGAATCATCATCGATAATGCCATCGGCAGGCTTTTTAAGATTCATAACATCATTGAATATAAAAATCCACACGATGAGCTTAATATCGATATCTTATGGAAAGTAATCGGCTACGCTGCTCTATATAAGGGGCTAAGCCATGTGCATAATGAAATTCCATCCAATGAACTGACCATTACAATTTTCAGGCACTCTAAACCGGTCACACTACTTAAAAGATTAGTAAAAGATGGATATAAAGTAACAAGTCCAAGCAGTGGTGTCTATTCAGTACAAGGAATTATTTCGATACCATTATACATTATCATAATGAAAGAACTTCAAGAAGATGTATTTAAGGTTCTCAGGATAATGACCAAAAATGCTGATATTGATGATATCATGGCCTTTATCACAGAAGCCTCTAATTACACCATTCCAGGCGATAAAGGCAACGCTGAAGCAGTACTTCAGGTTAGCTCAATGGCTAACGAAAAACTCTTCGAAGTGATGAAAGGAGAAGACAAAAACATGAATGAAGCATTAAGAAGAATCATGGCTGATGATCTTAAACAAGCAAAGGAAGAAGGCATATCTGAAACAACTGTAAAATTCACTACTATCATTTCTGAAAAAGATAAGACGATAGCCGAGAAGGATTCTACCATAGCCGAGAAGGATTCTACCATAGCTGAGAAAGATGCTCAAATTGCTGAGTTGTTAGCCCAGCTTAATGCCAAAGAAAAGCAATAGCCGAGTCTTCATTATCACAACAGCCTGCACTATGGCAGGCTGTTCATATTATGTATTATATTCTCCCTTACTTTTAATAGACTTAGCAAAATATCTTATAAGAAACGCTACCATTATCCCTGCCATAAAACCTATGATGTCAAAAAACACATCAACAGTTCCGAATTCTCTGGTAGGAAGAAATATCTTCACTGTCTCATCCATCAGCGAAATAAACAAACATATTCCAGCAGATTTCAGTATATTATGAAGCGAAAAATATGTAATAGTCCCCAGTAAAAAATATAGTGGCAAATGCATTAATGTCCTAAACCAATGCATATCGTAAGTCCATCTTGAGGTTGAATCAGGAATGAGTGACTTAAAATATTCTCTTGTAGCTCCTGACAGCCTCATAGTATCTTCTCTTGATTGCATTGTCAAAATCATAATGACCAAAAATGCAATCAAAATAGGTAAAATCCGCTTAATGTGAAATATTCTCATTCTCATCTTTTCTTTTATGCACATTATCATCTAGCTTAAGTATCTCTCACTTTTCAGAAGTTTTCCAACCAAACACTAAAGCGCATTTCATTTCTTTAATACCGACCAAATATTATTTATCAGTCTCTCTTAAAGATATCTCTTGTATAAACTTTAGCTTCCACGTCATCCAAAATAGAATCATATCTGTTAGCGATGATACTATCTGACCCAATTTTAAACTTCTCAATGTCATTAACAACAAGTGAGCCAAAAATGTTGTTCCATCAGGAAGTGTTGGCTCATAAATAATTACTGTAGCGCCCTTGGCCTTAAGTCTCTTCATTACACCCTGAATAATACTCTGTCTGAAGTTATCAGAGTTTGACTTCATAGTTCATCTGTAAACACCAACAGTGATTGGTCTTTCTTTCTCAGCATTCCACATGGAAGACTCAGTATAGTAGCCGGCCTTTTCAAGAACCATGTTCGCAATGTGATCCTTACGAGTTCTGTTACTCTCAACAATAGCTCTGATAAGGTCCTCAGGAACATCCTGGAAGTTAGCAAGAAGCTGCTTTGTATCCTTAGGAAGACAATATCCGCCATAACCGAAGGAAGGGTTGTTATAATGAGTTCCAATTCTTGGGTCAAGGCAAACACCTTCTATGATTTTCTGAGTGTCAATCCCCTTCAGCTCTACATATGTATCAAGCTCATTAAAGTAACTTACACGAAGAGCAAGATATGTATTAGCAAAAAGCTTAACAGCCTCTGCCTCAGTGAATCCCATAAACAGAGTCTCAACATCCTTCTTCTCTGCGCCCTCTACAAGGAGTTTTGCAAAAGTCTCAGCCTTCTCACGGCTGTCATCATCACAACCAACAAAGATTCTACTTGGGTAAAGATTGTCATAAAGTGCCTTAGATTCACGAAGGAACTTCGGAGAAAAGAGAATTCTATCTGTCTTAAACTGCTCTCTTACCTTCTTGGTATATCCTACGGGAATCGTAGACTTAATAATCATTGTTGCAGTCTTACTTGACTTAAGGACAAGATCAATTACTGCCTCAACTGCTGAACAATCAAAGAAGTTCTTGGTTGGATCATAGTTTGTAGGCGCTGCTATGATTACAAAGTCAGCATCTGCATAAGCTGATGCACCATCAGTTGTAGCCTTTAGGTTAAGATTTCTCTCCTCATGCTCTGCCAAATACTTCTCAATATACTCATCCTGTATTGGTGACACTCAGTTATTCAGTTTCTCTACTTTCTCATCAATGATATCAACAGCTGTTACTTCATTATGCTGTGACAAAAGAACTGCTAATGACAGTCCAACGTATCCTGTTCCTGCAACTGCGATTTTCATAATATACTCTTCCTCTAATTTTTTTCCAGTATAGAATAATCTGTTTATATAATATATACTAATTATTTTATTAAATCACATTTCAAAGAATCAAAATTCTTTAATACACTGCTGATATCATCCATCTTAGAAATACTGTTCATATATTCTATGGCTGAATCAATCTCAGTTGGATCAATTACTATAATATTTTTCGATGTATTTATCCAGTCGTAGCTTCCCAATATTTTCTTATCAATAGATTTAATTACAATACAAGGTTTGCCAAGAATTGCTGAAAAAATCATTCCATGCATTCTATCAGTGATAACATATTTAGCATTTCTAAACCTTAAAAATAGAGAATTTAACTCAAGTTCTCGTACTAAAAATGACACACTCCTTGACACAGTAGTATCATACAAATATACATTTTTTATCTTGTTACATAAATAAACAATTAAATTATCCCTACTCTCATTTCCAAGTGCACTTTCAGATTCTTTACGAAGACAAATCAATACTTCTCCATCAGGATTATAATAATTATTTGCCATAGTATATTTGTATAAATAATAAACTATATCAGGCACAAGTTTACAGTTCACTTTTGGAAAATATGTTTTTATGTATCTATATGCATATTTATCCCTAGCTAATATTTGCAGTCTAGGATGATTACTATATACTATTCGACTTATATTTCTTTCAAATTTATCTTTGATCTTATGACCATAATTTGTAGAAACAGGTAGTATAATAACCCTTTGTTTTTTTAGTATACTAACACATAATCTTCTCATCCTCTCTATGCGAAGGTATAATGTCCCCAGATTACCTCCACCTTGAATAAAAATAATGTCATCATCATTACATGCCTTTTTTACTGCAAATAAATATTTACATATCTCTTTTTCGTTAACAGTAATCAATTTGTATTCTTGGAAATTATCACTTATATATTTCTCACTAGCTAATGCAATAGCCTGATCACCCAGATTACCATATTGTGGTTCCATTAGGAGAAAAATCTTCTTAACACTCTTAAGATTTGAAAAATAATTTATATTCCTAATAGCATAAAATAACGATAAAACCCTATACCAGTTCCATTTATAAAAAAGCTGTTCCATTTTGCTAACTAATCGATTCACAAAGTTTTGCCTCCAAATAATTATCGATAATTATATTACCGAAAAAAAACATATTTAAACATTTAATTAAAAACTAATTTCATCGATCTATATATATTATTTAGTACCTTATTTAATTCAACTATTACCTTTGCTAAACGATAATTTTCCTTTAGAACATTTTTAACAAAAACTTGTTGTCTAAAATTTAGTTTGGCAATAATTGAATTGTTTTCAATTTTGGGATACTTATTCTTTCCATCCAAGACCAACTTTTTCACAACTTCGAGCGCATCATCTTCATTGTATTCAAATAAATTCCATGCCATACTTGTCAGCACTCTTCTAATATAAAAATTCTCAAGAATAGTATCTTCAAACAATTCAGAACTTTCTAAAATTTGTTGTGCCTTAAGAATATTTCTGTCAGCCTTTCTTAACTTTTTTCTTTTTAAAATTATTGAATCAGAATTATAAAAATAATGATATAAAACTTTATTACTATACCCTATTCGTTTTGCACCAAACATTACTTTAGGAATCGTAGCAAAATCTTCATATGTCATACCAATTGGAAATCTTGAATTCCCCCATATATCTTTTCTATACATTTTATTCCAAGCTGCAAAGCTACTTGATAGCAAGATGGAAGTAATATCTTCAGACACAAAATCATTATTAAATCCAGAATTAAATCTTTTTCCTATTCCATCATCACCTTTTACTCTATTTATGCCACACATAGCAATATCTAAATCATTCTTGATCATCAAGTTATAAAGAGTAGAAAGATAATCCGGTTCAACATAGTCATCACTGTCAACAAAAACAATATAATCACCAATTACTTTTTCAAGTCCATAATTTCTAGCACTACTTAAACCTCCATTCTCTTTGCGATAACTCTTTATACGTTTCGAATTCTTACTATACATTTCTATAAGTTCAGGAGTTTTATCAGTTGATCCGTCATCTACAACAATAAGTTCATATGGAATATCTATATCTTGAGTTAACAAACTATCTAAGCATCTACATATATATTTTTCTACATTAAAAGCTGGAATAATGACTGATATTGAATTCATTTTTTCTTCCTCATAACCGCTTCTTTCAAACCAAGCAATAATTTTTTCTCATAATTATTCATACCTAAAAACCACATTAAAACAAAATATAATATCATGTATATAAATGTAACTAATGCAAAATTTATATAATTATCTATACTAATAAAACGAACCAATCCCCATCCCAAAATCATTGCTAATACTAATGGCGGGAGTATTTTAAATATACTAATCCAAAAAAATGGGATATCTAATCCTAAATGTCTATAGTAATACCAATTCATAAACAATATATTCCCAGCAACTAATGCAATTGTTGTTCCTAACGCTGCTCCGCATGGTCCCCACATTTTAATTAAAGGAATACTTATAAATACATTTATTATGGCAATTCCAAAATACACTAGCGATCTAGCTCTATGCTTGTTTTTGGCTCTTTGTATCTCAATTCCTAAATTCTGAATAAGCGGAACAGTAACAGGAATAATTAGCAATAATGTAACGAAATATGCATCTTGGTATTCAATTCCTGCCCAAAACTTTACAAAAGTCTTTCCTAGAAGAATAAAACCAGATATGACTAGACCTAAAATCATAAATTGAATTCTACCAATCTTAGTGAATAACTCAGTTAATTTTTCGTCACCTCTATTTTCAGCTACAATTCTATTCACTTGTGGTACAAATACATTAGATATAACAGAAGAGGTAGCAACATACATGGAATTAATCTGTCCACCAACGCCATATATTGCTACTGAAGATGTACCGGAAATTCTTCCAAGCAAAAATTTATCAACGCTCCAATTAATCTGGTCAATCATTTTATTTAAAAATATAAAAAATGTAAAAGCCCCCATCTCGACAAAAAGAGCTTTTTCAAAGTTTTTAAATATAAACTTTACATGTAATATTTTAAAGCAATAATACATGTTTACTAAAAAAGCTAAAACAGACAAAAAGAAAGAAACAATAACCATTCCAATTGAGCCATATCCCATCAGTAATAATGGTAAAGTCAAAAATGGATTAAGCAAATTATTTAATAATACTACAAATTTTTGAAAGAAAAATTGCTCATTCGAAGTTAAGATGCAACTAAACACACTACTTGGAAAGGTAATTGCAAGATTTACAACCATAATAATCATTAAAATTTTTGCTTTATCTAACTCCATATCAGTTAATCCTGTTGCAAATATCCCCCTAATATTCTTAACCATTATAAAACCACAAACCAAGCAGATAAGCGAAATCAAACAGAAGATTGTCATAAACATTCCATTCAATCTTCCAATACCATCATTATCATCTTCTGATTTATATCGCGAATAAAATCTAACATAAGCACTGCCAAAACCTAAATTTAACAACCCTAGATATGCAACCACAGAATGAACTAATTGATATAAACCATATTCACTCTGACCTAATAATCTAAGCATTACAGGCGTATAAATTAGATTAGTTAATATTTTTACTGCTTCACCGGTATACGAAAGAATTACACCTATTTTTCTTTGATTTTTTTTCAAACTTATGCTCCTGAATCTCTTTAATTCTTATTATTTTATAAGGTTGTATTTCCACAAAACCTTTATTATATGTTCTTTAATATTTGAAAAAGCATATTTATTAATAATAAATTTATAATCTTTATTTACAAGATCAACATAAAACTGTTCCCTAAGTAAGGACCATTTTGCAGTATTATATATTGCCTTATTTTTTTCTTTAATAATTTCTTCTTCAATTGGTTCATACAATAAATTATCAGAAATCAAATTAAACAATTTATTACCTTTACTTGTATTTGCGATAACGAGTGATACACCTTTGTTATCATCAAATTGTGGAAGAATATCTTGAGAATTCCAAAAGTCTGCAATAAGTAAATCACTTAATTGATCTGTACCTTTCGAAACGCATTTATAACAAGAAGGTCTTAATGCTATATCCTTAAGAAATATTCTCATATAAGGATCCGCTCTCAGAATCCTACTAATTTCTTTATTGTTATCAAAATTATATGTTATGCTATATCTCTTCCATCCTGATCTTTTATCCCTAAATCTAGTTTTTATCAGTTTTGACTTTATTTTTTTTTCCATGTAAACAACATGCTTAGCCCACAATAATGGAGAAAGCACTCCATGACATGCAACTTCCACACAAAACAAATTATCATAATCTGTACCAAGAAATGCTCGTAATCCATTTATTTGACATGGTGTGCCAGAGAATAAAACTATTTTCCCATCAGATAGATTTGATTTGACTATTGAATAAATATCTTTTGTATCACTTTGTATGTACTTAGACTCACGTATTTTATACAGGTCATCTAAAGAATCTATTATAATATGATGACACCCATAACAATCATCATCCATAGTCACTCCTATAACGAGGCCACCACTGTTAATAACATATCTCGCCAATTCAGAAAAAATCCCACCAGAAGAACTACATTCAACTATATTATTATTCTTACTTCTTGCTCCCCAGCATGTTATTTCTTGAGTTTCAACTATAGGTGAATTTGAAACAAAACAAGCTTTTTCACATAATCCACAATTAATACAATTCTCTTCATTAACAAACGGATATAAAAATCCTTCTGAATCAGCCTTCATTTCAATTGCATGTTTAGGGCAAATTTGAAAGCAAGCACCACAACCACAGCATTTTTCAGAATCAATCCTAGCTATCATTTTTACTCCTTATAATGCTTTATATAACCATTCCAATGATTCTTCTCTTTTTTGTATTAGTACTTTATCTACTCTGGAGAAATCAATGTCTTTTTGTAATTCTTCTTTGCTTTTTATAACACCATCTTCAATAATTCTTTCCTCTAATCCCAGCATTTTTAAAAAGTCATAAATTCTATTATTCATAGATTTTTTGTCAGAATCCTTATTTCTTTTAAAAACCCAAAAATTTTTATGAAATAAAATAGATAGAACCATACCATGAAAAGAATTAGTAAATATATAATCTGCCTTAAAAATATAGCCTAAAAATTCTTGTGGCCCCGCATTTTTTACTTGAAATCCATTATGACCAATGTACTTTTTATCCTCATCAGCAATACAAATATTCTTATAATTACCACAATTTCTTAAAATACTTTTTAACTGTTCATCATGTCTATTATTTGTTTCTCTTAGAAAATACGAAAAGACATACGGTTCATTTAACTCAGGCATATTAGTTACATTTAGCCATTCATCTTTCATCAATAATAAAGTAGGGTCAAGAACAACCTTAATTTCTTTAGTGGTATATTTACTAAGTGCCTCTTTTGCTGCTTGTTCCCTAACTGAAATATAATCAATATTATCCATTATTCTTGTGAACAATTCACAATGTTTACTAATAGTTCGTTCTGCACCAATGCTTGCTGCATAGGCTATCTTCTTTTTGTTAATTGAAGCAAATAACAAACCGAACATTCTTATAACATCTAAACTAAACTTTTCAGTATTCCATACCTGATCACTACCAACTACAAAACAATCATATTTTGAATTTGCTTTAACAATCGATTTTGAATTATAATATCCTGAAAAATCAATCAATTCATCCTGAAAATGTTTAAAGTTTTTCAAATCTCGAGAATCATTAATGCTTTTTATAGCATCACTTATATCCGCAAATAACTTATTTGATTTAAGAACTGACATTACAAGTCCACGTTTAGTCTTCAAATTTAAACTACTACGGCTAATCCTAATTTGATTAGCATTGCAATACTTATTTAATATGTAATTTAATGCATATCCTTGAAGCATCCCGCCAAAATTATAATTTTGATATACTAAACTAAGTATACCTACTTTAATATCTTTCTTTTCAAAATTCATTTTAATGTCATTTCCTTGTTCTTTTTAGATAACTTCTTTTATACTTCAAATATTTCGATATTTGTCTAGGTGTTAATCTATTTTTGTTTTGTTTTATAACTCTAAAATAATAGAATAATTTTGATTTATGGCCTTTCCTATTAATTATCTTTGTAGTAACTTCATCATAAAAATTCTCATATACATCTGGATAAATTAATATCCTATCCATTTTTTGTATTTTATTTTTCATCGGTCTAGAGAAGAAATGAATATATAAATATTCTTCAGATACTATATCTTTTTGCTTATCTAAATAGTAACGCGTAAGTACGCCTTCATCCCAAACAAATACCTGTCTTCTATTTTTCCATCCTTCATCCTTAGGCATTGCCTGTAAATAAAATCCCGGATCATATTTTTCTAAACCAGCATAAATTGTTTCTCTATATACTTTTATTCCCTCTATTTCACAAATTTTTTTTATCAATACAACATCTGTGCATTTAATAGCATTAGTCGTAAAAGCTGCTTTATAGTCACGATCACTCTCAATAACGCTGCTTCTGTATAGTAAATTATTATGCTTAGTATTTTTAAAAATAGTTGCATGCCCTTGATTGCCTATTATCGAGTATTCATCCAAAATATCTTCAGTATAAAATTTCCTTATATCACCCCAAATCAAATCAATATCACAGAACCCCCAAAAATCATATTCAATCAGGTATTCATGAAATATTTCTCCGTATGCAATTTTATAATCAACTAACTTATAACCATTATCTAAAGAGATCTCAAAATCATAATTTTTTTGAACTAATTCTTTCATTTCCAGGAATGATAAATATCTTACTTTTACATTATTTGGATAATCAAAAGTAGTTCTATCATCTGTAAAAATAATCCAATCTATAGAACTATTTTTCTTACATGAATCAAGCCAAATCTGGAAATAGCTTGGCATTTTCCCAAAATAAGGAACAACAAAACAAATTTTCTTCATATTTACTCCATATCACATCTATGATTATCGCAAAAACAATCAACAAAGTACTTAAGGTATGTATTTCCATAATTACCACTTAACTCACAGTTTATTGTATCTTGTGACCAAGAATTATCATCTATTATTTTTGTTCTTCCACTTTTCAGTGAATTTTCAATAGCAGCTTTTAACTTTCTAATTCTTAGTAATAATGTTCTATATTCTTTTTTTGAGAGCGATTTCTTCAGTTGTAAACTTAAATCACTATCATTAAATGAAATAATTTTTTCATAGCAATCTTTATCAATAAATGGCCTATTATACTCATTATTTTTTACAATAGAAGAACAACCACAATAAGTCGAAAAATCTATTTTTCGAGTCGGAAATAGCGTGGTTGGACAATCATTATCAAAAGCACTTAGTGCCAATACTTCATCTTGAGAATTTGTTTTAACAAAATAGTTTCCTGGTCTATGATCTTTTTGAAAACATATAGCATCTAAAATATTCAATAAGATTGTTTCTCTTTGAAATTGCGGATTTACATTTTTAATTGCTATTTTGTTTGGATCTTCGCCATTTGCAATTCCTACTGAAACTCCTATTTTCTTTTCACCATCTATGCAGAGTTCTATATATTCTGAATCTGGTACTAACATATTCATTCCAAAAGTATCAGCCAACATTTTTGTGGCGATTGTTCTATTAGAATTATAAATATGATAATCACCAATATTTTGAAATGAGTTATATCTATATTCCTCTAATGGTCCCCATGCATACTGAACCAGTGATAATAATTGATTCTTAAACCACTCCGGATATGGCCTTTTAATACCAATACAAGAAGGATCCAAAGTATGTCTATATTTTGTTATTCTTGAATAAGGAGCTGTTCCAGGCCCCATATAAAAAAACCTATAAAAATTTAATGGATTCTTTAATTTATCTAATAAAATTTTCTCACATTCGGAACTATGTTCATTAACAAAAACAAATCTACAATACTCGTTTATAAGTCTTTCTAAGTATTTTCTTTTAGCTTCATGCATTCGGCATTCTCTAAAATAGCCGCTATTTTCACCATCATCATAAAATATTATCGTATTAGGAGTATTAGCATAGTATTTTACTTGTGTTGAGTTACAATTTATATTCCTTCGTGGTTCAGGCTGATAACTAGAGGATGAAAAAAATCTAGCTGAAACATATAATGTCATTTGTTTTACTAGTTTTATCATTTTTAAAAATACTCTCATTTCAATATCCTTCTAACTTAAATATCTTTTTATAAATCCAACCAATTATCACAATTGTAAATGGGTAAGATAAACCAAAAAAATGATTACTGAAAAACATTTCTAAAGTAGCCATTGAAACAAGTGCATAAGCTGCAACACAAAAAGCAGAGCCTCCATCAACAGCAGAACGTCTCACCAATTTCACATAAGCCCCTAGAAAAACTGATCCCAATACTGAACCATAATACCCAAAATCTTTGAAAAGTACAGCAATATATGTATAAGTATTAAAGGTAGAATAAGGAACTAATTTATAAAAAGAATTAAAATATTCATCAATCTGTAAGTATCCTAGAATAGGTTTAATCATCCATAGACCATATGTCCTTGAATTTTGCGTATCCATAATATATTGAAGATTATTCCAAGCAGATACAAGATACATGTATGGCATTTCAAGAAAACTTGGACCATTAAATGTAATTCTATTCTCATAATGCGAAAAAGCATTTGATGAAATATCATTATAATCCATCATGAATTCAAAATAGCTTCCGCCATTTCGTATGAATGATTTAAGCGGAAATGCAATAATAAGAAAAATTAAAATTCCACCTAATAATGAGAATACAAATCTTCGTTTATCCTTGACATTTTTTACAAAATAAAACTCAATGCATACAAATATAACAATGCCCAAATATAAAAATCTGGTTTTATTAAAATCTGTTAAAAACATCGTTGATGTAATAATAGAAGTCAGTATAATCATCTTAATGTCTTTACTTTTAAATGCAAAAGCAATTCCAATATATGGTAAAAAGCCTATAACTGAAGCTAATGGCATAGTAAAACCAGTTAAGAATTTTATTATAGTAGGAATTCTACCAATTATAGCCAATAAAATAGCATGTCTTTTAATTCTTCGTATACTAAGAGATGATTTCTTATGATTTTTTTCACCAAAACTAATAAAACTAGTTGACGTTAGCCTATATGCCAGCAGAAAAAACAACATATTAATAATAGCCAAAAACCAAGTTCTATTATCAAGCCTTTTTAAATAGTATGAACTAATTTTTTCATTGTATACAAGCAAAGAAAATGGGGTCAAACTAAAAAGAAAATATGGATTAATTATCTTATTTTCTATTCCACCTTTATAGATGCAGTAACAAAAAATCAGGCAAACAATAAAGCGAAGTAATGCTGTTATCGCATCATCAGAAAAGCCACTAATCAATTCTATTCCCCAGAATAATATTAAACTAATGACGAAAGGTTTTTTCTTTACCCTTATTCCTTTATTATTTTTCATATATACCTTTACCTAATTGAATCTATAAGAATATTAGCTCTATTTTTCCAACTATGCTTATCTTTAATGTTTTCAATTTCTCTTCTCATCTCAGATATGTATTGAATAGACTCATTAATTTTTGAAACATATGTATCTATTGAAGGATCATGTACAAGAAATTTGTCATTTAATTCGTTTTCACAAAATTCTTTGATTTGTCCTACTGCTGTACCTATGAAAGGTAATTCAGCGCCAATCATATCAAACATCTTCAAAGGTGAATAATAAAAACATTCTTGCATCGCATATGGCATAATACCCAAATCAGATGCATATAGATATCTCTTCATTGTTTCCAAGTTAACTTTTCCCTTAAAAATCATATTATCGTGGTTGGAAACATAATTTGCAATCATCTCATGCATCTCACCATCGCCTAAAACTAAAAATACTACATTTTTAGTTTTTTCCATATTTTCAGCAATTTCACAAAAAGATTGTATGCCATGCCAAACTTTTAGGCTTCCGACAAAAGTAATAACAAATTTATTCTTTATATTTTCTTTTTCACGAATTTCATTCCTAACCTTGAGTTGTTCTTCTTTATTCTCAAAATAAAGTTCACTCATATATCCATTTGGAATAACTAAAAACTTATCTCTGTCTATACCATAATGATCACATAGCATATCACGACATATATTAGAATTTATATAAATCCAATCTGAAGCATTAATTACCTTTTTTTCCCATCTTTCAATAGCACCAACAAGAGGTTCTTCTTTTATTACTCCTCTCTCATAAAACTCTGGTGTATTAAATTCATATACAAGCTTTGCACCGAACGCTCTTGCAACATACATGGCAGTAATATCAAATACTGTTGAACGAGCCACAATATACGTTGGTTTAAAATTTTCTATATTTAACTCTTTAATAATTTGCTTGCTACGTTTTATTGATAAATATTTTTTTCTAAAAAAACGTATAAATTGCAAGGTCCCTTTAAATCTATGACGAAGTCCACCTGCAGCGTGATTTACAGGCTTTCCTGATCCATCTTGAGCTTTTGGAAAAGAACAAACATTTTCTTCTCCAAGAATTTTCTCAAAACTCTTTAGCATTCCTAAAGCATGATAATTACTACCATCTCCAGTTGCTAACTCATCGTTTATATATAATAATTTCATATTATTCTCCAAATGCTATCTCAATCGTATCTGTTAACAACTCCTTGCTTTGGAACAGATGAACCCATCCATATGGACCTTTAAATATGCAATTTTCTCTTAGTTTTACAGGCATATTTCCACTAATAATTCTAGGGGCTAATTCATCAAACCAAGCAACATTTACAATACCTTTTTGAGGCTTTTTATACTTAAATATAATCTTCCCGTCCTCTACCTGAATACTTTCAGGATAAACTATTTTCTCAGTATATTTTCCCAAACTAGTACCAGTCTGAATAATTCCAATAAAGTTATGTAACGAATCTATAGGTGAAGAATACTTAAAACCATATTCTTTGTAATATGGTCCAAAAGCTCCTTTAAAGAAAGTCTTTCCAGAACAGCTTATATTTGATATCACTCTTCCGCTTTCAGCAAGATAATGTTTTCTTCCATCGAAAGAAACAATGAAATACTTCCCATTATAAATATGTATACCACTGTCACTGCTCTCATTTTGTATATATTTCCAATCAATTTTCTCATTATCTAATGCTGTAAGCATAAGCCAAAAAACATAGTGAGCAATATAAACGGAACAAAAGTGATAATCCCACCACCAAACTTTATCACGACCATTAAACTCGTTGACAATGAGATTATCATTTTTTATCGCAATTAAGCTCCGCTTACTAATGTAGTTCCACGCTCTACTGTGTGCATCCGAAGAAGCTAAATTATACAAATAAATTGCCGGTCCCCAAGCAAAAATCTGATTATTTCCTCGACCCAAGTAATTAACATCGCCTTCAGCATCCATCATATCAATTGCACGAGATATAGCTTTATCCAAATTAGCTATATCTATCGATCTTCTCTTAAGAAAGGCAATCAAAGCAGTAGTAAACATATGATATTGAAAATTAAAACTGGTTCCCTTAGGTAAAAGGTCTTCTATAAAGCCATCTTCATACTGAGCTTCAACAATTCTCTTAGATAAACTCTCTACCAATTTTTTATACTTGGAATCATTTGTCCATCTATGTTTCCAAGTATTTACATAAATACGCATAGGATGCCAGTTAATAGTAGCATTATTGCTATCTTGTTGAATGAGTATAAATGACTTTATTTGTTCTCTGAATTTAGGCAGCTTATCATATTTTTCTAAATACTCATAAACAACACATAATGCAAAATTATTAAAATCCCAATGATATGCTGGATTTAGTTCAAACTCTTTGGCATGTGCCATAAAGCTTTTTAAAATATCAACACCTGTTTGAACCAAATTCTCGTTTTTGTACTTAATGCCACCAAGGATGTATGCTCCCCCAATATGAGTTTCGCCATAATGAAAACCTATAACTTTCTCATCTACAGGATCTATTAGTCTAATTCCACTATCATCTTTTTCTAAATACGGGCAATAATGTTCATATGTAGTTTTCAGTACATTGAAATACTGATCCATCACTTATTATCTCCTAGGATTTTATGCTTCATTGCAACCAACCGCTCTCTACCAAAAACTGCCATCAAAATAGGACGTGTCATAGCAACAAGGAGCTGAAGCAAGTTTTCTGTTACATGAATTCTGTGCCCAAAATACTGAGTAGATTCTCCCAGTTTTTGAAACAAAAGACCTATTCTGTTTTGAATGCGCAAGAAAGTAACTGGGGGGTGAAATGGACGTACTTTACTTTCATCAATATCAGTTTTTTCGATGACAACATTTTCATTAGTTCTTAAAGTCTTCATAAGTTCTCTTAGATGCTTAACCTTTTTTGACTTAAGTTTAATCATTCTACAAGATACAATATCCGCAGACAGCGCATCTGTACTCCACACACGATAACCCGCGTCAATTTTTTTTCCTGCAACTGGACCATTAAACTCCATACCAAAAAAGGCATCCACTATACAAAGAGTAGGTTTGATAGCAAGTACCAAATCATGAATCACTTCAGAAATATGTGTATGATAAACCCATTTATCCATTACAGGTAGTGTTCCAAACAAATTCTTACAAGCGCCTGTAAACCCTGTAACAGAATGTGTTTTTAGATTAGTTACGTCAATAATAAATTCAGATTCAAGTAGTGTCTTAGAAAGCCATAATTGCTTATCAGCGTTTGTAAAATGAAGAAATCTATCATCTTCTATATGCTTAAGCATATCGCGAGACATATCCAAAAGTTTAACATGCTTTAGTGCCTCGTCGTTTAAGTTGAGTGATTCCGGCAATCCCAAGTTTTCAAACTTTAAAAAGGCATATCCAAAACCTGTACTATCAGACTCAGCAATATATACAGTTTTATCCGGATCTACAGATAGAATAAATTCCACTAAACTTCCAACTAGTTTCAAATCAGAAACAACATGACTATCAGCCTTAACATAAGTTCCAGCAGCAAAATTAGGTTTGATAATAACATAATTAGCAGTCATTAACTTATCTATTAAACCAAGTTTTTCAAACATTTTATCTATGTAATTGTTGTTACAACTTGGAACATAATCAAATAAAACCTTTGCCATCTAACTTTCCTTTCAATTTTTGAGAAACTTCTAAAGCATATGAGCTTCCATACGTAAATGCTGTATTTGTATACATATGATGTACAACAGCACCCTCAATAGTATATGAAAAAATACCGCCTTCAGCTATGCTATTAGATGCAGTGTGCTTAACACACCAATTAAGTGCATTTTTAGCTGATTTTATCAAACGGTCATCATTTTCTATTTCATACCATTCTAACAAGCATTTAGCTATTACCGGGACGGCCTTACAATCATCTCCCATTAAAGGCTTTAAAAGATTATACGACCATCCTCCATCTTTCTTTTGCAAATAAAGAAGAGTGTTTATCGTATTTTTTATAATTACCTTTATATTCTCATCTTTTAGAACCTTGTATGCAGGAATTAACCCTTCTAAAGCCCATCCTTGTCCTCTTCCAAAAGCACCGCCATATTGCTTATCATTTTTATCTATCGCAGTCGCGAATGCATTATATTTCCGCATAAAGAATACATCAATATACTTGATCACAAACTTAGACAAGAATATTTTATAATCCTTATCGCCTGTGATTTCATACAATTTAGCAAATAATCCGGCTGTAAATCCAGTATCAACAATATTTTTATCTGTAATCCACTTATTCTTTAAAGTATCATAAGAAAACAATACTAGGCCATCTTCCCTTGCAGTACTTCTAACCCAATCAGCGCACTTTTGGGCAGATTTGAGATATATAATATCATTAGTCGCCTCAAATAGTTCCAAACAACAATTCAATGCAATATAACATGAATCGTTAGGAGCTAATTGCGGAATTGCACCATCTTTCCCATAATCATTTCGTACTATCCATCCTCCACATTCTTGTTGTAAAGCCAATATTCTATTTCCCAGCTTTTTAGCTTTATCTATTTCACCGTTCAAACAATACCAGCGAACTATAGCTGAATTTGTCCATATCCATGAAGGAAGACACCATTCTCCCATTTCTTTAATAAATCCAGCATAAAGCAAACCTTCATTACGATAGCCATTTTGTATAACTGCAGAACTTATAAACTTTTTCCATTTACTTTCAGCTTCTTTTAACGTATTAGCATAATGAAAGGTAATAACTTTTCCAGAAAATGATTCCATGAATTCAGAAGAAGAATATGCAAGGTTTTCTACAGGATAGACATCATTTTGACAGATAATTTCGTTATATTTTATCTCATTAATAATTCCTGCTTCATTAGCCTTATAAATACCATTTTCAAAAGCTGAAGCAGGAAAACTAACTAACTTAAATGCATTTGACAAATCATTATTTCGCTTAAGTATTTTTTTTACTGTTTTATGCATAAAGCCATATAGTTCTGGCTTCATTTGGTTCCTCCAATTTGACAAAATAATTTTTTCATTTCACTAATATATTTATATTGAGAATAATTCTTTTTTATCTCATTTCTATTATTTATTCCAACTTCTTTGAATTTGCTAAAGCAAATTATTCTCTGATAAATTGATTCAACATCAATTTGTTTCTTATCAACAACAATACCATTTATACCATCTGTTACCACATCAGGTATTCCTGCATGATTTGTGGTTACAATAACCATTCCGTTTCCCATAGCTTCCAAAATACTAATCGGTTGCCCCTCAATTGGATATGTTGTAAGAAGAATAAAAAAATCACAATTTGCTAAAAGTTCTCTTTTTTTATCGCCACCAACAATGCCATGATAAGAAATATAGTCTTCCAATTTATTCTCTTTTATATATTTCCAGAAATATTCCTCTTCACATTGTTTAAAAAATTTACCTGCAAAATCAAAATGTAATAATTTTTCTCCGCCCTTATCCACTCTCTCTTTCTCAATTTTGACCATTTCTAGCACTTCACGATAACCTTTAGAGCGGATAAAATTTGATAAATATAATACTCGTCTGATTTTTCTTTCATTAACTATTGATGTCTTTTCGTTAAACATTTCATCTGACATCATAAATTCATCATCAATACAATTAGAAACTGTGTATATCTGACTGTCATTAATAAGCCCTTCAAATATCCACCTCAGGCTAGGTCCTAATACTATTGCACCCGCAATTATCTTTAGAGCTCTATAATTAGCATTTTTTTGCCATTTTGGCAAATCATTAATCATATTCCTAAAGCAACCACCATGCAAATGAATCAAACATGGTCTATTTCCCATTGCCTTTAAAATAACTAGATCTCGAAGATTCCCTCCTTTAGATTGACTTATAGTAAAGTAAAATAAATCCGCTTTACTTTTTTTTATAGCTAAAAGGTTAGAAATAATCTTTTTATTATTTGTAATATTGATTTTTTCGAATTCAAATTCATTTTTTAATTCAGACTCATAAAGAGTTTCCACCGCTTTTGATAAGCCATGCATTGGCGGCGCAAACTGTGCTATAAAACATATTTTTTTCAAATCTAACAACCTCTTATATATTATAAAAAATCAACTTCTAAACAAACATAGTTATAGCTCATCCTTGCATTTATTTATCCAACTGAAGTCTTTGATTGATAATTGTTTTCATCAACCAAATCAGTTTCTTGTATTAGTTGTTGCTCATAGCTTTTAATCATTTTTATATACTTTTGTATCGATATGCTTTTTGTTAGATGTTTCAACAAGTATTCATGAGCACGCTTTCCCATGTCAATAAGTTCCGGACTATCAGCTTCATTAATGAACCATCTAAGATTTTCTTCCATAGCTAAATAATCGCCTGGCTCTGAGATCCTACCACATCCAATCTCTCTAATAAGCATCTCTACTTCTGATCCGCGTTCTAGTACTCCAATCACGGGTTTACCTACACCAGCAATTCCATAAAACTTTGAAGGACACGAAACGCCCTTAATTCCTTTAGCATTTACACACCAGTGAACATCCGCAGCGTTAAGAGAATAAATAAGCTTATCCTTATCCTGATATGGAATAAATACAACATTCTCAAGATTATGATCTTCTTTATATTTTGTAAGGCTATTAAGAACAGCACCAGCTCCAACGAAAGCAAATACAACCTCCCGCCCGTCAGATGTCTTAGCTCCTTTAAATTTCTCTACAACTTTAATAACACCTTCAAGATCATAATAAAGCCCCATATTACCAGAATACATAATAACAAACTTATTGCTTAGGCCATACTTTTCATTAAATTGCCTAACCCCTTCTTCATCATGAGAAAGTGGGTATATTTCTTTTTCGTCAATCCAGTTATTTATAATAGCATGTTTAGGAACATGACCATGTGAAAATCTATTTTTCAAGGTTTGCTCTAAATCTCTTCCTACTGTTACAACCAGGTCTGATTTATTGCAACTTCTCTTATCCATCCATCTCGCAAAACGTAAAACAGACTTTATCTTAACATATCCAGTAGCAATTATCTGCTCTGGATTAAAATCTTGGATACAATATACCAGTATTGGAGTGCCATTCTCAGTTGAAGTAAGCTTCTTCTTTCCATATACACCGAGCATTCCTCCTAATATCGGGGGCTGAGATATAGTAAAGATGTAATCCTGTTTGCCAACAAGCTTTGTAGCTTTTTTAGCCCCAAAATAATATGCCAAAAGATTCTTGACTCTTGATATTTTTGAAACTTTAGTAAACTCCGGAACAGGAATTCTAATAATGTTAACTCCATTCATTTTTTCATGATAAAATTTTTTCTCAGAATATTCTTGAGTTATTCGCCCGGAATAAGATGGCACAGTACAGATAACTGTGACTTCAAACTCGTTTACCATGCCTTCAGCCATATCCTGTAGCAACTGTCCAGTTGAAGCTACATCTGGTGCATAATAGTGGGCATATATTAACATTTTTCTCTTACAATCGATACCCACTTTCCCCTTCACTTCTTTACCCACTTTTTCATTCTTCCTTTCTATTATTTCAAATGACTCTTTTGCCTAAGACTTTTTAGATCTCAAATAGCGCGCCTATGATTTAGTCCGCAACTATACAAGTTTTTAAAAAAGAGACAAGGTATGGATCAGATTACACATAGTGATCGCACAACCGGCTGAAATTATTCGCACTTGTCACGAACGCCAGCAAGTCAATCAGCCAAGAAATTTTTGGCTGAAAACGGAGTCAAAGAAAAGTTATACACATTTTAAGCAACGCAGTATTAAGAAATCTCCTTGCCAGAGCCACGGTTAAGACATTTCCGGCGACTCCACCAACTGTTGAAGTTACATTTGTTGAAATACCAACTTATAGCGAACAGCCCATCAAATGCCCTCATAAGGCTGTAGCTAGTTCAGGACATCATTTAATATATACGTTTTATCGTTAATTATTTCCATCATTTTTATCATTTATCTCTATTTTTGTGTATAAAAAATACACATACACAAAATGTACGTTATTACGCAAATATATTAATATGGCATTATATTGGAAAATACTATTGAATAATCGCCAGTTAACTAATCGCTATGTCCATATCCATATCCATAGCCATAGCCATAGCCATGTTTATAATATCCATACTGCTTACTAGCCTTATCAACCTTGTTCAAAACTGCACCTAGAATTCTGGTCCCTGACGCCAAGAGTTTATCCTTTATCTTCTGAACAAGTCTGTAGTCAACATTCCCAGCTTCAATAACAAAAACAGATCCATCTACAATTGCTCCGATAATTGCCGCATCTCCCACAGATGCAAGAGGTGGTGAATCAATTATGATAACGTCATAATCTTTGCGGAGCGTTTTAAGAGTGCTTTCAAATTTATCAGACGCTAAAAGCTCTGCTGCACTGTTACTAACAGGTCCTGCTGGAACCAGATAAAATGAAAATTCATCTTCTTCATCTTCATTCTTGTAGATGATATCTTCTAATTTGCACTGTCCTGTCAGATAATGTGTAAGCCCATATTTGGCTTTTCCACTAATTATTCTTCTATCAAAAAGGGATTTTCTCAGATCACAATCAAGGTAAAGTGCTTTTTTACCAAGTTCTGCAAAAGATCTGACAACTTCAAGAGCAATAGTGCTCTTTCCTTCATTAGGTGTACAGCTTGTGAAGAGAATAGTCTTAAGATCCTCTCCGCTAAAGCTGATTCCTGTTCTAAGGTTTTTAATTTCCTCTGCCATAGCAAAAGGAAGTTCTTTTTTCTCAAGTGTTATATTCAACATTTATCGATTACTCCTTACAATTGCTTACTACATATCATAGATAAGTGAAAAAGCATTGTCGCGCATCAGTCCATCTGCTGTACTTACTCCATATTCTTTCTTAAGGAATAAATAACATTTTTTCATTTCAGGCAGACGGTCATATAGATTATGACAATCCGATGAAACCAAATCTACCAGTTCATTTTTTATAAGTTCTTTCACCACCTTATTTGCAGTGGTTTCTGTCTTGGATAAAAGTGACTCACAATTTACCTGAACTAAAGCTCCCTGCTCCTTCATCTCGTAAACAATCGTAGGTCTTTTCTGCACTGCAGGATAACGCTCAACATGCGCTATAATCGGCGTCAGTCCTGCTTGTGAAGCTTTTTTGATAAATATTTCAAACTCACTATTCTGCATCCTGCCTGAGGAAAACTCAAGCAGAATGCATTTCTTTTCCCCAAAAGGTCTTATCTCCTCCCGGGGATTATACTTTTTGTTCTCAAAGAACACTTCATCATCGCCGTTAATATACCCATCTAAAATGGCCATAAATCTAGAATCACAGTAATATTCTCGACTCAGATAAAGATCCAGATCATTCATATCTGTTGATTCAAGCCACCACTTTAATTCTTCAAAATGTTTTAACACTTTACTGACAGGTGTATTGAACATTCCATTGCGAAGATGCACAGTCATAACGATTGTGCGTACTCCCTGCAAGTACTCATTCCTGATAAGTTCCTGAGCCTCCTCAAAATCTTCGGCTCCATCATCAGAGAAGGGTACTATATGGCTATGAACATCAATCAGGCCTATGACCGGTTTAATAAAATTAAACATTGAAAAATTTCTTCTGAAGGGCTGTTGCAGAAAGGGCAATAACACCAAGACCTGCAACAAAAATAATCCAGAAGTTGTCACCTGTTCTTGGAGATGTCTTTCTTGCTCCAAGCACTGAACCATTAAGAGTAGCCTTCTTAGCTACAATTGCAACAGGTGAAAGTGATGTAAATGATCCTGTAACCTTGCCTTCTGAAACTGTTGTAGGAACTACTTCCCAGCCAGCTTTTCCAAAGTGAAGGACATAAGCCTGAGTCTTTGCTGTGATAGCCGGAAAACTAAATGAAACAAAAAGAGGATTCTTCTCTGATACTTCTACTCCTGCCTGAGCATTAACATCCATTGAATCAAGGATTGTAAGCTCGCTTGCCTTAACTGTTGTGTGAGTATACTCACTGATAAGTTTTGCAAACAGCTCGAGATCTGAAAGTGTTGCTAAAACATTTTCATCTGTAATATCAGTAAATGTTACGTTCTGAGTATTTGTTGCACTTCTTCGTGCACCGAGAACCTGAGGGTTAAAGTTAACTGCCTCTTCTACAGTACGTCCTGCTCCTCCAAATTCTGTTGTTGTTGTTCTGCTTGTTGCATATGCATCGACGGTAAATAAAGCATTAACCATCAATACTACAGCCAAAGCAGCGCTTGCTAAAACACTTCTCTTCATATTCTTTCTTCTCCCTTTTATTAAGAATATTATTGTATCTGATACAAAGTAAGCTGATACGATCAGGATCTGATGTAAAACAAATCAAGTATCAATCCGGTTACTTCGTCATCATTCAAGTAAAACTCATCGTGGAGTGGTCCCTCCACATTTTCTCCGGGAAGACTAAGCACTTCTCCGGAATAGTCGTAACGAGTCATATGATCAATGCTGTCTGCATCAATATCCTCATACAGATAATCTCCTGCAGCATTTTCCATCGTTTCTACCACGGAAGATCCCTGGCTTCTGATAGTTTGAAACATTGCGATCATAAACTGTGTCTGCCTGGACATTCTGGAAATATTACTTCCTCTTGTCTCAACATCTCTTGTATGAACAAAATCTTTGGCAGCTGCTCCATCAAGAGTAATCGTCGCCCCTTCAGTATAAGAAGGATCAATATTGGTCTCATCGGTCTGCAACTGCAACGTCACTCCACCTATAGCATCAACTATCGGTTCTATACCATCCATGGTAAGTGAGATAACATTGCCTATTCGTTTTCTTCCCAGAATATCCGATACCTTTTCTTTTGTCAGATTGCAGGCTTTTTGAGGAGTATTTCCATATGAATACTGCATAGTAAGCTGTTCGGTTCCCTTTGCAAGGAAATTACCCTCATTATCGTAAATGTCTACATCCACCATTGTGTCTCTGTTTATTTCAAGAGGTGTGATGAGCTCTTTGTCATTATCAATCACAAACAGAATTATGGTATCACTTCTACCGCCTTCTGATATTCCAACGCCTTCTCTCTCCTGATTGCTGCTGTCTATACCAAGGAATAACACAGTATCAATATGAGAATTGGCTTCATATTTGATTCCATCGAAAGTAAGGCTGCCGTCAAAGCTGTCTCGCGTTAGTCTTCGAGCACCGGCTACTTCCGGTTTCTCTTCCTCTTCTTGAATATAAGAATCAGATCTCTTAACACTGTCCGCTTTTAAATTATGAGATATTGTCTCATGTGTGACCACAGCAAAAAGTATGATCACTAAAATCAAAGCACCCAGTATGATTTTGCCTTTGTTATTCATCATTTGGTCTTAACATCCACTCCATCAATTTTTTTCAGAACACCAACCACAAGAAATCTTTTATTTCTAAGTTTCTTGTCACAAGTACTAAGGGTAATGATAGTATCTGCCTCAGTAACTTTTTCATCATTTAGTACAATGCTTCTGTTTTTGACAATATCAGTTTGCAAAGACTTGATAAAAGCAGTCCTGTCCGCCTTGATCTTATCATCAAAGAAGTAAGGTATATAAGCATCGCTGTACATTACCGCAGCAAAAATGCGATAAGTAAAAACATGATCAGCCGTTGTGACTGTTATTTCTCTGTGTTCTTTCAGGAACTTGCTGTCCTCAAATTTATGAAGGCCGGCAAACATAGATCCGTCATTCATATTATGACCGTACACAACTGTATTAAATTCCTGGAATGTACCATCATCACAAGTCTCAATAAATGGACAACCATGAGACGATTTAAGTCCCTCAGGTCCGTGACTTAAATAATAAGTTTCATCAGTTGGATGTTGTGCTATAGGATAATCGATAACAGTACCCGGAACAGTTATCCAGGCAACAATATCAGGATTTGCACTCTGCAGACTTTTAATATCAACAGAAGGTTCTACAGTCTTAGTATCATCATTATCTGATGACGCTTTTGTTTCTTGTTCCTGTGCTTTATCTACAGTTCCCTGAGTTGTTTTACTAACAACACTTGAAGCATTTTCGGTATTGCCATGAGCTACAACAGCAATCTCATCCATCATCTTGTTGCTGCTTGTGGAATCAGCATAAAAATATCCGGCTATACATGCAGTAACGATAAGTGTTACTACTGTAACGCTCAAAATATACTTCTTTACATTATTCATGATCTTTTCTTATTTCGCTTCCCTGCTTTTTTCTTGGCTGACGTTGATTCATGTCCTATGGAAATGCTCTTTTCAAACGGTACAGAAGCAAGTGTTCCAATGCCAAGATATTTTTTAACATCATCCTCAGTTCGGATCGACATATCGCTGTAGAACATTGCAAGGATAATTCCAACCGAAAGAAGAACACCTAAAATGCCACCCAGCATTACGTTCTTGCGCTTATTGGGGCTGATAGGAATACTAGCCGGTACAGCTTCTTCTACTGAAGATGGTTTAGTAGTATCAGTAACTTCAGCAACTCTTGCAGCAAGATTCTCTGCAAGGCTGTTAGCGATGTCACTTGCAAGTGCTGGATCATTATTTTTCACAGTAATCTTTATGATTCTTGAATCATCAGGATTCACAACAGTTACTGTCTTAAGTAATGATTCATAACTTGTATCAAGCTGCAGATCTGAAATAACCCTTTCAAGTACCGGACGGCTCTTACCTAAGATTTCAAAATCAACTGTGAGCTGTTTGCCTAATTGAAGGTCAAATGCAGATGAAACAGTAGTTGTTTTGGAAAAAATGTATATCATTGAAGATGACTGATATAAAGGCTTAACTAAAAACATTGTATATAATAGTGCAATTGCGGCACCAACTATACCACATGATATAATTATCCAAAGTTTACGTCTCAAGACAAAGAAGATTTCACCTAAGTCAATTTCATCTTCTTCGGTGAATTGAATTAAATTGTTTTCCATGCTATTGAATTTCTCCCATGCTTTTTCATATACAAACACTATATTATCTTAAATGTATAAATTTGCAAGAGGTTTTTTAGATATTTTTTATTCGAAGTTTATTTTTTTTTAATATTTTATTATTTTTCGTCTCATGCCGTCAAACGCCCAAAAGCCCACGTATTTTCTAAGTTCATTTTTGTTTTCGAAACTGAAATTTCAATCTCAAAATAACCAAATTTCATGTAAAAAATATTCAATATATAATTTTTCACAAAAAAGAGTACTTCAAAATATACATTTTTTGACATATTTGGTTTACATAAAACTGCATTAGCCATTTTGCATCCAAATAGTTTCCATCCAAATATCATGATTTCAGAGTGAGAATTTTATTTCCGGCAATAGTTTCTATACGAAATAAAAAAACACCCTGCTTTTCCCACAGGAACAAGCAAGGTGAACTTTTCAATTGAAATTTTATTTACGATTTTTCCATAAATTATGACTAATTATTTCATAAATGAATATTCCATTGAATAGCAAGCAATTTTAGTGTATATATATACATTTCGATGTATAAAATGCATAAGAGTTGTATTAAATAACATTTTCAGTTACTACTATATCAAGTTTAACATCATGATTTTCATGTGGAATTTCAAAATCTGTCAACTGAATATCATACGCAATAGCTATTGTTTTTACTTCTTTATTGTTTTCAAGAAATCTGTCGTAGAAACCACCATTGTACCCTATTCTGTTGTGGGCATGATCAAATGCTACGCCGGGGACCAGAACTAAAACATGATGTTCATTCTTATTTCCTTTTACATCATCATTTTGTTGGTAACTGCTATTCTTATCATTATCCTGATACATATCGCCACCGAATATTTCAGAATTTTCATTGATTTCAGGCTCTCTTATGCCGGCAAATCCTTCCTTTAATTCATCGATAGAACTGATCCTTACGAAAACCATTTGCCCATTCTTCCGATCAGTAACCTTGGGACAATAGACTTTTTTACCCATCGCAAGACAATAAAGTATGATATCGTCTGTTCTGACTTCAGACACTAAGCTTGCATAGACAAGGATATCCGTGGCTTCCTTGTACTCATCCATTTTTATAAGTTTTTCAAAAATAATCCTGCTCTTTGCAATTTGCTCTTCCACAGGCATATTGTCTCTTTTTTTAAGTATTTCTTTTCTGATTTCACTTTTTGTCATCTTCTTATATCCGCAACAATATGTTCAGCCACTTTCATTCCGTCCATGGCTGCAGACATGATTCCTCCTGCGTAGCCGGCACCTTCGCCGCAAGGATAAAGTCCCTTTATATTCACTGACTGACAGTTCTCATTCCTAGTAATCCTTACAGGAGATGATGTTCTGGATTCAACACCTGAAACAAGAGCATTATCAGAATTATAACCTTTGATAATTCTTCCAAACTTTTCCATTCCCTGTACGAAGCAGTTGTTAAGTTCATCAGGAAGAATCTCGTGTACATTGGCAAAGGTATAGTTGCCGCGCATGCACGGGTCTATATGCCAGGATTCATTACTTAAATCCTCTTTCAAAGATGCTTCTATATTGCTATCTGTTTTAGTAATTGCATCTCTAAAGTCCCCATAATATTCTACAGGTATCTTCCCCTGTCCAATCTCATAGGCCTTCTCTTCCAATTTTCTCTGGAATTCAACACCGGAAAGAATATCATCACTGCCAAAATCCTTAGGATCTACCGTCACGATAATTGCTGAATTGGCATTTTTACCATCTCTTTTTGAATAACTCATCCCGTTAACAGCAAGCCGTCCCTCTTCAGACGAAGCATTTACAACATATCCACCGGGGCACATGCAAAAAGAGTAAACGCCACGACCATTATCTGTTGTGGTTGTCAGTTTATATGGTGCTGGTGGAAGTGTTTTAGGGTTCTCAATTCCATACTGGGATTTGTTTATTAACTCCTGAGGGTGTTCGACTCTGAAGCCTACAGCGAAAGGTTTTTTCTCCATACTAACCTTTCGGTCTTTTAGCATATAGAAGGTATCCCTGGCGCTGTGACCGATAGCAAGAACTACTCTGCTACAGAAAATCTCAAGTTTTCCATTATCATCCACTTTGTTCGAATCCCCAATAGTTCTCTTTATTCTTTCACAATCACAAGTTTTATTGGGTTCAACAAGAATTTTCTTTATTATTCCGCTTTCATCAGTAACAATATCAGAAACCTTGGTCTCAAATAGCACATCTCCACCAAGCTTAATTATGTCTTCTCTGATATTCCTGACAACATTTCTGAGTATATCTGTGCCGATATGAGGCTTCGCGTCATACAGGATTTCTTCCTGGGCACCATGTTCAACAAAAATCTTAAGAGCTGCTCTACCTCTTCCATCCTTGTCTTTTACCATGGTGTTAAGCTTACCGTCAGAAAAAGTACCTGCTCCGCCTTCCCCGAACTGTACATTTGTGGAAGTATCAAGTTCTCCGGTCTTCCAGAAATGCTCAACGATTTCTGTTCTCTTATCAACATCAGCACCTCTCTCAATAATAAGGGGCTTAAGTCCCTTGAGCGCAAGCATGTATCCGCAAAAAAGACCCGCAGGTCCTGCTCCGATGATAACAATTTTATCGTTATTAATAGCTTTTCTTATATCGGAATAATACCTGTCATCTGAACCATTCTCATTTCCATTGCTTTTATTTAATATTCCAAGTACCTGCTTATCAAAAGCGTAGTCTTCTTTTTCCTTAAAGGCAACGTCCTTGTTTTTGCACTTATTTACAACTTTTTTCTCATCTGCGCCGCTTACTGAAACATCAATTAAATAGATATCGAATATCTCAGGTTTTTTCCTTGCATCAATCGAGTGTCTGATTATTTCAATATCTTTTATCTGACTTTTATCCACATGCAAAATCTTCGCAGCATGCTTTATGAGCACGTCGCGAAGTTGATCATTACTTATTCCTTTTTCTAGATCATGTCTGATCTTAATCTGATTGATTCTTATCATCTAAACCTTCTTGTCATATATTTAATGTTAATTATAATCTAAATAATCTTAACGTTGTTTGATCAAAGCAATTAATATCGCTAATACAATTTAAGTGATTGAACTAATTAAATCAAAAATCTACTATCATATTTCTACTATAAAATTATGTAAGTAGGAGCAAAAATAAAATTACTATCAATTAAATCCATGGAAATATCTGTAAGTAGAGTTTTTAAGGGCCAATATTACTATAGAACATTTTTTGACGTAATATCATTTAATATTACTATCATTATATAAATATTTGACCATTGTTAGTAGTATAGTATCAAGAAGTCTACTTACAATATTAAAAAATACATGATATGTAAGTAACTTTATAAAATCGTCTACTTACAAATTTCATAGAGTCCAAAATGATAGTAAAACACGACCATTTTCAAAATTACACATAAAAAGTACTAACCACAAACCATGTATTTCAAATTTCTTACAACGAAGCCACTGTTCCTGCGATTGCGCCGCTGGTAAATGCCCACTGAAGGTTGTAGCCACCACACCTTCCATCTACATCTGCAAGCTCACCTACAACGAAGATTCCATTATTTGAAACAATGGTCATATCGTCACGGATATCGCCAAGGCTCACTCCGCCTGATGTAACCTGTGACTGCTGATAGCCAAAGCTTTCAGACAGCTTTATCTTATAATTCCTGTAGTTCTCAAAGATGCTCAAGACCATGCTCTCAGAGATATTCTTCATCTTCATGCTGCGTCCCATCTTGGTCCTCTTGATTATCATCTCATTTATCTGAGAATTATGATAACCATTAAGAAACTCTGACAAGCTCCTGTCATCACGAAGCCTTAACATTTCCTTCTCAAGAGAAAGGTAATCGTCATCATCGTAATCAGGGAAAAAATTGATTGATGCAAAGATAGGCTTACCTTCGGCCAGAAACTTTACAACCTTACCACTGGCCTGCATTACGGGAATTCCTGATATACCGTCCTTGGTAAGCTGAAGCTCACCGTATTCCTTGGCGATAACTTCAGTTCCAAGCAAGAATGAAATCTCAGCCGTGCATCTGACTCCGGACTCAGGCATGATCTCATCATCAGCAACCTTAAAGCCCACAAGCGCCGGATATGTATCCTT
>JAEEGL015903319.1_pt1 | contig 31561 bp, 28 predicted proteins | sample 9134231 | NCBI WGS metagenome assembly JAEEGL01 (sample SAMN16246548, study PRJNA631951) | gut metagenome | biome: gut microbiome; feature: rumen; material: fiber-attached | host: Bos | place: Iran: Karaj | collected 2018-10 | reverse complement strand
GCGTCACCGCCAGGGATAGCGCTCTTCACTGCTACGACGATCTTGTCGCCGACTGTTGCATAACGGTGGTTTGTTCCTCCAAGCACACGGATACAAAGAACTTCCTTTGCACCGCTGTTGTCAGCCACCTGTAAACGTGATTCCTGCTGTATCATAATTACTTGACTTTTTCTACGATTTCAACTAATCTCCACCTTTTGGTTTTGCTGAGCGGACGGGTTTCCATGATGCGGACGGTATCTCCCTCGGAGCACTCGTTCTTCTCATCCTCAGCGACGAACTTGGTGGTCTTCTTTACGAACTTGCCGTAAATGGGGTGCTTTTCATGCGTTTCAACGGCCACGACGATGGTTTTGTCCATCTTGTTGCTCACAACGACACCCACTCTTTCCTTACGAAGATTTCTTTCCATAGGGCAATACTTCTTTAGTTCTGCTGTTTCTCTTTCTCGGCCAGGATGGTGATCATGCGAGCGATATCCTGACGGGTCTTTCTGATCTTGGAGGTATCCTCCAGGGGAGAGATCACATGATTGAGCTTCATGGTGTCGAGGTTGTTCTTCTCGATTTCGATGCGGTCGCGGAGGTCGGCTACCGACATCTCACGTACTTCAGATACTTTCATTTTCTTCTCCTCCGTTGATTATTCTTCTACATAATCCCGACGCACCACGAACTTGGTGGCAACGGGCAGTTTGTTGGCGGCCAGACGCATGGCTTCCTTGGCGGTAGCGAGGGAAACGCCCTCGGCCTCGAAGAGGATGCGACCCGGGGTGATAGGAGCGACGAAGCCCTGAGGATCACCCTTACCTTTACCCATACGGGTATCCAGCGGCTTGGCAGTGAACGGCTTCACAGGGAAGACACGGATCCAGATCTGACCTTCACGGTTCATACGACGGGAAATAGCCTGACGGGCCGCCTCAATCTGATGGGCAGTGAGCCAGCAGTTCTCAAGGTTCTTGAGGCCGAAAGAGCCGAATGCGAGCTGGTTTCCGCGACCGGAATTGCCCTTCATGCGGTTTTTCTGTTCCCTTCTGAATTTTGTTCTTTTAGGCTGTAACATTGCTTAAAATGCTTTAATAATTCCTTATTGTTCCCTAACTCATTGAAACTCAGCTGGTTGGGTGCATTTTGCTCCAATTTCGGGATTGCAAAGTTACGAATTTTTTTCGAATCACCAAATATTTTTACATTATTTTCAAACATTTTCGACCGACATTTTCAATACTTAAGTGGCCGAAAAATACGAGTATTACAAGTATTGTTGAAAAAAACTTTCCCGCATTTTCGACCGGCGGTTTCGGCCCTTATCCAGCCCGTCCGGAAACCACGCTGTTTGGCAAATTATTTGCAAAAGCGTACCTTTGTGCGCTCATGAAAACCGCCCGTCATATCCTGCTGGCCCTCACGCTCATACTGCTGCCGATGCTCGCATCGGCCCAGAGCAACCATGTGCGCCGCGCCATGGAAAGGGCCCGGCAGCGCCAGGACGCCATGGCCCGCGCCAGCGTCAACAGCGACAAGGGGAAGGGCCAGGCCGGCTACCTCCCCATGCGCGTGGACGAGCACGGAGATACGGTATTCTTTGACAAGCTCAACACCATCTGGGTCATCGGCCGAAGGAAAACCACCACCGAGAAGGACTGGCGCGCGTTTTACAAGCTGGTGTACCGTTTCCCGCGCGTGTACCCCTACGCCGAGGCCGCCGGGCACATCCAGCACACGGTGGACAGCACCATCGAGGCCCGGCACATGAATTTCTTCGCCAAGGACCGCTACATCTCCAGCATCCAGAGCCAGCTGTTCTCCAACTTCGAAGGCGCTTTCCGGGAGATGACCATCACCCAGGGGGCGCTCCTGATGAAACTCATCGACCGGGAAACCGGCCAGTCGTCCTATTCCATCATCAAGGAATACAAGAGCGGGGTCGCCGCCGGCTTCTGGCAGATGATTGCCAAGATGTTCGACAACGACCTCAAATCCAAGTACGACCCGGACGGGGCCGACAGGGAGGTGGAGCAGCTGGTCCGGATCTGGAAAGCCGGCGAATTCAAGAACCTCTACTGGTCCGTATTCTGGGAAGACCCGCCGGAAATCACCGTGCCGCCGCTGCAGTTCAAATAGGCGTCAGACTTTCAGGAAAACCTCTTTCCGATAGAGGAAATACAGGATAAGCCAGCAAATCAGGACATAGCCCGTGGCCAGGATTACCTTGCCCACGCTCTCGCCGAACAGCCCCGCCAGTCCCCCGAAAAAGAAGAGGTTGATGGACGGGATGGAGACAATCTTCTGCAGCAGATAGATGGTAATGGAATTCAGGCCGATCACCTGCAGCGGGAAGCACCATTTCCGGTGGCCCTTTACATCAATTACATAATAGAAGAGGGCAAAACAGGCCAGGGAGAAGGCGCCCACCACCAGGACGAAGGAACTGGTCCACAGTTTCTTGTTCACCGGGAAATCCAGGCTCCACAGCAGGCCCAGCGCCAGGCAGGCCAGCGCGGCCACCAGGAGCCAGAGGGTCTTGCGGGAGCCGCTCATCTTTTTCTGCGGCAGCCGGACCAGGTCGCCCGCCGCCATGCCCAGCAGGGCGGTGACGATGGCCGGCAGGTGGCTCAGCAGCCCCTCCGAATCAAATCGGCCGTTGTCGTAGATGAGCCGTCCCGGCATCAGGTGCCGGTCCACCCAGCCCACGATATTCCCTTCGATGGAAAGCGGATCGCTGCCCGGCATGTCCGGGGCCGATACGAAGCGCAGCAGGAGCCAGTAGCCCACGAGGATGGCGGCGGCGATGAGCCCCCGCTTCCAGGGCGTGCGCACAAAGAGGTAGATGAGCGCGGCGCCCATCCAGGCCACGCCGATGCGGCCCAGCACGCTGGCAATCCGGAGATTGGGGAAATCCAGTTTGAAAAAGCCGTTATAGACTACGCCCAGCGCCATCAGGATGAGGGCGCGGCGCAGGACCTTCCACACAATCTGACGGGTGCTCTTCCCCGCCGCGCGCTGCTTGGCCAGGGAAAAAGGCCAGGAAACGCCCGCCAGGAAAAGGAAGAGCGGAAAGATGGTATCGTGGTGCGTGAGGCCGTTCCAGGCGCAGTGGGTCATCTGCCGGGCGAGCCAGGAGTCGGCCCCGCCGGGAAAGAGCTGGCATACGGCGATTATCAGGCTGGAAACGCCCATGATGAACATCATGTCAAAGCCGCGCAGGGCGTCCAGGGAGGCAAGTCGTTGGGAATTGTCTTTCATACTCAATACAAGGATACCATGCCATAACTGTCGGGGCCGCCGGTGAGGGTGAGATAGACGGCCACCTCACGCTGCAGGCCTTCGTTGGTGCCCGGTCCCGGGAAGGGCACCCGGAAGGAGCCCTGCGACAGGTCCTCGTCCACTTCGACCGTGCCCACCGTCCTGGAGCCGCTGCGGAATTCCACCTTCACCAGCTTGCCGGAACCCGAGGTGTGGGTGAACGCCAGGCCCTGGATGGTGGCAAAATCATCGGCCATGATGGAGAGATAGAGGCGTTTCTGGTCTTTCCCGGCAAAATCCTGCGGGCACCAGTAGCCCGCTTCCCGCTCCGGCACATACGCAACCCCGCTTTCATAGCGGACGCGGGACCACCTGCGCACCAGCCGCCGGGCCGCACGCAGCGGATGGCGGAACGGGCGCACCCGGGAGAGCTCCTGCCGGCCCGACGCGTGGAACTGCTCCTCCAGCTCGGGCAGGGAGATATACCGGCCCTCCAGCGCGGCGGCATAGTACTGCTTGAGCCGGGGAAGGTAGTAGTCCCGGATGAGACCGGACCAGACCCGGGCCGAATAGTCGTGCAGCGAGGGGCCGCTCCAGGTGGAAACCAGCCGGCGGGCCTCCTTGCGGAAGGCCTCCGCTTCGGCATCGGAGGTGGCGAACTCCGTGGCCAGATCCAGCCAGCGCTGCATCCGGAGGATGGGATGGGACTCCAGCAGGGCATCGGCATCGGAGAGGATCTTATAGAGCTGCTTCACTTTCTTTTTGGCGGCCTTCTTGTCCCCGGCCACCAGCGCCCAGTTGGCCTGCTTGAGCAGGTAATCGGCCTTGGCGGCCAGATACAGGGCGGCATACTGGATGGCGTCGGCCTCATAGGCCGGGTTTCCCTTGAAGCGGCGCGACTCCGACAGGAAGGCCTCGATGCCGCGGAAGTAGTGCTCATTCACCTGCATGGTCTCGCCCCGGTGGTAGGCCGGGCGCTGCTGCCACAGGAAGCGGGCGTTGTTGGTGAAATTCCCATAGACGCTCTGCCGCAGCTCTTTCCAGAAATCCAGCAGGCCCTCCGGGGCCGATCCGTAGCGGGCGGCCGTATAGGTGGCCAGGAAGGCATCCAGGTCGATGTGTTCCGAACTCCAGCCGGCCGCCGAGATGAGTTCATACAGGATCTCGTTGTTCTCCACGCCTTCAGGAGAGGTGCCAAAACCGGTCAGTTTCCCCCGGGAGGCCGCGCCCAGCGCGTCCAGATGCCCGTTCAGGTAGAAATCCAGCTGGCCCTTGAGCGCCGTGCGGCCGCCGAAATTGGGCACGGTGGACCAGATCCAGTCCTTTCCGTAGAAGCCGTGCAGGTAGTCCCAGCTTTTCTCGCTGCGCCACACGAACTCGTTGTAGTCCACGGCCAGGTCGATGATGCACATCTTGTTATCGGGCGCCCCGCGCAGCAGGCCCCGCACGCTTTCCGGATCCCAGATGTCGCGCTGATAGCCGAACATCCATCCCTGCATCACCCACACGGCGCCGGGATTGGCATCGGCCAGGCTCCGGTAGATGGTGCGGCTGTACTGGGCCAGTTTGTCAAAGCGTTCCGGGCTCCCCTGCTCCCCGAAGGGAATGTCCAGCTCGTTGAAACTGTCTATCAGGTAGAAATGGCCGGGGCCGAATTCCTTCTCCCATTCGCGGATGAACGCCGTGCCGATGACGCTGAAAAGCGGATCGGCCGGGTCGAGCATATAACTCTCGTGCCCCGCCCAATGGGTGGTGATGAGTTCGGTGCCCGGGAAATGCGCGGCGATGGCCTGGGGAACGAAACCCGCAAATCCCTGGAAGACCGGATCCATACCCAGAGCACGCATCCGGTCCAGGATCTGGTGCTCCAGGGCGATCTGCTCGTCAAACCACGCCTGCGACATGCCGCCGTCCACCCGGGTCATATTGCCCATCCGCATCCAGGGGAAATGGCCCGGCCCGGTGAAATAGGCGCCGATCTCCTCCTCGCTCAGGCCCAGCGAACGCCAGACCCGGGCCAGGATGGCTTCTCCCGCAATGGGCGAAAGCGGCATGTCAAAGCCATGCAGGGCCAGCCAGTCCAGCTCGTGCTCCCACTCTTTCCACCCCCAGAACGGGCTGGTGTACCCGTAGGTGCACACATTGTAGAAAAGATGGTTGCGGAAAGGCGAGCTCACCTCCACCCGCGGGCAGGAGGGCAGCCGGGCCGGCAGGGCCAGGCGGTCGGCCGTCCAGCTGGAGATGCCGTAGCCGTTTCGCAGGACATAGTCGTAAAAGCCCTTGGTGAGGGCGATGGTGGACGTTCCCTCCACGGAGAGCACGCCGCCGTCGGATACCTCATAGGCATAGGCGTCGGTGTCGCCGGTTTTTTCCATCAGGGACAGTTCCACCGTCTCCGGCAAGGGGCCGAACGTGCGTTCCAGCACCCCCCGGGCCTGCTGCACGGGGGCAGGGACGGTCTGGGCGCTGAGAATCAGGCACTGAAATAGCAAGGAGATGAGCATAGGGACAGACACATTATTCAATAACAAAGGCACGCGGCCGCTGCATGGTTTCGCGGTACACGTTGCCGAAGGAATCCTCCACCTCGATTTCCAGGGTGGACGTGGCGCTGGAAGCACAGACCAGGAAGATGTGCTGGGTGGCGATGGTCCGGAAACTGGAGGTGTATTCCCCGTTCTCGGCCACGCGGGGCGCATCGTAGGACAAGGTATGGTAGGGATCTTCGATATACTTCCAGCTCACCGGCAGCGGCTTGCCGTCCTCGGTCACCTTCACCTGCCAGCGGGGATCCCAGTTGAAGACATTCACCAGCACGGCGTTGGCGGGAATGCTGCTGTATTTCTCCCGGGAAGGATAGGCGCGATAGAAAGCGGCATACATGGGGTCGGAGAGGATGAAGGATTTCACCTGGTTCATGTCATAGGCGCGGAACTGCTTCGCGTAGCCGTAGGACAGGGAACGGTATTTCCAGCTCAGCTGCGCGCCGTCGGCGCTGAACACCAGGAAACCGCCCTCGCTGCCGTCTTTGCAGATGTGGTTGCGGCTCAGGTACCAGGTCCACCACCAGCTGGAGCACACGGCCGCCACGTTGTGTTCGTAGAAATCGGCCCCGCTCGCGCAGCCGCTTTCCGGCGGGATGCTCTGGTTGATGTGGGTGTCTCCGGTGATGAAATGGACCTCCCGTCCCTTCAGGCAGTCCAGCAGGGCAGACTCCTTGGAGGCGGGACTGAAATTGAGCCCCACTTGCAGGGCGCCCTGGGAAGAGATGCCCTTCACGTCAAAGGCCGCGCAGTGCATCGCCACGAAGACGCGGTACCCGGCCGGCACGAAGGACAGGTCCTTGCGCAGCCATTCCAGCTGCTCGTCACTCACGTAGGTGTCGTGATTGCGGCTCTGGTTCACATTCTTGTAAACCACGTCGTCCAGCACCACGAAGTGATTCTGGCCGATATTGAAGGAATACCATACCGGGCCCAGCTTGGAGACATACTGCTGGGCGGCCTTGGCGTCGTCGGTGCAGGACATGTCGTAGTCGTGGTTTCCCAGGACATGGAAGGTTTTCACCGGGAACTGCCGGGCCATGGCCCGGTAGCGGTTCAGGTTCAGGTTGCTCCAGTAGATATCCCAGGTCATGTCGCCCAGCACGATGTTATAGACGGGCTTTCCGGCCGATTCCGACACCACGGCTTCCAGCGAGGGCAGATAGTAATCCTTGAACGCCGTCACGTCCTTACTGCTGTAGCGGTCGGCCAGATGGAGGTCTGCGGAGACCACCAGGTCAAAACGCTCGTTCTCCTCCTTGTTGAGATCGAAGAAGAGATCGCCCGAGGCCGATGAGACCGGCTGCCAGAACTGCGGCAGGGCCCCATCGCACACCGGCATATAGCCGGAAGGGACGGAAATGAAAACATAGCCGTTTTTCATCCGGCTGTTGAGCCAGAAATAGCCGTCGGCATCGGTCCGGGTCACTTCATACCCGTCGGAGACTACGACATCGGCCACGCCCTTCCCCTCACACAGCACAGCGCCCTTGACGGTCGTGCCCGGCTGGTCCGGTACGGAAGGGCGGTTGGGGGTGGTATTGCCAGGCTTGGTGCAGGAAAGAAGCACCAGGCTCAGGAGAACGGCGGTACGAACACGGAAAGACATCATCAGGATCGGTTAGATAGGTTCTTTGGAAAGGTTATTGTTTCCCGACAGGGCCTTGGTGGGCACCGGGAAACGTTTTCTGGAGGGGTCGGAAGGCTCGTGGTCCCACCACGCCTCGGTGGTGAAGACATCCCAGCGGATCAGGTCGGTGCGACGGCGTCCTTCGGCCAGGAACTCGATACCCCATTCGTCCAGCATCCGCCATTTGTCCAGGTTGTCGGCCGTGACGGGGTCGGGGTCGTTGTAATTATCGAAGGCACGGCGGCGCACCCGGTTGATGAGCTCGGCGGCCTCTTTCTTGTCGCCGTCACGCAGCTTGCATTCGGCCAGCATATAATAGACCTCCTCCAGGCGGAGGACCACCATGTAGGAGGCCCAGCGGTACTGCAACTCTTTCGCAATGGGATTCTTCACGGGGCGGATGCAGCTGTTTTCCTCGCCGTCGGCCATGGTGGAACGGAGGGTGGACAGGTCGGTGGTGGGCGTGGCCTGGCTCATCTTGGCCACATAGTCCACAAAGACCAGCGGCCGGCCGCTGTATTCCTTGGAGCCCTTGATGGTCATGCCGTCCACGGTCTGCGTCCCCACGATGAACATGCCTTCGTAATTGCCGTCCCCGAGGTAGCGGTACTCCCGTTTCCGGAGATCCTGGTCGTTGAACTTCTCATAGGTGCCGCCCAGTTTCCACTCGGTATAGCGGCTGCCGTCGGGCCGGTGCGACGGGGTGAGGCCGTGGCCGTTGTAGGCGCTTACGCCGTCGATCCCGAAGTACTGGAGCATGTTCTTGTGGTGCGTGTACTTGAACCACCAGTCGTTCTGGAGGTAGTTCATCTCGGACGGATAGGCCATGATCACGGCTTTGGACTCCCGGTTCGCAAAGCTGTGGGGGCCCTTCCAGGAAGCGTCCAGGCCGTAACTGCCATAATCACCCTTCAGGATATCCGCGCAAAGGGTGGCACACTTGTCATACATCGGCTTGCCGATATAGGCTTCGGCATTGAAATAGAGGCGGGCCAGCAGGGTGGCCACCGTCCCCTGGGTGATCTGCCCCAGCTTGGGATCGGCCTCCGTGGCCTTCTCGCACTTGGGCAGTGCGCCCAGGAGCAGGGACTCGACCTTTTCGAAAACGTGCTTGTCACTGCTCCGGGCCTGGATCTCTTCCAGGGGATCGTTCATGATGGGGAAGGGGCCGAAGTAGTCCAGGCCCCGGAGGTAGAAGTAGCCCATCAGGGCATCCAGCTGGGCCAGATGATTCTCTTTCTGCTCTTCGGTCATCCCATAGCGGGTATAGTCAATCTTCTCCAGGTCGCGCTGGCATTCCATGGTGAGGGAGATGCCCATGCCGGTTCCCCGCCAGGTTTGCCAGATGTGGGCGTCATCCTGATTCCAGCTGTGATAGTGCAGGCGGAAGAAAATGCCGCCGTCATACCAGTCGCTGCCGCGCTGGGGCTGGATAATCTGGTCGGCCGTGTACTCCTGCAGGTACCAGCGGTCGATGCCCTCGTACCAGAAGGCGTGGGTGAACGGCCGGCAGAAAATGCTGTTGATGCTTTCCTGGTTGTTGAAGAACGTATCCGGTGTCACTTCCGAATACCACTCCTCGCTCAGGTCCAGACAGCCAGACAGCAGGGGCGCCGCCAAAACGAGCGCCAGCATATGTTTGGTCATGATTTTCATGGTCATCATCCTCCCTTAGAATTGAACGTTCACGCCGAAAGTGAAAACTCTCGTGCGGGGATACATGTAAAGGCCTTCGAAGCCGGGGGTCAGTCCGGTGGAATTGATTTCCGGATCCAGGCCCGTGTAGGCGGTGAGGCAGAAGAGGTTGCGGCCGGTGAGCGACAGCCTGACGCTGTCCACCAGCTTCTTGCATGGGATGGTATAGCCCAGCGTCAGGGCATCCAGCTTCAGGAAGGAGCCGTCCTGGAGGAAGTAGTCGCAGAGCTCTTTCTCGCCCCGGATTTCGGCATTCTTGCGGAAGGCGCTCCGGAGGACATTCTTGTTCACCACGTTGGGCAGGCCGTAGTACATCTCCGTCATGTTGAACACATCGTGGCCGATCCAGCTGCGGAAAAAGACCGAGAGGTCGAAGTTCCGCCAGGTGAAGGAGTTGTCCCAGGACATCACCAGCCTGGGAATGGAATGGCCTATGTAACGCTTGTCCTCGATGGTCTTCTCGGAGGCCTTGATCACATTGTCGTCGTTGTCATACAGGAGCCAGTTGCCCTCCTCGTCGATACCGGCGTACTTCCAGATGAAGAATCGGCCGATTTCCTGCCCGGGAGCCAGCCGCACGGCGGTTCCGGGGCTGCCGGGGCTGGGGAAGGACACCGTGTCGTAGTAGTTCTGCTCCCCCCACAGGGCCAGGAGCCGGGACTTGTTGCTGGAAAAGCGCAGCGTCGTGGTGTACTGCATCTGCTGCGTTTTCACGGGCACGCCGAACAGTTCCAGTTCCCAACCCACGTTCTCCATGCCGCCCACGTTCTTGGTGGTGGTAGGATACACTGCCGGGGGCTGTGCCACGTCAATGTCGTAAATCAGGTTGGTGATGAGGCGGCGATAGACGTCCAGCTTACCGCCCAGACGGTTCTCGAACAGGGCGAAATCCAGGCCCAGGTTGTACTCGGTCTTGGTTTCCCACTGCAGGTCATAGTTCACATTCTTGGCCAGGCCATAGGTGGTGATCCATTTCCCGTTGAAGAAGTACGGATCCGTATCGGACTTGTACATGCGCGTGGTCACACCGGGCGAGAAGCCCTGGTTGCCGGTGACGCCCACACCCGCCCGGATCCGGAGATCGTTGAGCCAGGTCAGCTCGCGCATGAAGGGTTCCGAGCTCAGACGCCAGGCCACGGACAGCGAAGGGAAGACGCCCCATTTGTTGTTGTCACCGAACTTCGAAGAGCCTTCGTAACGGATCGAGGCCATGAGCAGGTAACGGTCGTCGAAACTGTAGTTCACGCGCCCGAAGAAGGAAATCAGGCGCTCGCGGGGCGATTTGTACGAGCCAATCGAAGAACGCCCCTCGACCAGGTACTTGCCGTCGCCCATGTTATACATCTTGCTGCCGTCGTTGGAGAAATCGGCATTGGAACCGTTGAAGGACAGGGTCATGCCGGTCTGCTGGAAGGAGTAGCCGGCCACGGCCTTGAGCGAATGCCGCTGGAGCCGCAGGTCATAATTGGTGATCCACTCCAGGTTGGTGCTGCCGCCCCGGCTCCAGGACTGGCTGGCATAGCCCGCCCGGTTGTTGTCCCGGCTCCGTCTGTGCAGGGCCGACTCCCAATAGGCGTTGTTGTCGATATTCTGGGTGATGCCGGCCGTGAGGGTGGTGGTCCAGCCCTTCAGGATGGTGAGTTTGGCCGACAGGGAGGCCTGCAGGCGGTCATTCTGGGACTTGTCCTCCTTCAGGTTGATGTTGGCCACGGGGTTCCACTCGTCGTTGCCCGCCAGGATGTTGTAGCCCGAAGGGTCCTCCGCATTATAGACGGGGAAGGTGGGGTTCAGGGTGAGCGCATCCCGGAAAATGCCGGAATCCGTATAGTTGGAGGCAATGTCCACATAGGAAGCCCGTCCGCTCAACTCCAGGCGGTTCTGCAGGGCCTTGTAGGAGAAATTGAAGCGGCCGCCCAGTTCCCGGCGGTCGGAGCCGATGGTCATGCCCTGGGCGTTCTTGTAGAAGAAGCTGGCATAGGAGCTGAAGGCGCCGGAGCCGCCGCTCATCGAAAGCATGTGGCGCTGCGTGAAAGGCGTCCGGGTAATGGCCGAGAACCAGTCCGTATTGGCGCCGTAGTCGTCATATCCCAGCTCGCGCCACTCGTCGGCCGACAGCATCTCGGCCCGGTTCAGGATGGTTTCGGAGGTGAGTTCCGCCGTATAGTTCACCCGCACCCGGCCCTCGCTGCCCATCCGGGTGGTGACCAGGATCACGCCGCCGGAGGCACGGGTGCCATAGATGGCCGCCGCCGATGCATCCTTGAGCACGTCCACGGACACGATGTCCTCTTTCTGCAGGATGTTCATGTTCCCGCCGGGGACGCCGTCCACCACCACCAGCGGGCCCTGGTCGGCCTTGATGGAATTGACGCCGCGCAGCTGGATGCTGATGTCGGTGTTGGGGTCCGAACCGGCGCTGGAATAGATGTCCAGGCCGGGCACCTTCCCCACCAGCGAGACCAGGGGGGACTGGCTGTTACCGCCGATGAAATCCTTGTTCTTCAGGGAGGTGATGGACGAGGTGAGTTCGCGCTTTTCCAGCGAGCCGTAGCCGATGACCACCACGTCGTCCAGCATCTCGCGGCTCTCCGTGAGGACCACCTTCAGGTTCTTGCCGGCGCCCGTAGTCACCTCCTTGTGGTTGAATCCCAGCATCTGGAACACCAGCACGCAGCGGGGCGGCACGCCGGACAGGGTGAAATTGCCGTCGGCATCGGAAATGGTGGCCGATGCGCGGGTGTTTCCCTTGACCGTGATGAACACACCGGGCAGGGGAACGCCGGCCTCATCCACCACCCGGCCCCGGACCTGGTCGGGGGCCTCCTGGGTTTCGGCCTTGTTGGAGGATTCCTTCAGGACAATCTGGTAATCGGTGATGGTGTAGGCTATCCCCGTTCCCTCCAGGATCTTGTCCAGCACCTCGGTGATGCCCGCATCCTTCACGTCCAGGGATACCGTGGACTTGAGGCCGGGAATGTCTCCGAAGAAAAAGCGGTAATTCGTGGTGCGTTCTATCTGTTGCAGGACGCTGCGGATATCCTTCCCCTTGACGCTCAGGTTGATCTGGGCGAAAAGCTGGGCAGACACAGCAAAAACCAAAACAGCAGAAAGCAAGAGCTTTTTGCAGCAAGCGTACATAGATTCAATATTCTTTATTATACAACTCAGCGGTTGTGGAACACTGAATGGTTAATAAATCATACTGTCATTTCCGTGAGAATACCACATAGTCGCCCTCCATCTTGTACGTGACGGGGGCCGACAGGCAAATTACATCCAGGACATTGGTGAACTGGCTGTTCTTGATGACGCCTTCGAATGTGTATCCTTTAATCTTGTCGTCGCTAAAGCGGAACTGGAAGTTGTAATTGCGTTCCAGGATCCGGGCCAACTGCTCCAGGGTGGTTCCGGGGGCCACCACCAACTCGTTTCCGTGCCAGAGCACATCGTAGTAGGAAAGGTCGCTGCGCAGTTTGGCATAATTGCCTTTGTCCCGGAAATAGGTGACGGACTCGTCCGGCAGCAGCCGGGTGTCGATACCGGAGCCGCTCACCTGCACCTCCCCTTCGATGAGGGTGGTCTTGACCGTTTCGTCGGTCTGATAGGCACGTACGTTGAAAGCCGTCCCCACGGCCGTGACATCGTACACGCCCGTGTGCACGGTAAAGGGTTTGCCGGGATCCTTGGCCACCTCGAAATAGCACTCCCCGCTCAGATAGACATCGCGGGAAGCGGCCTGGTCGAAGGAGGGGAAGGAGATCTCGCTGTCCGAATTGAGCCAGACCCGGGTGCCGTCCGGCAGGGTCATGGACACGCGCTGGCCTTTTTCCGTATGGATGTGGCACAGGGCCTCGGACGCGACGGAACGGTCTTTGAGCAGCGTGACGCCCAGCATCACGACAGCCGCCAGACAGGCCGCGGCACAGAGCAACGCCGTGAGCTTGTAGGGGTTCCGGCGGGGCTGGCGAGGCGCCTGCGCGGGCCGGATGGCACGGTCGATAACCGACTTCATCCGGGCGGCGTCCGCCGCGCTGATGGAGGAATCGGCCGATTCCCACTGCTCCCGGAAATAGCTGTCCGGTATGATTCCGTTTTCGTCTTTCATCATAATAGATACACCCGGAACGGTTCAAATACTCATTGCCCCCGTCACGATTTCTCCTTCACCCGGGAAGCGATGTGCTTGCGGGCCTGGTACAGCTGATTCTCCACCGTGCGCTCCGAAATGTCCATCTGCCGGGCAATTTCGGCCGCCGGAAGGCCGTAGAGCCGGGAAAGCACAAAGATGCGCTGCCGCTGCGGCGGCATCTCGCGGATGAGGGCCGCCAGTTCCCTTTCGGCAAAATGATAGTGGACCTGGTCCAGGGTACTGTTTTCCGAGGGCGCGGCCGTCTTCTGGGTTTCGGCGGCGAAAACCGCCCCCTGCCGGCGGCGGCGCAACTCATTCAGGAACAGATTCCGGGCACAGACAAAGAGCCAGGACTCGATGTTCCGGGCGGGATCCAGTTCTTCCCGCCGGTGCCACAGCTTGATGAATACCTCCTGGGTAATATCCTCGCTGAGGGCCGAGTCGCCGGAAATTTTCAGGATAAAATTATGGACTTTACCTACGTACTTATAATAGAGGACGTCAAAAGCCTCCAGGCTGCCTTCCTGCAAGGCGGCGATGGTGTCCCGAAGACTGTCGAAGCGGTGATTGTCGTCCATAATGAAACAAAAGTAAGGAAAAATAATGAGAAATCGCTTTCCCTGATAAGTGTTTTCCCCGCGTCGCGTGTTATAATAATGATTGTGGAACACTGAAATAATTAACCAAGCCAATGAAACAAGGTTTATCCATCCTTTCATGCATGGCCGTCCTGGGCTGCCTCTGGGCCCTGTCGGCCTGCGACAAGAAGAATGAGGAGACTCCGGTGGCCTTCGAATTCTCCGTAACGGCCCCCGGCGGGGCAGACATCAGCGCGGTGCGCCAGTTCACCTACGGCGAAAAGGCCGACTACAGCTTCACCGCCAAGGGACTCAAAGGCATTGACGCCGCTGCACCCCAGGGCTGGACGGTGAGCAGTTCCGTCGGTTCCAAGACCATCTCCGTCACCGCGCCCGGCCCCAAGGACAATACGGCCGCGGCCAGCGGGGACATCGTCATCACCGCATCCGCTACCGACGGGCAGAAGAAAGAGGTCACCCTCAAGGTAGCCGTCGTGGATGCCGCCATCGTCTATACGGTCAAGGACCTTCCCGCCACGGTGGATTTCTACTACGGCATGTCCAAGGAATATGACACCCAGTCTTCCAATGTGGAAATCGTGGACGTCAGCGCACCCCAGGGCTGGACGGTGAACGCCAGCGCGAGCAAGCTCCAGGTCACCGCCCCGGCCAGGACCGTCGCCGACGCCGCCACGAGCGGAACCATCACCCTCACGCCCAAGAGCCCCAAGGGGAATGCCGGCACCGCGGTCAGTCTCGGTGTGAACATCGTCGTCAACGCGCCCGAACTGGCCTTTGACGCCACCACCATCCAGCGCGTCGCCTTCGGCAGCGTCATCGTCCTGACGGCCACCACGGCCGAACACCTGGCCAAGGTAGAGACGGTGAGCACGCCCAAGGGATGGCAGGCGGCCTATAACCTGAGCGCCAAAAGGCTCGCCATCACGGCTCCTGCCTTCCAGGACCAGGACACCGAAGGGGCCGGAGACATCCTGCTCATGGCCACCTCCGACTCCGGTGACCAGCTGGAAGTGAGCGTTCCCGTGAGCCTGGTCGGCATCAACAGCGCGGCCGATTTCATGGCCTTCGCCGAGGCCGTTTCCGGCGGCAACGACCTCTCCCCCTACAGCTATCAGAACGAAATCGTCCTGAATAACGACATCAACCTGGCCGGCCAGCCCAACAATGTCTTCGTGACCGGCACCTTCACCGGTGTCTTCAACGGCCGGGACCATGCCATCAACTTTGAAATCTCCACGGACCAGGCCCAGGCCGGTCTGTTCGCCAAGGTGGAACAGGCCACCATCAAGAACCTCAAGACCACCGGTGCCATCCTGCACAGCGGCCAGAGCGTGAAGGTGACCATGAGCGCCATTGCGCTGGTTGCCCTCCAGGCCCAGTTCGAGAACGTCTCCAACTACGCCTCCCTCACCCAGACCGGTTCCAACGAAGACTCCTGGGGTTATGTGGCCGGCCTGGTTTGCGACCAGCAGAAGGATGCCACCTACACCAACTGCCACAACTACGGTCCCATCACCTGCGTGAGCCCCAAGTATTTCGGCGGCCTGGTGGCTTCCATCTGGGACAACACCAAGGGAAGCATGACCAAATGTTCCAATGAAGGTCCCATCAAGTTCAATTTCGGCAGCGTCATCACCAACGGCATGCAGGCAGGCGGCGTGATCGGCACCTGCGCCGGCGCCGACTGGCAGTTCATCGAATGTTACAACAGCGGCAGCATCACCTATGACCTGGCCAAGTATGGCATCCGGGTGCTGGGCGGCTTCGCGGGCATGGCCCAGGGATACTATGAGAAGTGCTACAACACCGGCGCCATCACCAACACCGCGTGCATGCAGTCGGTCCAGGCCGAAACCCGCCGCGTGGGCGGTTTCGCCGGCGCCGTGTGGGAAAGCAACGGCTATTCCCACCACTCCAAGGACTGCTACAATACCGGAAACATCACGGAGATTGGCGACTATATCGGCGGCTTTATCGGCATGGCCGAGTATACGGCCCACTTTGAGAACGACTACAACACGGGTAACATTATGAGCATCAGCCAGAATGACATCCCTTACCGCGTGGGCGGCTTCGCCGGCGGCATCTGGAATGAAGGGCTGCTCGAGAACTGCTACAACAAGGGCAAGGTGATCTGCACCACCAAGCGCGTGGCCGCCGCCTTTGCCGTGGTGGGCGACAAGGTCGTGCTGAAAAACTGCTCCAACGAAGGGGAGATCAAATGCGGCACCGTGGACGGCGCCCAGGGCAAAGCCTGGTCTCCGCTGGTGGCCGGCCTGTGCGCCATCTCGGGCGAAGGAGCCACCGTCACCATTGAGAACTGCAAGAACACGGGGAGCGTAACCGGCATGGGCCAGTTCAGCGAATGCGTGCAGAGCCTCTATGCCTGCGAGGCCACGGCCCACAAACTGAAAGATCCGGCGTATGATGGTTCCGACAAAACCCTCTGCGACCAGGCCTCCAAGGATGCTTCGGCCGGTGCCACCGTCAACTACATCCCCAAGGACCAGTGGAATAACAACACCATCCTGTCCTGGCTCCAGTAGCCCGGAACCGGGATGCATAGCAAGGGAGCTGACCCGGATTCGGGCCGGCTCCTTTTTTATCAGATGAGCTTGAGTTCCTTGGCCTGGCTGTCGTACACCGCCCAGTGGGAGGCGCCCATCCAGTCGGGGAGGATCACCAGGCGGCCCTGGCCCCTGACGGGCATGTCCACGCGGCAGTGATAATGGCCAAAGAGGAAGTAGTCCACCGGTTCCCGGAAATCGGCACAGAAACGGTACAGGGGCTCGTCCTCCCCTTTGAATACATAGGACCCGCTGCGGCCCAGGCGGGAACTCTTGCTCCAGTGCTTGGCCAGGCGGAAGGCCAGGTCGGGGTGGAGCAGGGAAAAGAGTTTCTGGAAAAAGCGGCCGTGGAACATGGCGCGGAGGAGGCGGTAATCCAGCGGCACGGGACCCAGACCGTCCCCATGGCCCAGGCAGAAGCGCCTGGTGCCCAGGGTCACCACGGCGGGCTGTTCCAGCTGGATCATGCCCAGTTCCCGAAAATAGCTGTAGGTCCAGATATCGTGATTGCCCTGGAAATAATAGACCTTCACGCCGGCGGCCATCAAATCCTGCAGGGCGGCAAAAACGGCCACGTAGCCCTTGGGAACCACATCGCGGTACTCATACCAGAAATCCCAGATGTCTCCCAGCAGATACAGCGCCTGGGTCTCCCCGGCCGGGATGGAACGCAGGAAAGCCACGAAGCGCCGTTCGCGTTCGGCCGGGTCCCCCACCTGGAGTCCCAGGTGGACATCGGCCGCAAAATATGTGAACGGACGGGTCAAATCAGGCAAAGACAAAAAGCAGGACGGCGACGAGCAGGCAGTAGAGGGCAAACCAGAGCAGTTTGGCGCGGCGCACCAGGGCCACCATCACCTTGCAGGCGAAAAGGCCGCTCACAAACGCCGCCACAAAGCCCAGGCACAGGGCCATCGGCCCCACGCCCGCCCCGAAAGAAGCGCTGCCCGAGGCCACTTTCAGCAGGTCCAGGGCTTGCTCGCCGATGATGGGGATGAGCACCATGAGGAAGGAGAACTGCGCCATGGCATCCCGCTTCACGCCGGTGAGGAGTCCCGTGGCGATGGTGCTGCCGCTGCGGGACACGCCCGGAATCACGGCGAAAGCCTGCGCCAGGCCCACGACGAAGGCCTGCCAGTAAGAGATGCCGTTGCGGGTATCCCGGGCGGCGGGCACCCGGAAACGCCGGCCGGCGCTGTCGCTCACCCACAGGAGGGCGGCCGTGACCACCAGCCCGCAGGCCACCTGTTTCAGGGAGCCGCTGAACAGCGCCTCCACCTGGTCCTTGAACAGGAAGCCCACCAGGGCCACCGGAATCAGGGACACCAGGATCTTGCACACATAGTCGGTCTCGTCGTTATAGCGGAACTTGAAAAAGCCCTTGAGCAGCTCCCAGATTACGCTCCAGAAGACCACGATCGTGGCCAGGACCGTGGCCAGGTGGGCGGCCACCGTAAAATCCAGGAACCCTTCGGCATCCACGCCCAGCAGTTCCTTGAAGATGAGCAGGTGTCCGGAACTGGACACCGGCAAAAATTCCGTGAGCCCTTGCACGAGGCCCAGCAGCAGTGCCTGCCACCAATCCATGGCCTAGGCCTCCTTCTTGTCGGGGAAGCGGCCCATGATGGCCACAATCTCCAGCACGATGCCGGCGATGATCACGATGGGGGCCGCCACCAGACGGCGCACATCGAACATCGCATAGTTGAACACGTCCGGATTGTCGGAACCGCCACCGGACAGCAACAGGAAGCCCGCCACCAGCACCAGCACGCCGGCTATCATCATCTTGATTCCCTTGGCCGTCGTGGCCATCTTCTGTTCCGCGGCTATCTTGTCCGCGGCGGCCTTTGCGGCTCTTTTATCCAAACTGCCAGCCATAAACTGTTATAAAGCATAGAGCCGGTCGCGGTTGTACCCGACCAGCCGGTTAACCACAAAATACGTACTCACCACGCAGATTCCCACGCCCGCAGCCACCATCACGCCCATCACCACCAACAGGGAATCCAGGGTAAAGATCTGGAACAGCTGCGAGAACTCGTCCTTGAGCACAAAGAGGCCGCCCACCAGCACCAGGATGGCCAGCAGGGCGGCAAACAGGCCCTGGATGGCTCCGCGGCCCATGAACGGCGCCCGGATAAAGCCCCGCGTAGCCCCCACCAGCTGCATGGTATAGATACTGAAGCGGCGGGAGAACAGGTCCAGCCGTACGGTATTGCCGATGAGGACGAAGGAAATGAAGAGCAGCAGCCCCACCAGGACAAAGAGTCCCAGCGAAATTTTCTGCAGGTTCTGGTTGAGGGCATCCACCAGGGAGGTCTGGTACACCACTTCTTCCACCAGCGGCGACTCCGTGAGGAGCTCCTTCATGCGCGCCAGGCTGTCGGTCATCACATAGTCGGCCTCCAAGTTCACGTCAATGGAAACCGGCACCGGGGCCGATTCAAACACATCCAGGAAATCGCGGCCCAGCAGGCGGGCCATCTCCTCCATGCCTTCTTCCCGGGAGACCAGGCGCGTCGAGCGCACGCCGGGCATGGCGGCCACCTGGGACTCGTAGCCCGCGGCCTCGATCTCCTTCACCGTATCCTTCAGAAGCACAGAGATTTGCATGTTTTCCTTGAAGTAATCCGACACGGCGCGGGCGTTCACCAGCAGGAGCGTACCCATCCCCACCAGCAGCAGCACGAGGGACAGGCTGATGACGGTGGAAATCCAGGCACTCACCAGCCGGCGACGCATCTGGGCATTGAGTTTTGCGGGCATACTACACCTAATTTCGGTCCAAAGTTAGCCAAACCCCCGGAAAACTCAAAAAAAAATAGTACATTTGTAGGTTAAATGATTTGAACCATGGGAGATTCCGCCAAGAAGATTCTGTTCGTCAACGCAGAAATGTATCCGTACCTGCCGGAGACGCCCCTCTCCAAAATCTGCCGCGAACTGCCGCAGGGCATTCAGGAACGGCACCGGGAAATCCGCGCCTTCATGCCGCGTTACGGGTGCATCAACGAACGGAAAAACCAGCTCCATGAGGTCATCCGCCTGTCAGGGATGAACATCATCATTGCCGACGTAGACCGGCCGCTGGTCATCAAGGTCGCCTCCATTTCGTCGGCCCGTATTCAGGTATATTTCATTGACAACGAAGACTACTTCCGGCGCAAACAGATCTACCGCGGGGACGACGGCTCCTTCTTCCCGGACAACGGGGAACGGGCCATCTTCTTCGCCCGCGGCGTCCTGGAAACCGTGAAGAAACTGCGCTGGGCCCCGGACATCATCCATTGCTCCGGCTGGATTACCCACATTCTTCCGCTCTATCTCAAGAAAGCCTATAAAGACGATCCCATCTTTGCCCACTCCAAGGTGGTCCTGTCGCTGTCTGACGACACCCCCGCGGAGTCCTTCGGCCCCCATTTCGTGGACGCCATCCCCTTCGGCGCCATCAAGCCCAAAGATGTGGTCATGGGAGAAAAGGCAGACGGCACAGAACTTGCAAAATTAGCCGCTCAGTATGCCGACGGCATTATCCTGGGCAGCGCAGGTGTAGAAAAGTCCCTGGCCGACCACTGCCGCTCCCTCGGTCTTCCTTTGCTGGAATATCAGGAGGCGTCCTATGCCGACGGAAGCTACATGGACAGCTACAATGCATTTTACGACAACCTCTTGCAGTAAATGAAGAAAATTATCGTCCTGGGCGTGGCGGCAGCTCTGATGCTGCCTGCCTGCGTGAAAGTGGACCAAGATCTGGGTAAAGGGCTCGTGGACAAGAGCCTCCTTTACGACACCTATACGGAAACCTTCGACCTGGAAGAGACGCAGATGCGTCTCGCCACGGACCTTTCCGGCTTCTCCGACGCCCATCTCACCATCGGCGCCATCCGGGATGCCGACTTCGGCCTCACCACCCGGGAAGCGGCTTTCCCCCTCGTTCCCGCCCTGGACACCATTGACCTGGGCCGGAACCCCAAGGGCGTGGGTATCACCCTCTACTTTGCCGGCGACACCGTTTCCTGCGCCAGCGACGACCAGGCCCGTATCCTCCAGAACATCCGCGTCACGGAACTGCTGGAACCCCTGGACATCAACAAACGCAGCGCCGTGGGGGAACTGGCCCACGGAACGGAGCTCCTCACCCAGGGTATCCCCGTCTATAACGGCAGCGGCGCCCTCAACTTCACCCTGAAGAAAGAATATGCCCAGCGCTACGTGGATCTCATCCGTTCCTTCAACGGGATCCTCAAGGACCGCGGGAGCGAGGACGGCATCGACCACTACCAGGATTTCGTGAAAGCCCTGCCCGGCATCTACCTGGAAGTAGAGGCCCCGGAAGGCCTGGGCGGCCGCATCAACCTCTTCCAATTCCCCTGCATGGAGGTTTCCAGCGGCAAGTATTACCGCAACAGCAACGTGGCCATGCTCACCGTGAACAGCAGCTGGGGCAACGATACCGCCCCCCACGACTCTTCCTTCGTCCTGGTGCCCGGCGAGACCGAGTTCGTCCACGAACAAACCTACACCGGAACCACCGAAAAGTTCAGCCAATACACCTTCAACCGCACCACCCACAGCACCCGCGACTGCGCTCCCGCCAACAAAATCCTGGTGGAGGGCGGCTGCGGACTCAAGCCGGTGATCCGGGCCGAAGAGCTGCGGCGCAAGACCGCCGCCGCCATCACCGCCCACGGCGGCGACCCCCTCAAGGCCATCATCGCGAAGGCGTCCATCATCCTGCCCTACGACATGCCGGAAGACTTCCGCGACATGAAATACTTCCCCACCGTGCTGAGCCCTACCATCCGCACCGAAAGGAAGGACGAGAACGACAATCCCTACATTGCCTTTGCCGGCCTCACCGATGCCAGCGTGAGCACGGAGAACCAGGGAGACATCGACCGTTCCAACCTGGTCTATTCCCCCGACATCAGCTATCATCTGCAGGAACTCCTCCCCCGCACAGACCTGGAAACAGCCACCGACGGCGACATCTGGCTCCTCACCATCCACACGGAGAAAGTGGCCAACGCCTCCAGTTCGGCCTACGACGACGAGTATTACCAGCAGCTGCTCTATGCCAACTATTACAACAGCCTCTATGGCGGTTACGGCGGCTATGGATATGGCTACGGCGGATACGGGTATGGTGGCTACGGCTACAACAGCTATTCCAACTACTACAGCTACATGATGCTGGCCCAGATGTACGCATCGGCCAACCAGCAAACCTACAGCTATACCACGGAACTGGACAAGGACCGCTACTACCACGCCGTCCTCTGCGGCCCCGCCGCAGGCGGGCGTCGGCCTTCCTTCCGCGTCACCTTCTCCATTCCCCGCGACTAAGCGTCCTCCCTACAGAATACGAAAACGGCGGCCTTTTGCAAGGTCGCCGTTACTTTTATCAGCTGTTCCGAGATTACTCGCCAAGCTTTTCGGCCACTTTGGCGATAGCGTCGCCCACGGTGGCAATGCCGCTGGTTTCCTCATCGGGAATCTTGATTCCAAACACGCGCTCAAATTCCATCAGGAGTTCCACGGTGTCCAGAGAATCGGCACCGAGGTCGTTGGTGAAGCTGGCAGTTTCAGTGACTGCGGATTCCTCGACACCAAGCTTGTCAACGATGATATCCTTGACCTGCTTTACGATTTCTTCCTTTTTCATTCTAATCAGGTTTTAAGTTTAATATTACGTTTTTCTCTTTTTCAAATCGATAGAGCGCACAAAGGTAAGTAAAAATTCTTTAATATGAAAACGATAGGCTTAAAAAGCGTTATGCCCGGCTCAAACGCAGCCAGATTCGCAAGCCATTGATGGAATTGATGAGATAGAAACTGTACTTGACCAGGTAAACGGGCGCAAAGGACTGGTCGGAGAAAGCCCACATGCCGATGGAGGTGATATTCACGGCCATCCAGAAGATCCACTGCTCCATATAGGCCGTGGACATGAGCAGCTGGCCGATGATGTTGCAGACCAGGGGAATCACATCCAGCAGGACCGCCACGCGCAGGAAGCCCTCGGCGGCCGAACGGTCAAACTGCAGCAGGACCAGATAGAGCACGGCGGTGGCCGCCACCGTAATGGCCAGCCAGCCCCAGCGCATGGCCGGCGAAAGGCGGCGGGCCTTCACCTGGGCCGACGATTTGGCGCCCCGGCGCTTCCACTGCAGGAATCCCACCAGCTGCATGGGCACGAAATAGACAAAATGCAGGAGGGCGTTGCCCAGGCCCGATCCTCCCGTGCGCCAGTTCATCCAACAGGAGATACCATAAATGGCGACGTCCAGGAAGCCGAAAAGGAAGGTGATGATCCATCCGTTGGCCGAGCAGACCGTAGCCAGGACCCCCATGAGCGAGCCGAAGGCCGTCACCAGCAGCCAGGTGATATCCCCGTCCCCCGCCTGGGAGATCTTGATGCCCGTCACCAGGCACGTCACCACGGCCATCCCGATCAGGATGAACGCATTGAAGATTTTATTAAAGGTTTTTTCTGTCATGGCCATACGCCTTATTCATTCAGATAATCGTGAATCTTCACCGCCAGCGTGGCCCCCACCAGGGCCGACAACTCCTCCAGCGGGGCATCGGCAATGCGGGCGACGCTCCCGAAATGCAGCAGCAGACGCTGCTCGGTGCGCTCCCCGACGCCGCTGATTCCCCGCAAGGCGCTCTGGATGGCGGCCTTCGAGCGCAGGTTGCGGTGGAAGGTGATGCCAAAGCGGTGCGCTTCGTCGCGGATGCGCTGCAACACCTTGAGAGCCTGGGAATTGCGGTCGATGAACAGCGGATACGGATCGCCCACACGGATCACCTCTTCCAGGCGCTTGGCCAGGCCCACCACCGTCACGCGGTCCAGGATGCCTAATTCCGCCAGGGCCTGGTAGGCAAATTCCAGCTGGCCCTTGCCGCCGTCAATTACGATCAGCTGCGGCAGGTCATCGGGGTTTTCGGCCAGCATCCGGGAATAGCGGCGGTTCACCACTTCTTTCATAGAGGCGTAGTCGTTGGCGCCTACCACCGTCTTGATCTTGAAACGCCGGTAATCGGCCTTGGAGGGCTCTGCGTTGCGGAAAACGACGCAGCTGGCCACCGGATTGGTGCCCTGGATATTGGAGTTGTCGAAGCACTCCATATGCCGGGGCAACTCTTTCATTCCCAGCGCCTTCTGCAGTTCCTGCATCACGCTCATGCGGAAAGCGTCCGGGTCTGTGTGCTCCCGCTGCTTGATGCTGTTGAAATGGAACTCCTTGGCGTTCTTGGCGCTCAGTTCCAGAAGGGCCAGCTTGTCTCCCCGCAGGGGAATCTTGAATTCCACGCCGGGAATGTCCACATCCGGCAGGAAGGGAACGATCACTTCCCGGGACAACTGCCCGAACTTGTCTTCTATCTCGCCGATGAAGGTGGAGAGCATCGCGGCCTGCTCTTCCTCGATCTGGCTGCGGAAACCCAGGTTCAGGGACTGGACGATGGCGCCGCCACGGATGCGGAGGAAGTTGCCGAAAGCCTCCGTTCCGTCGAAGACCAGGGAGAAGACATCGGCATCCGTATCGGCCGCCTGGGTGATGATGCTCTTGGAATAATGGCGCTCCAGGGTGCGCAGCTTGTCCTTGTACACCTGGGCGTCCTCGAAGGCCAGCCGCTCGGCCGCATCGGCCATCAGGGCCTTGTAATGCTTGATCACCTCTCCTCCCCGGCCGCTGAGGATGTGTACGATCTCGTCTATATTCTGGGCATAGTCTTTCTGGGACACCTTGCCGATGCAGGGAGCTCCGCACTTGCCGATGTGGAACTTCAGGCAGGGACGGAATTTCCCGCGGAGGATGGCGTCCGAGGTGATTTTGAGGGTGCAGGTGCGAAGCTGGTACACCTCGTCGAAAAAGTCCACCAGGTTGCGCGCGTGCATTACGCTGGAATACGGGCCGAAGTAGCGGTTGCCCTTCCCTTTCTCGATGCGCCGGGTGATGAACACGCGGGGGAACTCCTCTCCGGTAACACAGATCCAGGGGTACGTCTTGGAATCCTTCAGGAGGATATTGTACTTGGGCTTGTACTGCTTGATGAGGTTGTTCTCCAGCAGGAGGGCATCGGCCTCAGAGTCCACCACGGAGAACTGGGCGTCGGCAATCTTGCTCACCAGGATGCGCGTTTTGGTGTTCAGGCGCTCCGGCGGCACGAAATACTGCGCCACCCGCTTGTGGAGGTCCTTGGCTTTTCCCACATAAATTACCTTTCCCTCGGCGTCATAGTACCTGTACACGCCGGGAGAATGGGGGAAGAGGGCTATTTTCTCTTTTACCGTCATAGGAATCCGCTCTACAAAGGTACATATTTCCTTTGAGCTGTGAAAGGTGTATTTCCGGAGTGAATTTTCGTAATTAAGATTTTTTTACTACATTTGTACGCTATTTGCATTGATAGAAAAGTAAAACGTTAACAATAAACTTAAAACCGAACATTATGACTAAGGAAGAAATCGTAAAGCAGGTCAAAGATATCATCGTTGACAAGCTTGGTGTCGAGGAGTCCGCTGTTACTGAAAGTGCAAGCTTCACCAACGACCTCGGTGCCGATTCCCTGGACACCGTAGAACTGCTCATGGAATTCGAGCGCGTTTTCGGTATCAAGATTCCTGATGAGGAAACCAGCGGCATCGCAACGGTGGGAGACGCCATCGCCAAGGTAGCCGAAAAGATTGGTGAGTAATTCTCCCTTTCTTAAAATAAAATTCCCGGACCTCCAGGCCCGGGAATTTTTTTGTCTCTGATCCAGGATTTCCTAGTCCTGGGGAATGGCAAAGGTGACTCGGAACAGGGGAGCGCGCTCCTCGTCCTCTCCGTTGAGAATGGCGCAGTAGTAGCGGTCTTTGTCCAGTTCCGTGGTGTAACTGTAGGTTTGCTGCTGGGATGCGGCCATCATCTGGGACAGCATCATATAATTATAGTAGTTGCTGTAGCCGTTGCCGTATCCATAGCTGCCATAGCTGCCATATCCGCCACCATACAGGGCATTGTAATAGCTGGCATACATCAGGTTCTGGTAGTACGCATTGTCTGCCAGGGAGCCGTTGGCATTGGCCACTTTCTGCGTGTGGATGGTCAGGAGCCAGATGTCGGCATCCGTTTCCGTATCCAAGTCCGTTCTGGTGAGCAGTTCCTGGAGATGGTACGTGATGTCCGGTTTGTATATCAGGTTGGAGCGGTCTATGTTACCCTGGTCTTCCGTGCTCACGGAAGCATCGGTGAGACCGGCGAAAGTGGGACGCTCCACCCCTTCATCGTCTTCAATCGTCGTTTGGATGGTGGGACTCAGGACGGAAGGGAAGTATTTGAGGGCTTCGTAACTCTCCGGCATCTCGAAAGGCAGCACGATGGTTGCCTTCACAATCACGGCCTTGTCCGGGTCTCCTCCTGCATCCAGAATGGCCCGACGGGTCTTGTCCTGCAGCTCCCGGGCCAGGATGACGGGCTTGAGTCCGCCGCCGCCTTCTACCGGGATGCTCTCATAGGCAGGACCGGGAACGGTGGACTGGGTGGTGCGGTTGAAGCAGTACTGGTAGAACTTGGTGTTGCTCAGCAGATACTCCATTTCGTCGTACAGTTCCGTTTCTCCCGGGACAATCGTAAAGGTGGAATCCTTCTGGACATTTCCCCAGGTGCTGTTGATGGTGAGCTTGCCCACATTGGTGTTGCGCACGTAGTAGTTGTTGGAGACCGTCAGGTAGGAGAAATTGAACATATTGATGCGGCCGCCGATTCCTTCCGGAGCATCCGTCCTCAGGTGGATGCCGGGAATCTCGGCAATGATCTTCTTGTAAATCTCTTCCGCCTTGTCTTCATCGTCGTCCGTACGGAAAACAGGGCCCACTTTCTTCATCATTTCCAGGTACTTCTCGGCGAATTCCTTGGTAAAGTTGAAAGTGAGGCTGCCCTCTCCGTTGTAGGGAATGAGGCCTTTGGTGAGGAGCGTGGCTCCGTGCGGTATATCCTGCGTGTTGCGGGTATCTTCCTCGGAGGAAGGCAGGGCCTTGGTGAGTTCCGTCACGTAGATGTTCTGGAAGATACGGGCCTGGGAATCGTCGGCACAGGAGATGGTGTCCTGGGAGAAATTGAGGGTGAAGCTGACTACCTTGGGGTTGGTGCCCAGGTCTATGGTGTCGTTCTCCGGAATAAGGGTGAAGGCCGCTTCACGGGTAGTGAGGCCGAAGACTTCGTCCCGGATGGCGCCGATGGTTATGCGCGTGTCCGAGTACCCGGACAGGGCCTCGGAGGCTTTGAGCTGGATGTCTTCCAGCGGGAATTCTGCGGTATAGGTGTTGAACAGGAGGCTTTTGTCCACCAGTCCTTTCCCGAGGCTGTTGTCTACTTTGAGGCACCCGGGCATTACCAGGGCGGCGGCCAGACACAGGGCTAGGAAAACTTTCTTCATGCTAAGAGGTTGTCGTAAAAAGCGTTGTAGGTATCCATATAGCTGCCGTCGGCGAGGCTGGCCTCTTCACAGGGAAGGACGGGAACGCCCAGGGTGTTCACGTGCTTGACCAGGGCCGGATCCACATCCGGGGCTCCCAGGATGATGCCGTCGGCATACTGCGCCGCTAATTTTGCAAGTTCCATGCCGTCCGCATTTTCCGTCAGGGGCGCATCCTGCGGGCCGATGGCGCCGTACAGGATGGTCTGGGCGAAGCCGGGGGAGAGTTTCTCCGTGGAAATGTCATTGAACAGGGACAGCACCACCTTGGAATTGGAGAAGATAGGGTCGTCCTTGTAGGCTTTCTTCAGGTACAGGGGCAGGACATGCGAAATCCAGCCGCTGCAGTGGATGATGTCCGGTGCCCAGCGAAGCTTTTTCACGGTTTCCAGGACGCCGCGGGCAAAGAAAATGGCACGCTCTCCGTTGTCTGCGAAGAACTGGCCCTTTTCGTCGCGGTCCACCTGTTTGCGGCGGAAATAGTCCTCATTGTCGATGAAGTATACCTGGATGCGGGCGGCCGATATGGATGCGACCTTGATGACCAGGGGACGGTCCACGTCCGAGATGATGATGTTCATTCCGGACAGGCGGATGACCTCGTGAAGCTGGTTCTTTCGCTCGTTGATGCAGCCGTAGCGGGGCATAAAGGCACGAATCTCCTTCTTGCGTTCCTGGATGCCCTGAGGGAGCTCACGGCATACCTTGGCAATCCGGCTTTCCGGAAGATAGGGATACATTTCGGAGTTGACGAACAGAATCTTCTTGGCTGAATCTCCCATAATAGTTACTTACAATTAACCCACAAAGTTACTAAAATTTTTTGAGATTTTGGGCAGTTTCCGTAACTTTGGAGCGAAATGAAAAATTCAACCATGCGTCGCAGGCTCGTCAGTGCCTGGATTTCTACGGTCGTGAGCTTGTCCCTGGTCCTGCTCCTGGTGGGGGTGGGTACGTTGCTGGTAGTCAACGCCCGGGAAGTGGGACGGTATTTCAAGGAGAATCTTCAGATCAATGTGCTTCTGAAAGAGCAGGTTACGGAGGAAGAAGCCCTTGCGTACGAATCCAGGGTGGCCTCCATCCCCGGCGTCCGTGCCACGCACTACATCTCCCGCGAACAGGGAGCCGAGGAAATGGCCCGCCTGTTGGGAAAGGACTTCCTCAGCGTGTTTGAATCGGCCCCCATTCCTATTTCCATTGACGTGAACCTGCAGGCGGAATATGTGTCTTCAGACAGTCTGGAGGTGGTGAAGGCCCAACTGGCCAAGTCCCCTCTGGTGGAGGAAGTGGTGTACCAGACCTCGCTGGTGGATGCCCTCAACCAGAACCTGCAGCGCATTTCCCTGGCCCTCACCCTGATGGTGGCGGTGCTTCTTTTCATTTCTTTCGTCCTGATCGGCAACACCGTCCGGCTGGATCTTTTCAACCGGCGCTTCAGCATTTATACGATGCATCTGGTAGGTGCTACGCGCGCATACATCCGTGCTCCGTTCGTGGGCCGGGCGGCCCTGCAGGGCATTTTTGCCGCGCTTATCGCCATCCTGCTTCTGGTGGGCGGCTTGTTCGTCTTAAGGGACGAGTTCGCCCAGATGTTCAAGATTTTCACGCTGGACAGCCTCCTTCTCACCATGGGCGTTATGCTGCTGGTGGGCCTGGGAGTGGCCACCCTCAGTACCTTTGTGGTGGTGAACCGCCTGGTTGGGTACAACCGGGACCAGCTTTACGCATATTAGTTTATGGCAAAACAACCCACAACCAAGCCGGACAACTCCGGCAAGATGGCCCTCACGGCCAAGAGCCTTCGCTTCATGATAGCAGGCCTGGCGGTTTTGGCGGCCGGTTTCCTGCTCCTTTCCGGAGGAGGTTCCAAAGACCCTCAGGTCTTCAACTACGCTATGTTTGATTTCCGCCGCCTGGTGGCTGCCCCTATCGTGATTGTGGCGGGGATTGTGCTGGAGGTGGTGGCCATTATGGGTAATTTTAAAGAGAAATAGTTATGGAGTGGTGGCAGGCTGTGCTGCTGGGCCTCGTACAGGGGCTTACAGAATTTCTTCCCGTGTCCAGCTCGGGACATCTGATGATTTTCAAGGAACTGCTGGGAGTAGACGGAGAGGGTTTCCTGGATTTTACCGTGACGGTGCATTTTGCCACGGTTCTGGCCACGCTGGTGGTCTTCTGGAGCGCCATCGTCCAGCTTTTCAAAGGCCTTTTCAAGTTCAAGTACAACGACGAAACCGACTATATCTGCAAGATCCTGGTTTCCTGCATCCCGGTAGCCCTGGTGGGCTTCCTTTTCAAGGACCAGGTGGAAGCCCTGTTCACCGGAGGCCTGTCTCAGGTGGGCATCGGCCTTTGCATTACCGCCGGCCTTCTCCTTTTCTCGGACAATGCCGGAAAGCGTTTCAAGGTGCCTGTGGCCAAGGATCAGCGGAACGGCGTTTCCTACTGGCAGGCCTTTGTGGTGGGCATTGCCCAGGCTTTTGCCGTGGCTCCGGGCGTTTCCCGCAGCGGCAGCACCATCGCTACCGGTCTGCTTACGGGTGTGAAGCGGGAGAATATGGCCCAGTTTTCCTTCCTGATGGTGCTTATCCCCATCATCGGAGAACAGTCCCTGGATCTTCTCAAGGCGGTGGCCGGAACAGAATCCTTCGGGGCGGGCGTGGCTCCGCTTTCCCTTTGCCTGGGTTTTGTGGCGGCGTTCCTCAGCGGCCTTTTTGCCTGTAAGGTGATGATCGCCGTGGTCAAGAAGGCCAAGCTCACCTGGTTCGCCCTCTACTGTCTGGTGGTGGCGGCCCTCATCTTCCTTTTTGCATGAGAAAACTAAGCTATTTTGTCTCGGATGTGCACTTGGGACTCCGTCTGCCGGAGGCCCCGGAGCGGGAAAGGCGTTTTGTGAGCTTTCTCCGCAGCATTCCCGTGGAGGAAACCGAAGCGCTGTATATGCTGGGAGATATCTGGGACTTCTGGTACGAATACCGGGATGTGGTGCCCAAGGGCTTCGCCCAGGTGTTTGCCGCCCTGCTGGATTTGATGGATGCCGGTGTCAAGGTCTATTTCGTGGAAGGAAACCACGACCAGTGGAGCTACGGCTATTTTGAAGAACTGGGGATGATCTGCCCCAAGGAGCAGCCCTTTTATACGGAGATAGCCGGAAAGCGTTTCTGTATGGGTCACGGAGATCTCCTGGGCCCGGTAAAACCCAAGTACAGATGCATCCAGTGGATGTTTCACAACAAACTGTTCCGCATCCTTTTCTCTATGCTGCATCCCCGCATCGGAATGGGGTGGGGAAAGAGCTGGAGCCGCCAGTCCCGTACCGCCAAGCCGGTGCCCCGTTACCAGTACAACGGTGAATCCGAGCCTCTGTGGAAGTGGTGCAAGGCCTGCGGCCGTCCCGTGGATTTCTTTGTCTTCGGGCATTATCACACGCCGTGGGATGTGCCGGTGGGAGATGCCCGCCTGCTGGTGCTTTCGGATTGGAGAAAGCCCAACTGGCTGGTTTTCAATGCCGAAGACGGCTCTATGTCCTTTGTGACGGAGTAAATTAGTTCAGGTACTTTTCCGGAATTTCCACTTTCGGAGGGTCTTCCCAGAAAACAGACCAGTACAGGGCGGGAAATTCTCCCGCCTGATAGATGCGTACCAGCTCTTCCAGGTCTTTATCGGCCCCGTTGGGGTCGTATTCCGATTTGAGGCTGTTGTCGAAGAGCCGGGCCACCCCCTGCCAGAAAGCGGCGGTGATGCCTCCCTTGTAGTCTTTGATGATGTCGTATGCCGTGATGCCGGTTTCCCGGCTGATGAGTTTCAGCAGCAGCGCCCCCTGGCTGATGCTCATTTCCCGGAACGAGCCCTCAAAATCCTTGAACAGCTGTTTCTGGATGGCGTCTATGTATCTTTCTTTCCGCAGCCCGCGGTATTTTTCCACCGAGAGCGTGCTGTCTACCTGCCGTACCAGTTTACCGGATGCGACCGCGTAAGGGTACACGCGCGCGAAACGCCAGACCAGTTTGTAGTAGTTTCTCCAGTTCTTGGTATCCTGCCGGATGCCCCGGCTGAAGATGAACGTAGGGGGGAGGTTGTCCAGGTATGTGGTGTCTCCGTTTTCCACGTGCATCCGAAGATAGCTTCTGCCCTCCTGCTGCGCTCCGCCTTCGGCCTGTACCTGCCGGCGGGCCATCTCGTTCTGCTTTTCCCGGGCCCTGTCCATCGCCCGGCGGATATGATTCTGGGCCGATGCCGTCAGGGGAGAGAGCGTCAGCATCAGAATCAGGCCGATATGAAGGATTCGATTCACGGAATACAAAGGTAAGTTTTTGCAAATTTTCTGCCAAATCAAAAAGGGCCGATCGCCCCTGTCGAAAATGGCGGAAAGTTTTTTTCAACGACTTTCATAAGTCGCCTATTTTTCGGGCAGTTAGCTATTCAAATCCGCGGTCGAAAATGTTGAAAAATAACGCAAAAATATTTGGTAAATCGGAAAATTTTCGTAACTTTGCAGTCCCCAAATTGGAGCAAAACGCACCCAACCAGCTGAGTTTCAATGAGTTAGGGACAAATAAGGAAATTAATTAAACATTAAAGCAATGTTACAGCCTAAAAGAACAAAATTCAGAAGGGAACAGAAAAACCGCATGAAGGGCAATTCCGGTCGTGGAAACCAGCTCGCATTCGGTTCTTTCG
>JAEEGL012215555.1_pt1 | contig 31563 bp, 32 predicted proteins | sample 9134231 | NCBI WGS metagenome assembly JAEEGL01 (sample SAMN16246548, study PRJNA631951) | gut metagenome | biome: gut microbiome; feature: rumen; material: fiber-attached | host: Bos | place: Iran: Karaj | collected 2018-10 | reverse complement strand
GTGATCTAAGTGAAGGGCGATCGGGATATCGGGATTCTCGATAACTGCTGCTTCAACTAACTTTACAAGGTATGTGTGGTTAGCATAAGCACGTGCACCCTTGGAAACCTGAAGGATAACAGGGCTCTTTAACTCACCTGCTGCTTCGGTGATACCCTGAACGATCTCCATGTTGTTTACGTTTAAAGCGCCGACTGCGTATCCGCCGTCATAAGCTTTCTTGAACATCTCTTTTGTTGTAACTAATGACATCAGAAAGTCCTCCTTAGATTTATTTTTTAAAAGTTTGATAACTTTTTATCATCCTAATGGATTTTAACCCATATTTATGGGGAAGGTCAACAAAAATAACACGCGCGCATCAGATTTCTGTATTTTTCTTTCTTAAAATGTCCCCAACCGAAGGCTTCACGGATAATCTGACGTGGAGTTCCTGCCTTGAATGAGGTGCGCTTTCCTGAGGATTTCCCTCGCTGTCACAGATGGAAAGCACCCTGACGGGAACGTTTTCCCGGCCGGGCTTCATGATCTCTATCTCCTCTCCTACGCAGAATTTGTTCTTCTGCTCGAAGACAACGCCCTCGCCCTCTTCTTTTTCCACGGTTCCGAGATAGATGTATTCGTTGATATATGTATTGTTGTCGTAAACCTGGGATTCTTCGTTTGGTTTTCCGAAGTAGAAGCCCGTGGAGAAGTTCCTGTAGGTGCACTTTGCGATCTCCTCAAGATACAGATCCATATTGGCGCGATATTTCTCCTCGGATTCAAAGTAATCGTCGATGGCCATTCTGTAAGTACGGGCAACGGTAGCCACATACAGAGCCGTCTTCATGCGGCCTTCGATCTTGAAGCTGTCGATCCCCGCATCGACCAGTTCAGGGATATGACCGATCATGCAAAGATCCTTTGAGTTAAATATGAAGGTTCCCCGCTCGTTTTCGTAAACGGGAAGATAAACTCCGGGCCTTTGTTCCTCAACCACCGCATATTTCCAGCGGCAGGGATGGGTGCAGGCTCCGTGATTGGCATCACGGCCGGTAAAGTAATTGCTTAAAAGGCACCTTCCGGAATAAGAGATGCACATCGCCCCGTGGATGAAGCACTCGATCTCCCTGTCCTCCGGAATATGCTCCCTTATCTCCTTTATTTCCCTTAATGACAGTTCTCTCGCAGAAACAACACGTTTCGCGCCGAGTCCGTACCAGAAATTGAAGGTGTCATAGTTTGTGTTGTTCGCCTGGGTCGAGACGTGGATCTCGATCTCGGGGCAGATCTCCTTAGCCATCATGAACATTCCGGGATCCGCGATTATCAGCGCATCGGGCTTAAGCTCCTTAAGTTCATGAAAATATTCCCTTGCGCCTTCAAGATCATAGTTATGTGCAAGGATATTGGCGGTAACATGCACCTTAACCCCATGCTCATGGGCATAGCGGATACCCTCCGCCATCTCATCGTGACCGAAGTTCTTTGCCTTTGCGCGAAGTCCGAAGGCTTCGCCTCCTATAAATACGGCATCTGCGCCGTAATTCACCGCGGTCTTCAATACCTCAAGGCTTCCCGCGGGTACCAGTAATTCAGGTTTCTTCATATTCTTCTTACTTTCTTACGCTTATGGTGACGCCGTCACCCACATCAAGTATCACGGTCTCAAGTTCGGGATCGTGAGTCAGTTCAAAAAGATAATCACGCATCCTTGCATATATGGTGCGGTTTCTTCTTTCTACCGCATATCTGGACTCAAGGATATCTCCTTCCTGCATTACATTGTCGGAAAGAAGAACACCTCTCGGAGCCAAAAGACGTTTTATGTCCGGAAGGAAGTTGATGTACTGGCCCTTGGCCGCATCCATAAAGATAAGGTCATAGGTGCCCGTCAGTTCCTTAAGTATGTCCGTTGCATCTCCCTCAAGAAGGGTTATGCGGTGGGAATAGCCGGACTTTGCAAAATTCTCCTTTGCAAGAGGGATCCGCTTCTCATATTTTTCGATGGTGGTTATCTTGCAGGAATTATCCGTATTTTCAGCCATTAAAACAGCCGAAAAACCAATGGCAGTCCCCACCTCCAGAACGGACAGCGGTTTCTTCATCGCAAGAAGGAATTTCATCAGCGACTGCATTTCCTTTCTTACGATAGGCACATTGGTTTCAAGTGAAAATCTTTCAAGTTTGTCAAGAAAATCGGAATTCGGCGACGCAAAGGAATTTATAAAAGACGCCATTCTTTCGTCACTGATCATTTGCCTTCCTCTTCTTCCTCGGGATGCTGGGAAGGAGACATCTCATACATCATCTCTTCAAGAGTCATTGATGTGCTGAGTGTATATACTCCAGGTTCAAGGGTTGACTTATATTCGGAACAAAGGATCTGAATGTATGCAAGGTTCGCATCTCGCACAAGACCTTTTTCTTCCAGTGTACGGGCAAGAGCCTTCTCCGTCTTTCCCTCGGTCATTGCCACCGTCACTTCTCGTCCCGGCGCGGGAGATACCGGTTCCTCGGTAAATACCCGATAGCCGAATGCATATGATTCAAGGGCCTTGGTGTAGATAAAGTTCACAAGCCACATGATGACTATGATCTTTACTACAGTCCCCAGTATTGTTGATAAAATCTCTCTTATCTGTGCTGCTTTCATCAGTCAAACTCCAATCCGTAGGTTACGGTATTCGTGAAATCCTGGATCATCTTTACAAATGCCGCCTCCGCTTCGATGAATTCGGTGACTATGGACATACCGATGACATCTTCGTATTCGTTTGTGAGTGCGTCCATAAGTTCCATCATGTCCTCCTCATCCTTTTGCTGGATCAGGAAATTCTTTTCACGCATTTCGTTCACTCTCTGATAAAGCCGGGGATCTCTCTGCAGCTCCCTGAGTGTGCGATAGTAATCCTTGTATTCGGGAGTGTCTCTTAAGACCTTCAGAACATGCTGTTCCAAATCCGTTAAATCCGTCATAAAAACCTTTCACCTCAGACTTCCATGATTATAGGTAATATCATAGGACTTCTCTTGTATTTTTTCCAGAAGAAATCGTTAAGAGTGTCCTTCATAATACCCTTAAGCTTTCCCCAGTCGGTGGTTCCCTTATCAAAGGCACGGGTAAGGGCTTCCGTGAGGACTTCGGTCGCTTCGGATATTATATCGTCAGATTCCTTTGTGTAAACAACTCCCCTTGTATAAACTTCCGGGCCCGCAACAAGGCTTCCGGAATAACTGTCAACCACCATCGTCGCAACAACGATACCTTCGTTTGACAGTCTCTGTCTGTCTCTGATGACGGAGGTTCCGACGTCTCCGACGCCAAGTCCGTCAACATATAAGCTTCCGCAGGGTACCTTGCCGGTGACCTTTGCGGATTCTTCATCTATCTCAAGCACTTCTCCGGACCTTAATATGAATACCTTGTCCTTGGGTACTCCCAGAGCCTCGGCAAGCTTGCCCTGTGCCATAAGATGCTTGTACTCTCCGTGAACCGGGATGGCATACTTGGGACGCACCAGTGAATAAAGAAGCTTGATCTCCTCCTGACAGGCGTGGCCCGAAACATGTGCATCCTGGAAGATAACGTCCGCACCCTTTAAAAAGAGCTCGTTAATGATCTTTGTAACCGGCTTCTCGTTTCCCGGAATGGGGTTTGATGAAAAGATGACCGTATCTCCCGGTCCCACCGATACCTTCCTATGGGTTCCGTTGGCCATTCTCGAAAGAGCGGCCATACTCTCGCCCTGACTTCCCGTGGTTATGAGAACCGTCTTTTCAGGCGGATAGTTCCTGATCTCGTCAATGGTTATCAGCGTATTGTCCGGAATGTGGATACGGTTTAACTCGGTGGCGATATCGATGATGCTCACCATACTCCGGCCTTCCACCGCAACCTTTCTTCCGAAACGGTAAGCAGTGTTGATGATCTGCTGAACCCTGTCCACATTTGATGCGAAGGTGGCGATGATTATCCTTGTATTTGCATGCTCCGTAAATATCGTATCAAAGGTGCGGCCAAGACTCTTTTCCGAGGGAGTAAAGCCGGGCCTTTCGGCGTTTGTGGAATCACACATAAGTGCGAGAACGCCCTTTTTGCCGAGAGCAGCAAATCTCTCAAGATCGATGGAGTCTCCGTAAACGGGAGTAAAGTCAACCTTGAAATCACCGGTATGAACAACAACACCCGCAGGTGAAAAGATGGCAAGTGCTGCAGCGTCCACAATGGAGTGGTTTGTTTTTATGAACTCGACCCTGAAAGCCCCTAAGTTGATGGACTGACCGAATTTCACCACCTTGCACTTGGTCTTCTTTGCAATGTCGTTAAACTCTTTTAATTTGTTTTCGATGATGCCCACAGTAAGCTTTGTTGCGTAAATGGGCACATTGACTTCCCTTAATACATAGGGAAGCGCTCCGATATGATCCTCGTGTCCGTGGGTTATGATAAAGCCCTTTACACGATCGATGTTTTCTTTTAAATACGTTACGTCGGGAATAACGAGATCGATACCCAGCATATCGCCTTCCGGAAATGCCAGACCGCAATCCACCACAATAATACTGTCCTCGTACTCGAAGGCAGTAATGTTCATGCCGATCTGCTCAAGTCCGCCCAAAGGGATTATCTTAAGCTTTGATCCCGTATTCATTCTTTTTTCTTTTTCTTTCACTAAATCTCCTTACCCGATAAGATCGACATCCTCAAGCAGGCTCTTAAATACCTGACCCACTGCTTCAAGTTCGTTCTCATCATCAACTATGGCATATACCCCTTCGGCTTCCTCGGTCTTCGAGAGATCCTTTAAGACATACGCTTCCCCGTCTTCCGATTCACTCTCGGTAACGAGCATATAATCCACACCACCCAAAGTGGTCTTCTCTATCACGTAAAATTCGAGAGCATCGCCCTCATTGCCTGTAAATACGATCTTTTCCATTACTTTTTGTTTCTCCCGTATTCAAGATAGCCCTCTAAGATGATCTGTGCGGCTATCATATCAACATACTCCTTGCGGTCCTTTCCCTTAATGCCCGCCTCGTTCATTATCTCATCGGCTTCCACCGTGGTCAGACGTTCGTCCCACATGACAACGTTTAAGCCCGTGCGACGTTCAATCATCTCCTTAAACTGCCTGGAAAGAGCGGCCCTGTCTCCCTCGGAATCATCCATGTTAAGAGGAAGGCCCAGAACGATCTCCCCCACTTCATATTCGACGATAAGCTCCTCGATCCTTGCCAGGGTTTTTCTTAACTTGTTTTCTTCTTTCCGCCTTATGATCTCAAGACTCTGTGCAGTCATAAGTAAAGGGTCGCTCATCGCAACCCCCACTGTTTTTGATCCGAAATCAAGTCCCATTATACGCATGGACGATCAATCCCATCCTTTACTCTTTACATATGCGGAAATGAGCTCCTCGATGATCTCATCGCGCTCAAGCTTTCTTACCGTCTTTCTTGCGTCGTTGTAGGAAGTGATATATGTAGGGTCATCGGATACAAGATAGCCCGTGATCTGGTTTACGGCGTCATATCCCTTTTCCTTGTTCGCCTTGTAAACGATCTCAAGTACCTCCTCGGCACTCATGGGCTTGCCGGGAACTACCTTAAGTACCCTTGTTTCGCTTAAATCTGCCATGGTTTTCTCCTTTTCCCCTAAAAACTATAATAATCTTATATTAATATCGGTTGTTTTTCAAGTTTAGCAAGATTTATTTAACATTGAATTAAACAAATCCTAAAACATTCTCATCATCAAGGAGTTTCGAAAGAGAAACCTCCCTTATCTCGTTCTCCAAAGCCTCGGAGGTATCCACGCAGACCCTTATATATTCGGGGGTATGGCCAACCAGATATTCTTTACCGCAAACCTCGGCCCTCTCTTCAAAAAGAACGGGGCGGGTCTTTCCCAGATAGCTTTCACGGAAAGCCTTTGAGTTTTCCTTCGTCAGTTCTATCAGGCGGTGACTCCTTTTTGTTTTTTCTGCATCCGTAAGCTGATCGGGGAGTCTGTCGGCAACGGTGCCCTTTCTTCTTGAATATTTGAAGATATGGGTCTCGTAAAACCCGATGCTCTTTACAAATTCGTAGCAGGTTTCAAAGTCAGCCTCCGTTTCACCGGGGAAGCCGGCGATAACGTCGGTGGTAATGGCGGGATCGTCAAAATACTTGCGAAGAAGCTCGACTCCCTTTCTGTATTCCTCCGCCGTGTAGTGCCTGTTCATTCTTTTTAAGGTCTCATCGCAGCCGCTCTGAAGGGAAAGATGAAAATGGGGACAAAGCTTTTCAAGGGCCGAGATCCTCTTTACAAATCCCTCCGTCATGACCCTGGGTTCAAGAGAGCTTAACCTTATCCTCAAAACTCCGGGAAGTCTGTTGATGGCTTCAAGAAGATCCGCCAGTCTGTTGTCCTTAAAATCCGCGGTTCCCGAAACACCGTAGGAGCTGACATGGATACCCGTAAGAACAAACTCTTTGTAACCTGCCTTTGAGAGACCGTCGATCTCCTTTAATATATCTTCCATGTCCCTGCTTCTGGACCTTCCCCTCGCAAAGGGAATGAGGCAGTAAGAACAAAACTGGTTGCAGCCGTCCTGGATCTTAATATATGCACGGGTGCGCTCCGCGGTCTTTTCAAGGAACATGGATTCGTAAACATCCGTTTTGTTTATATCGATTATATCAAAGCAGCTTTTGTGTTCTTTTTCTTCGTAATAGCGGTTCAGGATTTCGATGATGTCCGCTTTTCTGTTGTTTCCGATGGCGATATCTATGCATTCGTCCTTAGCGGCCGCCTCGGGTGAAGTCTGGACATAGCAGCCCACGGCGATGACCACGGAATCGGGATTTTCCTTCTTTGCACGATGTAACATCTGACGGCTTTTTCTGTCCGCAATATTGGTTACGGTGCATGTATTTATGACATAAACGTCCGCTTTTTGATCAAAAGGCACAACAAGGAAATCGTTTTCCGTGAATTTTTGTTGCATTATGTCCATCTCGTAATCATTAACTTTGCAACCCAGATTATGAAATGCCACAGTTTTCATTTTTTCTGTCCTTTTTTTTGTAAATCTTTCAGAATTGACAAAATAATGCCTTTTCTTTATGATGATGTTATGGTTGAAGTATAAAGCAAACAGGAGGTAACTTTATAATGAAAACAATTCAGATTTCTTTAAATTCCATCGACAGAGTAAAGTCATTCGTTAATGACATCACCAAGTTTGATTATGACTTCGATTTAGCATCAGGCAGATACGTGATCGACGCTAAGTCCATCATGGGTATCTTCTCACTTGACCTTTCCAAGCCCATCGACTTAAACATCCATGCCGAAGGCGACATCACAGAGGTTCTTGAAGTACTCAAGCCTTACATGCTGTAAGATATATCAGTAAATAACTGTGGGGCGCAGGTTTGCGCCGGCGCCCCCGTAACTATTAACCACTTCAACCAAATATGTACTTTGAGGACCGAAATTAAGTTTTCGGTTCTTTTTTTATTCTTTATTCCTCGGTAACGATGATGGTCTCCCTTGTATCAAGGGCTGTCTTTACCATCTCATCTATTTTTTCTTCCAGATTCGTCTCATGCTTCTTGATGATTCCGAGATTGGGCTTTGTAACGGGATGTTTTGCCACAAATATCGTACAGCAGTCCTCGAAGGGAAGGATACTGGTCTCGTAGGTGTCGATCTTCTTGGAGATCGTAACGATATCTTCCTTATCGAAGGCAATGAGAGGTCTGAACACGGGAAGCTCGCAGACTTCGTTGGTAACCGCAAGGGACTGTGTGGTCTGGCTTGCAACCTGACCGATGCTCTCGCCTGTTATAAGGCACTGGCACTCTGTTTCCTTAGCGATCTCCTCGGCGATCCTCATCATATAACGTCTCATGATGATGGTCAGCTCGTCATGAGGGCACTTTTCATAGATATAAAGCTGAATGTCCGTAAAGTTGATCACATGAAGATAAATAGGACCTGTATAAGCCGAAACCTTCTTCGCAAGATCAACGACCTTCTGCTTTGCACGCTCGCTGGTATAAGGGGGAGCATGGAAATAAACCGCGTCGATCTTAAGTCCTCTCTTCGCAACCATCCATCCCGCAACCGGAGAATCGATACCACCCGAAAGAAGAAGCATTCCCTTTCCGTTTGTTCCCACAGGCATTCCGCCGGGACCGGGAATGATCTCGGAATAGATATAGATCCTGTCACGGATCTCAACGGTCAGAGTGATCTCGGGGTCATGTATATCAACCTTAAGCTCCGGAAATGCATTAAGAAGTTCCTCACCTATCTTCTTGTTAAGCTCCATGGAATCAAGGGGATAGCTCTTGTTTGCACGACGGGCAGCCACTTTGAAGGTTTTGTTCTTATCGGGATATACCTTGTCAAAAAAGGTGATGATCTCCTTGTAAAGGGCCTCAGGCTCAATAACATCGAGCCTTACAACGGGACAGATGCCCCAGATACCGAAAACATGGGAAAGCTTCTCTATGATCTCGTCATAGTCAAAGTCTCCGTCCGCATCCACGAATATCCTTCCGGGAGTCTTGCTTAAAGTGAATTCTCCCGAGCATTTTTTTGTTGCATACTTTATCTGACGGACAAGGGCATCCTCAAAGAGGTATCTGTTCTTTCCCTTTATTCCGATTTCAGCGTATTTGATGAGAAATGATGAAAACATTTTATTCCTACTTTCTGATAAATCTCGCATAGAAGGGGATAAGCTCCCTTAATGCATCCAATAACGTGTCGATCTCTTCCTTTGCGGTGAAGCCGCTCATGCTGATGCGGAGGGCTCCGTCCATTCTCTCTGCGTCCGCTCCCATGGACTTAAGGGTTGAGGATTCCTTCTTTGAATGGGAAGCGCAGGCGCTGCCCGCAGAAACAAAAATACCCTTATCCTCCAGTGCGTGGAGCATGACTTCGCTTCTTACACCCATTACGGAAATGTTCATGATATGGGGTGCGGTCTTCTCAACATCGAAGCCGCCCGCTTCATCCCTGGGACAGCCGTTTATAACGATCTTATCGATCTTTGCGGCCTCCGTAAGGAAGTATTTCTTAAGTTCGTAAAGCCTTTCCCTCTCTGCCTTAAGATCCCTGGTGATCATTGAGACCGCAAGGCCTATACCTGCTATACCGGGAACATTCAGGGTACCGTTTCGAAGTCCCTTCTGCTGGCCTCCGCCGTAGGAGATGGGCTTTATCTTTACCTTTTCGTTGATATAAAGGATACCGATCCCTTTGGGGCCGTGGATCTTATGGCCGCTGATGCTTAAGAGATCAACATTCATCTTCTTAGGGAAGATTTCGGCCTTTCCGAAGCCCTGGACCGCATCCACGTGGAAAAGGATATTGGGGTTAAATGCCTTTATGACATCTCCCGCTTCCTTTATGGGCTGAACCGAGCCAACCTCGTTGTTCGTATGCATTATCGAAACAAGAATGGTCTCCGGCTTTAAAAGACTTTTAAGTTCATCTATGGAGATCACGCCGTATTCGTCAACTCCCAGATAATCTATCTCAAAGCCTTCCGATTCAAGGAACTTAACCGTGTTTAAGATGGCGGGATGCTCGATCTTTGTAGTGATGATATGATTTCCCGCCCTCTTATTTGCAAGGGCACATCCGATCAGGGCAAGATTGTCCGATTCCGTTCCCCCGGAAGTATAGAAGATTTCTTTTTCCTGTACCTTCAGGGCATTGGCAATGGACTTTGTGGCAGCGGTAACATACTTCTCGGCTTCCACGCCCTTCATATGAACGCTTGAAGGATTTCCGTAATCCTCCAGCATTATTTTCGTCACAAGCTCCGCAACCTCGGGATAGACCTTTGTTGTTGCGGAATTATCAAGATATATTTCCATTTGTCAGTTCTTTCTTGCGGTGATGCCTACCCATTCGCCCTGGTGATCGATGGCGAGTATCTCAAGGCCTGCTGCCTTTATAGCGTCGGCAACTTCCTTCTCCTTGGTATTGATTATCCCGGAGGTGATGTAAACGGCTCCTGTCTTCATCTGATTTACGATAACGGGAGTCAGGGGCTCTAAAACATCTGCAAGGATGTTGGCGGCAACGATGTCGTACTTGTCGTATCCCACCTTATCCTGAACTTCCTTCTCGCTTATGATGTTGCCGATCATGACCTCCATCTTTGCTGCGTCGATACCGTTTGCTTCAAGATTCTCCTTTGTAGCATCGATGGCGCAGGGATCGAGATCCGTTCCCACAGCATGCTTCGCTCCGTACATAAGGGAAACGATGGAAAGGATTCCCGAACCGGTTCCCACATCCAGAAGCTCCGTGTCGGGAGTGATGTATTTCTTCAAAGCTCTGATACAGAGCTGAGTGGTCTCGTGCATACCCGTTCCGAAAGCGGTACCGGGATCGATATGAAGGATCTTTTTGTCCTTATCCTCGGGCTTAACCTCCTCCCAGGAAGGAATAACAAGAAGATCGTCGATATAAAACTGGTGGAAATACTGCTTCCAGTTGTTGATCCAGTCAAGATCCTCGGTCTCGGAGACCTCAACGGTTCCCTCACCGATCTCACAATATGCGGAAGTCTCTTCAAGAACTTCCTTAATATCAGATAAGATCTTGTCCCTGTCCACATCGTTGTCATCTTCAACAAAGCAGCTGATATAAGCAATGTCGTCATCATCGGGCATATCCGGCAGGATATCCACAAACATCTGCTCCTTTTCAAGGGCGGTAAGGGGAACCTTGTCCTCGATCTGAGCGCCTTCAAGACCGATGTCGTAAAGATTGCTTATGAGGATGTCCTCAGCCTCGGTTATTGTCTTTATCCTGAATTTTATCCACTTCATTTTATTTCTCCCGTGTACATATCCACATTTCTTCTGAAAAGATATCTTAACATAGAAAAGGGATTTTGTGTATAATAGTTGCGAGGTATAAGGCTATGTATCATTTTTTTGTTGAGCCCAAAGCTATCGAAGATAAAAGGATAACCATTACGGGCAAAGATGTCAACCATATAAAGAACGTGCTTCGCATGAAACCCGGGGAGGAGATCTCCGTCAGCACCACCGATTCTCCTTCCGAATACAGATGTATCGTAAGGGAGCTTACGGAGGATGCCGTTATCTGCGAGCTTGCATTCATAAAGGAAGAAGGAAACGAGCTTCCCTCAAAGATCTGCCTTTTCCAAGGTCTTCCCAAGGGCGACAAAATGGAATTCATAATTCAGAAATGTGTGGAGCTGGGTGTATTCGAGATCATTCCCGTGGAAATGAAGCGCTGCGTAATGAAGCTTGATCCCAAGAAAGCTCCCTCAAGGATTCAGCGCTGGCAGGGCATTTCCGAAGCCGCCGCCAAGCAGAGCAAGCGCACCGTTATCCCCGAGATCAAAATGCCCATGAGCTTTAAACAAGCGGTGGACTATGCCCGTGATATAAACGTTAAATTCCTTCCCTACGAGCTTTCCGAGGGAATGCCAAAAACAAAAGAACTGATCCGCGGACTTACGCCCGGCGAATCAGTTGCCATCTTCATAGGTCCCGAAGGCGGTTTCGAAGAATCCGAAGTGGCCTATGCCAAAGAGGCGGGCTTTGAGCCCATAACCCTCGGCAAGAGGATCCTCCGCACCGAAACCGCGGGAATGGTTGTTCTTTCATGGATCATGATGGAACTTGAATAAATACTTAAGTGGTCCATGTACAGGGAAGAAGCGTATTGTAATCATATCCGTAATACAATCCTCTGAAATACATAACCCCTGCAACAAGATGTATAAGGAATAATACCCAGCAAAGGCCCGTTAATACGGGCTTTTGCTTTTTTATCGTCCTGTCCGTCAGTTTTATGGCGGCAACAAGTTCAAAAAAGAATATACCATGCATATATCCCCATCCGAAATTGAAGTCAATGAATCTCTCGCCCTTTTCATACAGAATACCGGCTTCAAGTACGGAAACCAGGAAGAGAACTATCGAGAAGCGATACATTGCATCTTCTTTTACATCCTTAAGAAAGCACAATATGCAGAACAGTGCAAATGCGTTGGCATAAAAAATAGCGGCAAGAACATGCTCGTTATAAACTTTCCAGACGTCAAACCAGCCAAAGCCTATACCGTGTTCCTCATTGGGATTTCCCTCGCCGAATACCATAAAAAACTGATAATAAAGGTCTGCAAAGGTCGGAAGAAAACACAGTGTCAGAAGCATCGTGTTCTTAAAATTTTTAAATCTGCTCATTATCAGTCTGAATGCCATGACAAGACCGGCAGTTGAAACAAAAAGAAGCGTAAAACTGGGCTTTGCCATCGTTGATAAAAGAAGGCTGATCCCAAAGAGCACCCCGTCCTTCACTTCAAATTTATCTTCATATGTATCCAAAAGGGAAACAAAGGAGAAGAAAGCCGCTATGGCAAAAGGTCTTGTGGCGATATAGGTCGAATTGTGCCAGGGATTACCCGAATAGGTTCCGAGAAATACCTGATATTTTCCCGGAAGATGAATTGGAGCCAGCCTCGGGAGCCACCACATTGAAAGAAAGAAACATGCTATCGTTACAAAGGAAACGAACAACCGGGTATACCACTTGTCAGTTGCCTTATATTTTTCAAAAACTATCTTGTCAAAAAAATACTTTGTTATGATCACGGCGGCTGCGTTCAGAAGCACTTCCACCCAGGTTATCGCATAGTCCACAGACATGAACTTTGAAAACAGCCTGCCAAGCCAGAAAAAGATGGGATAAGAAATGATATATCCCGAATCCTTTCCCTCCACTATATAAGCCATATATGCCACGATATCCGATCTGTAACCGTCGGTGCGCCCCGCATAAATGGTCTGGCAGTAAACAAGCCTGCCGAAAAAGTATGAAAAAATGACAAGCGCTGCAGCAAAAATGATAAGGTCTGTTATTCTTGAACGAATATCTTCTTTTCTCAAGCATGCCTCCTGTAAACGGTTACTTCATTTAACAGATTATCATTTTTATACAACGTGGTCAAAAAATACCTCTATGCCACCAGATTGTGGATCCAGATACGCTTCTTAAGCATCAGCGCTCCGATGAGAACCTTGATGAAATCAAGGGAGAGAACGATGATGTAAAGAGGGATGACGTTGAGGTCCGTAAATCTGCTGAGTACGTAAGCTACCGGCCACGCAATGACCCAAAGATATGCCGAGTCAAAAAGGAAGGTAACAAAAGTCTTTCCTCCGGAACGGATGGTAAAGTACGCCGCATTCAGAAAGGCTCCCACGGGCATGAAGGCCGCACCGATCCAGATAAAGACCACGGCAAGGTGTCTGATATCCTCGGTCGTGTTGTATAAAAGCGGGAACAAGGGCGCCAAAAACGCCATTATTATCGCCACCGACGTTGATGAAAGCACCGCAAGGGTAATGAGCTTTCTATCAGTATCCACAACATTCTCCATATCTCCCGAACCGAGAGTCTGGCCGATTATGATAGCCACAACCGATCCCATGGAAATAAGAACAACGTTGAAGAGATTTGTTATCGTATTCGATATATTGAAGGCCGCAATGACCTCGAGGCCTCTGGTTGAGTAGCACTGAGTCAGGGCAGACATACCCATTGACCATAAAAACTCGTTTAAGAAAAGAGGAGTTCCTTTTACTATTATCTTTTTCACAAGATGTCCGGGAATGTAGAGACTTTTGTAAAGTCCCACCGCAAATGCGTTTCTTTCTTTATGGCTGTGAGTCCAGCCGATAACGATCGCCGTCTCGATATATCTTGAAATAACCGTCGCAAGGGCAGCTCCCGCAACTCCCATTTTGGGTGCACCGAAATGTCCGAAGATCAGGATATAGTTAAGAACAAGGTTCACTGAGACCGCCGAAAGGCCTGCATACATCGGGATCTTTGTTTCTCCAGATTCACGAAGGGTTCCCGAATAAGCCTGGGTTATTGCAAAGGGGAAGATACCAAAGAGCATTATGGCAAGATACTCCTTTGCATACTTAAGGGTTGCCTCCAGATCCAGCGCTTCCGTCTGCTGATGCAAAAACAAAGAGATCAGGTAATCCTGCATGGTTAAGAAAGTAACAACGCCAAGTACGAATATGGAAAATGCCATTATGAGCTTGAAGCGGACGGTATATCTGATACCCTCATCATTCTTCTGACCGACATACTGAGCGGTAAAGATACCGGGTCCTGAGACCGCACCGAATAAAGCCAGGTTGAATACAAACATCAGCTGATTAACGATGGCAACGCCGGACATCTGCTCCGTTCCGACCCTTCCCACCATAATGTTGTCAAGCAGGCTTACAAAGTTTGTTATTCCGTTCTGAATAAGTATGGGCAGCGCCACAGCAACTACCATTTTATAAAATTGTTTGTCACCGAAATATTTATTCTTTTTCATAGCAAGGGATAAAGTACCAAAAAAAGAGGGCTTAGTCAATACTGAGCCCTCTTTGATAACTGTAAAAAACTATTTCCAGAATTTCTTCTTTGAGCCTTCTTCGGAAGCCACGTTTTCGGCACGCTTTGCCGCATTAAGGGAATCTCCCGTAAGAGCATCGAACTGCTTTAGAAGTTCCTTGGCTTCATGAGAAAGCTTATCAGGTGTCTGGATCACAAGAGTTACATAGTGATCGCCCCTCACATCCTTATATCTCGTTGAAGGAAGTCCCTTTCCTTTAAGCCTGATCCTGGTATCGGTAGGAGTTCCGGGCTTAACGGTGTATGCGATACGACCGTCAACCGTATCTATAAGAACCTCTCCGCCGAGAGCAGCAACCGCATAGGACATGGGAACCGTTGAGTAGATGTTCTGATCCTGTCTCTGGAAGATGGGATGGGAACTTACAACAACTTCAACAAGAAGGTCTCCTCTGGGTCCGCCGTTAACACCGGGCTCGCCCTTTTCACGGATCCTTATGCTCTGTCCGTTATCTATACCTGCGGGAATGCTTACAACGATCTTCTTCTTGGAAGAAGTGTATCCGGTTCCTGCGCAGGCAGGACATTTTTCCTTTATGATCTTTCCCGAGCCGTGACAGTCGGGACATGTCTGAACGCTCTGCATGGTACCGAACATGGTACGCTGTGCATACATTACCTGGCCCTTACCGCCGCACTTAGTACACTTTTCGGGTTTGGTACCGGGCTTTGCACCGGTTCCCTTACAGGTGGTACATTCATCCTTTAAGATGACCTCGATCTCCTTCTCGACACCGGTCACCGCTTCCATAAAGGTTATGCGCACAGTGGCATGAAGATTCGCACCTCTCTGAGGACCGTTGTTCCTGCCGGAGGATCCGCGTCCGCCGCCGAAGATACCACCGAAAAGATCACCGAAAAGATCGCCGAAATCCATACCGTTAAAGTCGAATCCGCCGTATGCTCCGCCTGAACCCGGATCAAAGGCCGCATGTCCGAACTGGTCGTACTGGCGCCTCTTATCAGGATCGCTAAGGACCGCATATGCCTCGCCGGCCTCTTTAAACTTGGCTTCAGCCTCTTTATCACCGGGATTTACATCGGGATGATACTTCTTGGCAAGCTGTCTGTATGCCCTTTTTAATGTTTCGTCATCGGCATTCTTGTCAACGCCGAGGACTTCATAATAATCTCTTTTTTCTGCCATTATCCGTAAACCTCAATTTGGGGCGGTGGTAACTCACCGCCCCGCTTTGTTTTTATCTTTATACCTCTCTGTAGTCTCCGTCGACCACATCATCGGATGCACCTGCATCGGATGAAGGACCTGCCTGTCCGTTAAAGCCTGCACCGCTCATGTCGGGGCCTGCGCCCTGAGCGCCCTGTGCCTGCTCGTAAACCTTTGCGAAGAGAGCCTGAGCGGAAGCCATGAGCTTCTCTTTTGCAGCCTTGATCTCGTCAACCTGGCTCTCGGAAAGTTCCTGATCCTTTGTGGAATCAAGAAGTGACTTAAGAGCGTTGAGGTTAGACTCAACTTCTGACTTCTGTGAAGGATCAACCTTGTCGCCTACTTCGCCTAATGCCTTCTCTGTCTGGAATACGAAGGAGTCTGCCTCGTTTCTTGCATCGATGGCTTCCTTACGCTTCTTATCCTGAGCTTCATATTCCTGAGCTTCCTTAACTGCCTTTTCGATATCATCATCAGACATTGTTGTGCCTGCGGTGATGGTGATGTGCTGCTCCTTGCCGGTTCCGAGATCCTTAGCGGATACGTTAACGATACCGTTTGCATCGATATCGAAGGTAACCTCGATCTGAGGAACACCTCTCATTGCCGGAGGGATACCGTCAAGACGGAACTGTCCTAAGGACTTATTGTCCTTCGCAAACTTTCTTTCACCCTGTACTACATTGATGTCAACGGCTGTCTGGTTGTCGGCAGCTGTGGAGAATACCTGGCTCTTCTTTGTGGGAATGGTGGTATTTCTCTCGATAAGAGGAGTAGCGATACCGCCCATTGTCTCGATTGAAAGGGTAAGAGGCGTTACATCAAGAAGAAGGATGTCGCCGGCGCCTGCATCACCTGCAAGCTTACCACCCTGAACGGAAGCACCGATGGCTACGCATTCATCGGGGTTAAGGGACTTGGAAGGCTCCTGGCCTGTAAGCTTCTTAACCATATCCTGAACTGCGGGGATACGTGTTGAACCACCTACAAGAAGTACCTTACCAAGATCCGATGCGGAGATACCTGCATCTGCAAGGGCCTTTCTTACAGGCTCTGCGGTTCTTTCTACGAGATCGTGTGTAAGTTCGTCAAACTTGGCACGGGTAAGTGTCATATCAAAGTGCTTCGGTCCATCCTGTGTTGCGGTGATGAAAGGAAGGTTGATGTTGGTTGTTGTTGCGCTTGAAAGCTCCTTCTTTGCCTTCTCGGCTGCTTCCTTAAGTCTCTGAAGAGCCATCTTGTCGGTTGAAAGATCGATGCCTTCAGCCTTCTTAAACTCGGAAAGCATCCAGTCGGTAACCTTCTGGTCGAAGTCATCACCGCCAAGGTGTGTATCGCCGTTTGTTGCAAGAACCTCGATTACGCCGTCGCCGATATCGATAACGGATACATCGAAGGTACCGCCACCAAGGTCGTATACCATGATCTTCTGCTCTTTTTCGTTATCAAGTCCGTATGCAAGTGCTGCAGCTGTGGGCTCGTTGATGATTCTCTTTACATCAAGACCGGCGATCTTACCTGCGTCCTTTGTTGCCTGACGCTGTGAGTCGTTGAAGTATGCGGGAACAGTGATGACTGCCTCTGTAACCTTCTCACCGAGGTAGCTCTCTGCATCTGCCTTTAACTTCTGAAGGATCATTGCGGAGATCTGCTGAGGAGAGTAGTTCTTTCCGTCGATTGAACGGCCGCGGTCAGTACCCATATCTCTCTTGATGGATGCGATGGTCTTCTCGGCATTTGTAACTGCCTGACGCTTTGCGGGTTCACCGATAAGTCTCTCTCCGGTCTTTGTGAATGCTACGACCGAAGGTGTTGTACGTGCGCCTTCAGCGTTTGCGATAACGGTGGGCTGTCCACCTTCCATAACTGCTACACAGCTGTTTGTCGTTCCTAAGTCGATACCGATTATTTTGCTCATTTCTATTTCCTCCTGTATGGTTTATTCTTTACTGAACAACAGACACCATTGAATGTCTGATAACTACGTCTTTAAATGTATAACCCTTCTGGAATTCCTCGGCTACAGTGCCGCTTTCCATATCCTCCTTCTCAACCTGCATCACCGCATTGTGGAAGTTCGGATCAAAGGGCTGTCCCACCGCTTCGATGGGCTTTACTCCCAGCTTGTCAAGCTCGTCGATAAGCTGCTTGTAGATCATGTTCATTCCGTTTGCGAATCCGCTTTCCGCTTCTTCTTCCGGAACGGTCTTAAGGCCTCTTTCGAAGTTGTCGACTATGGGAAGGATCTTCTCGATAACGCTTCGCTCTCCCATATCAAACATGGTCGCTTTTTCTCTTTCCGTCCTCTTTCTGAAGTTATCGAACTCCGCCATCTGACGTTTTGTCCTGTCTTCAAGCTCCTCGATCTTCTCCTTTAAGGCATCGGTCTTTTTGCTGTCCTTATCCTTTTTCTTCTTCTTTTCTTCTTTTTTGTCGCTTTCGACTGCGGCTTCTTTTTCCTCGGTAGGTTCTGCCGCTTCTTCTTTGACGCTTTCCGCTTCGGAAGTTTCTTTCACTTCTTCTTCAACGGCTTCGTCATTCAATATCTTTTCGTCAGCCACTTCTATCATCCTTTCTTATAAAGATCGTCAAGCTGGTCCCTTAATTTCTTTAATGTACCGACCACCTTGTCATAATCCATTCTTTTCGGTCCCACGATACCGATGGTACCCCTGATACCGTCCTCAAGCTCGTAGGTTGCGGTAACAACACTGCAATCCCTTAAGCTCTCTATAGGAGATTCGTTACCTATATATACCTGAATGCCCGTACTCTCATTTGCGAGAGAATCAAGAGCCAGCTCCGTAAGGGGCCGTTTCTCTTCAAAGGCATGTATCAGTTCGCCCGCCCTTTCTTTATCCGAAAGTTCCGGATATTTCAGGATGTTGTTCGTACCGCTGGTGTATATCTCAAGGTCCTCATCCGCATGTATCGCATCGGATACGGCATCAAGAACGTTTCCCACGATATCGGAGTGGATTCCAGCCTGCTTCTTAAGCGCGGCAATCATCGCAAGATTTATCTCCTCAACACTCAACCCGTTAAGATTTGTGTTTATCAGAAGATTTAACTTAAGCAATGTCTCATCGTCAAGTTCCTCACACATGGGGATTATGTGATTCTTGATCACATTGCCTTCCGTAACGATGACTGCAAGAAGATGATCCGCATCAACCCTTGAAAGCTGCAGGAACTTAAGCTTGTTCTGGTGATACCTCGGAGATGAGATCATGGTGGCGTAGTTCGTGTTCGTCGCAAGAACCTTGGCCGCTTCCTTAAGCATGTCATCAAGCTTGTCGGATTTCTGAAGGAGCATCTCCTTCATGTCCTCAACTTCCTTCTCCTTATCTGCCAGCATGCAGTCAACGTAGAACCTGTAGCCCTTATCCGTCGGAACCCTTCCCGCGGAAGTGTGGGGCTGTACGATGTATCCCAGATCTTCAAGATCCGCCATTTCGTTTCGGATCGTGGCGGAGCTTAAGTTTAAGTCCGTATACTTTGAAATTGTCCTGCTCCCCACAGGCTCGCCGGTCTCCAGATAATTCCTGACCACTGCCTGGAGGATCTTCATTTTCCTCTCGTCAAGTTCCACGGCTCCACCTCGTCATCGGATCCTCTCATCTTGTTAGCACTCACTCCATTCGAGTGCTAACATCTACTGATACACTATCACCACCCTTCGTCATTGTCAACAAAATCAGTGGGTAATATTTATAAAAAAACTATAAAACCGGGGGTGTGGGAGCAGGCGTTGTTACTGCAGGGGCAAAGAAGGCGGACCTTCCGAATGGATCCAAAGTTCCGGCTTTTCTAGGCATCATCATTTACTCTTTCTCACCGTACGACGCCGCCCGCATGCGCCATCCGTGGCTTATTGCGAGCTAAAAATGCATCCGTGCATTTTTACGTCTGTCTTTTCAGATGCTGCCAAGAAAATCTCGAACCTTTGTCTGAATTCGGGCAGGCCCGCCTTCTTTGCCCCTGTTACGTTTCCAACGCCTGCTCCCGCGCAGCCCCCGGGCTTTGCGGGCGGGAATATATGAGTCTGATCGGATTCCCGTATGAAAGTCGTGCTTTTACTTAGTGTCGTCTCTTTACACAGGCGCAAAAAAACACGGAAGTTTTTTTAGCAATTAATAAGCCACGGATGGCGCTTAATTGCGGCGGCGTACGGATCAACAGTCTGAACCGACGACACTTAGAAAAAGCCGACTTTCAGACAAATACGAAAGACTCATATATTCCCGACCGCAAAAGCACGTTTGGGGTGCGCGGCATATCCCCCGGGTTGGTCAAACGGAAGAGACGTGATACAATACGGGTATGGAGAGTGAAAGGATGAAACTGCCCGAGGGGCTACAACTTATATATGAAGAGAACGGGCTGACGCTTACGGACGGAAGGCTTAAGCTTTGTGCGGATCTGAGGGAGATGATCCCGAGGCTGAAGGTGAATAACCTGAATGGGGAGATGATCGTGAAGGCCGCAAGGATAAAGAGTGCGGAAGGTCCGCTAAGGCTTTTGGATGCAACGGCGGGATTCGGTGAAGATTCGTTGTTGCTGGCTGCGGCAGGGTTCAGGGTTGATCTTTACGAGTATGATCCGGTGATAGGCGCGCTTTTGGAGGATTCGCTGGAAAGGGCGAAGGACGTACAGGAACTGAAGGATGCGGTTTCGCGGATGGTGCTTCATAAGGAAGACAGTATAGAGGCTATGGGAAAGTTAGAGGAAGCTCCCGATGTGATCCTATTGGATCCAATGTTTCCTGAGAGACAGAAAAGCGGTCTTATAAAGAAGAAGTTCCAGCTTCTTCAAAGACTGGAATCCCCCTGTTCAAATGAGGAAGATCTGATAAATGCGGCTTTTAAGGCAGGTCCGAGAAGGATCGTGATAAAAAGGCCGTTGAAGGGACCGTTCCTGGCAGGCAGGAAACCCGATTATTCATTAAGCGGCAAGGCAATAAGATATGATTGTTTCCATATAAGATAAAAACAGGGGCGTTTAAAAGCCCCTGTTTTCTTATTTATTGAGATATTGAATAAGATCGTCATAACGGCTCTCGGCTTCTTTGTATCCTTCTTCGTAGAGAGCGTTTAACTTGTCTTCATCACGTTCAAGCCTTGAGATCTCAAGATCCTGCTGGGGACGGATAACGAAGATGCGTCCCTCCGCTTCTTCTTTTTCCAGAAAATCCATGATCTCGTTGTAGGCGGTGTGGCGGTTCTTTAAAAGTTCGTACACCTTGGGATATCTGATGTATTTGACCTTTATGAGGGCAAGGGTCTTTTCGGGATCCCGCCTGAAGCCCACGGGCTTGGTCATAACAACAACGTTCTTCTCGTTTCCGTCGGACATTGCCTTCTTTATGGGGATCGAATCCGCAAGACCTCCGTCAAGGTAACGCTTTCCGTTGATCTTTACATTTCGGGATACCAAGGGAAGGGAGCTTGAAGCACGTATGTAATCAACCTGATGCTCCATATCGGTTATGCGAAGGTACTCGGCTTCACCCGTCTCGATATTGGTGGCGACCGCAAAGGCCTTGCCGGGAAAGCTGTCGATCTTTGCGTAATCGAGAGGATTTAAGTAATTGGGTACGAGGTTATAGTTTGTGTCGGCATTGAAGATATCGCCGGTGGTGAGCAGACTGTAAACGCCCATATAGCGCTTGTCGCTTAAATAATCCACCATGACATCGCGGCCGCGGCCCTTCTGACCGGCTAAGTAACTTACCATATTGCAGGCACCGGCTGAAACACCGTATACATTGGAAAATTCAAGTCCCTTATCCAGGAACAGATCCAATACACCCGAAGTGTAGATGCCCTTCATGCCTCCGCCTTCGAGAACAAGTCCCGCATTAACCATGATCATATCCTCCTATCTGCTGGGATACTCCGTTTCAACAAACTTCCTTAAAGCGGCGATGGAACGCTTAACCTTTTCGGTATCGATGCAGTACGCCATTCTGAAATACCCGGGACACGCAAAGGAATCGGCGGGAACAAGAACAAGATCGTACTTTAATGCCTTCTTGCAGAAAGCAACCGCATCGTCCTCAAGTGCCTGCGGGTAGATATAGAAGGTTCCGCCGGGCTTAACAACCTTAAAGCCCAGAGAAACAAGTTCGTTATATAAAATGTTCATATTTGTCTCGTAGACCGAAAGATCCGAGGTCATGTCGCAGACTTCCGCTACAGCCAGCTGAATGATGGAAGAAGGACAGTTGTGTCCCGTTCCTCTGGAGATCTGTCCGCACATGGTGGCAATCGTCGTCGACTCAGGATCCGCGGGATTTACCGCGATATATCCGATACGTTCTCCCGGAAGTGACAGTGACTTCGAGTAAGAATAACAGCTTATGGAATGATCGTAATATTTTGAAACATAGGGAGCAACAACACCCTCAAAAACGATCTCTCTGTAAGGTTCATCGGAGATAAGATATATGTCAAAGCCGAATTCCCTCGACTTGGCACGAAGGATATCCGCAAGCGTCTTTATGGTTTCTTCGCTGTAAACAACACCCGTGGGATTGTTGGGCGTGTTAATGAGAACTGCCTTGACATTGGGATTGATGAGTTCCTTCATCTTACCGAAATTGATCTGGAAAGTTTCCGTATCCGCAGGAACAACAACAATCTTGCAGCCCGCTCCGGTAACGTAAGGGATGTACTCGGGGAAATAGGGTGCAAATATCATTACCTCGTCTCCGGGCTCGGTAACCGCACGAAGAGCGTGTGCAATGGCTGAAGCCGCAGCGGAGGTCATGAAAAGATCCGAAGGCTTATAATCCATTCCGAAACGCTCGTTAAGGGACTTGGCAAGCTTCTCCTTAACGGAAGGAATTCCCAAGCTGGGGCTGTATCCGTGAAGCTCCATGGGATTCTTTGTCTCCAGAAGTTCGATCATTGTATCCGTAAAGCGCTGAGGAACGGGCACAGAGGGATTTCCGAGACTGTAGTCAAAAACGTTCTCGTATCCGATCTCTTTTCCTCTCTCGGTGGCAGCTTCGGAAAGCTCCCTTATCACCGACTTCTTCTTAAGCATTTCTCTGTAAGTTTCGTTTATCATCTTTAAAAGCCTCCGGCAAAATCATTTATACATACATAAAAAGTGCAGGTTTATCGCCCGCACCTGATCTGTCAGCCTATAAGTTCTCTGACCCTTGAAAGAAGTTCCTCTCTGGAAACCGGCTTAACGAGATATCCCGCGGGCTTCAGATTGAGGATACTGATTATCTTGTCACGCTCCGATACGGAGGTCAGAAAAACAACGGGAGTGTTCCTTGTCTCCTCTCTCTTTCTTAAGATCTCAAGAACGTGAGGACCGTCAAACAGGGGCATCATATAATCCAGCAAAATAAGATCCGGTGTTTTCTTCACTACAAATTCAAGTGCAAGCTTTCCCGAATCAACCATGGATACCTGATAATCGTCCTGAAGGAACATGCGCAACAGTTTAAGCATGTTCACATCGTCATCTACAATTAAAATGTGCTTGCCGCCTATCATCTACGGTCACGCTTTCCTTTCTTAATTCCCCCTTAAAATATAGCACACTCATTCATTTCTGTGCAATACGGTTTCCCATATTTCATACTCTCCGCGGTCTCCGGCGCGACCGTTTTTCTTCTCAAAACCAAGGGCTTCAAGCAGCCTTTCCGACCTTACATTTCCGGGCATCACAAGGGCACGGACCTTTTCAAATTCCATAAGCCTTGCCTGCTCGATGCATTCACGCACAGCCTCTTTTCCGTAGCCCTTGTTCCAGTAGTCGACTCCTATCGCAAACCCGATTTCCACATCATCACAGCCTGCCCTGTAAACAAGTCCCGCCCGGCCGATTATCGCGCCGTCTTCCTTCCTTACAACGGTCCAGATCCCGAAGCCCTGGGCTTCATAGACCTTCTTCCTGTACTCGGTTATATATTCAAGCTCGGCCTCATCTTCAAACAGACCTTCCGTAAATTCCGTCATCCTCGGATTTGAGTAAATGTCAATAAATGCCGGCAGATCCTCCTCCACCGTCTCCCTTATCACCAGCCTGTCCGTTTCGGCAATAGTCCATGGAAGGTTATGAAATCTCTCCCAGATCTTTACAAAATAGGAAGAATAACAATCCTCGGCATCCATCACATAGTATCTGGCTTCGGGGAACAGCGCGGTTTCTTTTTCCTCACGGATATAGACAAGGGTATCCTTATCTTCCGAAAACACCGCAGGATCGTCCGTAACAACAAGGGTCTCGTCATCACGCCCGGCGGCGCCAAGGCCGTAAAGAACCTCGTATCCTTCTTCTTTCATATATCCGATGAATTCCGGATCAGGCTTTATGGAGTTGCTCTTAAACCATATTCTGCGCATTTACTTTCCTCCGAAAATATCTTATCATTAATGAAGCTTATATTCAAAACAACAAGGAGAAAAGAAATGGCTAAAAATCCTATAGTTACAATAACAATGAAAGACGGCGGAGTCATTAAGGTTGAGCTCTATCCCGATATTGCTCCCATTACCGTTGACAATTTCGTATCACTGGTTCAGAAGGGCTTCTACAACGGCCTTATCTTCCATCGTGTCATCAAGGGCTTCATGATCCAGGGCGGAGATCCGGAAGGCACCGGAATGGGCGGCCCCGGCTACTCCATCAAGGGTGAATTTGCAAGCAACGGCGTTAAGAACGACCTTAAGCACACAAAGGGCGTTATCTCCATGGCAAGAAGCGCAATGCCCGATTCCGCGGGTTCACAGTTCTTTATCATGCACAAGGATGCTCCTCATCTTGACGGTGAGTACGCAGCATTCGGTAAGGTCATCGAAGGTCTTGATGTAGTGGATAAGATCGCAGAAACAAGAACGGATATGTGGAACGATCGTCCCCTTACGGAACAAGTTATGGAAACCGTTACGGTTGAGATTCCCGAATAATTGTTAAAGATTTTCCGACTCAATTGTACGATTAACGATTAATTAACCCTTAATTGTCTGTTAATTTAATATTAATAATTTGAATTTTTTTACGGATCGGCACACTTTAAGCCGGTCCGTTTACATTTTGTTCACATTTTGTTTCAATTATGTTAATTCACATAACATTGTTTCTTCATTTATGGGGGGTATATTAGTATCATAAAGAACAGAACAAGACAACCCCAGTTAACTTAAAACTTTTTCATAATAAATGCCGGTTGAAGTAATTTCAGCCGGCATCCTCCCTTTTTATGGGGTCTTTTTTTATTTTCTCTTTAATCTCCCACCGCAAAGAACAGATTATGATGAAGATTTTCAACCACTGCAGTGGTTACCGTTCCGCCGTATTCACCGTCAAGCGTCCAGGGAATGGGATCCTTTGAAGTAAAGGTGACCTTTGATGTCTTAAAGGATTTCAGTCCTTTGGCCTTTACATCCCTGTTCATGAGCGCATTGATGGTCTCCCCCAGTTCCATGGGATTGGCGGGCTTTTCGATCAGGGTAACTTCAAACAGTCCGTCGCTTAAATCAACGTTCTTTCCGGTAATGTTCTTAAATCCGCCGACGGACTGGGAGTTTGTTACCATTCCGTAGATAAATTCCCTCTCCAGGGTTTTCCCGTTGGCTTCAACCGTTAACACATAGCTCTTGATATCCTGAAGCCTCTTCATTCCTTCCAGTATATAAGCGGAATGTCCCAGGAAATTTTTGGCATCCTGGGGAGTTTCGTAAGAAACTTCCGTAAACAGTCCGAAGGCTGCGATGTAAACAAAGGTACTGTCGTTAAACTTTCCCGTGTCACAATTATAGAGGTTGTTGGAGATCGCAGCCTCAGCCGCTTTCTTCATATTCTTCGGAAGTCCCAGTGAAACGGCAAAGTCATTGGTGCTTCCTGCGGGAATATAACCGATGGGAAGCTTTTCGTTCCTCTCGTTCATTCCGGACACAACTTCGTCAAGGGTACCGTCGCCTCCGGCGCACACTACCCTGTCATATTTCCCTTCGGGAAAAGACAGGATCTTCTGTCTCGCATCACCGGCAGCCTGAGTGGAATAAACCGTCACTTCATGTCCCGCCGCACTCATGATGTCGATTATGGCCGCAAGGTTTGTTTTTACAAGTCCTTTGCCCGCATGAGCATTAAAAACAAAAAGAATTCTCATATACTCACCCATTAACAAACGGACCCGGAGGATAAGTACCCCCGGGTCACAGTTTTTTGTTCTTCTTAAGCTGTCTCGCCACTTAAGTACTTTTCAATGCTTGAAATAGCTTCTGCCTCGTCGGGGCCGTCGGTGATGACCGTGAACTGCTCCCCTTCGTCCATACCAAGGCCCATCATTCCCATGATGGACTTTGCATTTACACGCTTGTCTGTGGTCTCAATGTAAACGCTGGAGTCAAACTGGCTGGCTACCTGTACCAGCATTGCGACAGGTCTTGCATCAAGGCCGCCGCTTAACTTGATGATGATGTCTTTCTTTGTCATTTTCTAGTCTCCCTTTACCGCTCTGATCCTCTCGGCATACTCACTTATCTTTCTTAATCTGTGATTGATGCCTGACTTCCCGACGGGAGGATCCAATAATCCGCCAAGCTCCGCAAGGGAATCACCCGGATATTCGAGTCTCAGCTCAGCGATCTCCCTAAGATTCTTCGGGAGAACCTCAAGCCCCTCCGTATCCCGTATGAGAATAATGTCATCGAGCTGTCTCGATCCTGCCTTCACAGCCTTCTCACTGTTTGCGACAAGACAATTATTCTGACGGTTTATGGAGTTGCGAACATCCTTTACGATCCTTGCGTTCACCAGTTCCATCAATGCCTTGTGGGCATCGATCACATTCAGGATATCCTGAATGGTGTCAGCGTCTTTTACATATACCACATAATATTTTTTTCGTGCTACCATCTTGGTCTCTATATCAAAATCATACAGGAGTTCCTTAAGCATTTCCCCCATAGCTTTGTCCATACAGACAAACTCCAGATGATAAGCTTTAAGCGGATCGTTTATGAAACCCGCCGAGATAAAAGCGCCCCGAAGGTATGCACGTTTACAACAATCATTGGTCAGCAGATAAAGCGGCGCCTCATGTGCGATGGAATCAAGAACCTTATCCATTCCGGGCGTACTGCTGTCAAAATCGATGTACGTTTTGTTCTTATCAATATCCTTTTTGAAAACGTCGGTATTAATATTAAAGGTTTTGTTCAGTAAAGTAAAGCATTTTCTTATTGCAGTCTGAGTTTCCGTAGTGGGACGGACCCTTATGGACCCTCCTTCACGCTTTCCTGCAAAAGCAAGGATCGCTGCCAGCTCCGACACTCTGCAATGTCTGTCATGGGGTATTGAATTAAGAAGTTCCTCCTTGACATCTGTTGAAAATGACATTTTCTATCCTCAAAATTTACCTATCTTTATTACTTCCGGTTCAAGTTTCACATTGGAAGTATCGTATACTTTCTGCCTTACCAGATCCATAAGATCCGAAATATCTTTGGCAGTTGCATTATCATCATTGATTATGAAGCCGCAGTGCTTCGTTGAAACGCAGGCTCCTCCGACCCTTTGACCCTTAAGTCCTGCTTCCTCTATGAGCTTGCCCGCAAAATTGTCCTTCGGGCGTTTGAAGGTGGATCCGGCACTGGGGTATTCGAGAGGCTGTTTGTCCTTTCTTCTTCCCATCAGTTCCTGCATCTTCGCATCGATGGCATCCTTGTCGCCTTTTGCAAGCTTGAAGGTCACCTTTGTAACGATGAGTTCCGCTTTCCTTACGGCGCTTGTGCGATATCCGAATGCAAGGGAGTGAGGAGCAACAAAGATCGCCTCGCCCTCCGTTGTCACGGCTTCCACACCATCTACGACCATTGACATATCTCCGTCATATGCGCCTGCGTTCATGACTATGGCCCCTCCGACGGTTCCGGGAATACCGTAAGCAAACTCCATGCCCGTAAGAGAGTTATCCAGAGCTGCCTTGCAGACACTTCCCAAAGATGCGCCGGCTCCCGCCATGATAACAGCTCCGAAGGTATCCACCTTGAGAAAGTCTCCAGAAAGCCGCAGGACCACTCCGTCATATCCCTTATCCGAAACAAGGATGTTGCTTCCGTTTCCGAGGATAAAGTATGGCAGTGCGCACTTTCTTAAATATGTGACAACGTTTTTCAACTCCGATACGCTGTTTACGGTCACCATGACCTTTGCGGGCCCTCCCACTCTGAAAGTGGTGTGTCCGCTCATCATGACATTCTCCTCAACCCTGGATGCATCCGTATAGTTGCGGAGATTGTTCAACATGAGTTCACTCAATGATTTTTCCCATCTTTCCTAAAATTTACATCACAAGCCTTGCTGCACCGTACATTCCCGCATCGTTTCCGAGAGTGGCAAGGACCATCTTCGCATTCTTTGCGCCGTGGAATACATACTTGTCAAAAGAAGGCTCGATATATTTGAGAAGAACCTCTCCCGCCTTTGAAACTCCGCCTCCGATAACGAAAGCCTCGGGATTTACAACACAGGCGATGAGGGCAAGACCCTTTCCCAGGGTCTCTCCGAATTCCTTGGCAACGTTGATGCAAAGCTCGTCCCCTGCCTTGACTCCGTCAAATACAGCCTTTGCGGAAAGATCGTCCTTTGTAAGAACAGTGCTTCCGCTCCATTTTTCAAACATTTCCTTTGCGGTACGGGATATGCCCGTTGCGGATGTATACTGCTCAAGACATCCGTAGTTTCCGCAGCCGCAGGCGATCTTCTCATCATCCTTTATATGGATGTGGCCGATCTCTCCGCCCGCACCGGCAGATCCGTCAACGATCTTTCCGCCGATTATGATACCGCCGCCTACGCCGGTTCCGAGGGTTACCATCACGATATCGGAATAACCCTGTCCGCCGCCCTTCCAAAGCTCTCCGAGAGCAGCTACGTTTGCGTCGTTACCTGTCTTGGCCTTAAGGCCCGTAAGCTCAGTCATCTTTTCATCCACATTGAAGGTTCCCCAGCCTAAGTTGACTGCTTTGTGAACCACTCCCTGTGAATCAACAGGTCCTGGAACACCCGTACCCACACCGATGACATCGGCTTTGTTTATGCCCTTTTCGTTCAATTTTTCTTCGATGGCCTTAGCAACATCGGGAAGGATATTTTCCCCACCGTTTTCCTTGCGAGTGGGGATCTCCCACTTGTCAAGGCAGCTGCCCGTTTCGTCAAGAAGGCCCATCTTAACGGTTGTTCCGCCTATATCAACGCCAAATACATATTTCATGATAAATACCCCCGTATATTAATCGTCTCTTCTTTCTGCGAAGGACTTCTGTACTCTCTTATAAAATTCCTGAGCGGCATTGTAACCCATCTTCTTCTGGCGGTAGTTGACCGCTGCAGACTCGCAGATGATGGCAAGGTTACGGCCGGGACGGATGGGAATGTTGTGGCACACGACTTTCTTTCCGAGATACTCGGTATATTCTTCTTCAAGACCGAGCCTGTCGTATTCTTTTTCCTTGCTCCACTCCTCCAGCTTTATTACAAGGTCTATGGACTGGGTATCCTTAACGCTGGATACACCGAAAAGTGTCTTAACATCCACTATACCGATACCGCGAAGCTCGATGAAGTGCTTGGTGATGTCAGGTGCTGAACCGATTATGGTATCGTCGGAAACCTTTCTTATCTCAACCGCATCGTCGGAAACAAGACGGTGACCTCTCTTGATGAGCTCCAGAGCAGCCTCGGATTTACCGATACCGCTTTCGCCCGTAATAAGAACACCTTCGCCGTAAACATCCACAAGTACGCCGTGAACGGTGATACAGGGAGCAAGCTTTACGTTTAACCATCTGATGATCTCGGCCATGAAATCGGAAGTGGATTTCTTGGTCATGAACAGAGGAACGTTGTTCTTGATCGCGGTCTCCATAAAGATATTGTCGGGCATCAGCTCACGACAGAAAACAATGGCGGGGATGTCACCTTCAAGGAGCTTCTGGTAGATCTCCTTCTTTTTCTTTACGGCCATTCCCTCCATATAGGTATATTCAACGAATCCGATGATCTGAAGACGTGTCGCGTCGAAGTGCTCAAAATAGCCTGCGATCTGAAGCGCCGGTCTGTTGATATCGGGCTGAGTTATCTTGATGTTGGAGATATCGATGTCGGGAGTCAGATTTTCGAGTTTCATCTTCTCGACGATATCCTGAAGCTTAACTGATGCCATATTGTCTCCTTTACGATTATGTAGTTTTTACCCTAACTTTGAGTGTATCACAAACTCCGTCACTTTTTAAAGTGAGGGATGAAAATATTTGTAAATTTCCTCCGCGGTATTTAACGGAATTCCCGTCTTATCCGCTATTTCTTCGGCAGAAGCGTTCTTTATGTCATCAACGGATTCATATGCCGCCATCAGTGCCCTTCTGCGCTTCGGACCAACACCCGGGATATCTTCGAATATCGAATGGGTCTGCTTCTTTTCACGCAGGCTCTTGTGATATTCAATGGCAAAGCGGTGAGCCTCGTCCTGAACCCTTGTTATGAGCTTAAAGCCTTCACTGTGCTTGTCTATGGGGATCTCCACTCCGTCGACGTACAGGCCTCTGGTGCGGTGATTGTCGTCCTTTACCATTCCGCATACAGGGATGCTCACATTGAGTTCTTTAAGGACCCTCAGGCAGACATTGACCTGGCCCTTTCCGCCGTCCATAAGTATCAGATCGGGAAATCTTGAAAAGCTGCCGTACTTTTCATCAAGATTGCCTTCCGCCAGTTTCTTTCTGTCCTCAAATCCATGAACAAAGCGTCTCGAAAGCACCTCGTACATGCAGGAATAATCGTCCGGACCTTCAACGGACTTTATCTTAAACTTCCTGTAATCGCCCTTTACCGGCTTTCCCCCTTCAAAAACAACCATGGAGCCCACATTTTCAAATCCGTTGGTGTTGGATATATCAAAGGCTTCAAGGCGGTTTAAGCCTTCCATGTCAAGAAGCTGCGCCAGCTCCCGCAACGCGCCCTTTGTTTTTCTTTCTTCGGAGATTATACGCTCCTTGTCCTGAGAAAGAACAAGCTCAGCGTTCTTTGTGGCAAGCTCCACAAGCTTTTCTTTTTGTCCGATCTTGGGAGTTACGATCTTGCAGGAACCGCCGCGGATGGCTGCCAGCCACTCCTCTATCACGGATGAATCCTCGATCTCAATGGGAAGCATCACGGTTGAGGGGATATAGGGAGTCCCGGTGTAATAACGCTTTATGAACTCGCTTACGATCTCCGGGCTTTCCATGCCTTCGATCTCGGAAATAAAATGATGTTCCCTTCCTATCATCTTGCCGTTTCGGATAAAGAAAACCTGTATCACAGCGTCGTGCTCGTCATGGGCTTCACCGATTATGTCGCGGTCTTCAAAGCCGTTGTCGGTGATCTTCTGGCGCTCGATTATTCTTTTTGCGCTTTCGATGAGTTCCCTGTACCTTATGGCCTCTTCGAAATCCATTTCCTCGGAAGCCGCTTCCATCTTCGCCTTCAGATTCTTTATTATGGTCCTGTCGTTTCCGTTAAGAAAATCAACGGCAAGATCCACGTTCTTTCTGTATTCTTCCTCCGTAACGTTTCCGCTGCAAGGGGCGGTACAGCGCTTCATGTGATAATTCAGGCATGGCCTGTCCACACTTGTACCGTAGGCCACTTTCTTGTTGCAGGTCCTTAACATATATGTGGAATTGAGAAGTTCGATGATGTCACCCACCGCCTGAGCGCTGGTGTAGGGGCCGTAATACTTCGCCTTGTCCTTGCCGGGTTTTCGCACCATTGTGATACGGGGATAGGCTTCGTTTACGGAAACTTTGATATATGGATAGGTTTTTGAATCTTTTAAAAGAGTGTTGTATTTGGGATTGTATTCTTTGATAAGATTATTTTCCAAAACCAGGGCTTCAAGTTCCGAATCAACCAGAATGTACTCAAAATG